>Ga0326727_10027123_pt1 | contig 10548 bp, 11 predicted proteins | sample MB2enrmetagenome_FD_207643 | JGI IMG/M metagenome (GOLD analysis project Ga0326727, IMG submission 207643) | Lab enriched peat soil microbial communities from McLean, Ithaca, NY, United States - MB29MY | ecosystem: Environmental > Terrestrial > Soil > Wetlands > Peat | place: USA: New York...
TCTTTCGGTCACGCCCACCACTCCTACTATCAGATCGCCTGCATTCTTTCCTTGCTCAATCAGCCTGAAGCTGCGTTTGCGTGGCTTGAACGCAGCGTCGATACCGGTTTCGCCTGCTGGCCGTTTTTCCTGAAGGACCCCTGTCTGAAAAACCTGCGCCGCCATGCTCAGTTTGAGCTCCTGGTGAGTTCTTTGCAGGCCAAGTATCCCGACCACCTGGGATTGCTGTAGAAGCCCCGGCTAGGCCGCGCCGCGGCTCAGTTCCCGATGGAGCCATGCCTTGGCCAACGTCAGTTCACGATGCACGGTGGCGGGCGAGATCTCGAGCGCCGCAGCGGCCTCGTCGTAGGTGAGGCCTCCAAAGAAGAGCAGTTCGATCAAGTCGCTCTTGCGGCGGTCGTGGACGGCGAGGCGCTGCATGGCATCGTCGAGTTCAACCAAACCGCGGTCGGCCTGCGGTCCGACCATGATGGCGTCATCGAGACTAATTTTCTCGAATTCGCCCCCGCGCTTCTGCCGGTTCTGGGAACGGGCGTAATCGACCAGGATGCGCCGCAGGATACGCGCGGAAACGGCATAGAAGTGAACGCGATCCACGAAGGCGACATCGGCATCGACGAGCTTGAGATAGGCTTCGTTGACCAGCGCCGTGGCCCGCAGGGTGTGATCCCGGCGCTCGGAGCGCAGGCAGTTCAAAGCCAGCTTGCGCAGCTGGTCGTAGACGATCGGCATCAGCCGGTCGACCGCCTCTTTATCGCCTTTACCCCACTGCTGCAGCAGTTGCGTGACCTGCTGGCGCTCGGACTCCATGAATCCACCCCGTATTCCCCGGCCAAACAATGCCTGGCGGCGAAGCCCCCTGCCGACGCCCCGAAAAAAAATTCCCACGCGCGTGAGGGAAATCGGCGTCCGCTGTCGCTTAACAGGTTGAGCGCGGATATTGGCCGCCGGGTAGATCGGCTTACTTGGTCCGATATTATACCCCGCCAAGGCCGCGCCGCAGCCGGGCTTCGCCGACACGCACGGAGCCCGAAGACCAAAGATAAAGACAAGGTCAAATTTTCGTTCCTGCGGGAACAAAGAGAGAGGATTACCATGAAAACAAAGTACTTCGCTTCCGTCCTGAGCCTGGCCGTGTTGTTCTTGATGAGCTCGGCTTTTGCCCAAACCTACACCTACAACACCGTGAACTATACCGGAGACACGTTCACCCAGTTGCTCGGCGTCAACAATTCCGGAATCGTCGCCGGGTATCACGGAACCACCAACAAGGGATTCACCTACACCATCAGCAGCAAGACGTTTACCAGCGAGAACTTCCCCGGATCGGCGCAGACGCAGGTGATCGGCATCAACAACGACCAGAAGACTTCCGGCTTCTTCGTCAGCTCTAAAGGGAGGGTCGAAGGCTTCACCTACTCGGGGAAGAGTGGAGGCTTCACTCCCGTCAACTATCCCGGCTCAGCGTTCAACCAGCTGCTCAGCCAGAACGACATTGGGCAAGCGGCCGGCTATTACAGCCTTAGCACCTCGGGCGCGCCGGATACGGCATATGTGTATGACGAATTCGGCGGCGTATTCGAGGTTTTCTATATCCCGAACTCGACCAACGCGCAGGCGACGGGCATCAATAACTCCAGCGAAGTCTGCGGCTTTTTCGTGGATAAGTCGGGCAATATGCACGGCTGGCTGAAGATCCAGGGACACTTCACCCAACTCGATTATCCCGGTTCGAGCGGCACCACGGCGGCGCTCGGCCTGAACAATAAGGGCCAGGTCGTCGGGTCCTATGCCGACAGTTCCGGCAACACGCACGGCTTCCTCTACAACGTAACCAAGCACACCTGGCAGTCGCTCGACGACCCGAGCGGTATCGGCGTGACGGTGACCAATGGAATCAATGATGACGGCGTGCTGGTTGGCTTCTACGGGCCAGTAGCCAACGGAGCGGTCTGCGGGGGCAGCGATTGCAGCGGCTTCGTAGCGACACCGGAGTAACTTGTTGGACCAGCTTCATGTTCGCTGCAGTAACAGCAGCCCAAGCGCGGGATCCTCGCAACCTCGGGGATCCCGCGAGTTTTTTGGGGTCTGAAAGCGACCCTTCCCTCATGGCCTCGAATGGCAGACGGCCGGCGGCCGCCCTCCGGCAGTTACTCCCAGAGAAACTGAACAATTTCGCCGTGACCATGCTCACAGCCAGTGGTTCGGCCGTCAAGCATCATTACGGCGAGGCTGACTGCAATTGGGAGATTTGAGCGCGCATTTTTCGAAGAGCGAGTTCGCTTGCCGCTGTTGCGGCCAACTGAAAATCGACAGCGCGCTCATCATCGCGCTTGAGCGCCTGCGCGGCCTCGCCGAGAAGCCGGTGATTATTCACGATGCTTACCGCTGTCCCGCGCATAATCTGAAGGTAGGCGGAGTCCCTGACAGTGAACATACTCTGGGAACCGCCGCCGATGTATCTATCCCGGAACTTACCTTGCAACAAATGTACGAACTGGCGCTTCAGATTCCGGCGTTTTTCGCGGGCGGAATCGGCGTCTATGACACCAGCTTTCTCCATCTCGATGTGCGCTCGCACCCGGCCCGCTGGGCGCGGGTTCGCGGCCAGTATGTCGGTCTTCAGGAGCTGGTAACCACTCCGGCGACGTTACTCGCCAAGATACAGGGCCACGCAGCGGACGGCCCGCAGCCCGCATAGGTGATCCGCCGGCTCCTTCGTTGGCAGGGTGCGTTACTCATAATGTGCAGACGGTTTCACCCTCAGTCCAATGCAGGTCTCCGATATTCAACTTAACTCTATACATATCAATTGCTTACAGCTACGCCCTCGGATGGCGTGTCGGATGCAATCTGTCCTGTCAACCCCCTGAGAGTATCGGGGTCCTTACAGGAGCAGACTTTGACAGTCGTCTATAGCGCCGAGTGCAAAGCGATTCAGAAAGAGGATCGGAGTGGGTTACTTCCGGTGCTGGTCGTGCTCTTTGTCTTCTCGTATGTGATTTTGACGGCGCTGGTGGTGGAGCAGGGACGGACGATTGACGCTCAGCGCGGCCTGATTCGCGAGATGTTGAGCGACAGCAACCAGCTCGCGATGTTCAAGGCCAAGGCCGCCCGCGAGGAAGCTTTGCACCGGTCAACCGGCTCCGCGCAGGCTGGTTCAGCGCAAAATGGTTCAGCGCAAAATGGTTCGGCGCAGACTGGCTCGGCGCAGACTGGCTCGGCTAAGACGGACCATCTGGGAACGCCACTGAATGCGCCCAAGGCCTCCGGCAAAGATGGCAAGCCTGCCGGCAAATCGCACTCGATGAAGGAAGCTCCGGGCCGTCCGGCATCGGACTTGGAGGATGTGCGGCGGCTGACCAACAGGACATAGGAGGGCACTTATTAAGTCCCTCCGGACTAAGTTTTACGGCAGAACAGACCCTTTGCAGTAAGGCGGCTCTCAGGTAGACGGGCCGCTCGAATCGAGACCCTAAATGAAAGTCCTGGCCCTGGCCTTCATGCTGTCGCTGACGCTTCCGAAAATGCAGCCTCCGGCAAAGCTCGCGCCCATCGCCGAGCATCCGGTTAAAAAACAGGGCGGAGGCCGCTGGTATTTCGCGGCGAATGGGCACGCGGTTTATTGCTATGGGCCGGTGATGAAGGTCCCGCAGCCCGACGGCGCTCAACTCAAAGTCGCCACCTTCTGCCGCGGCGACCAGGTCATGGTCCCGCTCAAGGACTAGTCTCTCTTCCGGCAGCCCCACCAAGTAGCAAAAGGTTTCTTCAAATCTACCGCGCACTACTCCCTAAGGCGTAGTTGGTCGGTAGTGGTGCCGTTTCGCGTTCACAGGCATAGTCATGGATTCTTGCGTTTTTTTGAATTTAAAGGGGGGTGCATTGGATTAGGGCGGATAAAAATGACTACCGATTGTGGATTCGCCACCGCCAGTTCCCATGGAGATCTCTGTCCAAATTTGCTTAAAATAGCCGCTTGGATGGTGGTTACGTTGTTCATAGTTGTTGTTATTCCAATTTCATTAAGTATCCCAAGCAACGCCGCAGCAGCATCTTTGGTCGATTTATCCGCTGAATCCGGGACCACCATCGCATTCCCTGCGGCGTTTAATACCCCAGCCGGAGGGCAAGAGTCCCAAGATGTTGGGCTGGCAACCCATTTTGCCTGTCCCAATGATGATGCCATTCTCATTGCTAGTTCAAATTGTTCAGCCGGTGCGTTCCACATCGTGCCGCACCACATGACAAGAATGCTTTGTCCAGCAAACGGTTTCATTCTGTTTACAAATTTAGTTTTGTTCACATCGAGAAGTTTTGACCGGGGGCCTTGGATGAGCACATCTTTTTCAAGTCCGCTTAACTGTATTGCTGCGGCGTCCAATCGGGTTTGGATCGAATCGGCTTCACGCCTTACTGCATCAAGCTCTTCGTGCGCAGTTTTAGCTGACGTGGCAGCATCGCCAGCTTGTTGCGTTAGTAAAACTTCAATTTTGTGGCTGTTGTGTCGCAAATCGTTTTCAACGCGCGATGCTTTGTATGTGAAAAACAATTCCCCGGCCACTCCCAGTGTCACCAATATTCCGCCGAACAGCGTTTTAAATTTGTCCCACGGAAACGCCGCCATTGGCCAACGCACGATGATCCAAAATTCTTTAACATCGTGCCAATACTCGACTACCAAGCCGAGTACAACTACCGCAGTGGAAAGCAGCAGCAACAATCCCCAAAAGTCGAGCGACTTTTCGAGGGCTTTGGAAATACTCTCTAGCGCGGATAGGTCCATAGATCGTTATGAACGACGAAAACGAATTTGTTTGCTTGTAACCTCCATTGCACTGCTACTGCATATAGGACGATCCTTTTTCGTCCCTATTATCTGCGTTGGCCGGTGGCCCACTCAAGCCTGCCGTTGGCTTGAGTGCGGCAGCACCTGAGATTATTTTTTCGGCGGCACAAAGCCAATCAGGCGCCGCCGTTTTGGTGGCGTATCAATCAGTTTCCTGATCGCGGAAAAACGGCCTGAATCTCCACTTCGTGCTTCTCGTATTTCCGCTCCAGATCATCCAATTTGTGAGCCAAGTCCTTGTGCGCCGATAGCCATTCGCGAAGCCTCACAAAGGCGCGCGCAATGATAATGTTCACTTGAACGGCGCGCTCGCCGTTTAACACGCTCGAAAGCATGGCAACGCCCTGCTCGGAGAAAACAAGCGGCTTGCGGCAAAGGCCCAGTTTCTCCTTTTTGGAAATCCACAATCTGTGACTTCCAATTCTCGAATTCGCTCTGGTTCATTTGAAACACCCGACATCAAATCTACCGCGCACTACTCCCCAAGGCGTAGTCGTCTTCATTGACACTCTGGGACGAACTGCCTAGGATGTATCGATCTGCCGAACAGGCTCTCTGTTCGATTGAACCGGGGCGTCACAAGAAAACTCTGGAGGTAAGCCATGCGCAGCCCTCGTCCGCTTTCACTCAGCATCATCAGCCTGTTTTGCATTTTGGTCAGCGCCGCCATGTGGGCACAGACCAAGTCGCCGGCACAGACCAACCTCACCTGGGTGTACAGTTTCAACGGACAGGGAGCGCAGGGCGGCGCGAATCCCGGCTTCGGCAATCTCGTTCAAGGCACGGATGGGTACCTCTACGGAACAACCGAGGTGAGCGTTGGCACCGAAGGCACGGTTTTCAAAATCAGCACTGCCGGTAAGGAAAAAACGCTCTGTATTTTTTGCACGAAAGGTCAGCCGTGCCTCTTCGGCGCCAAGCCTCTTGGGGGAGTGACGCTCGCCACCAACGGGATGCTTTACGGTACGACCTCATTGGGCGGCTACTATAACCTCGGCACGGTCTTTCAAATCACCTCGGCGGGCAAGCTGACCCGCCTGTACACCTTCGGCGGCGGCGACGGCGCCGAGCCATGGGCTGCCCCGTTTCAGGCAAAAGACGGCAACTTGTACGGAACCACTTCCATTGGCGGGTCCAACAACCTTGGGGCGCTCTATGAAATGACCATCGCCGGAGCGAACGAAGTGTCGGTTAGCTTCACTGGCGGGAACGGTGAATTACCTTACGCCAGACTGGCCCAGGGCACGAACCAAAACATCTATGGCACCACGAGCCAGGCAACCTCGGGTAACGGCACGGTCTTTGCAATTTTGCCAAAAACGGGCTTCGCCAAGCTGTACACCTTCAAGGGTGCTGCGAAGGGGGGTAACCCCTACGGTGGGCTGATTCAGGCCAACAACGGGAACTTTTACGGGACCACGACCACCGGCGGTGCCAACCTCACAGGCGGTACGGTTTTTTCGATGACGCCGGCGGGCAAGGTCACAACCATCTACAACTTTTGCTCAAAACCGAATTGCGTGGATGGCGCCCATCCCATGGCCTCATTGATTCAAGCCAGCGACGGGAACCTGTACGGGACGACTTATAACGGTGGGGCGAACACCACCTCCTGCAACGGGGGTTGCGGCACGATCTTCAAAATCACCCCCGCGGGAACGCTCACCACGGTCTATAACTTCTGCTCTCAATCGGAGTGCGTTGACGGGTACTATCCTGAAAGTGGACTGGTGCAACACACCAACGGGAGCTTTTACGGTACGACTTTCTACGGCGGGCAAAATGGCAGCGCCGGCGCGGTATACAGTCTGTCCCTGGGACTGGCCCCGTTCGTGAAGGTGCTGCCGGCTTTGGGCAAGGCAGGAACAACCGCCATAATCCTGGGCGACAATCTGACGGGCACGACCAAAGTCAGCTTTAACGGCATCCCCGCGGAGTTCACGGTCGTCTCCGATACCGAAATTCAGGCCACCGTGCCAGCCGGTGTGACCACCGGCATGATCGAAGTGACCACGCCGAGCGGCACGCTGAATAGCGACGTGGCCTTCACGGTCGCGCAGTAGATTGCAAACTTCACGCCGAGCGGCGAGAGGCTTGAGTGCCGCCATGCACGTCAACCACAACCGGTTGGGGCCCCCCAAGCCACGCCACAAATTTCGACTTGACACCCAACCCTGTCACTTTGAAGAATTCCCCCGCCGAACGCCCCTGCTCCATTTTTCAAAAGTCGAATCTAACTCACGACGCATCAATGGCTTCCACAGACCATCCTCGAAACGCCCACTCCGAACCTCAACCGTTCAATTCTCCAAAGCGCGACAATCCCGCTCATCCCAAAAATATTTTTGTTGGTCTTTTCGTACGTATACCACGGTATGCATAAACGGCTCGGTGAGAGTTTTTATGTACATACATTATTATCAGCTCAAAGCTCGTGGCTCGAAGCTCGCAGCTCCACCCTCCGCAGCGCCCGGTCGATCTCCCTTATCCGGTTGCGCGATGGCCTAGCTCGCGAAGCCGCACGCCGTTCTTCAGGTTGAACTCCATCTCCTCGAGCGTAATCCCCTTCGTCTCAGGCACATACAGAGCCACGAATGCTATCGCAAGCACGCAGAAGCCCGCGAAAACAAAGAAGATAGACGCGTTCCCATGCGCCTGCATAAACGATAGAGCGTTCGCCATGACCAGACCGGCGAAGGTCCAATTGACCATGGTGGTGATGGTCATCCCGATTTCGCGGCCTTCGAGCGGGAAGATTTCGGAGCAGACTAACCAAACGACCGGCCCCCAGGAAACCGCAAAGCCAAAAATGTAGAGGATCGCCGACACGAGCAGCACCACCTTGGGCGTGCCACTGATCAATGCCGGGTCGGAGACCGAGCCGATCGCCTGGAAAGCGGCGCCAGCGGCGATCATGGTGATGAACATTGTGATCGCGCCCACATAGAGCAGCTTCTTGCGTCCCCACTTTTCGACTAGTCGGATCGCCGGAAAAGTGAAGAGCATGTTTACGGTGGGGACCGTCATGGCCGCGAGCAACCCCTTGATGCCCGCGTAACCGAAAATGGTCGGCGAGTAGTAGATCATCATGTTGATGCCGACGAGTTGCTGGAAAACCTGCAAGAGCACGCCCACCAGCAGCACCTTGATGAAGTAGCCGCGCATGACGATCCCCGCACCCTGGCCCTGCGGCCCGTGCAGCGCCTGCTCGATCTCCTCGATCTCGCTGTCGATTTCTTGCTGCGTATTCAGCGTGCGCCGCAGCACGGCTACGGCCGCCTCCCTGCGCCCCTTCAGCATCAGCCAACGCGGACTCTCGGGGAGAATGAAGCCGCCAAAGAACATCAGTGCGGCGAACGCGGTGATGGTCAGGAACATGAGCGGCAGAGAAGTGGCGGGGTTCACGAAGACTCGGGCGATGAAGACGTTGGTCAGCGAGATCAGGAAAATGCCGATGGTGATCATCAACTGAAAGAGCGTCCCCATCGAGCCACGGATGGATGCCGGGGCCGTTTCGGACAGGAAAAGGGGAACAATAAAGGATGCGACCCCGACTCCGAAGCCGAGGAAGAAGCGGCAGGCGGAGAGCACTGGCAGCGGCGGGAGCAGAGCCGAGACCGCCGAGGCCGCGGTGAAGATGAAGCCGGCGAAGAGCAGGCTCTTTTTGCGTCCGAGGAAACGCGCGAACAGGCCAGAGAGCAGCGCGCCGACAATGCCGCCGGTCGCCAGGATGGACGAATAGTGTTCTCCGCCCTCGACACCGAGGTGATAGTGCCGCTGGATGGTTTCGAGTGAGTTGGCGATGAATCCCTGGTCGAGGCCGAATAGCAACCCGCCCAGTGCGGCCACCGAGCAAATGACATAGACGATAGTCTTGTAGCCGCCGGATTTCGCGTCGACCGCTTGAGCCATTGCCGCCTCCACGCTGCCCTCACAGCTTAGCAGGCTGGGGAAAAGCAGTGTGCTGCGTATTTCGTTCTATTTCTCATTGGTGAACGCATGCGGCACGGCTGCGAATGTCGGCTGCTCTCGGAGACGGTTCGCAGATAAAGTCTTACAATTCTCCTATCAGAAACGTGGCGCGAATGCGAAAGCTGAACTCATTCCGGGATAAAACACGGTGACCGCGAACGCATATCCGGGGTTGGAATCCTTCCTTTCGCAGCTTGCCGGCTTGCATAAGCATCTCTGTCCGCGGCAGGTGCTGGGGGTGCGGATGGGCATGCATGCTGCCGACCTGTTCTCCATCGAACTTCCGCAGCGTGGAAAGCGCCTGCTCACGTTCGTCGAAACCGATGGCTGCTTTTCCGATGGCGTCAGTATTGCCACCGGATGTTCCATGGGGCACCGCACCATGCGCCTGGTGGATCACGGGAAAATCGCTGCCACCTTCGTCGATACACATACGGGCAAAGCTCAGCGCTGTTGGGTCTCCCCCGACGCGCGCGTGAATGCCGCGGCGTGTGTCCCTGAAGCCAAAAGCCGCTGGCACGCGCAACTCGCAGCCTACCAGCAGATGTCCAGGGAAGAGCTATTTCAGGTGCAGGAGGTCGTTCTGTCCTTCGACGTCGATGCCATCATCGCGAAGCCGGGCATTCGCACAGCTTGCTTCGCTTGCGGCGAGGAGATTGTCAACCAGCGCGAGATTCTTATCGATGGCCGGCCGACATGTCGAAATTGTGCGGGAGACAAGTACTGGCTTGTACGTAGATAGGGCCGCGCGGAATCGTTTGGGTTGGCGTGTCGACCGATGGGCGGTATCGAGGTTGAACCTGCTTGAGCAGCATGATCAATACTCCTAGCGCAGCCATTCTGCTCGCTGGCGGCAAGAGCTCGCGCATGGGTGCGAACAAGGCCTTCCTGCACTTCTCGGGGCAATCCTTGCTAGACCGTGCGCTGGGCGTGCTGAAGCAGGCTTGCGGGTCTGTAACCATAGTCGGCGACCCGTCTGCGTTTGCAGATTTCGGTCCAGTCGTTGCCGATGTGTTCCCAGACTGCGGCCCGCTCGGTGGCATTCATGCGGGGCTATCTGCTTCGTCCGCGGAATTCAACGTCGTCCTTGCCGTTGATATGCCTTTCGTGACGAGCGAACTCATAAATTTCCTGCTCGTCGCCGCTGAAGATAGCGATGCGGTCGTGACCGTTCCCCGCACTCGAACCGGATTTCAGCCACTGTGCGCAGTCTATCGCCGCCAGTTCGCCCGGACCGCTGAGCGCGCCCTGCTTGAGGGAAGATATAGGGTCGATGCGGCATTTGCGAATCTACCCTTGCGCATTGTCAATGAAGGCGATCTGGCGGGAGCTGGGTTTTCTGAGAGCAATTTCTTCAACGTCAACAACCCCGAGGATTGGCGCGCCGTCGCTGATCAAGCCCGGTAGATTGCAGCCACCCTATTCCGGGCCTCGGCTCCTCTCGCTTCCGTTGCTTGCAAAATGCTGGTTTCACGGGTGTTGGAAGTGTTGAGGAGGCGCAAGTCTCGGAAGCATCCGAACGTCGCAAAATTTTTCAACTTGACTTCTCATGCCGCAACGTGGACAATTTCGCCTCGAAAGTTTGCGGCTCTTGGGCTTGCGGATGGCGCGCAAAGCTGCAAACCTCGGTTCGGTCGCGCGATCTGCGCGAATTCAAAGATCCAATCCATCTCGGAGGTTTTTGTGAAGAAAACGACTTTGTTTGTACTCTTGCTGCTCGTCACCGTATT
>Ga0326727_10027125_pt1 | contig 10548 bp, 8 predicted proteins | sample MB2enrmetagenome_FD_207643 | JGI IMG/M metagenome (GOLD analysis project Ga0326727, IMG submission 207643) | Lab enriched peat soil microbial communities from McLean, Ithaca, NY, United States - MB29MY | ecosystem: Environmental > Terrestrial > Soil > Wetlands > Peat | place: USA: New York...
GGCCACGTGCTCACCAACTTTCACGTCGTCTCGGGCGCCAACCGCGGCGTCGAAGTCATGCTCAGCAACAAGCGCCGTTATGCGGCCACCGTGGTGGGCACCGACAAGGTCCATGACCTGGCCCTGCTCAAGATTGACGCGCCCAACCTGCAGCCGGTCACGTTGGCCGATTCCGGTGGCCTCACCGTCGGCCAGATGGTCTACGCCATCGGCAATCCCTTCGGCCTCAACGGCACCATGACGCGAGGCATCATCAGCTCCATCCGCTCCATCAAGGGTTCCAGTGGTGAGCTGATCGAAGACGCCATCCAGACCGACGCGGCCATCAACCCCGGCAACTCCGGCGGCCCCTTGCTCAATTCGCACGGCGAGGTCATCGGCATCAACACCATGATCGCCTCCAACGGCGCCGACCAGAGCTCCGGCATCGGCTTCGCTATTCCCATCAACACCGCCAAGGCGGCGCTGGCCGACCTCGCCCGCTACGGACGTGTCAAGCGGCCCTCGCTGGGCATTGTGTCCTACGCCATCGGCCCCGATCTGGCCACGCAGATGGGCCTGGCCGTCGATTCCGGCGTTCTGGTGCAGAAGGTCATCTCCGGCGGCGCGGCCGAGCGGGCCGGCCTGCACGGCGGCAACCAGCAGGCCTACGTGGGCAACACCCCCATCCTGCTGGGCGGAGACCTGATCGTGGCCATCGACGGCCGGAAGGTTGACGACCCCCAGCAGATCAACGCCATCATCGAAAAACACCAGGCCGGCGACACTATCAGCGTCACCTTCTATCGTGGCCGCAAGGAAATGACCTTCAAGCTGATCCTGGGAGAGGCGCGAGCAGCAAACCGGTAAAGCATTTTCGGAATTGCTGTAGACCGAAATCTCACACTCAAGTGGCTTTTTCCTTAAGAAAAAGCCACTTTCAATGCGCTCAAAAAGGCTACATTAATTCCTAGAATGCTCTAGAGCGGAAGATCGAATCAGGCGGTTTCGCCTGCAAAGAGGGCGGTTCCATTCAAAAACGCTTAATTTCAATATTGTGCTTGCGCAAGGCATAGCCCATCTGGCGCGGAGTGAGGCGAAGAATCCGAGCCGCCTTGGCCTGCACCCAGCCGGAACGCTCCATAGCGTCAACCAGGCGCTGGCGCTCGCTGGAATTATCGTCTTCGCCGTTGAAGTTAGCCGCGGGGCCGGTGCTCTCGGCGCCGCTGGCCGGCTCGGCAAACCTCTGGATGGAGGAATTCCGTTCCTCTCCCGGCGTGTAGACAGGCAAAGAAGAATGACTCGCATCTCGCGATTGCATCTTGCTCATCGACTTGCCCAGCATCACCGATAGACAGCTTCCATTGTTACAGGCCAGATCCTCCACGCCGATGACGGAACTTTTCGCCAGCGCGGCCGTGCGCCGCACGCAGCTTTCCAGTTCGCGCACGTTGCCGGGGAAATCGCAGGCGCGCAAGGCATCCATGGCCCGCTTGGAGATGGTAAGCGAGACGCCGTGCTCCTTGTTGAAGCGGCGCAGAAACTCCTGCGCCAGAATTTCAATGTCTTCGCGGCGTTCGCGCAAAGGGGGAAGATAAATTGGCACTACGCTGATGCGATAGTAAAGATCGGAGCGGAACTGACCGGAGAGTACAGCCGCTTCCAGATTCCGGTTGGTCGCGGCCACCAGGCGAACATCCACTTTGATGGTGAAACTTCCGCCGACGCGTTCAAATTCGCCTTCCTGCAGGACGCGCAGCAATTTCGCCTGAAAGGCCGGAGAGATTTCCCCAATTTCATCCAGAAAGAGCGTTCCGCCATCGGCCAATTCAAAGCGCCCCTTGCGCAATCCAACCGCGCCGGTAAAGGCTCCACGCTCGTGGCCGAAGAGTTCCGACTCCAGCACCGTTTCCGACAGCGCGGCGCAGTTCAAGCGGATGTAAGGCTTCTTACTGCGCGGGGAATACTCATGAATGGCGCGCGCGAATAGCTCCTTGCCGGTGCCCGACTCGCCGCACAGCAGCACGGGCAGGTTGCAGCGCGCAATCTGGCGGACCTTTTCGACAACTTCCTGAATGGTGGCGCTGTTGCCGATAATCCCGCTGATCCTCTCGCGTTTTTTCCCGGCGCGCTGTTCGAGTTCCTTTTCCAGCCGGTGCCGCTCCGACATGAGCCGTTCGCGATCCCGCGCCACCAGCGTTTGCAACTCGACGGTCTGGCCCACGAGATTGGCCACCATGCTGAGGAAGCGCACATCTTCGTCGAGTGTGTGCGGCGAAGAATTGCCGCCAAAGCGCTCGATCATGATGGTGCCGAGGGTGCGATTCTGCCCTTTGATGGGAACGCCGACAAAGGATCTCGGCTCGGCCGTCTCGCCGGAGTTCAGCTCACTCCAATCGGTGAAGAGCGGGCTTTCAGCGATATTGCGCACCACCAGCGGCATTCCGGAAACCACGATCTGCCCCACGGCCTGCTCGGGAAGCCGCTCGAAGTGCTCCCGCGCGGTGGCCTCGCTCCAGCCGGCGCCGACCACCGTCGAGGTCCGGTCCTGCTCGTCAAGCAGGGCAATCAGGCCGTTATTCATGTCGAGGAAGCTGGCCAGAAGGTTGATGACGCCAGACAGGGCCATCTCCAGCCGCGAGGGACGCGTGAGCAGCTTCGATATCTCGTAGATTCCGATCAGCGCGGAGTGCGCGCGGCTGTTCGACTGCATGGCCGGCTCCTGACTGGAGATTTCGTGCTGCTTCGACACGCCCCCCTCCCTCCGGGTGAAGGCGAAAACAGAGGTTCTTACGGAGTCTGTTTGAGTGCACTGGCTGGTTGAGTTACAGGAAACAAACGATCAGGAAGCCCGCTTCTGTGAGCGCAATTCCGCTTCCCTGCTCCGGCGCCGGTTCGTAGCCATATCTTTGCAGAATTTTGATTCAAGGTCAATTTCACGCCTTCACGCCGTATGGCGGGCTGACGATCAGCCGCGAACCGGCTCTGTGTACACCATTGATTCCATAAGCGCTTGCACAAGAGCCTCAGCCTTCCAAAAGCAACAGGCGGGCCGGGTCGAACTGCGCCTGCCAAGGCTGCGGCCGCTGCTGAAGCGTACGCCAGAGCTCCTTGGGAAGATCCGCCTGCAGATGCGCCGCATCACCCACTTGCGCGGCGCCGTGCAGGCGCAGATAGAGCGTCATTTCATGCGGAGCTTCACTGGAGGCCACCAGCCAGCAGGGGAAGGTGTTGACCCCATCGGCAGATGGCTGAAAGGTGATCTGATGCGAACGAAGACCCATGTGCGTCAGCCCATCCGGGACGGGCGCGGCCGTTTGCAGTTCGCACTCCCAGGCCTCCACTGCGATGCGATGGGCGTTCACGCGGCGAGCGGCGACGATGTTCTTGCAGCCGGTCAGCCGCGCCGCCACCACCGTCTGCGGCCGTTCGAACAACTGATGCTTGGGCCCACTGGCGATAACCCGGCCAGCATCCAGAACCAGCAGATCGTTGCAGAAGCGAAAAGCTTCTTCCATGTCGTGCGTCACAAAAATGACCGGCCCGTTGTAATCGGACAGGGTCTCGCGAAGCTGCTCCTCCATCTGCCGCCGCAGGTGCGGATCGAGCGCCGCAAAGGGTTCGTCGAAGAGCAATGCATCAGGATCGATGGCCATGCAGCGCGCAATCGCCACGCGCTGCCGCTGCCCGCCGGAAATCTCCGCTGGATAGCGATCGGCCAGCTCGGCAATGTGCATCTGCTCAAGCTGGCTTTGCACGCGCTTTCTCCGTTCCTGCTCCGGCAGCGCGCGCAGCCCGAAGCCCACATTTTCGGCCACCGTCATGCGCGGGAACAGCGCGTAATCCTGAAATACAAACCCGATCTTCCGCCGCGCCGCGGGAAGGTTCAGGCCCGCCGCACCGTCGTAGAGGACACGCCCGTTCAGCTCAATGCGCCCGCGATCGGGAGTCACAATGCCGGCGATCATGCGCAGCGTCATCGATTTGCCCGCACCGGAGGCTCCCAGCAAACCCACCGCGCCCTTGCCCGCGCCAAACTTCACTTCCAGCGAAAAGGCATCGAGCGTTTTCCCCGCGTCAATCAGCAGCGTGGCGCTTGAAGACGCCGCGCCAGCCGTCTTTTCTTCCCCTCGGCTGAGCCGCTCCCAAGGCGTAACCGGGGCTAGCGGAAGGGCTGAAGCCTTGGATTTACGCGCCTTTCCTCGGCCACCATTCTGCCAGTTCAACAGGCGGATAATAGCCAGCGAAAGCCCCACAATGACGGCGACCCACAGAAATGCGGCACTCATATTTTCATTCGCGGCGGCAGCATAAATGGCCAGCGGCATAGTCCGCGTACGGCCGGGAATATCGCCCGCCAGCATGAGCGTGGCGCCAAATTCGCCCATCGCGCGCGCAAAGGCCAGCACCGTTCCGGCCAGTATGCCGGGCGCGGCCATGGGCAGCAGCACACGGCGGAAGACCGCGTTTTCCGAGGCCCCCAGCGTCCGCGCGGCATCCAGCAGATTGGGGTTGACCTGCTCGAATGCGCCCAGCGTCGTGCGATACATCAGCGGAAACGCGACCACGGTGGAGGCGATCACCGTCGCGGGCCAGGAAAAGACAATGGTGATGCTGATCTGTTCGAGAGCCTGGCCCACCCAGCTTCGCCGTCCCAGCAGCAGCAACAGGAAGAAGCCAATCACCGTGGGCGGAAGTACCAGCGGGAGCGTAAGAATGCCGTCGATCCAGGCCCGCAAACTGCCCTTCGTGCCGTACATGACTCGGGCCGCCAGCAGGCCCAGCAGGAAGGTGAACGTGGTGGCCACGCAGGTGGTGGCCAGCGAAATCCACAGCGGTGAGAAATCGAAGGGAGTCTCCATTCTGTCGCTATTGTAAATCCTTGTTTCTGAAAAATTACGCAAGCGACAGAAGAGCTGTGGGCCGCCTTCAGCTCACGGGAGCCAGCACGCGGTAATAGTTCTTCTCCGCTTGGCAGGGCTTGCAAACAAAGCCGTCCCCGGCCTCGATGTCGCGCCCGTCCATAATCGACTCACCGCAAATGGAACAGGTGACGCGCCGGGTAGGCTTGCCGGGCAGATCGCCGGGAAGCAGCGGGACCTCGACCTCCGCGATGGAAAACAATTCCTCGTCGGGCGCGGTGCCAATGTCCTCCAGGCCACGCTCGCCTTTGCGCATGGCGGCGGCCAGACGAACCGCCTTGCCGGTCTCCAGATTGATAAAGGTGGCGGCCATCTTGCCGTAATCCTTGACCTTCATGGTACGCTTGCCAGGTCGGCAACCGGTCAGAGCCATCACCGCGTCGGCGATGCAGCGATCTATCTCCACGAAGACCATGATCTTCTTGCGATCGGCCCCCTTGGGGTCGGTGATGCCGATGCGGCGCAGGCCGGCCATGGTCAGGCGCGTGCCAATGCTGATTCCCGGACAGATGTCGCCATGAAACCGGCCGGCTTCGGCCACCAGCATCTCGTAGTTTTCGTAATCCAGCTTTTCCATCGTTCCGTTCTCCTGAGTTTTCCGTAAAAAATTGCCCGCCGGTGAAAAAACTTCAGCGGGTTTGCAATTCCATGAGCCTGGCGCGGTTGATCAGGTTGATCTTGCGCACGCAACTGCCGAAGAGCTGGTAGGCTCCTCCGCCTTCAGAGAGGATTTCCATCGCCCGGTCGCCATCGGTCACTACCACGGTGCCCACCATCGCCACTTTACGGCGGAAAAGCGGCTCGGGGATAAAGCCCGCGGTCGGCCCGACCACAGCCACCGCCGCGTCTTCAGAAACGTAGCCGAGCAGCGTCTCGATGCTCCCGTTGGCGATCGAGGCACCGGTAAAAACCGCCGTCTGGCAGCGCGACAGAGCGCTGGCGGTTTCTTCAATCGGGACGAAATGGCCCAGCACAGCCTCCTCCTGGGTTTCTTTCTTCTTGTCCACAATGGCAATCTCGGCGGCGCCCAGCTTACTCAGGCGCTTGAGAAGTGGAATAATCGCGCCCACCATGCAGATGCGCTTTCCCTGAAAGAGCTGGGTAAAGCCGCTCAGGTCGTCGCCTGAAGTAATCTCATAACGGCCGCTTTGAAAAAATGGAACAGAAAGAGCATTCAGGGTGGCCAGGCGGATCACATCGGCAAAGGGGCCGGGCAGATCGCCGTTCAAGACCTGGGCGGCCGCCATGCCATGATACCTTGGCATTTCCCCCTTGAGTATTCTCGTGCTGGCCCGCTGAATCATCTCCGGCGGCGTATAGGCGACGCCCGCGCAGCCGTTGGAGAGCTTCACGCCGGTAAAGAAAACGCCGACGATCAGCCTCTCGACCGACAAAGAAGGCAGTTGCTCGCCATAGAGGCCGGCGAGGCATTCGGCGGCCTCCGCGAGAATCTTGGCCGACGATGGTGGAGGCGCCATGGCCGCAGTCTCCGCGCGGACGGATTGATCGTCACTCCGCACGTGATTCGCTACCTTCATTCCAGAGGTGCTCATGCACCTCGACGCTCTTGAGATAGCGCATCTTGCGCTGGCCGGAACGCGTGTCATTGGCCGAAATCAAGGCAATTTTGCCCTCATCGTCGCCCAGCGGCTGGCCGTTTTTTTCGATAATGACAATGACCTGCTCGCCCACGGAGGTATTAAAGAGCTCCTGATAGGAAAACAGCGCCCAGCGGCCGTCGCTGGACATGGCCGTGACATAAAGGTAGTTGGGAGAATCGTGCACCCGCATGATCACATCGGCGCGGTTCAGCACCTCGGTCAGCCGCACGCCGCGATAGCTCTCGATGAAGCCCTCGCTGCGACCGCTGCCGCAGATCATGTTCACGTCCCTAACCTCGGTAAGCTCCATCGCGCCCAGCTCTTCCGCCGTGAGGCGCAAAGGATGATTTACCGCTCCCTTCACCTCCAGGATGCGAGTTACAAGCGCGGGGTCGAAGACCTTCTCCTTGCTTCTTTTGGGCCTTTCCATGATAGCCGGGCAATCCTTTCCTTCAATGCGATCTCTTCCGCCATCTAATGCAAGCTTTTTTCACCGCCGCGCGGAAGCTATGGCTTTAAAGATTATAAGCCGCCCCGTGGCGCAGCAAGGGAATGCCGCAGCCTCTGTTCGTTCCGCTTTCAAAGAGCCGCGCGGGCAACCCATAAAGCTCGGCCAGCTTTTCCGGCGTAACGGTGGAAAGCGGAGCGCCATCACGAATAATTGCGCCGCTTTGCATCATCACCACGCGATCGGCTATGGCCAGGGCGTGCTCGGGATGGTGCGAGGTAAAGACAAAGGTGTAACCCTCGTCGGCGAGCAAGCCCACCCGTTCCAGCAGGCGGACCTGATTTCCATAGTCGAGCCCGTTGGTGGGCTCGTCCATTACAAAAACACGAACCCCCTGTGCCAGGGCGCGCGCAATCAGGGTAAGCTGTCGCTCGCCGCCGCTGATCTCCGTGTAGGGGCGCTCAGCCAAGTGAAGAATGCCCAATTTCTCCAGCGCATCCCAAACAATCTGTTTATCCTTGTCTCCGTATCGGCTGAAAAATGAGCTGTGCGGCATACGGCCCATTAAAACCACATCGAAGACATGAAATCCGAATGCCTCCCGATGCACCTGCGGAACATAAGCTAGCTGGCGGGCCAGTTCGCGCCGGCCGATTTCGTGAATCTCCTTGCCGCGCAGGCGAATCACTCCTCGCGTAGGCTTGAGAAGGCCAAGAAGAAGCTTGAGAAGAGTTGTTTTGCCGCTGCCGTTCGGCCCCAGCAGGGCGATCACCCCGCCCTCGCCGATGGTAAGTTTGAGGCCATCGATTAGCGGAGCGCTACCATAAGCGAACGAAAGCGAATCAACCTCGAAGAGGCTCATCAACTCCACCCTTTGCGCGCATTGCGCAGCACGAAGGCAAAGCACGGAATGCCTAGCAGCGCGGTAACAATGCCAATCGGAATCTCATAGGAAAAGGCGAGCCGCGAAATATCATCGACCACAATCAGGTAGGCGGCGCCGATCAGAATTGTCGCCGGAATCAACTTACGATTGTCCGGCCCTGTGATCATGCGGGTTAAATGCGGAACGATAAGTCCGACCCAGGCGATCGTTCCCGCTAATACCACGGTCAATGTGCTAACCACCGTGGCGCAGAAGATTACGAGCAAACGCACGCGATTAACATTGACGCCGAGCGAACGAGCCTCTTCGTCACCCATGCTAAGCACATTCAGGTGGCGGGAAAACAGCAATAGCACTAAAAGCCCCAAGCAGATCGGAATGCTGGTCTTGATAACCATGGAACGATCTGAAAATGTCAGGCTTCCCATCAGCCAGTTGACGATGACGGGAAGCTGGTTATACGGATCAGCAAGATACTTCACCAGCGTGAGCAGCGAGGTAAACAGCGCCCCGCTGATGATGCCGCCCAGCACCAGCATGATGGTGCTGTTGACGCGATAAACGCGGGCGATTCCCACCGCGATAACCACTGCAATCAGTCCACCTAAGAAAGTTGCTATCTGCACGGCATACCAGCTTTTTAGGTAAACAATTCCCAGGGCCGCACCGAAGGAGGCTCCGGCCAGCACGCCGAGCAGGCTGGGCGAAACCAGCGGGTTGACGAACATGGCCTGAAAGGCCGCGCCCGAGGTTGAAAGCGCGGAGCCTATCAAGGCCGCCGCGAGAATGCGCGGCAGGCGAATTTCGACCAGAATGCTATTCAACAGGCGCATGCGCTCGGCCGGAAAAAATGTAGCCCCAAAGTACTTCTGGCATAAAAACTGAAGAATTTCCTTGGGCGCGATGGGGTACTTTCCAAGGCCAAGTGAAAACAGCATGACCGCCAAAAGCGACAGAGCGCTGCCTATGATAGGCAACGGGCCTTTGCCCTTTCGCAGCATCCTGGCAAAGGCGGAGCGGCTTTGCTCCGCCCCGCCAGACTCAGGATGCCGGCGGCCAGCCTTGCCGGGAGTTTCTTCCACTGCAGTTACGCTGGCGCTCATTGCTGAATGATCTCGCGCACATCCTGATCTGTCAATGTAACGCCTAAGAACGTCTTGTAGAAGGCCTTGGTCTGCTTGACCAGATCAAGGGGATACTGCCTGGGATAAACGCAATTGGTGAGCCACTCCAGACCCATGAAGCGCATGAACGATGGCGGACGGTCAAACCAGTTGAGCGGAGTGCGCGGGATTAGATAAACCCTGTGCTCCTTGACAGCCTTGACCTCTTGCCAGGCTGGATCCTTATAAACCTTGTCGTAAAAGAACTTTTCCTGGGCCACGATCACATCGGGACGGTCCATGATGATCTGCTCCAGGGAGATCTTTTCCATCCCCATATGGCTCGATGTGTGGCAGCGATGAACGTCCACATCGCCCTCCAGGCGCAGCAATTCGGTGTGAATGGAATCGTTGCACTCGGTGCTGAGACCGTCTACGCCCTCGGCGTAGTAGACCTTGGGGCGCTGACTGGCGGGAACCTTGTTCACGGCGGCCGAGGTGCCGGCCAGAATCTTTTCCGCGGCCTTGGCCATCTCCTCGGCGCGCTTTTCGCGGTGCAGCAGCCTTCCCACGAAGCGAATTGCCTCCGGGTACTCGTTCATGTTGGATGCTTCAACAAATATGTAGGGAATATTCAGTTTGTCCAGCATAGCGGTGGTGCGCTCATCGACGGGATTGCGGTCATTCTTCCACATGATGAGCACCTGGGGGTGGGTCTTGATCAGGGTCTCCGGATTGGCGTTAGGTCCCATGCCCAGGCCGCCGATCACCGGCAGCCCATCCAACTGCTTGGGAAGAAACTTCGTCGTATTGTTCTGGCGCTCGAACATAAGTCCCGTCATCAAGTCGGGAGCGAGCGCATACATCAAGTAGGCCCCGTAGGGGGAGGGAGCATAGAGGCGCGTGATATTATCGGGAACCGTGACTTTGCGGCCGCTCATATCGACGATCTCACGGCCATAGGCAGATGAAACGAGGCTGGCCATCAGGAGCAGCACCGGGGTAAGCCTGAAATTCATGGCGGAATCCTTTCGTGGTGAATAGTAAAATCCAGCCTGAAATGAATGCGATAAATTTGGGGGCCCCACCCTCGCCGCGTTCTTGTTATTGCGGCTAGGGTGGGGCCTTGTCTCGCAATCCGATCAGGCCGGATCAATAGCTAAATGAAACTGCTTTGACTTGAAAGCTGCCTAGAACACCTTGCCAGCCAGCTCGACGCCGTACTGCCGGCCCGGATCGCGATATGCGCCGGTCACGTAACGCGTCGCATAGTTGTTGTCGTTCATGTTCCGTTCAAATGCGGTAAAGGCCATTTGCTTGCCGAAGAGCTTGAAGTTGTATCCGGCGTTGCCGTCCAGGCGGCTGTAGTTGGCCAGTTCGCCGTAGTAGGTTCCGCCCGGCGAAGCAGACGACCACAGCGGCCCGACATACACCATGCTGAAATTGCCGAACCAGTTTCTCTGGTGATAGTTCAGCGCGGCATTCACGAAGTTGTGGGACATGGTCTTGTTGACCGCATTGTTATCCGTGCCCACGTAGCCATAGCCCGTGCTATAACTGAGCGGCCCCATGATGCGTCCAGAGAAACCGACCTCAGTACCGGCCGTCT
>Ga0326727_10027126_pt1 | contig 10548 bp, 10 predicted proteins | sample MB2enrmetagenome_FD_207643 | JGI IMG/M metagenome (GOLD analysis project Ga0326727, IMG submission 207643) | Lab enriched peat soil microbial communities from McLean, Ithaca, NY, United States - MB29MY | ecosystem: Environmental > Terrestrial > Soil > Wetlands > Peat | place: USA: New York...
GGGTGGCAGCCGAGGTCAGCGGAGGGAAACGCATACGCGGGTGAGAGACGTGAGCCGGGGCACCCACGTCCTTCTCAGGACGTGGGTCGCAGCGAAGGATGTGGTTGCGCCTCGAAAGCCGCGCACCAAACGGTAATTACTTTTGCAAAATGCTTTAGCCCTCTCCGAGGGCGTCGTAGTAAACGCGCAGGGTCTCCTCCACGTTGCGCTCGGGCGGGTACTGTTCCATCCACGACCTCGCAACAATGCGCGCGGCCTCGCGCCTGCCCTCGTCGAGATAGAGGCCGATGGCGTCCGCGAGCTCCGCTGCGTCCCCGGGGTCGTCGATCACGGCCCCCCCTTCCTCCGAGACGATCACCTGGGCCGCGCCGTTGAACCTGGTGGTCACTACGGGCAGGCCGCTCGCCAGGGCTTCGAGCACCGTGAGGGAGCAGGAGTCATAGAACGTGGGGTGGACGTAGATATCGCTCGCCCCGTAGTACTCCTCCATCCCGGTCAGAGGTCCGGCGAAGATGACCCTGCGGTCGACCCCGAGCCGCTTCGAGAGCCTCCGGTAGGGTAAGACCCGGCCCCGGCCCGCCACGAGCAGGCGGAAGTCGCGCTCCGGAAACCTCCGGGCGAGGAGTGACAGAGCCCTGATGAGGGTCCCGAGCCCCTTGAGCCGGTAGTTGTTGCCCGCGAAGAGCAGGAGCAGGGCGTCCGCCTTGAGTCCCAGGTCCGAGCGCCTCTTTTCCCCATAGAGAAGGCGGTTGCGCGGGTGGAAGCGCGTCAGGTCGACGCTGTTGAAGACGACGGCGATGCGCTCCTCGGGAAAGGCGTAGTGGCTGATGATGTCGGCCTTGACCATGTTCGAGATGGCGATCACCCGCTTCAATCCGCCGCCCCGGTAGAGGCGGGCCTGGAGGCCGACTTCGAGGTAATGGCGGACCGAGAGGTAGCGCCTGAGCAGCTTGTAGAGACGGTAGACCGGGTTGCTGATGGAGGCGAACTCTTGCGAGAGATAGGCCCTCTCCACCCCGCCGTGGGGGTTGAGCACGGTGACGGCCCGGCACTGGGCCACGCCGTGCACGATGTCGAAGGGCCGGCCGGCCAGAGCCTGGTCCGCATTGCGCCAGAAAGAGAGGATCCTGAGCCAGCGCGGGTATCTCCTGACAGGAATGAGGTGGAGCCGGTAGGGCAGGTCCGCGCGCTCCTCCACCTCGGTGGCGAAGAGGTGGACCTCGTGGCCCTGCCTCGCCAGGGCTTCGGCGAGCCAGGAAAAATAGCGCTCGCCCCCGCGGGAGGGGAGGAACTTGTCGAGGAGGATGGCGATCCTGAGGGGGCGTCCCTTATCTTGCGCGGCCACGGCCGGGGCCCCTCCTGCCGAGGGCCATGAGCCTCTCGTAGAATTCCACGAGCCTTCCTGCCTGAACAGCGTAGTCCCACTCTTCCAGTGCGGTCTTTTGCGCCGCGGCCCCGAGGCGCTCCCTGAGCACGTCGTCCGAGAGCACCTGCTCCATCCTCGCGGCCAGCGCCCCCTCGTCCGTGACCACATAGCCGCTCACGCCGTCGCGCACCAGCTCGGGCAGCATGCCCCGGTCGGAGACGATGGCGGCCTTTCCCATTGCCATGACCTCCCTGAGGGCTCTCGCGGTCCCGTCGCTCCCCGCCCTCATCATGACGAAGAGGTCGAAGGTGGCGATCATGGAGAAATAGTCGTCCAGACGGTAGCCCGCGAGGAGCACATCCTTTTCGAGCCCGAGGGCGGCCATGGGCCGCCTGATGCTCTCCTCTATCTGGGAGCTCCGGCCGACGATGACGAGCTTCACCCCGTCCATGCGCGTTCTCAGGCTCTTAAAGGCCCTGAGCACCGTCTCGTAGCCCCGGTCGGGCTTGAGGCGGCCGATCACGCCTATGACCTTTTCCTTGGCGCCGATACCGAGGGAGGCCCTGAGATCGGGGGCCGGACCGTTATAGACATGGACGCCCGGGGGCAGGACCGCGCACCTCTCCTCGGGATAGGCGAAGGCCTCCCTGTCGTGCTCAAGCATCTTCCGGCCGTAGGCCACGAGGCCATCGGTGCGCGAGAGGAGGAGCCTCATGCCAAGACCCCTCTCCAGGCCGTCACGCTTGTGGTCGGTCCGCACGAGGAGGGGCCTCGCCCGGCGGCCGAGGAGGGACGCGGCCGCGACGCTGTGGTCGTGGGTGAGGTGGGTATGGATGATATCGATCCCGTGTGTCTGCGCGAAGGGGCCGAGGTTGCGGAGATCGGAGAGCCAGTCCCGGGGCGAGAAGTAGCGGTTGAGCCTGAAGCCGTCGTAAGACGCCAGTCCCCGCCGGGCAGCCTCCTTTGCCACGGTCCGCTCCCGAAAGTCGGCGGGGGCCCTCCTGAAGGCGAGGGTGACTTCGAGTCCCCCCGCGCGAAGGGCCTCGCAGAGGGAGACCACCGGCTCGGCCGGGCCGGTCCATTTCCACTCGCTCAGGAGGTGGAGGCACCTCATCGCGCGTAGAACGCCTTTATAGCCCCGGAGACCGAGATGACGTCTTCGTCCTTGAGGCCGGGATAGAGGGGGAGGGAGATGACCTCGGAGGCGGCCTTTTCCGCCTCGGGAAAGGCGCCCCTCTTATACCCGAGGCGCTGGTAGGCCTCCTGGAGGTGGATTGGCGTGGGGTAGTGGACGAGGCTCCCTATACCGCGCCCCTTGAGAAAGCCGGAGAGCCGCTCCCGCTCGCGCGTCCTCGCCACGTAGAGGTGGTAGACGTGGTGCGCCCACGGCTGCTCCTTGGGCAGGGTGAGGGGCGTCTCGTCCTCGAGGTCCCACCGGTAGACGGCCGCCAGGTGGCGCCGCCTCTCGTTGCCGCTGTCCAGGCGGCCGAGCTTGTAGCTCAGGAAGGCCGCCTGCAGCTCGTCGAGGCGCGAATTGAACCCTTCGATGACGTGGACGTGCTTCTCCTGCTGGCCGTAATTGCGGAGCCTGCAGATCTCGTCGTAGACGCCGCGGTCGGCCGTGACCAGGGCGCCCCCGTCGCCGTAGGCCCCGAGGTTTTTCGTGGGATAAAAGCTGAAGGCCGCGGCGCGGCCGAAGGTGCCCACCTTCCGCCCCTTGTAGAGAGCGCCGTGCGACTGGCACGCGTCCTCGAACACGGTGACGCCGAAGGCGGTGCAGAGGTCGATGATCTCGTCCATCTGGCAGGGGTGGCCGTAGAGGTGGACGGGGATGCAGACCTTCACGTTCTTCTCCCGTTTGAGCACCTCTTCCAGGGCCCGGGGGTCCATGGTGAAGGTCTCGGGATCTATGTCGCAGAAGACCGGTATGATGCCGTGCACGGAGAGGGCCATGACGGTGGCGATGTAGGTGTTGGGGGTGGTGACCACCTTGTCGCCCGCCTTGAGCCCGAGGGCCAGTCCGCCGAGGCGGATGGCGTCGGTCCCCGATGCCACGCCCGCGGCGAAGTGGACGCCCGTGTAGCGGGCGAAGGCCTCCTCGAAGGCCGCCACCTCCTTGCCCATGATAAACTCGCCGCTCCTGCATACCCTGTCGAAGATCTCTGCGAGCGCACCCTTAAGCTCCTCGTATTCCTTTTGGAGATCGAAGATTTTGACCATCTTTACCAGTACTCCTTCCTGTAGGCTCTGTAGAAGGCCACCGTCTTCCGTATGCCTTCCTCCAGGCTCGTCTTCGGCACCCAACCGACCAGGCGCTTTATCTTCGATATGTCGGCGTAGTAGTCGCCGGGCTCCACCTCCCTGCGCTCTTGGGTAAACTCGGTGAAGCTGACCCTGCCCGTGCCCGCCACCTCCACGATCCGCTGCGCCAGCTCATGGAAGGAGACCGGCACCCCGACGCCCACGTTGAAGACCTGGCCGTAGGCGCGCTCCTCGAGGGCCGTCATGAGGAGGCACTCGACGAGGTCTCCCACATAGAGAAAATCCCGGAGTATGCGGCCGTCCCCGAAGACCGGTATGGCCTCGTCGTCGAGGGCCTTGCGTATGAACCAGTTGAAGACGCCGTACTCGTCGTGGGCCATCTGGTGCCTGGGGCCGAAGGTATTGGTGATCCTGAGACAGGCCCCCCTTATCCGGAAGACGTCGTCGTAGACCAGGACCATCTTCTCCGCGGTCAGGTTGGTGACCGCGTAGATTCCCTTGGGGTTGGTGGGGTGGTCTTCATCGACGGGCAGCTTGACGGTCGCGCCGTATTCGCCCCGGGTGCCCGCGAAGATCACCCGGCAGGACCGGTTCATCGATTTCAGGGCTTCGAGGAGCACGAGGGTGCCCCTGCAGTTGATGTCCAGGTCCTGGGCGGGGTTCCTCATGCTGTCCACGTGGTTGACCTGCCCTGCCAGGTGGAAGATATACTCCTTGTCCTTGACGAGGTGGTCCATGGAGAGCTCGTCCCGCACGTCTGAAAAGTTTACCCTCACCCGGTCCTCTATCTCCCGTATGTTGAAGAGATTGCCGCCCTGCCGGGGGAGCATGTTATCGACGACGGTCACCCGGGCGCCGAGCCGCACCAGCTCCATGGCGAGGTTGCTGCCGATGAACCCGAGGCCGCCCGTGACGAGGACCTCCTTATCCCTGAACCCTTCCATTCCTTCTCTCCAGTTCCCAGAGTTTGGCGTGTTTCATAAAGACGTAGTACATGGTCGAGGCCGCGATGACCAGGCCGGGTATGCCGTCGAGGAAACCCAGCTTGAAGAGGTAGTCCCTGAAAAAACGATAGAGGGGGCGGCCCAGCATGTTGAAGAGGCGGAATCGGCGGCCCTGGGCAGCCAGGTCTTCGGCGAAGGCCCCGGAATACCGGTCGACCGTGCGGATCTGGTGCGATATGTCGACATAGGGCGTGTGCAGGTAGGAGTGCTTCAACCGGCCCACCTTGCCGTCCACATGGACTTTCGCGTGGATGCCGCCGGCCCAGCGCCCCTTTTCCTTGCGGTAGAGGCGGATCTCGTGGTCGGGATACCATCCGCCGTGGCTGATGACCCTCCCCAGATAGAGGTTCTTCCTGCTCACCATGAACCCGTCATACCCGGCGGCGTGCCCCAGCTTCTCCGCGATCTCCCCCTTGATCTCGGGGGTGAGCCATTCGTCCGCGTCGATGAAGAGCACCCAGGGGGAAGCGCAGAGGCTTTGAGCGTAGGTGTACTTCTCAGCCATGTCGGTGGTGACGAGCTGGTAGAGCCGGTCCGTGTAGCCCCGTATGATCTCCTGCGCCCCGTCCGTGCTCTCCGAATCGACCACCACCACCTCGCCGGCCCATCCGGCCACGCTGGCCAGGGCCTTCTCGATGGTCGCGCCGTTGTTGTAGGTGACCATGTAAACGGAGAGGGGAAGGGTCACGGCAGCTCCATCTCCTTCACCAGCTTGATGATCTCTCTGGTGGAATGGTCCTTTGGGTCGCCCACGATGGCGACCTCCCCTCCGTAGGAGCGGACAATCTCCCTCTCGGGGACCGTCTCCGCCGTATAATCGGTGCCTTTGGCGTGGATATGGGGCTTCAGCTCCCTGAGGAGGCGCTCGACCGTAGGTTCGCTGAAGGCGATTACATAGTCCACGGCGCCGAGGGCCGCGAGGATCTCGGCGCGCTCCGCCAGCGGGGTGATCACGCTGCCCCTCTTGCCCAGGCTGAGGAGGGAGGCGTCGTCGTTGACCGCGACCACGAGGAGGTCTCCCAGGGCCCGGGCCGCCTGCAGATACCGTACGTGGCCCACGTGGAGGAGGTCGAAGCAGCCGTTCCCGAAGACGATCTTTCTGCCCCGCCCCTTCTCCTCCTCGATGATGGTCTTGAGTCTCTCAAGGTCACGTATCCACTGACCCATTTTCCTCGATCACCTCTCTCAGCTCGTCGATCGTGACGACTGCCGTGCCCCTCTTCTTGACCACGATCCCCGCGGCGTAATTGGCGATCCTCGAGGCCGTGGAGAAGTCGGCGCCTGAGGCGAGGGCGAGGGTGACCGCCGCCGCAACGGTGTCCCCCGCACCCGTCACATCGGCGATCTCGTCGCCGCCCGAGATGGGTATGTGGGAGACGTCCCCGTCCTTCTGGAAGAGGGCCATACCCCTGTTCCCCCTCGTCACGAGGAGGGCCTGCACCTCCATGAAGGCCATGATGCGTCTGCCCACTTCTTCCACGTTTCTATCCGGCCCGAGGCCGGAGAGGGCATACGCCTCCGCCTCGTTGGGGGTGATGAGGGTGATCCCCTTGAGCTCCCGGAGGTTGTACCGGGAATCGCCCACCACGATCTTCTCCCTGGCCATGGCCCTCGCCTGGGCCCTCATCTCCCGGTCTATGAGGCCGTATTCGTAGTCGGAGAGCACGATGGCATCGACCCGCGGGGCAATCTCCCCGAGGCGCTTTCGCAGCTCCGTCCTCAAGGACGGGGCAAGGGGGGCCTCCATCTCCCTGTCGACCCTTATGACCTGCTGCTTCGAGGTGTGGGTGTCGCCGGCGAGGATCCTCGTCTTCGTTACGGTCCTTCCCTCGTGCCTGACGAACCCCCCGAGGTCGACGTTCCCGCATGCCGAAAAATGCTCGAGGAGCCTGTCCCCCGCTTCATCCCTGCCGACGCAGCCTACGGGGAAGACCTGCGCCCCGAGGCTCTGGAGGTTGTTTATGGTGTTGCCGGCGCTGCCGGGGCAGATGCGCTCTTCCTCGTACCTGATCACCACCACCGGCGCTTCCCGCGAAAGTTTGTGCGGTCTTCCGTAAATATAGATATCGGCGATCACATCGCCCACCACGCAGATGCGCCTATCTTTGAACCGCTCGATCAGCTCCGGTCCGACGGCCACTTCAGCACCTCCCCGACTTTGCGCGCCACCTCTTCCGGACTTATCTCCTTCATACACGCGTGATCGCGGTCACAGCGCCTCTTGTTGCACGGCCTGCAGGCCATCTCCTTACCCATGGTATGGGTGAAGTCGCTCGCATAGGCCGTGTACCGCTCATCCATGGGACCGAGGATGACCACGGTCGGAACGGAGAGTGCCGCGGAGACGTGGCGAGGTCCCGTATCGTTGCTCACCGTTGCTGCGGCCCGGCTCAGGCATACCTTCAGCTCCCTCACCTCCATGAGCCTCACCTCCACCCTGTCCTTGTGCGTCACCCCGTCGAGGATGCGGCGGGCAAGGGTCTCCTCGCCCTTGCCCGGGAGCAGGTAGACCCGGAGGTCGAACCTCTCCGCGAGGAGGTCGGCGAGCCTCGAGAAAGAGGTCTCGGGCCACCGCTTGGACGAACCGTACTGGGCCCCGACGATGAAGGCCACGTAGGCACCCGACACCTCCGTGAACCGTTCGTCGTACCTGCGCTCCTCGTCGTCCGTCACGCAGAGCCGGGGGCTCTCCAGGGTCCTTGCGGCCCCGAGCTTCCCAAGCATGCGCAGGTAGTGCTCCACCGTGGGTACGAGCGGGTCCGGGGGCTCTTCCACCGTGGAACTGAGCATGAAGCCCCTCCTGTTCCGATTATAGCCGATCCTCCCCTGCACGGAGCCGAGAAAGAAGAGCAGGGCCGACCTGAAGGAATGGGGGAGCACGATCCCCCCGTCAAAGGGGACAGCCCTGACCAGGCTCACCAGGTCGAGGAAAGGGACCACGCCCTTGCCCTCAAACGGGATGAAGCGGTCGAAGAGGTCGAGGCCGTGGTAAAGCTGTATGGCCGGGGGTTTCCCCACAGCCCAGAGCTGACCCTCGCGGGACTGTCTCAGAGCATGGAGGAAGGGCGTTGCCATCACCATGTCGCCGAGCCAGTTAGGCAGGTATATGATCGTCTTCCCAGTCACTCCGCACGCCCATGAAGCGGTTGTACCTGACCGCGTAGTGCTGCTGCCCGGTCCGCCGCATGCCTTCGTCGATCCGCTCGATCTCTTTCGCCATGAGCCCCCCTTGCGCCCGCCACCCCTCTTCGTCGCACGCCTCGATGGCGGAGACGATCCCGGCATATTCGGGAATCCCCGCATAGCCGTTGGCGAAGGCGCAGAAATGATCCTTCACCTTCTGCACGAGCAGGTTGACCTCTCGTCCGAGGTCCATGCAGGTCTCGTCGGTGAAGTTGTCGAGGCCGGCCATCTTCTCGAAGTCGATGGCGCCCTGGTGCTCCGCGATCTCGTAGGCCCTGGTGCCCACGTACGGGAAAAAGAGGGTCCACCGGAAGCGCCCCGGCCGCACCTTCGAGAGGAGCTTCACGGTCTCGAGCACGTCCTCCTCCTTCTCCCCCGGTAAACCTATCATAACGAATGCCGATGTGTGAAGACCAAATTTATGGGCAGCCCTGAAGGCCTGCTCGATATCTTTGTTGGTCATGTACCTGGCGAGCACCTCCCGCCTTATCCTCTCGCTCCCGCTCTCGACGCCGAACTTGACTATCCTGCACCCGGCGGCCTTCAGATAGGAGGCCACCTCCTCGTCGAACATCTTCACATGGGCGTTGCAGACAAAGCCGATCCGGGTCACGCTCCGGTACTTCTCCGAGAACTCCCGGAGCCACACCTTGTCGAAGGTGAAGAGATCATCGTCGAAGATGAACATCCTGATCCGTTCGTAGCGCGAGAGCAGGTGCTCGATCTCGCCTATGACCTGATCGACGCTGTGGCGCCTCATGTAGAGGCGGGGGGGACACCCCGAGTCCTTGTAGAGCTCGATGATCCTGTGGTTGAGGCAATAGGTGCACCTGAAGGGGCAACCCCTCCCGGCGAGCAGGCCGACCCACCCGTCCTTCGCGTCGATCATCTGCTGAAAATCGAAGACCTCGTAATCCTTCGGCGGGAGGAGGCTGAGGTCGGTGTACGGCCTGAGGGGCTCGACCACGGTGCGGTCGCCTTCCCTGTAACCCATATTGCGCACGCCCCGCGGGCTCCCCGCCAAGATCGATTCGAGGAAGGCCTCTTCCCCCTCTCCCACGCAGATGGAGTCGATCGCGGGCTCCCCGAGGACGGCGTGGGGGTCCATGGTGGGGTGGATGCCGCCGAAGACGAGGGGCCCCTTAAAAAAGGTCCGCACATGAGCGGCGATCTCAAGGGCGTACTTGTACTGGTTGGTGAGGACGGAAAAGCCGATCAGGTCCGGGTCGATCCTCTCCACGTCGCGTTTGATGCGTCCGAGGTCGAGGGGATAGCCGAGATCTCCGTTGATGTTGAGGAGGAAGGTCTCGATGCCGTGGGCTTTCAGGAAGGCCGAGATATAGGCGATGCCGTAGTTGAAGCCGATCTGGGCATTGAGGTTGGGATAGATGAAGAGGACCCGCATTCAACGGCCTCCGGCGCGCGTCCAGGCCTCGAGCACTGCCCGGCGTACCTCGTCCACCGTGATCGACCGGAGGCATTCCCGGCTCTCGCAGCCCTTATCCCTGCAGGGACTGCACGGCAGCTCCCTCCTCACTATGGTGTGGCCGCTGCCGTAAGGACCGTTTACCAGGTGATCGGTGGGACCGAAGATGGCGACCACGGGGAGACGGGCAAAAGCAGCGAGGTGCATGACGCCCGTATCACCCCCTATATAGAGATCGGCCCTTTTCAGCAGTGCCAGGAGCTGGGGGACCGTCGTGGGGCAGGCGAGCGCGGCATGGATGCCCGCGGCTTCTGCGAGCCTGCGCGCCTCCTCCTCTTCGCCCGGACCCCAGAGGATCATCATCGTAGCCCCTGTGGCGTCGCCTATCTGCCTGATGAGTCCCGCGTAATTGGCGAGGTCCCAGCGCTTGAAGGCACTCCCCTTGCTGCAGAAGGGGTTTATCGCGAAGAGGGGGGAGCGGATCTTGCGACCGGCAAGGAACCCGTCGATGTAGGCCTCGGCCTCGGGAGAGGTCTTCAGGTCTATCCCGGCAGCCGAGGCCGCACCGAGGGAGGAGGCGAAGAGCATGTTCCGCGCGGACTTGTGCATCCTCTTTTCCTGTCCTGCCAGTTTCTCGTCATAGGCGAGCCAGCTCCCCTCCTTTGCGAAGGTCCTGTCAAAGCCGATCCTCCTTCGGCCCCGGGCGGTTCGTGCGAGGAGGGCGCTCTTCATGATGCCGTGGAAGTCGATCACGAGATCATAGGCATCCCGGCGGAGGCTCGAACGAAAGGCGGCAAGGGTATTGAGCGCGGATACGAGGCGCCCCCGCAGGAGGTCACGGGCGAGGCTGCGGCGCGGGAACTCGATCACCCGGTCGATAAAGTCCTGGTGGGCGAGGAGCTCCGTCTGGGTGCCCTCGGCGAGCCAGGAGACGGTGGTTTCCGGATCTGCGGCCTTGATCGCCCGCACCGCCGGCATGGTGAGGAGCACGTCCCCCAGGGAGCTCAGCCTGATCACCAGGATATTACGATGAGTCGGCATCTTTCAGGACTTGGAAGAGGGAGAGGGGGATCCTGGTCGGTTTTCTGTCGGAATTGACGCAAATGTGCCTCGTCTTCCCCCTGACCACGGTGATCCCCTCCTTCAGGATCGTGTAATTGAAGGTGACGCCCCTGGACAGGACATCGGAGACCTCGGTGCGGATGGTGAGGAGATCGTCGTAGAGCGCGGGATTATAATACTTTATCTCCAGGGCCGAGACCACGAGATGGTAGCCCATCTCCTCGAAGTTCCGGTAAGAGAAGCCC
>Ga0326727_10027127_pt1 | contig 10547 bp, 6 predicted proteins | sample MB2enrmetagenome_FD_207643 | JGI IMG/M metagenome (GOLD analysis project Ga0326727, IMG submission 207643) | Lab enriched peat soil microbial communities from McLean, Ithaca, NY, United States - MB29MY | ecosystem: Environmental > Terrestrial > Soil > Wetlands > Peat | place: USA: New York...
GCACCCAGCGGCCATCTCCGATTGCCTGTTTGCGCGTTCGATTTGACCGCCGCCAGCGCATGACCTGGGCGCTCCATTCCCGGGGCATTTCCGAAAGCACATCCTGGCGCGTACGTACATCCTCGCTACGCTTGCTGTCGTGGGTCGAAGTCTCCAGCATGGAGAACGGCCACCCGTCCTGTCGCCGCCGATTGCTGCAATGAAATTCGTCCACGGTGGCGCCCAGTTCGGCCGGCATACAGCCCACCTCATTCACTGCCAGGAAGCGGTTATACACGTAGCAGACGGTGTCCTCGAGGCCTTTCGCCATTACCGGCCCGGTCACCTGTTGGAACTTCAGGGCAAAACGCAGGCGCTGACGATGCCACTCCGGCCCCGCCTGCGCGTGCGCCTTCAGCAGCAGGAGGCCGCGCAACCAGTCGAACAGCGCCGCCGCCGTCCCCGGATTTCGCCGCTGGGCTCGCACGATCGCCTCCTGAATATAAGACCGGTCCTGATCGCTGAGGTGGCCACGTTCGTCCACATAGGTCCGGTACACCGGAAAACAGGCGATGGTTTCGCGAATAGCCTCGCTGAGCGCTGGCCGGGTAAAGTCGCGCGCCCGGCGGTCGGCGCTGCTGATCTCCTCCAGCATGTGGCTGAGGACCGTCAATTCACTGGACAGGGCCGTGCTCATGATCAGCTTCTTGCTTTCATAGAGTAGGGTTTCGAAATCCACGCTGACACCGGTAAAGCTCCGGTAGAGCGTGGTCAGGGCGCGCTCATTGCGTCCGTCGATAAAGATGCCATTGACCAGCCGGGTGAAATCGTAGCCCACGGTCCCATCCACCGGCCAATCCGGCGGCAAGGACTCTTCCGGCTCAAGGATTTTCTCCAGCAACAAGTACAGCGGCGTCTGCGGATTGATTGCTTCATGCTGGCCGAAAGCTTCCTGCACTTCCAGTTCGATCCCGTTTTCCGCCAGCGGGCTCTTCGGTTCCGGGCCCGAAAATTGGCTGGCGGCATACAGCGTCTGCAAACGGGTGAGATACTGAATGGGATTGAGCAGCCCGTCGGGATGGTCCACGCGCAGGCCGCTAATCCAGCCGTCGGCCAGCAGGCGGCGTATCAACTTATGGGTGGCCGCAAAGACGAGAGGGTTTTCCAGCCGGAGTCCGGCCAGGTCATTGACGTCCAAAAAACGCCGGTAATTGATTTCTTGCGCGGACACCCGCCAGTACGCCAGCCGGTAGACCTGCGCCTCCAGCAACCGGTGCAAGGCATCGAAACTGCCGGCGTTGCCGGGTTCGCCGTTGCAGCGGCGCACCGCTTCCCGCACCAGCGCATGGACCTGGGGCGAACGCCGCAACAGACCGCCAAAACGCTGCTTCAATTCGGGGATCTGCCGTTGCCGCTGCTGAATCCATTCTTTATCGGTGATGGAGTGCAGCGGCAACTCGCGCAGTTCCCAGAGCACATTTTCCAGCTCCATCCGGTCCGCGCTGTCAGGGGCGATGGCCGCGGGCTGGGCCCGCAGATCGCCCAGCGTCTCAAAAATCATCGGTATGGTCTGCGGGTCAACGGGCAACTGCTGGTCGCAATAGCTCACCCGAAACTGTCCTTCCCCGTCGTGCAGCTGAATTCGGCCGGCCTCCAGTTCGGTGCCGTAGGCATCGCCCAGAATGGGAATCAGCACCTTGCCCTGCAACTCCGGCTTGAAAGGCCGCCAATCGATATCGAAGAAATCGGCGTATTCGGAAGCCCTTCCGTTTTCCAGCACGTCGTTCCACCAGGGGTTCTCTCCGCCGTGGACACCCATATGATTGGGCACAATGTCGAGAATCAATCCCATCCCATGGGCTTTCAGCTCACGCGCCAGTTCATGGAACTCGCTTTCGCCGCCCAGTTCCGGATTGATCTGGTTATGGTCAATGATGTCGTAACCGTGGGAGCTGCCGGGAAGGGCCTTCAGAATGGGAGACGCATAGACATGGGTGATCCCCAAGGCAAACAGGTAAGGGACCAGACGGCGTGCATCCTCAAAGCAGAACCCACGTTGAAACTGCAACCGGTAGCAGGAAAGCGGGCGAGTAAACCTGCGCTGCGCGACCAGGCGATCCAGGCATTCCCTCAGCCCGCCGCACTCCGGCGTCACGACCGTCGGACTGGACCGCACACTCATCCACGCGGCTTAGATGCTGCCGCGGGCACGAGTGGCAATCACCCTTTTCACTACCCTTTTCACGGCCCTTTCCGCCACAGAGGGCACAGAGGACACAGAGGAAAAACCTTTTGCGAAAAAAGCCGCACCGCAGGTTTTCTTCTTGGATATCGACGTATAGCCGAACCGCTTTATCGCATCAGACTGCCCAACGCCACACAGTACACCCAGAAGAATTCAAGGGGCGAAAGCTACCCGATACCCCCGCACACTCCCGCGTCCACACTCCCAGATCCTCTTCTGTGCCCTCGGAGCCTGCCCTGAGCGCAGCCGAAGGGTCCTCTGTGGTGAATAATCCAGGGGCGCTGGAGCTTTACTAAACGGCAGCCAGCGTTGAGAATAAGCTGTTGCAGATCGATATCTTACTTTTCGGCGTTTTGCGCCGTCCCCCTCTGGAGGAGTTACCATGGCCGCCACCGGCGAATACATTCGAATGAGCAATTACGTTGACGATATCGCCGCCACTTTGCGCCGTATCCTCACCGGAAGTTCCACCATGACCATCGAGGAAAAGAAGCGTCTGGCCGAATACATGCGCAAAGTCGAGCCCAACTACGTCAATGTGATGCAGCAGATCGACGGAGGCAAATAATGGCCTCGCCCGGGCCCGTGCAAAGCATTGCGGTCATTGGCGCGGGCATCATGGGCCGCGGCATCGCCCATGCGGCAGCCGTGGGCGGCTTCCGCACCATCCTGGAAGACATCCTGCCGGCTTCGCTGCGCCGTGCCCAAACCGAAATTCGCGCCCATCTCGATCAGGACGTGGAAGCCGGCGCCCTCACGCGCGAGCAGGCGGAGGCGGCCCTGGGCCGCATGGAATTCGCTTCCAGCCCGGAAGAGGCCGCGCGCGCCGCCGACCTGGTCATCGAAGCGGTGCCCGAGGAGATGGAGTCCAAGCTCGAAATTTTCACCCTGCTCGACAAGGTATGCAAACCGGACACCGTCATCGCGTCCAACACCTCCTCGCTCAGCATCACGGAAATTGCCTCCGTCACCTATCGTCCCCGGAAGTGCGTGGGTATGCATTTTTTCCATCCTGTCCCGAAGATGAAGTTGCTCGAAGTGGTGCGGGCGCTGGAAACCGATGACGAGAGCCTGGCGATCGCCGTCGCCGTGGGCCGGCAGATGGGCAAGGAAGTCGTCGTCATTAAGGAATCGCCAGGGTTTATCACCAGCCGGCTGAATGCCCTGATCGGCAATGAGGCCTTTTGTCTGCTGCAGGAAGGCGTCGCCTCGGCTGCCGACATCGATAAGGCAATCAAATTGGGGCTCAACCACCCCACAGGCCCGTTTGAAATGGTGGATCAGGTCGGCCTGGATACCCGCCTGCACGTGCTGGAGTACCTGCATAAAACGCTGGGCGAGAAGTATCGCCCGGCGCCGCTGCTGGAACAGTACGTCAAGGCCGGACGCTTGGGACGAAAATCGGGCCGCGGCGTATACGAATACCCCGAAGTTACAAAAAAATAATTCCGGCAAGTTTACAGAGCCGGAAAACCTGGAAAAAGGATCGAACGCAGAGGACCCACGGCACACCGGGGCAGGCGCAATGGACGCAATGGATAGAGAGAAAATTAACGACGGATCTCTTTCGTGCGCTCGTTGACTTCTTGTCTAGGGCTTCTCTGCGTCCTTAGCGTCCTCCGCGTTCGAGGTTTCCGGAGGGCAAACGAAGCTCCAGACTGCCGGCTGTTGGCCGCCGGCCGATGGCCGCCGGCCGACGGTTGCTGAATTGCATGTTACTTTTGGTGCCGCCGGCGGTTTGACCGCCTTTCGGCCAGACTTCTACAATGATCAAGTTGCCAGAGTCGTCTGCGACGGAGTCGAATCTAATTTCCAGGTCATTCTGTATTGAACCCCACTGAAGCTAAGTCGAGCTGTACCCGCGAGCTGCATATTGACGTCCCCGCCGAGATTGTGGCGAAAGAAGCCGAACTCCTGCTCCAGAAGTACACGAAGCACGCCCGGGTGCCGGGATTTCGCCAGGGCAAGGTTCCGTCCTCGGTGATCCGTCAGCGCTTCGGGGAAGAGCTGAAGAGCGAACTAGTTGAGCATCTGATCCCCAAATATTTTCTGGACGAAGCCGACAAACAGGGACTCAAACCCATTTCCGAACCGCGCGTAAGCGATTTGAGCGTCGGCGACGGAGAACCTTTGCATTTCAAGGCAACGTTTGAAGTGTTGCCGGAAATCGAAGTCTCCGGGTATGAAACCTTGCGCCCGGAGCCTGTGGAAATTGCGGTCAGCGCCGAAGAGGTGGATAAGGCGCTGGAGAATATTCGGGAGCAACAGGCCACCTACACGGCGCTGGGAAACCGCCCTCTGCAGGACGGCGATTATGCCCAGGTGGCGTTCACCGGCACCCCGCATGGCGAGGAAGGCCAGGCGGGCAAGCCGGTAAACGTAGACGACGTGATGGTCGAGATCGGCGGTTCCAATACCGTCCGGGAGTTTACGGAAAATTTGCGCGGCGCGGCTCCGGGTGACCAACGTACCTTTGAGGTAATCTATCCGCCGGATTTTGCCGATCAAAGACTAGCAGGGAGTTCCTTCACCTATGCGGTTACGGTGAAGGGCATAAAAGAGAAGAGCCTGCCTGAGCTGAACGATGATTTTGCCCGGCAGGTGGGAGAATTTGAAACGTTCGAAGCGCTGAAGGAACGCGTTCGGGAAGGCATCAAAGCCGAGAAGGAGCATGAGGCCGAGCACGTGGCGAAGAATAAGATCGTCGAAGAGCTGGCCCAGCGGCACGATTTCCCGATCCCGGAAGCGCTGATTGACCGGCAGATTGACCTGCGGCTCTCGCGCGGCCTGCGCGCGCTGGCAGCCCAGGGCATGCGGGCCGAGGACTTGAAGAAGATGGATATGACGCGGCTGCGCGCCGGTCAGCGCGAGTCGGCCGCCAAGGAAGTAAAGGTTTCGTTGATTTTGGACCGGATCGCCGAACTGGAGAAAATCGAGGCGACGGACGATGAAGTAAATCAGGAGTTGGAGGCGCTGTCGCAGCAGTCGCGGCAGCCGGTTGAGGAGTTGCGGGCGCGGTTGGCCCACGAAGGCGTGCTCACGAGAATCCGGAGCCGGCTTCGCAACGAAAAAACCCTCGACTTCCTGTATCGAAGGTCCGCGTAAGCTTAGGCGTTTCGCGGACGCAACTGTCTTTCCCAGCGCAACACGCAGCCCTGGGCGAGAGGACAGACAAAGCGTGTGAAAGGACCGGAGCGGATGCTGGTTCCGATGGTAATTGAGCAGACCGGGCGGGGGGAACGGGCGTATGACATCTATTCCCGGCTGCTGCGCGACAATATTATTTTCCTCGGCACACCCATTGACGACAATGTCGCCAACCTGATTATCGCGCAGTTGCTGTTCCTCTCGGCGGAAGACCCGGAGAAGGACATTCAGCTGTACATCAATTCGCCCGGCGGCTCCATTACCGCCGGCATGGCCATTTACGACACCATGCAGTACATCAAGAACGACGTGATGACCATCTGCATCGGACAGGCGGCCAGCATGGGCGCCATGTTGCTGACCGCCGGCGCCAAAGGCAAGCGTTATGCCCTGCCGACTTCGCGGATCCTGATTCACCAGCCGCATATCATGGGCGGCGGCATCAGCGGGCAGGCGACCGATATCGACATTCATGCGCGCGAGATTCTGCGCATGCGTGAAATCCTGAACCAGTTGCTGGCCAAACACACGGGGCAGCGGCTGGACAAGGTCGAAAAAGACGTGGAACGCGATTTTATTATGAATTCGCAGCAGGCGAAGGAATACGGAATCATCGACGACATCATCGATAAACCCCGGTAGGCGGATGTCGTTTTTCCTCGCCGGCGCTGGGGCGCGCGGCGAGTTTCTGGGACGCGGCTTTCGTGCTGACAGCGGGCGCGGCCGACGGCGGGACCAGAGGCACTGAAACGTACGGGCTTAAAAAAAAGGAGTCACGACAGTGAAATCCAGGTCAGGTTCGGACGAGGTCCTACGCTGTTCCTTCTGTCACAAGTCGCAGGATGCAGTAGCCAAGCTGATTTCTTCTCCCAGCGACTATCCCCGGGCGTATATTTGCGACGAATGCGTGGCGGTGTGCAATTCCATTCTTGAGGATGATCGCACTGAAACCCACACCACCGCGGCGCCCAATCACCTGCCTAAGCCCTTGGAAGTAAAAACCTTCCTGGACGAGTATGTGATCGGACAGGAACAGACCAAGAAGAAACTGGCGGTTGCGGTCTATAACCACTACAAACGCATTTACATGAACCGGCAGCGCACCGGTGAAGTGGAACTGACCAAATCCAACATCTTGCTGATCGGGCCCACCGGAACCGGCAAGACCCTGCTGGCCCAGACCCTGGCCAAGATGCTCGACGTGCCTTTCGCGATTGTGGATGCGACCACGTTAACCGAAGCCGGGTACGTGGGCGAGGACGTGGAAAACATCATTCTTAAGCTGCTGCAGTCTGCGGATGGCGACGTGGGCCGCGCACAAACCGGCATCATCTATATCGACGAGATCGACAAGATCGGGCGGAAGGATGAGAACCCCTCAATTACCCGCGACGTCAGCGGCGAAGGCGTGCAGCAGGCGTTGCTCAAAATTCTGGAGGGAACCGTCGCCAACGTACCGCCGCAGGGCGGGCGTAAGCATCCGCACCAGGAATTCACGCCCGTCGACACCACGAATATTTTATTCATCTGCGGCGGCGCATTTGTCGGACTGGAAAAGATCATCGGGCGGCGCATCGGCAAGAAACAATTGGGTTTCCGGAGCAACGCAACGGGCGAGGCGGAGGCGGAATTGACTCCGGCCAAGGGCCGGGATGCCGAACTGCTGCAACAGGTTCAGCCCCAGGACCTGATCCGGTTCGGACTGATTCCCGAATTTGTCGGGCGCGTACCGGTGATCGGCATGCTGAACGATCTGGACGAGGTGGCCTTGATGGAAATCCTGACCCGCCCCCGCAATGCCATCACCAAGCAGTATCAGCGCCTGTTCGAGTTCGAGAACGTAAAGCTCACTTTCACCCCGGATGCCCTGCACTCGATCGCGCGCGAGGCCATGAACCGCAAAGTGGGCGCCCGCGGCCTGCGCATGATCCTGGAAGAATTGATGCTCGATTTGATGTACCACCTTCCCAGCCAGAAGCGCTTGAAGGAATTCGAGGTCACCCACGAGATGGTCGAAAAGCGCGATGTCTCGCTGGCCGCGATGGAAAAGGCCGGCTAAGGTCTTTACCCGGCGTTTCCCCGAGGGGAAACGCCGGGAGACCGCAACTGATCAGTCAAGTGACATTTCAGGGGCACATCACTTTTAGCTGCGCCCTAAACCGGCGGCCAGGATTTAGAATTGTATTGTGAGCCAAAAGGAAAAATTCGAAACCAAGAAGCTGCCGATGATGCCCATCCGGGATGTCGTCATATTCCCTTACATGATGACGCCATTCGTGGTGGGACGGGAATCGAGCGTGCATGCCCTGGAAGCGGCGCTGGGCGGCGACAAGAAAATCTTTCTTGCCACGCAGCATGACGCCAGCGTGGACGAACCCAAGGCCAATGAGATCTATCAGGTCGGGACCATCGTCAACATCGTACAATCGCTTAAACTGCCGGACGGCAACATCAAGGTCCTGGTGGAAGGCATCGAGCGCGGCAAGATCCTCCAGGTTTCGGATGCCGACGGCTACATGCTGGCCGTGGTCCGTACCGCCAAATTCAGCCTGGAGCCCTCGCCCCCGCTGGACCAGGCAATGCAGCGGGTCACGCAACTCTTCGAGCAGTATGTAAAGCTGTGCCAGTCTCTGAATTACGAAACCATGATCGCGGCCGTGCGCATGGAAGACCCGGCCAAGCTTACCGATACCATCGCCGCCAATCTTCAGCTGTCGATTGAAGAAAAGCAGGAACTGCTGGAAATCTTCGATGCCGCCGAGCGTCTGAATCGTGTCGCCGACGTGCTCGACGTGGAGATCGAAAAGTTGAACATGGACCGCACCATCCAGTCCCGGGTCAAGCGGCAGATGGAGCGGGCGCAAAAAGAGTATTACCTCAACGAAAAGATCAAGGCCATCCAGAAGGAACTGGGCCGCGGCGAAAAGAGCGAATTTGACGAGCTGAAGAAAAAAATCGAAGCCGCGGGCATGCCCAAGGAAGCGCGCGACAAGGCTCTGAATGAGCTGAAGAAACTGGAAGCCATGCCGCCCATGTCGGCCGAATCCACGGTTTCGCGCAACTATCTGGACTGGCTGCTGGCGGTTCCCTGGAAGAAACGGTCCAAGGAAATTCGCAATATCGACCGCGCCGAAAAGGTCCTGAACGAGGACCATTATGGACTGGAGAAGATCAAGGAACGCATTCTGGAGTTCCTGGCCGTGCGGCAGCTGGTCAAGAATCCCAAAGGCTCCATTCTGTGCTTCGTCGGACCGCCGGGCGTGGGAAAAACTTCTTTAGGCATGTCCATCGCCAAGGCGACGGGCCGGAAGTTCGTCCGCATGTCGCTGGGCGGCGTGCGCGATGAAGCCGAGGTTCGCGGACATCGCCGCACTTACATCGGCGCCCTGCCCGGCCAGATCATCCAGATGATGAAGAAGGCCGGCACCAAGAACCCGGTCTTCATGCTGGACGAAGTCGAAAAAATGTCGATGGACTTCCGCGGCGACCCCAGTGCGGCGCTGCTGGAAGTGCTCGATCCCGAACAGAACTACATGTTCGTCGATCACTACCTCGACGTGGAATATGACCTGTCGCAGGTCTTCTTTATCGCCACCGCGAACGTGATTCACACCATTCCGCCGGCCTTGCAGGACCGCATGGAAGTTCTCCGCCTGCACGGCTATACCGAACAGGAAAAGCTGGAAATTGCCAAGCATTTCCTGGTCCGGAAGCAATTGGTGGAGGCGGGACTGACGGACAAGAATCTCGTTTTCGCCGACGACGCCATCATTGAAGTCATACGCTCCTATACGCGGGAAGCGGGTGTGCGCAACCTGGAACGCGAAATCGGCAATGTCTGCCGCAAGGTCGCGCGCCGGGTCGTGAAGCAGGGGCAGGATTACACCATCACCATCACCCCGGAAAATCTGCCGGAATTCCTGGGCGTTATCAAGTTCCGCGATACCCTGGCCGCCGAGAAGAGCGAAGTCGGGTTGGTGACCGGGCTGGCCTGGACGGAAGTCGGCGGCTGCATCATGTCCACCGAGGTTTCGGTGGTCGAAGGCAAGGGCGGCAAGCCCATTCTCACCGGCAAACTGGGCGACGTGATGCAGGAATCGGCCCAGGCGGCCATGACCTATGTCCGCTCGCGCTGGAAACAGCTGGGATTGCCCCGCGACTTCTATCGCAATATCGATATCCATGTACACGTGCCCGAAGGCGCCATCCCCAAAGACGGCCCGTCGGCCGGCATCACGATTGCCACGGCCATCGCCAGCGCCCTCAGCGGGATCGCGGTGCGGCGCGACATAGCCATGACCGGCGAAATCACGCTGCGCGGCAAGGTTTTGGCCATCGGCGGCTTGAAGGAAAAACTCCTGGCCGCTCATCGCGCCGGCATATTTGAGGCACTTCTGCCCAAAGACAACGAAAAGGACCTCGCGGACATTCCCGAGAACCTGCGCCAAGCCATGAAACTGCACTTTGTGGATACCATGGATGAAGTGCTGGAACTTGCCCTGGAAAGGCCCCTGAGCGAATCCAAACCACAGTTCCTGCCCTCGACGCTTCCCTCGGTGCCGCCGGAGACAGAAGCCAGACAGTAACCCGGTTTCCGGTTTCCAGTTTCAAGTTTCGAGTTTCCAACGGCCCGCCCTCCGGCGGGCGGTTCTTTTGGTGCGGGCCTCTCGTCAAGACACTTTCCACTTAACCACGGAGACACCGAGCCTCGGAGTATGAGAGAACCTCCTCAATCCCTCGGTTCCTCCGTGGCTCCGTGGTTGTCTGGTGTTTCGGTCATGCGTTACCAGGAAAAATCTTCTACACTTGAAGCCGGGCCTCTGGAAACTCGACACTGGAAATTGGTTGATGCGCTATCTTTGCAAATTTCTGACGTCCGCCGGCGATGCGCGGCAATTTCCGCCGCCGACCGTGCCGGAAGTTGCATTTCTCGGGCGCTCCAACGTAGGCAAGTCCAGCGTCATCAATTCCCTGATCGGCGAGAAAGTGGCCAAAACCAGCTCCACTCCCGGCCGCACCCGCACCATTAATTTCTTTGTCTTGCGGCGTCAGGGCGCCCCCAAACCGGAAGTGATCTTTGCCGACCTTCCCGGTTACGGCTATGCCAAGCTGTCGAAGGAAGTCACGTCGGAGTGGCCCAGTTTCATCGATCCCTATTTACAGGAGCGGCCCGCAT
>Ga0326727_10027128_pt1 | contig 10547 bp, 11 predicted proteins | sample MB2enrmetagenome_FD_207643 | JGI IMG/M metagenome (GOLD analysis project Ga0326727, IMG submission 207643) | Lab enriched peat soil microbial communities from McLean, Ithaca, NY, United States - MB29MY | ecosystem: Environmental > Terrestrial > Soil > Wetlands > Peat | place: USA: New York...
TTCGGCGCGTTTCCAGGCTGGGAAGGGACTGAGGCATGGGCCTCCTTTCTAGAAGTATTATATACTTCTAGATAAGCCGTGACAATCGAACCTCCCCAAAAACTCCAACATTCATGTCGCGCACCCGTCCGCAGCCGGGCGATGGTGGCGTCCACTTGCGTGGTGAGATAATACGGATCTTGAAAGTACTTTTCCCCCGCTATCACGAATCCGCGCGCCGCGCTCTCCGCTTCGAGCACCTCGACGAGCAGCTCGTCGAGCCCGGTTAAGACCTCCTGGCCGCGCATGATGGCGTCCTGGTTCTCGACTAAGCTCCTGTTGCTCTGATAGGAAAGCAGGCCCATCAGGAGCGGGACGACGAGCGCAAATATGAAACCGCCCCGGATCGAAGCTCGAATGACCTTTCTCATGGACGTCTCAGATAAGGCGACTTTCATATTTTAATACCAATTGGTTCGCAAAAGTGTACGGCCTGTCGCAATTCTGTCCACATCTTTCAATCTCGGAAGCTGTTTGGCTGGCCTTTTCGGGTGGCTGTCCAGTTGCAGCATTCCAGACGGCACGCCCATGCAGCCAGCAGTTACGGCACAAAATGCAACAGTTACGGTCCTCGATTCCCACCGGCAGGTGGAAGAGAGCGTTCAACGGCTCCGCCAATCCGGTTTCGACTTGGGCAAACTTTCAGTGGTGGCAGTGGATCGTCGGGCGGGAGAGCAAGTTGTCGCCCACTATGGTACGAATGGCCATGCCAGGTACTGGGGAGAATTAGGACCTTTTTGGACCGGCATGTGGACGTCGCTGTCCGGATGGGCATGTCTTGTCGTCCCCGGCGTGGGACCGATCCTGGTGGCCGGACCGATGGGCGGCTGGATGGTAGGGGCGCTCGAAAACCAGGCGGTCTTCGGCGGCCTGAGTGCGCTGGGAGCAGCGCTCTATGGCCTGGGGATTCCGAAAAACGCCGTGCTGCGATTTGAAGCAGCCGTCCGCATGGACAAGTTCCTGTTAGTCGCTCACGGCGGCGTCGACGAGGTGGGAAAGGCCAGGGAGATACTGGCTGAGACGACTTGCCTCCCGACGCAGGACCTGCACTCGTAGCGGTAAATCCTGCATGCACCCCCCTGTTTCGGCGGTCCTCCGATCCCGTTTCGACAACTGGATTGCCCGCCAGAGGACCCATGGAATCAGAGTTTCAAATCTGTTTATCGCGGCCCAAATCCGAGTGGATGAATAATTGCTAAGCAATCGTGCTATGAGCCAATCAGGTCTGTTTGTCACTGAAGCAGAGGACCAGATCCATCTCTACGGATGGAACGACCAAGGCGGGTTTTGGCACGGGCCGACCGAAATCGCGCCGGCATCGAACGGGCCCGGCTCCATTCTGCGGAAGTTGAGAAACGCACCGGGGACGTTCCACGGGAAACTCCGGTGCACCGTGCGCGGACTTCCCGCCGTGGACTTCCAGACCACGGTGTACGACTTGACGGATGCCGGCTTGGCCATGGTGCATCTGGACGGGGATCTTCACGCGCCGATCGGCGTGGTCGCCGTCATTCCCGAAGAACGGCGACGGCACCTTCGGCCGGAATTCGCCTTCGGGTTTGTGTCGTTCCTGAGTTTTCTGGGCGCGGCGGCGAGTCCCGACTCGGAACTGGCGATTCACGACTACCTGGAGACCATTTTGAAAACGGATACGGCGTCCGCACTGGTATTCACGGTGGAAGGGGCCCAGTTGGATTCGGACACCAGCATCGTCACGTCGGCATATTTCGAGAATCTCGCTATCGCCATGCTGGAGTGGTTGAGCCCGAAACATGCGGAGCCGGAAGCCGACGATGACGACATCTCCGAGGTGTGTCCGGCGATGGCGGTCCGCACGCCAGCGGCAGCCTGACCGATCCGGCAGACCGCTCCCCGACCCGGTGCCGGAACCGAACACAAGGCGCCGCGCTACACGTCTTCCCCCACACTCCGCTCATAAAGACCTGGCGGCCTATATTTTTCGGGAGCGGCAATACCCTTTTGTAGTAGAGAACACGCTTATGCCGCTGGACGTCGACAAGAACCAAACTGGAGGGGTTAGAGGAAGGATATGAAACACCAGGGGATTGCCCAGTGGGTGGACTTCGCGCGAGGGTTGACGCCGGAACCGGAGGGGAGCATGATGCGAGAGCACCTCGCAACCGGTTGCCCAGAGTGCCGGCGAGTCCTCGACTTCTGCGATAAATTGGCTCGCCTTTGTCTTGTGATGGCACCGAATCGGGTGCCAGAAGCCGCCGTGCGCCAGGCGCGGGCGATTTTCCCGATTCGGTGGCCAGACCGCTCCAGGCGGGCTGTTCGCGTTCCGATCGAATTGATTTATGACAGCTTCCTGGTTCCGGCGCCGGCGGGGATGCGCGCCAGTTGGCAGGTTGGCTGGCAAGCGCTCTACCGCGCCGGCGATTGCTCGCTGGATCTGAGAATCGAGCCGGAGTTGCAGTCGTCCCGGGCAGCGGTGATCGGACAGATCTCCAATCACGCGCTTCCGGAGATCGAGATGGCGGACATTCCAATTTGTCTCAGATCGGGGAGGCTGGTTGTGGCGGAAACGATCAGCAACCGGTTTGGCGAATTTCAAATGGAGTACGAGCAACAGGGGCGGCTACAGCTTTGCGTCTACCTGGATGGCGGCGCCAGGCGCATTCAGGTGCCTCTGAAGAAACTGGTAGCCGACAAGCACGCGGGAAGGGATCGCCTGAACATTGGGACGGCCTTAGGGAAGAAGCGCCCAGGAGAGGATAGTCAGTAGCCGAGTAGAGGAGCCGAAATGGACAGAAAAATTCGCAGGTTGGCGCGGGTCGGTCTTTTGATAGCAGCGTTCCTGTTGCGAGCCTCCGCACAGGATCGCTACCTGGTTCGCGCGCCCAGCTCGGAAATCGGCGGCATTACCGCCCGTCATAATCTCACCTTGATTCGCTCGATTGCAGGCTCGGCCAGCAATCTGCATTTAGTGGCTGCGCCCAAAGGGGCGGATGTCCAGCGCACCATTCAGGGCCTTCAGGCGGACGCGTCCGTCCAGGGAGTGGAGTCAGACTCCTCAGTGAGCCTTCCCGAGACGTCCCCAGGGGTGGCGCTTCGCCAGATGGGTCTCCCCGACCCCGCCCCTCTCACCGACCGGACCCTGGTCAAATACTACGGAACATCCGCCTGGAACGCCTACGTCAACCAGCCCGCGGCCTTCGTCATCAAGGTGGCTCAGGCTCACGCTTTCGCCACCGGTTCGGGTACGGTAGCCATCCTCGACACCGGGGTGGATTTTGGTCATCTGGTGATTGCAAACTCCCTGGTGCAGGGATATGACTTCACGCGCAACATTGCGGGCGGGTCTGAAATGGCGGACATCGATCAATCCACCACGTCCATTCTCGATCAGTCCACCACCTCGATTCTGGACCAATCCACCACCTCCATTCTGGACCAGATGGGGGCGCTCGTCCTGAACCAGTCCACCACCTCGATTCTGGATCAATCCACCACCTCCATTCTGGATCGGAATCGATCCAGCATTCCCTCGGCGTTCGGCCACGGAACCATGGTCGCGGGGCTGGTCCACTTGGTGGCGCCGACGGCCAAGCTCATGCCCGTAAAAGTTTTCAGCGGCGACGGCACGGCGACCCTCTCCAACGTTGTGAGCGGCATCTACTGGGCGGTGGATCATGGCGCCGATGTGATCAGTATGAGCTTCGACTCGACGCAATCTTCCTCGGAGCTGAAAAAGGCCATCGATTACGCCAACTCAAGTGGCGTCATCTGTGTCGCCGCGGTGGGGAACGACGGGGAGCAGAATCCTTCGGTTTTTCCCGCGGGGTATCTCTCCGAGGTCATTGGAGTGGCTTCTACGAACAATCAGGACATCAGAAGCGCTTTTTCCAACTATGGCAACACTCTAGTCGACGTGGCCGCGCCTGGCGAAGGGGTGGTGACGCTGTACCCGGGAAACAACTACGCCGAGGGTTGGGGCACATCCTTCAGCGCGCCGCTGGTGTCGGGAGGCGCGGCACTGCTGGTTCAACTTGGGGGAGACCATATTGACGAGGCGCAAGCGGTTCAAGCGATTTCGCAAGCCAATCCGACGGGCCAGGGATTGGGAGCCGGCGAGCTGGACTTGTTCCAGGCGTGCCTATATGAGCTCTTTCACGGCGGCTGGAGATGAAGACCGCGGGCGCTAACCTCAGAGTGGCCGGGCGAGTTCGCGTGATTGGGGACAACGCGCCGCCGGCCGGCACGGACCGCCGTGCCAAGACGGGATTCGTCTGCAGGTCCGTCGGGCGCAGCATTGAGTTGGGATGCCAGCGGCCGGCCGGCGATCCGCTGCCGATCTGGCTCGCGGCTTTGGCCGCGGCCCGTTGCCGGGTGCACAGGAATGGCGAGAACCATGCTGTGCGCTGGAGTTGCGTCTCGGGCAGGGCTCTGTATACCAATGCGGGCGCGGACGCCGAGTTGATTCAGCCGCTGGGCGTGCGCTTGCAAGGGGGACAGACGCTGGCAGTGTACTGGCTGCCAGGGCAAACAACTTACAGCGTGGAAGTGTACAGCCAAGACGAGAGGTGCGCATAGTTTCGGGACCGTCTGGTCGCGCGGATTGGCGACGCAGCGGCCGGGAAGGGATACGGGAGACGTCCAGATGAAAACAGAACACGATGCTCCCACGAAGACATTGGCGCCGCTCCAGCGGATTGTGCCCGGCGAGGATCGCGGTGTGACGGAGCCGTCCCTCTCTCCGGTTTCCGGCGATATCGGCGAGCTGTTTCTGGCCGAACTCCAGGCGAGGCGCGAACGCCTCAACCACTGGATCCGTCTGGTGAGCGAGGAGGCGCGTCTGAACGGCGGGTGCGCCCCGGTGGTCCGCGAGTCGCGTCACAAATGCCGAGGGCTGCAGTTTCCTCCCCGTGCGGAGCGGCGATTGGGTGCGCGGCGCCACCCCACGGCGGCATAAGGCCGGCACGCGAGCAACCGCCTGACCCACCAACACCAAAACCGGCCCACCTGTAACCCACCGCCTGGATGCCGCGTAGAATCCTTATGAGCAGTGTCTGTGTGAAGAGTGCCGCGCTTTTTCTGGTTTCGGCGGCTGTGGTGTGGGGCCAAACGGTTCCGGGCCGATACGTGGTGGAGTTGGCCGGCGATCCGGCGGCCACGGCGGCGGCCAAACAAGGATCGCGATTCGCCGCCCGGGAAGCCGGCTTCGCGGCGCGGCGCGCGGCGGTGCGCCAGGGCCAGACGGGTGCCCGGACCAGGATTGGGGAGCTGGGCGGAGCGGTCCTGGCAAGCATGGATACCGTGGTCAACGCTCTGATTGTGAGCATTCCGGACGCGCGGGCCGCGGAACTTTCGAAGGTTCCCGGGGTGGTGAAGGTGCACCCCGTGCATCGCGTGAAGCCGTTGCTCAATCACGCTCTGCCGATACACAAAGTGCCGGATGCCTGGAACACGCTGCCGCTGGGCCAGGCGAGCGCGGGGGCCGGAATCAAGATTGGCATGATCGACACCGGAATCGACGTGAACAACGTGGCGTTCAGCGCTCCGCTTCCGCCGGTGGATGGATTTCCGCTGGTCCTGGCAAACAGCGATCTTCAGTTCACGAATGCCAAGATCATCGTTGCCAAGAACTACACGCCGCTTCTGCCCGACGGCGGCGATCCGGATGCCAACGATCGCGACGGCCATGGCACCGGCACCTCAATGGCGGCGGCCGGTGGCACGGTCAACAGCCCCTACGGCGCTATCACTGGGGTTGCGCCCATGGCCTACTTGGGCAGCTACAAGGTTCTCGACGCCAACGGCGCCACCTCGGACGTGATCGCCAAGGCCGTTGACGATGCGGTGGCCGATGGGATGGACGTGCTCAACATCAGTCTGGGCTCTTATGTCGCATCCTATTCGGACATCGATCCGAGCGCCATCGATATGGCCGCGATCGAGGGGGCCACACAGGCCGGGGTGGTGGTAGCCGTGGCGGCCGGGAACTCCGGGCCGGGCGCCAGCTCGATCTCGAATTATGGCAGCCTTCCGGATGTCATCACGCTGGGCGCGATCATGAACGACCGCGCGCTCAGCTATGCCATCACGGTGAACGGCGTAGCGCCGTATGAGGCGTTCCCCGGTAATGGGCCGGATCCCGGCCAGGGGATCACCGGACCGCTGATGGACGTCGCTACTGTGGATCCGACTGGCCTGGCGTGTTCACTGCTCCCACCCGGATCGGCCGCGGGGATGGTGGTACTGATCCTGCGCGGCACTTGCACGTTCGAAAGCAAGATCGACAATGTGGCGGCCGGCGGCGCGCTGGCGGCCATCATCTATAACAACGGCGCCACCAGCCTGTTTGTCATGGACGGCCAGACCGTTGGCGCGGCAACGCTGCCCGCCATGTTTGTGAACCAGGCCGATGGAGCGGACTTGACGGCGCGCGTGGCGGCCAGCCCCGGGCTCCAAGCGACGCTGGATTTCGCCGGCGAGACGCCGTTCGCGGCCCGGCCGGATCTCACCAGCTTTACCAGCCGCGGTCCGAACATCGGCAGCGCCATGAAACCGGACATGGTGGCCGTCGGGGAAGAGATCGTGACCGCCGCACAGGATTCTTTCCCGAGCGGCGAATCCTACGACGCGTCGGGCTTTATCGACACGGCGGGGACGAGCTTCTCAACGCCGCTGGCGGCCGGCGCCGCGGCGGTCCTCAAAGCGGCCCGGCCGGGGCTCACCGTGCCGCAATACCGCTCGCTTCTGATCAACAGCGCCGGCGCCGCGACATCGGGCCCGGGAGTGGCGGCGACCGTTCAGCAGGCCGGGGCCGGTGTGCTGAACGTCGCGGCCGCCCTCGGCGGAACAGTTGCCGCATATCCTACGGCCTTGAACTTCGGCACGGGCTCGGGTGCCATCAACAGCACGCTGAACCTGACCCTATCCAACATCGGTACCGTGAGCGATACGTATTCGATCGGCGTGCTGCCGGTGGGTAGCAGCCCGGCCCCGGCGCTTTCCACCAATACCGTGCAACTCGATCCCAACGGCTCGCAGCCCCTCTCGGCGACGGTGAATGCTTCCGGTCTGGCGCCGGGCGAGTACCAGGGATACCTCCAAGTGACCGGCACGGCAAACTCGAACGTGACGACGATCCCGTATTGGTTCGCGGTTCCAGGCTCTACGCCGGCGGGGATTACAGTGCTATACCAGGATTATTCCGATACGAGCCGGACGGTTTCTTACGGGGCCGTGGTGTTCCGCATTGTGGACATTGCCGGCCTACCCTATACCGGTCCGCTCACGCCGCAGATCGCCATGGTCGCGGGCGGGGGCAGCATTCGCGATGCCTATAGGGCGGGAGACATCCCCGGCTCGTACGCTGTGGATATCCGGGCCGGCACCAGTACGATGCAGTTGAATATCTCAATCGCCGGCATGACGCAGACCGTTTTCATCGGGGTCAACTGAGGGGGCCAGGGGGCCGGGGGCCGGGGGCCAGGGGCCGCGCGCCCGCCGGGGAGTAAGATGGATCGAATGCGTACTGGTGAGCCGACGCGCCGCGCCCTGTTGAGAGGCGGCGCGGCCCTGGGGATGGTGCGGTTAGCCGCGCAGCCGGACCCCGCGGCAGGGGCGCTTTACGCTTACGTAGGCTGCTACACCACGGCGCGGCGCTATGCTCGCGGCGATGGTATCCACGTCTACCGCGTGGCGCCCGGTACAGGGGTCTGGACGCACGTCCAGCACGTAGGCGACCTGGTCAATCCGTCATTCCTCGTACTGCGCCGGGATCAGCGCTACCTGTACGCGGTGCACGGCGATGAATCCTATGCCACCTCCTTCGCGGTGAATCGTAATACCGGGTTTCTGACGATGCTCAACCGCGTTGAGACCGGCGGCCGCAACGGCGTGCACCAGGCCATCGATCCGAGCGACAAGTTCATGGTGGTGGCGAACTACGGTGCCGGCAGTGTCTCGGTGCTGCCGGTGCGGCCAGATGGAAGGCTCGGCGACCAGGTGCAAGTGGTCCCGCTGCCGGGCCTGCCAGGGCCGAACCGGATTGAGCAGGCCAGCTCGCACCCGCACCAGGTCGTCTTCGACCCATCGGGAAAATATGTCGTGGTTCCAGACAAGGGGCTGGACCGGATCTTCATTTTCAGCTTCGACCCAGCCACTGGCAAGCTGACCCCGACGGAGCAGGGCAGCGCGGTGGCACGGTCCGGCTCGGGACCGCGGCACGCCGCGTTCCACCCGGCGCTACCCGTCCTCTTTGTGCTCAACGAAATCGGCAGCAGCGTGGCGACCTGGTACCTGGAGGCGGAGCACGGCAGTCTGCGGCCGGTCCAAATCCTTCCGACACTGCCCGCCGATTACACGGGCGAGAACACGGCCGCGGAGATTGCGGTCTCAGCCAGCGGCCGGTTCGTGTACTGTTCCAACCGCAGCCACGACAGCATCGCCATTTTCGCCGCGGACCCGGGCACCGGGCTGCTAACCTCGATCGGTTGGGTACCGAGCCGGGGCCGGGTGCCGCGTTTCATCGGTTTCGATCCGTCGCATCGATACCTTTACGCCACCAACGAGCAGTCCGACACGGTGGTAAGCTGGCTCGCGGATCCCGAAACCGGCCGTCTGACGCCCACCGAACAGGTGGTACGGAATGCCAGCCCGTGTACCATCGCTTTTGCAACCATGTGAAACGAGACGCGCGCGGAATTGTGGGGCAGGTTGGCCGTAAGGGGGAGGGGCCGAGTACCACTCGGCCGCCGGATGCCATCCGGCCCCACAAGGCCTGCAAAAAACAATTTACACTTGTAATGTTTTTTGGTATGCTGGAGTCGCTCTGGCACTTGAATAACCGCGCGAGGAGTATGGACACAGCCGCACAAGGCATTCTGACTCGCGATGAAATGGAAAGCAGGCGTCTGCTGGCCGCGCAAGACCTGCAAAGGGGGCTGCCGCAGTCCCATGTGGCCCGGAAGTTCGGGGTGAGCCGCACGACGGCGTCCCGCTGGAACCGTGCGTTGAGCGGGAAGGGACTCGAGGCTTTGCGCAAGCGGCGCGCGCCCGGACGTCCCAACCGCCTCAACCCGGAACAGCTCAGGGGCGTGGCCGAGATCTACCGGACCGGTACGCGGGCCGCGGGCTTCGACTCGGACCGCTGGACCACGGCGCGTTTCGCCGAGGCGATTTTCGCGCGCTTCGGGGTGCGCTACGATCCCGATCACGCGGGCCGCATCATGCACCGGCTCGGCCTGCGCGAGCGCACCCGGCCGCGCAGGCAGGCGCCGGAAGTGCTCTACGCTTCACGGTACTCACCGAACGTGCTGATGGGCCGGCCGGAAGCCACGTCCACCGTGGCGTAGGCGTCCGCCGCACCCTGGGATGGGCGGTGTCGGGTTACTACCCGTGTGCGCGGTTCACGACCGGGAAATTCGACGCGCGCGCAGGAAAGATGACACACCGTACCAGGCCATCAAGAAAGTGCAGAAGCCAGCCCCGACCAAGCCCATCAGTTCACCCGTTCCACCGCCGGGCCCGGCTTTCATATATCCCCTGGCGTAGCGCACCATTCCGGCGCCGAAAAACACCGCTAAGGATAAGAAAAGAAATCCAATAACCTGATTCCAAAGAGCCCGGGCGGGTTTCAGGATGGCGGGGACGATATGCTTGACGAACTCGCGTCCGTAGCGGACCCCGTGGCGGACGGTGACACGTTTCCACACGCCCTCCATGGTAACAAACCTGCGATAGCGGAAGTTTTGCTATGGAACATGGCCCGTAAATTGCCGATATAAGTACTAGGTTCACTTGTGCAGCGGAGCGGCGTCCATTACAATCGAAACGAGTGGATGCGGGCCCATGGGTGGAACGTCGGTTGCGTCCGGCGCATCCATTAAGAGGTAAGAGGGAGTAACTCTGTGGAAGAGCCATTGAAGCACCTCATGCAGGAACTGGGAAACGCGATCAACGATTCCCTTTCCGAGTCCGACCGGATCGCGGAGGCGATCGGCGAGATCAAGAAAGCCGGTTACGACGTTTTCCTGGTTTTGGAGGCGACGATCGGCTTCAACCGGAGGGATGACAGCAGCGCGGAGGGCAGTGCGGAAGATGAACCTGAGATCGAGGTGAGCGAGGAGCCCCGACGCGGCTTCGAAACCACCGGCAAGATCAAGTTCACCACCCAGGACCACCGTTTCCTGCGCGCTCTCAAGATTGCGGTGGATGACGAGAACCACTAGCCGCTAGCCGCCAGCACTTCCCGATAGACATCCCAGGTTTCGCGAACCGCCTTCTCCCAGGTGAAGAGGCGCGCCCGCGCTGTGCCGCGCGTGGCCAGGTCCCGTCTCAAATCCTCGTTCCCAGCCAAAAGGCGCAGGGCTGCGCCGAGCGCCTCGGTATCTCCGGGATCGACCAGGACCGCCGCGTCGCCCGCCACTTCGGGGAGCGCCGAGCGGTTGGATGCAACCACCGGAGTCCCGGCCGCCATGGCTTCCAGCACGGGCATTCCGAAGCCCTCGTCGAGCGATGGGAAAGCGAAAATCATGGCC
>Ga0326727_10027130_pt1 | contig 10547 bp, 9 predicted proteins | sample MB2enrmetagenome_FD_207643 | JGI IMG/M metagenome (GOLD analysis project Ga0326727, IMG submission 207643) | Lab enriched peat soil microbial communities from McLean, Ithaca, NY, United States - MB29MY | ecosystem: Environmental > Terrestrial > Soil > Wetlands > Peat | place: USA: New York...
GGCGGCCGGGTACAGGTTGAATACGGCCTGGCCGGCCGGGTTCACCGGAATCCCCTCGTAAGCCATTGCGCCCAAAGCTTCCTGCTTCTGCACCTGCGAAGGCACGGTGGCTTCGCGGGTGGTCGCCTGCCGTAACCTCAGCCCCTCGTAAGCCACAAAGAAGAAAGTCTTATCCTTCTGGATGGGCCCGCCGAGAGTGGCGCCGAACTGGTTTCGATCAAAGCGGGGGATGTCGCCGCAGGTGCCCGGGACGGAGGCGGGAGTGCAGTCCGGAAGGTCGAAGTAGTTCTTGGCATCCATGGTCCGGTTGCGCAGGAACTCGAAGGCGCCGCCATGGAACTGGTTGGAGCCGCTCTTGAGGATCACGTTCACCTGGGCGCCGCCGCTGCGGCCGAACTCGGCCGAGTAGTCGCTGGATTGCACTTTGAACTCCTGGATGGCGTCGATGGAGGGCAGGGCCACGTACTGGTTGATATAGGAGTCGTTGTTATCCACGCCGTCGAGCAGGAAGCTGTTGGACTGTTCGCGGGCGCCATTGACGCTGATGGCTCCGCCCTGGGTCGAGTTCTGGCTTCCTTCGGTGGCGGTGTGGCTGCCGGGAACCAGGAGCGCGAAGGCCAGGAAATTGCGCTCGTTCAAGGGCAGCTCGTGGACCAGGCGGCCGTTAACCACCTGACCCAAGGTGGAGGTGTCCGTCTGGACCAGCGGGGGCGTGTCTTTCACCTCCATCTCACTGGAGATCGGGCCGAGCTGGAGCGCGAAGTCCACGCGGACGGTCTGGTCGATGTCCAGGGTGACGTCGTTGTAGAAACTCCTGCGGAAACCCTCTTTCTCGACCGAGACGCGATACCGGCCCACCGCCAGAAGAGCGACAGTGTAGTCGCCATCGTCATTGGTCAGGGCATCGCGCGTGGCATTGGTGGCCAGGTTTCGCACGGCGATTTTGGCTTTGGGTACTGAAGCCCCGGATGGATCGGTGACCGTGCCGGTAATGGTCCCGGTGGGGCCGGTTGCGGAAAGCGGAATGGCCAGCCAGCCGAGAAACAGGAGGGTGAGTAGCGACCGTCGAAAACCCATGTTGATTGAGACTTCCATGTTCGACCCCCGATGCTAACCAGGATACACTCAGGGACGGTTATTTGTTCCCACAAGTTGCGTTCTTTTCCGGCGGGCGAAAGGCTGGAGGCGAGAGGCAGGGACCCTTGATCGACCTGGCGGCCGGGTTTTGCGGTCTTGGGAAATGGCTTGTTTTCAGATCGTTGCGACGAGAAGGCTCAGTGTCCGGGATGATACCGGCGCTGGGCATGGCGCTGGACTTGGGAGCGGTAGAAATAGACCTCGCGAAGGTCGCCCGCCGAGTAGCGCCGGGCCTGATCGTTGAAGTGCGGGGAGGATGGAGAGCCGCTCGCGCCGCCCGGCGTCACGGCCCGGGCCCGCACACAGCGGCCGAACTCGACCACGGCCACGAAGGTGTTCCCGGCGGCGCCATACCACTTGTTGGTCCCCTTGTCGGGGTGCGCTACGAAGGCGGCGAGCGATCCCCACTGCCCGGCGGTGAAGCCCACCGGAATGCTGGGCCGGGCGTCGTCGAAGCGCGGGAGGATATCTCCGGTGAGGCGCTGGAATCGATTGATGCCGCCCCAGGGCGTTTCCCAAGCGCCGAATTCGGCTGCGAGTCTGTCGGAGGCCGCGGCCAGCGCCTGTAAGAGCTGCTCCGGCGGAACCTTGGTCGCGATGTAGTCCTCGACGGAGAGGCCCGCCGCTTGGGCATCGGCGCTCACGCGGCGACGGATCTCCTCGCCCCAGAAGATCGCGAGCGAGGTGGGGACGGAGGCGACGGCCCAGCGGAGATCCCACTGGCGCAGGAGGGCGATCTGGGCGGCGGTTGCCAACTTCAGGGGATGGCCGGGCGGGGCGTCGTCCCAGGCCTTGAGGAGCGCGGGAATCGGCTTCTCGAACCAGGGGAGATAGCTGTCGTAGGCGGCGGCAATGAGCGAGTCGAGGGTGAAGTCCTTGCGGTTCGCGAGAACCCGGACGGCGTGCCGTCCGCGCGGCGTTTCACCACCGGTTTCCACGTAGGCGGGATAGTCTTCCTTTCTGGGGCTGCTCGGCCCGGCGGCGGACCAGGGCGAATCGTTGGAGTTGTAAATCCAGCCGCTCGAAGGGTTTAACAAGTGGGGCGTCTCGTCGAGCGAAAGAAGTCCCTGCCACTCGGTGGCCGGATCGCTGCCGTCCACGGGTTTGGTCCAGTCGAATCGGGGGTCGCGGCGGGGGATGAAGTTTCCGTGGAAGTAGGCGATGTCGCCGTCGGCGTCGGCGAAAACGGTGTTGTTGGAGGAGTTGGCCCGGAGATCCATGGCCTGGCGGAACGACTGGTAGTTGCGGGCCTTGGTGCGCAGGAAGGATTGCATGAGAGCCTTCACCGGCTCCTGCATCAACCGGACGCTCACCCATTGGCCGCCGAGGGCGCGGACGATGGGTCCATGATGGGTGCGGTAGACGGTGAACTTCCTCACCGACATGGCGGGACCGACCCGGTAGGGAACGGCGATCTGGGCGGAGACCAGCGGACGCTGTTCGAGATACTCGGTCACGGCGTTGACGCCGCTCGAGGTGTGCATCCAGCCGACGCGTTCGTTGAATCCCTGGTAGACGAAGAACTGGCCCCAGGTGACCGCACCGTAGGCATTCAGGCCTTCGTCGCTCACCACTTGCAGCTCGGAGCGGAAGTAGAAGGAGGTATGGGGATTGATGAGCAGCAGGGCGTGGTGGGCGGCGGTGTTGGAAGGCGCAATGGCGAAGCCGTTCGATCCGGCCGGCTCGGACGGCTGGGCGTCGAGCGCGGAAGGAGCCTGGCTCGCCGGTGCGGCGCCATAGAAGGCCCGCAGTTGATCGAGGTCCACGCGCTCGATGTCGTTTCCGATGCTGCCCTCGGTGAAGGCCAGCGCCATCCAAGGCTCGAATCGGTGGATGACTCGGGGCGTGACTTCAGGATGCTTGGAGAGGTAGTAGTTCAGGGCGTCGGCAAAGGCGTCCATCAGCCGTCTTAGCCAGGGCGGGCTGGCCGCGTATTGCTGGCGTAGCGCGTCGGGGTCGATGAAGAGCTTCATGCGCAGGTCCTGGTAGATGCGCGACTCGCCCTCGGCCTCGGCCAGGCGGCCCAGCGCATTGAGGTAATTGGTCTCGACGCGGTTGAAGTCGTCCTCGGCCTGGGCGTAGAGCATGCCGAAGACGGCGTCGGCGTCCGTCTTCCCGTAGATGTGCGGGATGCCCCAGTCGTCCCGGACGATGGTGACGCGGCGGGCCTCCTGCTCCCAGCGCGCCCGCTCCGGAGCCGACGCGGCGTGGAGAGCGAGGGACGCGGTGAGAATGAGGACGAACTTCCGGAGAGAGCGGCGGCGCATGGGTGGCCGTCCTTGATTTTAGCTGGTTGTGGCGGGGGCGGCCGTTCCGCCGGGCGGGGTGGTATGATCGCGTCCAAGATGTGGAAGATCGTAGTCCTGACGTCTCTCGTGGCGGGCACCGCGGTGGCCCAGGAACCAGCCAAGCCGGCGCCCATCGTGCTCCACGCTGCGCGGTTGCTGGATATCGAGAGCGGGAAGGTCCTGACGCCGGGCGAAGTTCTGGTAGAGGGCGAACGGATCGCGGAGGTTGGGACGGCGGTGAGGCATCCGGCGGGGGCCGAGATCGTCGACCTGGGTGATCGGACTCTGCTGCCGGGCTTGATCGACGCGCATGTGCACCTGTTTCTGCATCCCGGCGCCGAGGACTTGCAGACCGTTCAGGAATCGGTGGCGCAGCGGACGATTCTGGCCGCGCTGGCGGCGCGCGCGGACCTGATGGCGGGCTTCACCGCGGAGCGCGACATGGGCACCGAAGGCGCCGGCTCGGCCGATACGGCGGTGCGCAATGCCATCGACCAGGGGCTGATTCCGGGACCGCGCCTGCGCATCAGCGGCAACGCGGTGGACATCCTGGGCGGGCACGAAGACGCCATCGGATACAACCCCGAACAGCACGTATCGCCAAACGCCACTTGGGCCAACAACGCCGCCGAACTGGTGACGGTGATTCGCCAGCAGTTCAAGGAAGGCGCCGATTTCATCAAGATCTACCAGACCGGGCACGATACGGTGCGCGACGGCCGGCTCATCGCGCCTTACCAGTACACGGAAGCGGAGTTGAGCGCCGCCGTACAGGAAGCCGCGCGGCTGGGCCACAAGGTGGCCGTGCATGCCACCTGCGATCCGGGCGCGCTGTATGCCGCACGGGCCGGAGTCGTCTCCATCGAGCACGCTAATCAGATCGGCGAAGAAACGATGCGGCTGATGCGCGACAAGCACATCTACGCGCTGCCGACCTTCGCCATTTTCGAGTACTTCGCCGAACATGCGGCGTCCCAGGAGCAGGCGGCGCGCGAGCGCTGGACGGTGGAGCTCAAAGCGCGGGAGTTTCGCAAACAGCTTGCGGCGGGTGTTCCCATCGCGGCCGGGTCCGATGTCGGCCCGTTCCCGCATGGCACGCAGGCGCGCGAGTTCGTTTTGATGGTCAAATTCGGCATGACGCCACTGGCCGCGCTGCAGGCCGGCACGCTGAACGGAGCGGAGTTGCTGGGCTGGCAGGGGCGGATCGGCGCGCTGAAGCCCGGCTACCTGGCCGACATCGTTGCGGCGCCCGGCAATCCGCTGGAGGACATCGGCGTGATGGAGAAGGTGAGTTTCGTGATGAAGGGCGGGGTGGTGTACAGGAGGTGAGTTACTGGTTACTGCGATGGCCCTTCGAACAGGTCTTTGATCTCGCCGAGGATCAGTTGGGCCGGCGCGATGCCCTGAATTCCAAACCCGGCGAATTGCGGCTTGGCTTCGGGGCCGAACGACACCGCCGAGGCAATGTCTCTCCTGGTTTCCAGACGCCCGAGGCAGGTTGCCAGGATTGTAAGTTTCTGCCGGCCGCGAATTCGCCGGCTGATTTCGGCCTTCCTGGTTTGGAACGCCCGGTAGTCGGGTGACTCGCTCGCTGGGGGCACGAGCCACAAAACGCTTTCCCAAGCGGGCCCCAGGGGGGTCTTCAGCGGGGCTGTGCAGTTCTCGCCGGCCAACCAGAGCTGGTCATCCGAGATGCGAAGCTCTCCCCAAACTGCCACGGTCTGCTGGCTGTATCGCCACGGGTCCTGAGTTATTGTACACACGGTGAGCGTCCCCGGAGGGTCCACTGGGTCGCAGATCACGCCGGGCCAGGAGCAGGGCGGGAGTGGCAATCGGATCGCGCCGACGTCGATGTCGCGCTCCTGAGCGGACAGAATCACCTCGACCGAAGCCGAGGGCCACCCCCGGGCGTCTATCTCCAAAACGCACTTCCCGGCGGCGGTGGTCTCCAGCCGAAACGCGCCGGCCTTGTCGGAGACTGCGTTGGCGGCCACACCTGGCCCGGCAGGACCAGCCAGACGCACTGCCGCACCCGTGATCGGCGCACCGGCGGGATCGAGCACCAAACCCCTCACGACCCGTGGCGCCTTCAGTTCCTGTGCTGCGCCAGGTGTCCCGACGGCGAAGGAAAGGAGGGCGAGCACCGGATAGAAGAACTTGCGTTGATGCTTCATCGCAACCCTCGCTCCATGATGCCTCACAAAGCGCCAGCCCGGCAAAGCGCCAGGTACGCAGTTCGGACGAATTGCCGCGGGCTTATCATAAGAGCGTGCCCTACCAAGTTACGCTGATACCGGGGGATGGGATCGGCCCGGAGGTTGCCGAGGCGACGGCGCGGGCGGTGGATGCGACGGGAGTCGCCATCGAGTGGGAGCGCGTGGAGCTGAACGGGGGCGTTTTGCAGGCCTCGGGCGGCGAGATTCCGCAGTACGTCCTGGATTCGGTGGAGCGGACGCGGGTCGGCCTGAAGGGACCGGTCACGACGCCGATCGCGGGCGGGCATCAGAGCGTCAATGTGCAATTGCGGAAGCGGCTGGAGCTGTTCGCGAACTTCCGCCCGGTGCGCAGCTTCGCGGGGATCAGGACGCGGTATCGCGACGTGCACATCGACATTGTGATGTTCCGCGAGAACACCGAGGATTTGTACGCCGGGCTGGAGCACGAAGTAGTGAAGGACGTGGTGACCAGTTTGAAGGTGATCACGCGGGTGGCCTCGCTGCGCATCGCGCGCTATGCGTTCGAATACGCGCGGCGCGAGGGTCGCCGCAAGATCCACGCGATCCATAAGGCCAACATCATGAAGCTCGGCGACGGCCTGTTCCTGCGCTGCTGCCGGGAGACGGCCCGCGATTATCCCGAGATCGAATACAAGGAAATGATCGTGGACAACGCCGCCATGCAGTTGGTGATGCGGCCGGAGACCTTCGATACGCTGCTGATGCCCAATCTCTACGGCGATATCGTCTCGGACCTGGTGGCGGGGCTGGTGGGCGGGCTGGGGATCGTGCCGGGGGCGAACTTCGGCGAGCGGCACGCGGTATTCGAGGCGGTGCACGGCAGCGCGCCGGACATCGCGGGGAAGGGAATCGCCAATCCCACCGCGCTGATGCAATCGGCGGCGCTGATGCTAACGTATCTCGGGGAGACGGAGGCGGCCCACCGGCTGCAATTCGCCATCGAATGGGTTTACGCGGAAGGCCGCCACTTGACGCCCGACGTCGGCGGCTCGGCCTCGACGGCCGAGTTCACCGACGCCGTGATCGGAAGATTGACGACTACAGTCCCTTCGCAACCAGGAACTTGATCAGGTCCACGACGCGGCAGGAATAGCCCCACTCGTTGTCGTACCAGGCAACCACCTTCAGCAGGTCGCCGTCCAGCACCTTGGTCAGGCTGGCATCCACGATGGAGCTGTTGGGATTGTGCAGCATGTCGGTGGAGACCACCGGGTCCTCGGTGTAGGCCAGGATGCCTTTCAACTCGCCCTCGGCGGCAGCCTTGAGGGCCGCGTTGACGGCCTCGGCCGTGGTGCTCTTGCCGAGCAGGGCGACGAGGTCCACCACGGAGACGTCGGGCGTCGGCACGCGCAGGGAATAGCCGTCCAGTTTGCCCTTCAGCTCCGGCATCACCAGACCGATGGCCTTGGCGGCGCCGGTGGTGGTGGGGATCATGTTGATGGCCGCGGCGCGGGCCCGGCGGAGGTCCTTGTGCGGGAAATCCAGCACGTTCTGGTCGTTGGTGTAGCTGTGGATCGTGGTCATCGATCCCTTGAGGATGGTGAAGTTCTGGTGCAGCACCTTGACCACGGGGGCCAGGCAGTTGGTGGTGCAGGAGGCGTTGGAGAGGATGTTGTGCTTGGCCGGGTTGTAGGCGGCATCGTTGACGCCCAACACCAGCGTGACATCCTCGTTCTTGGCCGGGGCCGAGATAATGACCTTCTTCACCGAACCGTGCAGATGCTTGGCGGCCAGGGTCGCGTCGGTGAACTTGCCGGTGGATTCGATGACGATCTGGGCGCCCAGGGAGGTCCAATCGAGTTCCGCCGGATCCTTGGTCGCGAAGACCTTGATCTTCTTGCCGTCGACCGAAATCGAGTCGGCGTCGGCCTTGATGTCGGCGTGGAGCGGCCCCAGAACCGAGTCGTACTTGAGCAGATGAGCCAGCGTCTTGGTGTCGGTGAGGTCGTTACAGGCGACGAATTCGATCTCCGGATCCTGATAACCCGCGCGCACCACGTTGCGGCCGATGCGGCCGAAACCATTAATCCCTACTTTGACTGCCATGTTGAGGTTCTCCTGAGGTCAGATGGAATAACCCTCAATCATAACAAAACGCGGCAGCCTGAGCCGGGGCGGGGGCGCATGGGAACGGGCGGCGCAGGGCTGGGACCGCAGGCGTTTGGATTAGGATGCCAAGATCGATCTCGTCCGAGTCTGAACGCATGCCTGAGAGCGACCGTGGTTTCCCAGAACGGCGTTTCCAGGGAGTTTCAGGCCGACGGCACTTGTACGAGACGGCCTTCGACCTTCAGCAAACGATCCGCTTTGCGATCTAGCGCCACCTGCAGAGGGACGCACCCAGCAAACCATGGTCACAGCTTTAGGATCCTCCCCAATTTGAACAGCGCCGGGATTGACAGTGGCCCGATACCGGCCACGCCTGCGGAGTACGCTACGGCCTCCCAGCCAGAAACGTACCCCTCTCTGAGGGCTAAGACGACCAGCAGTGATAGCGTCGGCAGGTTCAGCGCCACGGCCGTCGCAACACCCGGCATGTATCTGCGCGTTACGACTGAGACTGCGACGTGCGGAATCAGCACATTGGCCAACACGGCGACCATGTACCCAAAAGTCAGGTAGGTCCAGACCGTCTGTTTGCCCGATATGGCGCTCAGCCAGGTGATGCCGAAAGCCAGGACTGTGAAGACCGCAACGGCGAAACGGAAGACACCCGGTGCAACGGGGGCATGCCAACGACCAGCTCGTTTCGTCCAATCCGGAAACCAGATGGCTTCTTCCGCGTTGTGCAGAGTAACCACAATCGGGAAAAGCCACTGCAAATGCCCGAAATTCATGTCGGTCTCCTTTACCGATTGTACTGGGCCGCATCCCGTGGGTCAGCCATGCCAAGGTTGGCGACCGCTCGCCAAGGTCCCCAATTCCGACGCTTGCCGCTTGATCGAGTAACACGCGACCCGTAGAAGTCGACCGTCAGGAACCCGAAGTCCGCTTCCGGGAAACCACGCTCCAATGAGGGAGCCTGCGAAAATGCTCGCCGAGGGGGTTGTTTCAGCGCCCAAGGGGGGGGGCGCGGGTGCCTATCTTGGCGGCTGGATGGGGGCGGCCTGGCTGCCCAGGCCGGCGTAGTCTTCCTTGACCTTGATCACCTTGTTGCCGTTGAAGGTGACGAAGGTGATCTTGCCGGGCGCTTGGCCGTAGATCCAGTCCTCGGTTTCTTCGCCGTCCTTGACTTCGCGCACCTTGCGCACCGGCCGGCCCATGGCCAGCAGCACTTGGTCGCGATCCATGCCCACGATGGCGCGCTTGTCCTTCACCGCCTGCTGAACTTCCGGCGGCAGGCTCTCGAGGGTGGTCTCGGCCGCGGATTGCTTTTCGAAGTCCAGCACCGGCGCGAGCATCTTCTTGACTTCGCTGGCCTTGACGGCGGGCACCGGGCCGTGGAACAGCAGCGCGATGGAAGTGCCCCCGGGAGCGTTCGACTGCCCCCTGGAGATCGGGGCGGCCTGGCCGCCAACTCCGATCTGGACGCGGTCGCGCCACCGGGTCTTGCCGCTGTTAAACCCGCCGTTGATGATCAGGACGATCTGGTCGTCCTCGATGTCGATCCTAGTCACCTGCACCAGGTCGCCGACCCGCGCCGCCGGGCCGAGCTCCTTGGCGACGGCGTCCCAAGCCTGCTTGTCGTAGTGGCCGTCGCTCGGGAATTCCAGGGCCTTTTTGGAGCGCGGCAGGGGCGCTTTGACCGTGGCGTACTCGGCGGTCAGCCCGCGAACCAGCTCGATCCGCTGCGTCTCGGTGAGCTTGTCGGCGCCCAGCAGCGGGCAGCCCAGGATAGCCAGCGCCAGCGGCACGCATCCGCGCATGGGGACTACTCCTCCTCCCAACGCTCCCGCAGCAAAAAGGGTCTTTGCCGCCGAACCGGGGCCTTCACCGCCAGCCACAGGAACAGCAGCACCACCACCAGGCTAGTCGAGAGGCTGCCCTCGGGCCCGTAGTCGCCGCCGCTCCACAGCGGAGCCGCCTTCCAGTGCATCACCAAGCCCGTTACATTCATTGTAAACCCGCTCAAATTGGTTCCCAGCAACGGCAGCGTCCAGTTCCAGCCCACATGCAGGCCGATGGGCAGCCAAAGGTCTCCACTGCGATAGAAGGCGAAGCCCAGCAGCACGCCCCACAGCGCGGTGTTCGCCAGGCCCAGCGGGGTGATGTTGGGGTTGCCGGCATGCAGGAACGCAAACAGCACGCTCACCGGGAGAATGGTCGCGAAGGGGCCCAGGGCGCCCATCAAAACCTGGAACCCATAGCCGCGGAACATCATTTCTTCGCCCATGGCCCCGAACAGGAGCAGGACCAGCAGCACCAGGATGGCCCCCCAATCCACCTGGCCCCCGGGCGCCTTAACGAGCTCGGCAACGCCTTCCAGGATCGGCCCCAGCACCACGATGAGAGCAGCTACGATGCCGCCCGCCATTCCCAAGAGCAGATGGCGCAGCGAGGCGGCGCTCCAGCCCAGCCCGATCTCGACCAGCGACCGGTCCTCGTAGATCTTCATGACCACCTGGTTGGCCACCGCGCCGGCGGCGAAGGCGCCCAGCATGGCCGCGATGGGATTGCCAAAGGCCCAATACAGGGCCGTCCCAAACAGCACCACGCCCGCAAACACGAGGAATATGTAAACCCCGACGCGGAGGGCGGTCTGGAGCGCTTTCTCGGGGAGCCGGAGATTCATTTGACCGTCACTCTCACCCCTCGGGGCGCGAGGCGTGCGGGAAGCAGAGCCGCCCCTTCGCGTTCGATCGCCTGGGCTACCCGTTCCCGAGCGCCGCGCTCGGCCAGGAAGAAGACGCAGCCGCCGCCACCGGCTCCGCAGACCTTGGCCCCG
>Ga0326727_10027131_pt1 | contig 10546 bp, 8 predicted proteins | sample MB2enrmetagenome_FD_207643 | JGI IMG/M metagenome (GOLD analysis project Ga0326727, IMG submission 207643) | Lab enriched peat soil microbial communities from McLean, Ithaca, NY, United States - MB29MY | ecosystem: Environmental > Terrestrial > Soil > Wetlands > Peat | place: USA: New York...
CAGAAGCCCGATGAAGATGGCCGTGAAACCCACGACTTTGGAGAAGTTCAGGAGCCATAAGGGAGGCGCAATGCCCACCTTCTTGTCGAGCGCGCCCTGCGCCTGGTTCCGCTGGTATTCGAGCGTGCGCTTTTCCTTGAACTCGTGATCGCTCTCCACCCCGGTAAAGATGACCATATCCATGGGGAAGCTGTCGGGGCGCAGATGGGTGTTGACGAAGTGAATGGAGAAGATGAAGAGAACGGCGAGCAGGGCCTCTTCGCTGTGGATCACGAGCACGGCGTTCAGCGCCCACCCGGGCAGGAAATGCGCGAAAAGCGGCGCAAACCACATGGCGTAGCCGGAGAAACCGATGACGATCATGCCCCAGAACACCGCCCAGTAGTCAAACTTCTCCCAGTAGGCGTAGCGCTCGAACTGGGGCTTGGGTCCCAGGCCGAGGAACCAGCGCATGTGGCCGAAGATGTCCTTGACGTCCTTCCAGTTGGGAATCATCGAAGTCGGGCCCCAGAAAACCCCCTTTTCGCGATTGATGATTCCGCGCTGCAGGACGTCCTTGAGGTGAATGAGGAAGGCGATGGTCAAAACCACGGCAAAGAACTTATGCAGAAAGAGGATAGCGCCGAATCCGCCCACGCCAGCGGCAAACCTGCGTGCCCAGAAGCTCTCGCTGAAGCGCATCGGCAGGCCGGTGGCCGCCAGGCCGAGAAACGTAGTAAACAGCACGGCGTGCATGTAGCGCTGCTCGCGCGTAAAGCGCACGTAGTACTTTTCCGCTGCGCCGGGATTCGGTCCGGGATTCGCGCTGGGATTTGCTGTTTGCGGCTCAGGCATGCTTGCCTCCGTTGTCACTCTTGGTTTTTACCTGTTGGTAGCGCGAGCGGATCAGCCACAAGATGGTGTGCAACAGGAAGAACGTGAGCACACTCGCCAGCAGCAGGTTCATAAACAGCCGCACATAATAAAGCCCGGGATTCAGCTTGCGGTCGCGCGCGTTGGCGTGCGGCTGATACTTGACGAAGCTCGCGTTGGCGCCTGCGTGGCAGCGGCCGCATGTGGTGATCAGGTTGGCCGGGTTGACGGGCGATGCCGGATCGGCCGTGGGACGCACGTCGTGCGCTCCGTGGCAATCCCAGCAGCGAGCCGTCTCCACGTAGCCGCCCAGCGAACCCAGTTGCGAGTGGAAAGTGTCGCGGTAGGTAGAGAACTTGTCTTTGTGGCAGTTACCGCAAATCGGCGTGGACTGCATGCGGAAGGCCGATTCCGTGGGCTGTAGAATGGCGTGCGCCGTATGGCAATCGCTGCAGACCGGCGCCTTCAGATCTCCCCTGGCAATGGCTTGTCCGTGGATTCCGGCCTGGTACTCGTCATTGATCTTGGCGTGGCACTTGCCGCAGGTCTGGGGGATGTTGGATTTGTAGGTCGGGCTTTGCGGATCGGTGTGGCTCAGGATGTGATGCGAGCCGTGGCAGCTTTGGCAGTTGGCCGCCACCAGCAACCCCTCCTTGCTCAGCGCAAACCCGTGGATCGAATCGATGTAGTTGGGATAGACACTGGCCAGGCCGTGTTTGCCCGCCATGCCGTTGTTACTGTGGCATTGGCCGCAGGTCTTAGGCACGTTGAGCGGATAAACTGCCGAGCGTGCGTCGGTTTTGGGAAAGATTTCATGGGCATTTCCGTGGCAGCTTGTGCACGGATGTTCCTTGCTATCGGCGTGCACGCTGCCCGTGAGCTGACTCGCCTCGTCGGCATGGCAAGTCTTGCAATCCACCGGCGCAACCTTGTCAGGATGCGGATAGCCCTTGATGTCCGCGTGGCAGTTTGTGCATTGCAGGCTGCCGTGAATGCTGTCGCCGAATTTCTTCCCGTCTACGGCGATGCTGTGGCCGGCGCTGTCGGTCATGCTGGCATCGCCGTGGCAGGTCAGGCAGTCCTGCGCGTACAGCGCGCGCGGCGCGAGCGCCGCGAACGCCAGGCCCGCCGCGAGCGCCAGGCCGCGAACCATCAATGTCGCGTATTTCCATGCGGCTTCGTTCATTCCGCCGTCTTCCTTCCCCGAGGCGAACGAGAATATTCCTGCTTCTCCGCCTGGCCTTTGGTGCGGATTCCACCGTTGCTGCACTCAACCTATTGCGGGGGATCGCAGTTCCAAGGTGATTCTTTTCGCAAAACGCCCGCAGTGATAGGTATCACAGGCCCCACGATTTAGATCACAGAAATAGGGTCCGGGACCGGGAGTCAGAGGGGCAGGATTCACGGTGGAGATCACAGAAATCGCGGAGCTGCGTCCAGGGCTGAGGCCCCCGGCTGTTGACGTCTTGCTTTCCAGATGTGGTCATATTATTATGACCACATCACTGAAGGGAGTCCCATGCGGAAGATTCCGGCCGGCCAATTCAAGGCGCAATGCCTTGCTCTGATGGACCAGGTTGCCCAAAGCGGCCGGCCCATCGTGGTCACAAAGCACGGGAAACCGGTGGTCAAAATCAGCCGGGCCGAGCCCAAAGATGACGACATCCTCGGCTTTCTTGCAGGAAAAGGCCGCATTGTTGGGGACATCGAGAACACGATTCCCCTCTCGGATTGGAATCTGCCCGAATGATTCTTCTCGACACTCATGTGGTTGTCTGGCTGGCTTTTGAACCGGACAAACTGTCGAAACGCGCGAAGGAGGCCATCCGCGCCGCGCGTCGAGAAGGCGGACTGGCGATTGCGGCAATTTCCCTTCTGGAGTTGGCGTGGCTTGCCGAAAGAGGGCGGGTAGAAACCACGCTCAGCGTAGAATCGTTTGTCCGCCTTTGCGCTTCTAAAATGACGGTGCTTCCCATTACGCCGGAGATCGCCGCGCGCGCGGTCAGCTTCCCCGATTCCTATCCGAAGGATCCCCAGGACCGTCTGATCGGTGCAACTGCGCTGGTAGAAGGAATTGAGCTGGTCACTTACGACAAATCGATCAAGAAATCAGGTCTCGTTCCCATCATCTGGTGACAGCGCGCCACGCCCTCATTTGCTCAGGTAGCTGCAGCCGGTCTCGCACGGTAGGCGCGGCGTTCGATGGCCCCGCGCCTTAGCGCAGGATGTCTATGCGTGTTTTTGCGCCCAGTCGCGGGCCTCGTCGAAACGGTCACGGTCGCGCCATACTGCGCGGTCCCAATGGTCGCCAATCAGTTCGAACTGTTGGCGGGCAACGGCCGCATCCTGGAATTTGTATGCGAACCAGGCCATCTTATTCTGCAGCCGTCCCGTGGTCCCGTACTGCGCGGTAATCGCCTGGTATCCCCTTTGAATGCGTGGCCAATCCATCTCCTTGACACCGAAATTCCTGCCGTTCTTTCCCACCACCGACACTGCAATGTGAAAATAGATCGCATCGCCCTGCTCACCGCCTACGCGGTCCGCGGAAGATGTGGCAAAGGCCACGGCCTCTCCCGGCTTTCCTTCCCATTTGGGCAGCAGGTACATCGCCATCTGCTTGTAGAGATCGAAGTATTCCGGCTCGAACTGAATGCCCTGCTCAAAGACCTCGCGCATTTTGGGCTCGTCCCAGCCCTGCGCAAGGCCGACAATCATCATTTCGGTGTACCACTGCGGGCAGCGCTCCCTCAGCCTGGACGCGGCATTCAGCACATCCAGCGACTCCTGAATGCGCGCATTGAAGAGCTTCCAGCCCTCATCGCTCACCGTATTCGCCATGCCGTTGCCGCGCGCCACCCACGCCCAGCGGTGCAGGCTGGTGGCCAGAGCAACCCGCGCGGTAATGGAATCCGGACGCTGGGCGATCCAGCGCTTGAGGTGGGCCATGTGGTCGAGAGTGTCCTTGTCGGTGAGCGTGGGCTTGTCAAGCGCGCCGTAGAATTCAGTGAGCTTCCAGCTTCCTCCCGCCGCGCGCCTCTTCTGGCTGCGCAACTCGTACGCCATGCGGTCCAGTTCGTCGAATTTCTCCTCGACCAGATCGGTCTCAATCAGACGCGTCCACCCGCCTCCGTGCCATGAGCTTTCATCCTCGTTGGATGCCATGGCCTTTGGCGCGCCTGACGCTGCCTGCGCTCGCAGCGGTTTTGAGAGAAAGACAAGCGATGGCACAAGGACAAAAAGAGCGGCAAATCTGGAAACGTGCATGAACGGACCTCTCAAAACGAGATCATGCTAATGCAAACTGCCATGCGGAACAAGGTAGCGAGGAAAGGAATATGTCTTATGGCATCCTTCCATTCCCGAGGCTAACGAACCTCGCCCCTGCGAGGCTTGAAACCCACGTCCATAAGCTGAGAGCTGATGGCTGACCGCTTTGCTCGTCCAGGTGATACAGGTCACATGCCAACGTGCCTCCACTCGAAGAAAATAAGGGCGCTAGGCAGGAGACCCTCTATGGGCACAGTTGCGATTCCCGAAACAAAAACCATGCTCACCCTCCCCGGAGATGCGGTACGGCAGATTCTCTGGCGTTTTGCCGATCGGTTCGACTTACAGATGCTCGTTGCATCGGCGCGCGGCGTGGCAAGGGGAACAGTGGCCCGCCTGGTGGCGGCCGGCGAACGCAATACCCACGAATGGACCGCGGGCAAGGAGGCCATGTTCGACGACTTCGACCGCGCCGGCATCACCGCAGCCTTCATGGAGCCAGAAGAGGGCGGCTTCATCGTGGGACCCAAGAATCTCGCGCTCGGTCTCGCGGCATTCGAACTCGCGTGGGTGGATGGTGGCGCAGCGACCGCGAGCCTGGCAGGATTTCTGGCGCTCTCGCCGATTCACGAGCGCGGCACGCCGGAGCAGGTCGCACGCTACAAGAAACTCTCCGCTCCTCCGCAACCCGGTGAAGACCGCAAACCGTGGCGCGGAGCGTTCGCTTTGACTGAGCCCATCCCTTACGTGGGCGTTGATACGGGCATGATGAGCGGCAAGGTGCGCGTGGCCGATTGGAAGGACGGCGAGGAACCGGTGTTGCAAGTGGACAAGCGCGGCCGTTTCATTACCGGCATTGCCTTCGCCAATTTTGTCACCGCCGCGGTGAACTCCGACGACGCGCGCATCAAGGGCAGTTGCGTGGTGATTCTGGAAGAGACTGACGCGGGCACGTTCGATCGCGGCACCGCGACCAAAAAGCTGGTGCATCAGCTCTCTTCCACCGGTGATCCCGTTTTCAATCTGAAAGTGCCGGCCAGCCGCATCGTGGGCGGATACACCGTGAAGGACGGCGTGATCGTTCCCACCTTCAATCACACGGAAATCATCGACGCGGTCTTCCGGCGCACCCGCGTGCCCGTGGGATTGATGACGGCATCGAAGCTGCTCTCGGCGGTGGAGCCGGTGATCCGCTACCAGCGCCAGCGCTTCCGCGGCGCCGAGGGCGCCAGGCCCGGATCTGTCCGTTACGAGCAGGGCATCCAGCAGCGCGAAGATGCGCTGCACCGTCTGGTCGACGTGTGGGCCGCGGGCGAGGCGGCGTCCTCGCTCGGCTTTGCCGCGGCGCGATTGTTTGACGAACTCGATCCCCTCGAAAAACAGAAGACTGCGATCCTCAAGGAGCGCGGCGTCACGGGCGGCCGCGCCGAAATGAAGGCGCTCAGAGAGAGCGAACAACGCGCCATCGAGCTGTCGCGGCTGAAAGAGGGCGATCCGCGCCGCGCCGAACTCGAAGCCGATCCCCTGGTGCAGTATGTGCTGAAAGATGCCGAGGCCAACGTGCTTTGCCCGGCCACCAAGCTCTGGAACACCGGCCACGGCGCCAACATGATGCGCGAGGCCGTGAGCCTGATGGGCGGCTACGGCATTACCGAGGACTGTCCCGGCTTCCTGGCCAACAAGTGGATGGACGCGCAACTGGAAGCCACCTACGAAGGTCCCGAGGCTGTGCAGCGCCGGCAGTTGACGGTGACCATGACCAGCGAGGTCTTCCTTGCGGAGTTTGCCGCGTGGACCGCGGAGATGCGCAAGATTGCGTCGACGCGCCCCGGCACCGGGGCCTGCACGCTCGCCTCGGCCATGAACCTTTGGGCGTGGACGCTCCACTATCTGCAGCATGCCACCGATCCCGCAGGCAACAAGCTCTACCATGGGCAGCGCCAGGGCGTGACCTTCGCGCTCGCCGATGCGCTCAGTTGGCTGATGGCCTCGCGTTGCCAGATTCAGGATGTGCTCGAACTCGAGACCCGTGGCGCCAGCGATGCTGTTGCCGCCGAAGGCCTGGAGGGAACCGTGCAATTCCTGAGCGATCTTTGCCACACCCAGGCCGCGCAAGCCGCCGGCGAAGTTTCGCGCATTTGCGCCGAGTTGGTCTTTGGCTACAACCGCCATCCCGCGTGGGACGAGGAGGAGCACCGCAGTTGCTTCCTCTCCAGCGAGCTCGAAGAGCTGGAAGAGACCATGCCCGGCATCATGGCCATCGCCGTCGATGTTCTTGGGGCCGACGGCAGCCACCCGGCGAAGGCCGGTCCGTGCGCGGGTTGCGCGGGGTCGAGCGAGTTCCTCCGCCTGCAGAGCAAGTTAACCACCTGCCTGACTGGCGCGCGTCTCGCCAAGGATCGCGCTGCCGAAACCGTGAGCAAAGTGATGATCCCCGAGGCCTTGGATTATCCGGCATGAGCTTCGCTCCACATTCCGTCGAGATCGACCGCCAGACGATGGAAGTTGACATTGCCTGCGCCGGATTCGGTCCGGCCACGGGCGGATTTCTGACCACGTTGACCCAGGCCTGGAGCCGCAACCCCGCCGACCCTGCGTTTGAAAGCCGTGTGGCGTCGGGCATGCCGTTGCAGGTGCTCTGCTACGAGCGTGCCGACGATCTGGCCGCGGGCGTCAGCGGCGTGGTCACACGCGCCGAAGGCATTCGCGCGAGCTTTCCCGCGCTCGATCCGGCGCAGATTCCCATGGCCGCCGCGGTGAAACAGGAGCGGGTTCTTTACCTGCTCGATCCCATCGGCGCCAGCCGGCGCTCCGCGCTTTTGCGTCTTGGAGATTATTTTCTCCGTCTCGGGAAAGAGCGGTGGGTGAAAGACCATGCCTTTGAGCTGCCCTGGGCGCCTGCATTTCTCCACAAAAGCGGCGGCTTGATCCTCTCCATCGGTCAATTCAACCAGTGGGTCGGCGCGCAACTGATGGCCGGCGGCTTTGTGCAGATCTGGCCGGGCACTCCCGTCAGCGGCCCCATCTTCGCCGGCGTCGCCAACGCGCAACATCGCGGCGTCGCCGGGCTCCGTCTCGCCGATCAGGGCGTGGACAAGCTGGGCGCGCCTGCCGATGGCTTCATGCCCGGCATGGACGTGCGCGCGCTTCTCACCGTCGTGGGCGACGGCCCCGTGGGCGCGGTCGGCCAGCGGCTCGACGAGCGCTTCGGTCTGCCGCCCGGCCACGCGCGCCGCGAGTGGGCCCTGGGCATGAAGTTCGTCATCGAGCTGCCTGAAGACACGACGCTGGAGCCCGGCACCGTCTGGCACACCTTCGGATTCCCTGAGCCGGAGATTTTCGGCTTTCTCTACGTGCATCCCGACCGCCTCGTCTCCGTCGGCATCTTTGTCCCGTCGTGGCTCGGCGATCCCACGCGCACCGCCTATCGCTATCTGCAGCACTACATCCAGCATCCCGCGCTGTGGCGTCATCTTGAGGGCGGCACACTGCGCTCCTGGGGCGCAAAATCCCTCGAAGAATCCGGGCTACACGGCGAGCCCTTCCTCACCGGCGACGGATTCGCGCGCATCGGCGAAGGCTCTGGTTCCACCAACATGCTCACCGGCTCAGGCGTCGACGAGGCATGGACCACCGGCGTGCAGCTTGGCGAGGCGGTCCTCGAAATCCTCCGTGCCGGCCTCCCGTTCTCCCAGGAAAATTTGTCCAGGACCTATGAAAGAAGCCGCCGCGCGAGCTCCGTCGAACGCGGCGCACGCGAGGCTCGCAACGCCCGCAGCGGTTTCCATCAAGGCTTTGTGCGCGGCCTGGTTGGCATGGGACTCGCCGGTCTCACCGGCGGGCGTCTCTCGCTCCCCGCGCGCATTCCGCCCGCGCCGCGCCAGATTCGCTCTGTTCGCGGTGGGAGCAAAGCCGGCCTCGCGTTGCGCGATGCCGCCGCGCTCGCCCTCGACTCCGGCCGCCCGCTGCACGACGCGCTGATGTCCGCGCGTGGCTGGCCTGAGATTCCCTTCGACGGCCGTCTTCTCGTCACGCACCAGGACGCGCTGCTCATGGGCGGCAAAGTGCAGGCCATACCCGGCTACGCCGACCACGTCATCTTCCTCGATCGCCGCCGCTGCATCGCCTGCCAGGAAAAAACCTGCATCGGCATGTGTTCCGGCCAGGCCATCACGCTCGCTGCCGACGGCGCGACCCAATTCGAACGCGAGAAGTGCGTCCACTGCGGCGCATGCCTGTGGAACTGTCCTCACTCGCCCGACGGCGAGCGCTCCAACATTGAGTTCCAGGCCGGCGCTGGCGGCCTGCACTCGGGAGAGAACTGAAATGCAGCTTCCAGCTCCTAGCTGCTAGCTTTGTCAATTGGTTTTGTAAAAGAGCGTGGCTTCAGCCATGGCGCAAGTAACCACCCAATGAAGCGGGCTTCAGCCCCTGAGGAATTCAAAGAAATGGCAACCGCATTACACATCGTCGTTTGCGCGGGCATCGTGCCCGATCCGCTGCAAACTCTGGAACCAACGACCGGCCCAACAGGCCCTGGCCTCAAAAATGAAATGGTCCTGCCCGCGGTCCTCGACCCCTGGGCTGCCAGCGCTCTCTACGAAGCCGCCGCCCTCGCCGCCAAACATCCCGGCAGCAAGCTTTGGCTGGTCGCTCTCGGCCCCAAGGCCAAGCTGCAGCAGGTGATGATGACGGTCGCGCAAAAAGTTGCCTTCGAGCTCGTTCCCGTCGATGGCCCCATCGGCGGATTCCCCGACGCGCACGCGACCGCCGCGGCCCTTTCTTCCGCCATCGAATCCATTCCCGGACTCGACCGGGCGAACCTTTTTCTGTTCGGTGGTTGGGAGTCGGCCTCGCGCGGCGCCGGCATCACGTTGCAGCTCATCGGCGAGCGTCTCGGCATCGCCGACCATTTCTTTGGCGTCGACCAGATCGACCTCCGCAGCGACGGGTCCTTTGAAGTGCTGGAGCGCGTGGAAGGCGGCCGCCACCAGGTCTCGGTGTGCGCGGGCGCGCCCGCCGTTCTCGGCTGGGCCACCGGCAACCTGGCAGAGCCGCGCAACAATCCGCAGATTGGCATGAGCAATATGCGAACGATCATGCCCGCGCTGCAACGCGCAAAGACCGCCGCGCTCGAAGCCAACTCGCTCGAATACGTCTCGGTCAGTCTCCCCAAGCAGCAGCGTGAGACGCGCGTTGAGAAAAATATGACTCCCGATGAGATCGCCGCCGAGCTGGTGGAGTGGATCGGAAAAGACAGCTAACAGTGATCAGTTGTCAGTTGTCAGTTAACAGCCATCAACTGCCTGCTTAAGATTGCCGCCAAAAGCTGAGAGCTAAAAGCTAATAGCTGGGAGCGTAAGGCCCAAGGAAAAAACATGGAATCCATACTCGTACTCACGCATGCCGATGAATCCGGCTCCGCACTTACCAAACACTCGCTCGAAGCGGTTACCGCGGGCAAAGAACTGGCCGCGCGCCTGAACGCGCCGCTGACGATTGGAATTGTGGCCAGGGATGCGCACCGCGCGGCGAGCGCAGTCGTGCATGCGGGACCGCGATTACTCGCGGTCCAGGGCGAGGCGTTTGCGCAGGCGCGCTTCGCCTCCGATGCGGCGGCGTGCGAGGCTCTGTGCCGCGCCGCGCAGGCCACAATTGTTGTCGCACCGCAGAGCTCGCGCTTTGCGCGGGTGATGGCAGCGGTAGCGCATCGGCTGGGCGGTGTCATCGACACGCACATCACTTCGTTGAGCGGCGGCGAAACCGTCGAGGCCACGCGCTGGTTCTACCGCCAGCGCATCGAAGCCGTGGTCACGCGCACCGCGCGGCCGTGGTTTCTGCTCGTCGAATCTGGAACGTACGGGGCCTTCGCCGAAGAAGCCGGCAACGCGCAGGTGGATGAGATTGCCATTGCGGTCGAATTGCCGGCGCTGCGCACCGAAGTGACTGGAATACGCGCACCCAAACAGGACGAGCAGACGATTCGTCCCGACGCCAAGCTCCTGTTCGTCGCCGGCGCGGGATGGACCAAGAAGCAGCCCGACGGCGCAGTGCACGTGGAAGAAGCAGGCAAGCTCATCCTCGCGTTTCTGCGCGCGTCCGGCGCATCGCTCGGTAGCAGCAAATCGTTAGTGGATCAGGGTGGCGAAGGGCAGTCCGTGCTGCCTTTTCTGACGCATTTGAACCAGGTTGGGCAAACCGGCTCGACACCGCGGCATGCGAAAGGCCTTTCCACCTGTTGCCACGGCGAAGAGCCGCACGTTGTTGGTTGGCGCTTCATCGGCGAGCGGAGAGCGATTTCCCTCGATCCCAATTGCGGCTGGACGCGCGGCAAAGCCGATGTCGTCTACATCGCCGATGCGTTCCAGGTGATGGCGAAGGTGAATGAGCTGCTGAATAGCTAGCCCGCAGCCTGTAGCTCGAA
>Ga0326727_10027133_pt1 | contig 10546 bp, 9 predicted proteins | sample MB2enrmetagenome_FD_207643 | JGI IMG/M metagenome (GOLD analysis project Ga0326727, IMG submission 207643) | Lab enriched peat soil microbial communities from McLean, Ithaca, NY, United States - MB29MY | ecosystem: Environmental > Terrestrial > Soil > Wetlands > Peat | place: USA: New York...
CGATGGCTTGGGCCACCGGGTTTCCATCCGAGTCGGTCAGGCGCACGTCTCGAATATCCCCGCTCTGTCCGAGTTGCTTCCAGAGTCTTACTGCGGTGGCAGGCATAACGGGACAAAGGATGACGCAAAGTGTGTACAAATGCTGGGCGACCTCATACAACGTTTCCTGCAACGTTTCCTGATCGCGGGGTGAATCGGACTTGGCAAGTTCCCAGGGCTTTTTTTCAACAATTAACTTATTGGCGAGCGATATGTACGCCCAGACCTCGCTCAGGGCGGAAGAAAAGTCGCAGCGGTCAAATGCCGCGAGGCAGTTTTTGACAATCGCCCCCGCGTTCGCCGCGGCGCTGTTCTGAGTCAGGACGCCAGGCTGGGGTACGGCACCCTCGCAAAACTGGTTGAGCATATTGATCGTACGGCTCGCCAGATTACCGAGGCCATTCGCCAAGTCTGAGTTGAATCGTTGAATCAATGCATCGTACGAAAAGCTCATGTCCTGCCCGAACGTAGCTTCGCGCAGCAGGTAGTAGCGCAGTGCGTCATTGCCGGGCGCGCCGAAGGAATCAAGCGCATCGACGATGGGCTCGGGGTACACCACATTGCCCTTCGACTTTGACATCTTATCCTGCTCGTAATAAATCCATCCGTGCGCGAAGACGGTGGTGGGCAGCATCTCGGGCTGGTCGGGGTATGCGGCCATGATGAATGCCGGCCAATAGACGGCGTGAAAGCGCAGGATATCCTTGCCCAACATGTGGACAATCTCTGACTCACCCGGTTTGTTGCGCCAGTACTTCTGGAATTCGTCGCTGCCGCCTTCGCCCTGCGCGTAGCCAATCCCCGTCATATAGCTGGTGAGCGCGTCATACCAAACGTAAAACACCTGGTGGGGATCGTCCGGCCAGGGGATGCCCCACTTCAGGCGGCTACGGCTGACGGAAATATCCCGCAGCCCGCTTTTCACAAAGCTTTTGACTTCGTTCATGCGGTAATCGGGCTTCACGAAATCAGGGTGGCGCTCATAGAGTTCGAGGAGCCGCTGCTCAAATACCGACAGCTTGAAGAAATAATTGTCTTCGCTGATCAACTCCGCCGGGCGGCCGCAAATGTCGCAGTTTACGGGGTCCGTGTTGTCGGAAACATACCGCTCGTCGGAGACGCAGTAACGGCCCTCGTAGCGATGCGTAAAGATATAGCCATTGTCCCGGGCGCGAATCAGCAAGCGCTGCACGGACGTCACGTGGTCCGGATGGTCCGTATAGATGAAGCGCAAAGAATTCTGGTCGGATTCCGGATAGACCTTTACCGGAATGCCGAGTTTCTCCCACAGGGCGACAAACAGCTTGCGCTTTTCCGCCACAAACTCGCGTGGTGATTTTCCCGCTGCCGCCGCGGCGCGCTCCAGCTTCTCCCCGTGCTCATCGGTGCCGGTAAGAAATGCCACGTCGTAGCCGCACATGCGCTTATAGCGCGCCAGCACATCGCATACGATGGTGGTATAGGCAGATCCCACGTGCGGCCGGGCGTTGGGGTAATAGATGGGAGTGGTAAGGAAGAACGTATTCTTCATGCTCCTCCGGCCTTTTCACTCTTCTGCAAATAAGCGGATTCGGCGGCGGCAATCACCTGCTTGAGCGGAACAGATTTCTCCGTCGCCAGGCGCTGGCAATCGTCGAATTCGGGCGCCGCGTTCACCACCTTCCCCTCGCGCCGCGCCACTTTCACCTTAACCGCACCGTAAGGAGTTTCCACCGTCACCTGCTCGCGTTCCAGCACCTTCCTCCTTGCCTCAGAGATGCGCACGCCAATCGTGGTAGTTTGTTCGAAAAGCAATTGAGAAAGTGCATCGGTCTTGCCGGGTTCGCAGAGAATGCTGATGGTCAGCCCGGGCCGATTCTTTTTCATCTGCGCCGAGCTGCACGTGACGTCCATCGCCCCCGCGGCCAGGGCCTGTTCTAGGAAGTAGCCGTAAATCTGCGGGCTCATATCATCCACGTTGGCTTCGATCACGGAGACGATCTCCTCAGCGCCCGTGGTTCCCTCCGCCCCTTTCTCGCCTTCGTGCAGTTTCCGCCGCGCCTCAGAAATACGCACACCCTTGGCGGCGGCCCGCTCAAAGAGCAACTGGCAAAGCCCGTGGATCCTGCCCGGCTCGGCGAGAATGCTGAGGGCGAGGCCGGGCCGATTTTTTTCCATCCGCGCCGGGCTGCACGTAATGTCCAGCGCCCCTGCGGCCAGGGCCTGTTCCAGGAACTGCGCGTAAAGTTGCGGGCTCAAATCATGGACGGTGGCATCGATCACGGAAACGAACTCATCGGCGGAAGTGGTTTCCACCTCAACCTGCTCGCGCTCCACGGTTTTTCGCCGCGCCTCATAGATGCGCATCCCATGGGCAGAGGTCTGGGTGAAGACCAACTGGGAAAGGGCTTCGCTCTTGCCAGGTTCGCAGAGAATGCTGAGGGCGAGGCCGCGCCGATTCCTTTTCCTCCGGGTCGGGCTGTTGGTCACGTCCAGCGCGCCGGCGGCCACAGCCTGCTCCAGGAAGTCCCCGTAAAGTTGCGGACTCATTTCATCGATTTCGGCTTCGATCACGGAGACGATCTCGTCGCCGGGCAGGCCCGGTTGCGCCGTGATGGGCTCCACCTCCTCGCCGATGAAAAGGCGGGCAATGTTGGGGTGACCGGGGTAATCCTTTTCTCCCGCGCCATAGCCGATCTTCGCGATCTTCATCGACGGCAGGGGGCCGAACTCGGATGCCAGGGCGGCCACCAGGGCGGCCCCGGTGGGTGTGACCAGTTCGCCTTCCACGCCCGAGGAATAAACCGGAATGTCTTTCAGCAGTTCCGCCGTGGCGGGAGCGGGGACGGGCAAACTTCCGTGCGCCGCCTCCACTCGCCCGCCGCCAAGATTCAGGGGCGAGCAGACGAGTTGAGAAATCTCCAGCAGTTCCAAGCCCACGCACGTGCCCACGATGTCAATGACGGAGTCCACCGCGCCGACCTCGTGGAAGTGAACTTCGCCGGGAGGAACATTGTGAAGTCTCCCTTCCACCTCCGCGAGATGGTTGAAAATCTTCAACGCCCGGCTCGCCGCCTGTTCCGGCAGCGAAGCTTTCTCCACCAACGCCTGGATATCCGCCAGGTGGCGGTGAGGTTGTTCGCCGGGAACACGAATTTCCACCCGCGTCCCCACCAGACTGCCCCTCACGGCGCGCGTGCGTTTGAACTCGTAGAAACCCAGTGCCAGCTTCTTCAATTCGCCGAACAACCGGTCCACCGGAACACCCGCGTCGATCAGCGCGGCCAGAAACATGTCGCCGCTAATGCCGGAAGAGCAATCCAGATAAGCTTTTTTCATAGTAACCTCGGTAGAATTTCTCCCGCTGGGCCGCGCAGAATCCATTCGGCAAGTTCGTCGGCAGGAGTGGGGTCAGGATTCACAATCGCCACGCGGGCGCCGGATTGACAGGCAACCTGCACGAGTCCGGCAGCCGGATAAACCATGGCCGAGGTCCCGATGACCAGAAGGACCTCCGCCCGCGCGGCGGCCTCAAAGGCTCGCTCCCAGGCGCTTTCCGGAAGAGCCTCACCAAACCACACCACGGCCGGACGCAACAGCGCACCGCAATGGCAATGCGGAGGCAGCGGCTCCAATGGTACCTGCTCGTCGGGTTCTTCGGCCGCGCAACCCATGCAGCGTACGCGCCAGATGTCCCCGTGTAACTTCACGACGTTGCGGCTCCCCGCCCGCTCTTGAAGCCCGTCCACGTTCTGAGTCACCAGAGTGAAGCGGTCAGCCGCTCGCCGTTCGATTTCCGCCAGGGCCCGATGCCCGGCGTTCGGCTGCGCTTTGTGGATGATCTGGCGCCGCCAATCGTACCATTCCCAGACCAGGCGCGGATCGGATGAAAAAGCCTCCGGGGACGCGAGCTTCTCCGGTGAAAAATTCCTCCAGAGCCCATTCGGTCCCCGAAACGTGGGAATCCCGCTCTCCGCGGAGATCCCCGCTCCCGTGAAGGCCACGATCCGCGCGGCCTCCAAACTCTTCCGCAACGTCCCCAGCAATTCTTCCACAAGAATTTGCGATTCAAGTCGAGAAATTCTGCCGGAAATTCGATACTATGCTGTACCGTAAAAGATTGTCAATGAATTGAGGAAGCCGTCCGTTGCCCGTGGTCCGTCCTCCGTCCTCAATCCCATAGGACAACGGACCCAAGACCACGGACAACGCGCCACAGGCAAAAGGAGACCGGGAATGGAAAATCTTAATCGTCGTCGTTTTCTGCAAGTTTCAGCAGCGGCGGGCGCGGGACTGATGTCGAGCATTTCGGCAGCGCCTGCCATACCCGCCGGCAAGCCCTTCCGGCTTGGAATCATCATCGGTGTTTCCAAAGATCCGGAAGCCGCCCTTAAGCGTGTTCATGATTTTGGTGTTCCGACGTGCCAGGCCGGGACGGATGACTTCTCGGATCGTGTCTACAGCGCCCTCAAGGGGGCGATGGAAAAATACGGCATTGAGGTCACGGCCATCAATACTTCCGGCGGCCCCCCCAATAAGTACACTTTTTACGAAGGGCCCCTGACCATCGGGGTGGTTCCCCCCAAGTATCGCCAACAGCGCATTGATAACTACAAGCGCGCCTCCGATTTCGCCAAACGGCTGGGCGTGCCGGCCCTCCACTCGCATTTTGGATTTATCCCGGAGAATCCCAATGATCCCGAGTACGAACCTGTCGTAGGCGCGCTCCGCGAAGTGGCCACGCACCTCAAGGGCAACGGCCAAATCGTCCTGATGGAGACCGGGCAGGAAACGCCCATCACCATGCTGCGCGCCATTACCGATGTCGGCCTTGATAACCAGTTTGTAAACCTGGATTGCGCCAACCTGATCCTCTATGGCAAGGGCAATCCTCTGGACGCGCTGGACGTCATCGGCCACCTGGTGCGGGGCACACACGCCAAAGACGGTCTGTTCCCCACCAACCCCCGGGAACTTGGCGAGGAGGTTCCCATCGGGCAGGGGAAAGCGAATTTCCCCAAACTGATTCCGCGCCTGAAGGAATTGGGATACCCCGGGCCGCTCACCATCGAGCGGGAGATTTCCGGCCCCCGGCAGCTTGAAGACATCAAGAAGGAAAAGGTCTACCTGGAAAAACTGGTTGCCCAATTGGGGTAGAGGATGACGCTGGTCTCCTGTCTCCTTCAGATGGGGGTTTACGAAAAGGGGCGGAGTGATGTAGTTTTGTAAAGATAGACTCCGCAAGATTTCTTCGTGGCTGGCAAAGCACTTCGCCCCGACAGTCTGCGGAGCCGATCCCCGCGCGTTACGGATAGCCGGGCCGGTAGCTCAATGGTAGAGCACTGCCCTTTTAAGGCAGGGGTTCTGGGTTCGAATCCCAGCCGGCTCACCACTCTTCTCACGCTTCCCGGGCGGTGTCGCTCGCGGCGTCCCACACCATTTGGGTTTCGACTTTGCCTCCCGTGCGTCTTTTGGCGCTGGATTTTGTATGGGGAGTGATACGCGGTCTGGTATTCTCTAGCGGGGGAGGAATCCATGGCCAATGAAGACAAAGCCGGCGCCCAGATGCCGCAACTTGCCTACCGCAATCTCCGCTTCCTGGAAAGCGCCGATGCTCGGGCGCTACGAATTGTATCCGAATACTTTGACCCGCTGGCCCGCTTGCGAAAAGCCGGCGCTCAGCACACGGTGGTTTTCTTCGGCTCGGCGCGAATTCTTTCGCGTGAGGCGGCCCTTCAAAACTTGCGGGAAGTGGAGGTTCGCTGCAAGGAAAGCCCCGCGGCCGCACTGCAAGCTGAGCTTAAGCGCGCCCGTATGGGCGTTCACATGTCGCGCTATTACGAAGAGGCGCGAGAATTGTCGCGACTGATCACAGAATGGGCATTGAAAGTTCACCAGAGCCCTCGCTTTCTGATGGTCTGCTCGGGAGGCGGACCGGGAATTATGGAAGCCGCCAATCGGGGGGCCAGCGAAGCCGGAGGCAAATCCATCGGGCTCAACATCAAATTGCCCATGGAGCAGAAACCCAACCCCTACATTTCCCCCGAACTCAGCATGTTGTTTCGCTACTTCTTCATGCGCAAACTCTGGTTCGCGCAGCCCGCTCAGGCGCTGATTGTGTTTCCCGGCGGCTTTGGAACCATGGATGAAATGTGCGAGTTTCTCACTTTAATCCAGACACACAAGATGGGACATCGCGTGACCATCCTTCTCTACGGCTCGAAGTTTTGGAAACGCGCTATCAACTTCGGCTGGCTGGTCGAGGCCGGCACCATTAGCAAAGAGGATTTGAAATTGATCCGCTTTGTCGATTCTCCCCGGCAAGCGTTTGAGATCTTGAAGGATGAGCTGGGACGGCGCTTCGGCTTGAGCCCGGTCATCAAGCATCCTTTCGTCTAGTGGCAGGAGGGTTATAATTTAATAGGGGCGAGGCTGGTGGGGCGGAGTCTCACGTTCGTCTGCGGAGGTGTTTATGCAATTTCTCAAGGAAAGCATGCTCGAACTGATCATCCAAACTTCCACGAACCTGCCGCCGGATGTGCGGAAAGCCATGGCCTGGGCGCTGCGCACCGAGCATCCCCAGTCTCAGTCGGGGCAGGCGCTGGCCATTATCGGCGAGAACATTGACATGGCGTATCAGGACGAAGGCGCAATTTGCCAGGACACGGGCATGCTCACTTTCGAGATCAAGACTCCCGTGGAAGTGAATCAGATCGCCATCCGCAAGCAGACTCTGGAAGCCGTTGCGGAGGCCACCAAGCGCGGCAAGCTCCGCCCCAATTCTGTGGACTCCATCACTGGCAAGAACAGCGGAAACAATCTCGGGCCCGAGACCCCGATCTTTCATTTCGAGCAATGGGAACGGCCCGAGGTGGAAGTGCGCCTCATTCTCAAGGGCGGGGGTTGCGAGAACAAGAACATCCAATACTCTGTGCCCTGCCAACTCGAGCACCTGGGCCGCGCCGACCGTGATCTCGAAGGCGTCAGGAAGTGCCTGCTCCACGCCGTGTGGCAGGCGCAGGGCCAGGGTTGCGCGCCGGGGGCCATCGGCGTATGCATCGGCAGCGATCGCGCCGGTGGTTATCATCTTGCCAAGCAACAACTCTTTCGGACATTGGACGACACAAACCCCGACCCGGTTTTGGCGAAGCTGGAGCAAGAGATCATGGAGCAAGCCAACAAGCTGGGGGTCGGTGCCATGGGCTTCGGCGGTTCGAGCTCACTCATTGGCTGCAAGATCACGGCGGCCAACCGGCTTCCCGCCAGCTTCTTTGTAACCGTGGCTTACGATTGTTGGGCATTTCGCCGGCTGGGAGTTCTGCTCGAGGCGGAAAGCGGCGCGATCACCGAGTGGTTGTATCGCGACCCCCACCGCCCCGTTGAACGCCTTATCGCCACCGGCACGGGTTTCCAACTGACCGGCCGTGAGGTGCGCCTTGAGCCTCCGCTCAGCGAGGAAAAAGTCCGCGCCCTGAAAGTTGGGGACGTGGTGCTGATCAATGGCCCCATGGTCACGGGCCGCGACGCTGCGCATCACTACCTGTTGCACCACGATACGCCCTACGACCTGCATGGGGCCATTCTCTATCATTGCGGCCCGGTGATGCTCAAGGAGAATAATGAGTGGCGGACCAAAGCTGCGGGTCCCACCACGAGCATCCGGGAGGAGCCGTACGAAGCCGACATCATTCACCGTTTTGGATTGCGGGCGGTGATGGGCAAAGGTGGAATGGGGCCCAAGACGGGCGCGGCGCTGAAGGAATACGGTGCAGTGTACCTCCACGCCATCGGCGGGGCCGCGCAATTTTACGCGCGCTGCCTGCCCAAGGTTCACGGCGTCTATTTGCTGGAAGAACTTGGCGTCCCCGAGGCCATGTGGGTCTACGAAGCGCGCAACTTCCCCGCCATCGTAACTATGGATTCACACGGCAATTCGCTGCACGCAGAAGTCGCGGCAACCACCGGCGCGGAGTTGGAAAAGGTGGGAAAGCGGTAACGGCCCGCGCCATCTTTCAACATCCACATTTGAGGGGCAATTGTGCCTCCAACAGTTCTATCTGTCGTGTCTCGCGCACGCCTCGTACATGATCGGCTCGGAGGGTATCGCCGCCGTGGTGGACCCGCAGCGTGATGTGGAGATCTACCTTGAGGACGCGCAAAAGCACGGTTTGAAAATCACGTACATCATCGAGACGCATTTACACGCTGATTTCGTTTCCGGCCGCCGGGAGCTCACCGCGCGCACCGGAGCGGAGATTTACTTGGGCGTGCGCGCCTGGCAGCAGGTAGGACTTCCGCTTGAGGACGTTCCCCAAATTAATTGTATGAGCAACTCGGGGAGCAGCCTGACGCCGTGCAGGTGATCGACGTGCGCAGGCCCGGCGAGTGGGCTGCGGGGCACATCGAGCAGGTGCACCTCAAACCGCTGCACAAACTCAGCACGTTGCTGGACGATCTGAATCCGCAGAAACCCATGGCCGTGCATTGTAAGAGCGGATACCGCTCATGGATGGGAACCAGCCTGCTGCAGCGCGCGGGTTTTAGGCAAGTGATGAATGTGGTCGGCGGGTTCGACGTGTGGGAGGCCCACAAACTGCGGACGGTCACGGAGAAACTACAAGTCATGGAGCGGAGTGCAGAAGGGGCTTGCGTTCCGCCAGCAGCGGTTTGATGGGATGATCTGCGGTGGGGGTAAGCGTGGCTTGAAAGCGGGAGTTGATTTCGATACGAAGTGGGGCGACGCCGGTGATGTGCTTATCGCGCACGGTCGCTTTCAGCATCATACCGCGATGCGCGACGGGATTCTCCTGGTCGAAAACAAAATTGCCAAGGCTGTAAGCAATCCAGTGATCGCGATAGTTCTCGAGCGGTTGGACCACGTGCGGGTGGCTGCCCACAATCATGTCCGCCCCCGCATCGATCATCCTGTGGGCAAGCTCCACCTGGTCGCGCGTCGGCTGCAAAGCATATTCCACGCCCCAATGCGGGCACACAATCACCAAGTCCGCCAGGGGCCGCGCAAACTGGATGTCCGCCAGCGCTTGCGCGGGGTCCAGCCACGCCACGCCCGGGCGGTCCACACCCGCCGCCGCTTCCTTCGGGTCAATGTCCACATAGGCGAGAAAGGCGATGCGCAGGCCGCCCACATTTACCAGGAGCGGATAATGCGCCGCCAAAATGTTTTGCCCCGCGCCCACGGTATGAATGCCCGCCGCCCGCAATCGCTGCAAACTATCAAGCAGCGCTTCCGGGCCCCAGTCGTAGGCGTGATTATTGGCCTGTGAAACCACGTTAAAACCGGTGACCTTCAGCCCCTCGATCGTCCGGGGATCAGCGCGAAAAGAATACAGGTGATGCAGATTGCTGCCGCGGTCTGAGACGGGGCATTCCAAGTTGCAGTATCGCAGGTCGGCGCTGCGCAGCGTATCCGCAATAAGATGGAAGGGCAGAGACCAGTCCTTTTGGTCCGCCATGAGCGAGCCCACCGCGCGGGAAAGCATGACGTCGCCTGTGAAAAGCAGCGTGTACTCGCGTCTTTCCGGCGCCCCCAGCGCAGCAGGGTTTTTCGCGGAAGATGCGGGGGGGGACGCGGCATCCTGGGGGGGCGTGAGCGGGCTCAACACACACCACCCCCCCACCGCCATCGCGGCCAGAAAGCCCATGCGCAGCCACTGCTTCATACTCTTCATGGGTGCGTCTACTTGAGATTGTCGGGAATCAGGAATTCCACCAGCACGAGGTCGTGCCACTCACCGCCCAGCTTGCCGTGCTTCTCGTGCACACCGACTTCTTTCCAACCGGTCAATTGGCAAAGTTTACGCGCACCCTCGTTTACGGCCATGATTCGCCCGATGATTTTGTAGAAACCTTTTTCGCGGGCGACGCTCTGCATGGCCTTCATCAGTTCCTGCGCCACACCGTGGCCGCGCAGGCTGCGCTCGATGTAGATGGAGAGTTCCGCGATGCCGTCGTAGCAGTGGCGCGGGCTGTAAGGATTGAGCGCCGACCAGCCCATCAGGGTGTGTTTGACCTCCGCCACCAGCACGGGGAATTTGTCGGGCCGCGCCGCGAGCCACAAGTAACGCTCTTCCGGCGATACAAAGGCATTTTCAAAAGTCGCCGCCCGGTCTTGCACGCCCTGATTGTAAATGCGGGCAATTTCCTTGGCATCATCAATGCGCGCGGGACGAATTTTCAGAGGACCGCTCCATTCTGTCATGAAACCCCACCTTGAATAAGAAATGAATGCTGACCGCGATTCTAACCCGACACCGCAGAGAGCGCAATTATCGGATGAAGAACGTGGCGGATGAAAATAGTGGAGGGTCGGGCATGGGGGGATGACGGCATGCTCGGACAGACTGATCCCTGCCCAGCAGGACCCATGTGCGGGGGCATGAACTTGGCTTGAGATGACATGGCTCGAAACTCCACTGTCAAGGCAAAGTAGAAAGTTCCTAATCTGAGCAAAGTAGAAAGTTCCGCTTTTCGGTTTCTGGCGGCTAACCGGAGGAGCCCGTAGGGCGAC
>Ga0326727_10027134_pt1 | contig 10546 bp, 11 predicted proteins | sample MB2enrmetagenome_FD_207643 | JGI IMG/M metagenome (GOLD analysis project Ga0326727, IMG submission 207643) | Lab enriched peat soil microbial communities from McLean, Ithaca, NY, United States - MB29MY | ecosystem: Environmental > Terrestrial > Soil > Wetlands > Peat | place: USA: New York...
GGTTGCTCCCCACCCCGCCTCACTTGCGCTTGGCAAACGCAGTTACCTTCGACTTCGGAGTTACGGCACCCTCCCGCATGGACTTCCACCATGCTGACATGGCAGCTTCACGGTCGCACTCATGGCCGGCGCAGGCCGGCCATCCACGACTTTGCCTGCATGTAGCGAGCCAATTCGTGGATGACCGGTCGGAGCCTGTTCTCGGGCGGGCCTTTGGCCCGACCCGGCGGCTGGCCACGACGATGTACCCGCCTCGATTACAACGCCCCGGCAAGCCCCCACGAACCAACAGGCCCCGCGCCACTAAGTGAACAGAAACACCGCCGCCGTAATCGACGTGCTGTCGATGATCAGGCTGCTGTGCTCGTAAATCTGCTTGCGTTCGTTCCACGCGGCATCCGGATCGAAATCCAGCCCCAGTGTCGAGGCCAGCATCGTGGCCACAAGGTCCTCCGCCTGTTCGCCGCTCGCCTCGGCGCTCATGCCGAAGCCATGCTGCTCGGAGATATACCCGTACATGTCCGGATCGGCGGGCCTCGCCAAGCCGAGGCTCGCGTAGACGCGCCGCCCGAATTCATTGGTCTCCGATCGAGCCAGCACGCAGAACGTGATATCGCCCGGCCGCAACGTCTCCACCCCAGCCTCGCGGGGAATGACCTCGCAGTGCGGCGGCAGAATCGATGACACGTAAACCAGGTTCTGCTGCTCGATATCGGCGTCGCGCAACGCGTACTCGAACGCGGTGAGGGCATGGCGATGGACGCCGACGCCCTTGGTCAGGAACATGCGCTTGGGACTGGGAACATGTCGTGCTCCTTAACTCGGTCGCGCGTCCCAATCAGCCGAGCGCGCCGTTACGGGGGCGGTGCTATCCGCCGGCGATCTTCGGAATGATGTAGATCTCGCTGTCAGGCTTGAGGGCGGCGCCGTAGGCGTCCTGATAGATTTCGCCATCAATGGCGATCGCCATGCCTTCCTCGACCTGGGTCCCCAGTCCTGGAAAGCGTTCGTTCAGTTCCCGGATCAATCGGCGAAAGGTGTCGGCGGCGACATCAAGCTCGGTCTGGCCGCCGGTGAAGTGCAGCAGGGACGTGCCGGACAGGACGATCCTCGGCATCGGTTCGGACTCCAAATGAAAAGGGTGGTGCTTACAGCACCACCCTCACCCGCATCGCACCTGCGCGGCCCCCCCAGGTCAATTGCCCAGGGGCATGCCTCTCCCGCGCAGCGGAAGAGGCATATCCGCTCAGTCCCCGCCCTGCTCCAGCGCCGCCAGCACCTTCGGCGGCGACATCGGCAGATGGTGCATGCGCAGGCCGATCGCGTCGCGGATCGCGTTCGCCACCGCCGCCATCGGCGGAACGATCGGCACCTCGCCGACGCCCTTGGCGCCGAACGGATGGCGCGGGTTTGGCACCTCGATCAGGATCGCATCCACCATCGGCAGATCGGACGCCACCGGGCAGCGGTAATCCAGGAACCCCGGGTTATCCATCCGCCCGTTCTTGTCGTAGATGTATTCCTCGTTCAGCGCCCAGCCGATGCCCTGCACGGCGCCGCCCTGCACCTGGCCCTCGACATAGCTCGGATGGATCGCCTTGCCGACATCCTGCACCGCCGTGTAGCGCAGGATCGTTACCTGCCCGGTCTCGGTGTCCACCTCCACATCGCACAGATGCGTGGCAAAGCCCGGCCCCGCCCCTTGCGCGTTCAGCGAGACCTCCGCGGTGATCGGCCCGCCGGTGCGCCCGGACTTCAATGCGATCGCCGCCAGCGACAGCGGCTCGAACGCGCCCGCGTTGGACCCCGCGGGCACCGCCTCGCCGTCCTTCCATTCCACCGCCTCGGCCGGGATGTCCCAGATCTGCGCGGCGCGCACCTTGAGCTGTTCGACGACCCGCTCAGCCGCCTGCGTCGCCGCCATGCCGGTGGCAAACGTCACCCGGCTGCCGCCGGTCAGATGGGTGAAACCCAGCGACGCGGTGTCGGCAACGATCGTGCGCACGACGTCCGGCTTCACGCCCAGCACCTCGGCGACCATCATGCCGATCGAGGCGCGCGAGCCACCGATATCGGGGTTGCCCGACACCGCCACCACCGTGCCGTCCTCGGCCACGTGCACCGCCGCGGACGATTCGCCACCGATATTGAACCAGAACCCCGACGCCACGCCGCGCCCCTGGAACTTTCCGAGTTTGGTCCGGTAATGCTCGGTCGAGCGCGCCGCCTGCAGCGTCTCCATGTAGCCGATATTGACCAGCGTCGGGCCGTAATGCGTCTTGGTGCCGTTCTTTGCCGCGTTCTTCTCGCGCAACGACAGCGGATCCATGCCCAGCTTGCGCGCCAGGTCATCCATCGCGCTCTCGGTCGCGAACGTCGAAATCGGCGCGCCAGGCGCACGATACGCCGCCACCTTCGGCCGGTTCGACACGACGTCGTAACCGATCGCCTCGACATTCTCCAAATCATACATGGCGAAGCAGCACATCACGCCCGGCTGCACCGGTGAGCCAGGGAACGCCCCGGCCTGGTACCACATCTCCGCATGCGCCGCGGTGATGGTGCCGTCCTTCTTCGCCCCCAGCTTCACCTCGACCACCGCGCCCGAGGTCGGCCCAGAGGAGCGGAACACCTCGTCCCGCGTCATCACCATCTTCACCGGGCGGCCGCACTGCTTCGACATCGCAACGGCCAGCGGCTCCAGGTAGATGATCGTCTTGCCACCGAAACCACCACCGATCTCCGCCGGTGTCGCGCGGATGTCGGAGATGTTCATGCTCAGCAGCTTCGCCACGTAGGCGCGCACCATGAACTGGCCCTGGCTGGAGCTGATGATGTTCACCTGCCCATCGGCCGCCACCGAGCAAACACAGGCATGCGGCTCGATATAGGCCTGGTGCACCGGCTGGGTCGTGTAGCGTCCCTCTACAATCACGTCGGCCTGCTTGAACCCCGCCGCGACGTCGCCCTTCTTGAAGGCGACGCGCTTGCTGATGTTCGACGCCTTGGTCGGCTTCGGGTCAACGCCGGCGGTGATCAGATCCTCATGCAGGATCGGCGCATCCGGCTTCATCGCGTCCTCGACGTCGATGACGAACGGCAGCACCTCATACGTCACGTCGATCAGCTCGAGCGCGGCGTCGCAGATCGCCTCGGTCGTCGCGGCCACCGCGGCGACGGCATGGCCCTCATACAGCGCCTTGCCGCGGGCGATCACGTTGTAGGCCTGGTCTCGGAAGTTCACCGGTCCCTCGCCGATGAACGCCTCCTCGGTCGGGATGTCGGGGAAATCCGCCCCGGTCACCACCGCCTTCACGCCGGCCAGCTTCAGTGCCTTGGACGCATCGATCTTGACGATCTTGGCATGCGCGTGCGGGCTGCGCTTCACCTTTCCCCACAACATTCCGGGCATCACGTAGTCGGCGCCGAACGCGGCGCGACCAGTGACCTTGTCGACGCCGTCGGGCCGGATCGGACGGGTGCCGACGACTTTCAGATCTGAAGCGAAATAGTTCATGCCACAGTCTCCCGCACCTTTTCACCACGCACATCGGCCGCCGCGGCCTGCACCGCACGCACGATCTTGTCGTACCCCGTGCAGCGGCACAGGTTGCCCGCCAACCAATAGCGGATCTCGCTCTCGGTCGGGTCGGGATTCTCGTCGAGTAACGCCTTCGTGGCGACGATGAACCCCGGCGTGCAGAACCCGCATTGCAAGGCCGCGTATTCCAGGAAGCGCTGCTGCACCGGGTGCAGGTGGTCGCCCTCGGCAATGCCCTCGATCGTGGTGACGCTGTGGCCCTCGGCTTCGACGCCGAGCACCAGGCAGGAACACACCACCCTGCCATCCATGATGACGCTGCAGGCGCCGCAGTCGCCCGAAGCGCAGCCTTCCTTGCTGCCGGTCAGATGCAGCTCGTTGCGCAGCACGTCGAGCAGGGTCTGCTGCGTCTCGCACAGGTATTCGACGGGCTCGCCGTTGATCGTTGTGGTAACGTGATGTTTGCTCATGGTTCGGCTCGGCCCCCAGGTCAATGAGTTGTCGCTGGCGTCTCGCCCTTGGCCCGGGCAAACGCGATGGCGGCGGCGCGGCGCGTCAGCACGCCCGCCACCTTGATACGATACGCGATCGTGCCGCGCTTGTCGGTGATCGGCTTGCAGACGGCCTGCGCCGCGGCGTCGATCGCCGCCAGCGTTGCCTCATCCAAGGTGTGACCGATCAGCGCTTTCGCCGCGTCCTCGACGATCACCGCGGTCGGCGCAATGGCGCCCAGCACGACGCGCGCGTCGGTGCACACGCCTTTGGCGTCCAGCACCACGTTCACCGCGGCGCCGACCACGGCGATGTCCATTTCCGTGCGCGGAATGAACCGCAGGTAGGCGTCCGACGAATGCGGCGGCCGCGGCGGCAACTGGAATTCGGTGATGAACTCGCCCTTCGCGAGCGAGGTACGGCCCGGTCCCGTAACGATGCTTTCGACCGGCGCGGTGCGCGTGCCGGACGGGCCGACGATGGTGCACGTTGCGCGCCCAGCGATCAGCGCGGGAACGCTGTCCGCGGCGGGCGATCCGTTGCACAGATTGCCGGCGAGCGAACACCGGCCCTGGATTTGTTGCGAGCCGATCAGGTCCATGCCCTCGACGATGCCCGGCCAGGCCGCCTTCAGCGCGGCATGGGCCTCCAGATCGACACCAGGGGTCGCCGCGCCGATCCTGAACCCGCCAGCTTCCTCGGTAATCCCGATAATGCCCGGAATGTATTTGGTGTCGACGATCAGTTCAGGCTTCACCCGGCCGGAACGCATCTGCACCAGAAGGTCGGTGCCGCCCGACAGGACCTTGGCAAGACCGGACGCACCGGCCAGAAGTTTCACGGCCTCATCAGCCGTTTTCGGTGCCGCATAATTCAAGGTGGTCATGTGCTCTCCCGATTGCGCACGGAGGCTCGTCCCGGTCAGGTCGACCCCGAACGAGCGATAAGGCCCCAAGCCTAGCCCAGAGATGGCGCGCGGTCGAGGGCCGGACGGTTGGGGCTCTGCCCGGCCTTTACCACCGCCGGACCGGCGGGGCTTTGTCTCACCCCGCCGCCGGCTCGCGCTCCGCGCGGGCACGGGCGACGCGGCGGTCGTCCATTTCCAACACCTCGAACCGCCACCCGCCGAACACGATCCGGTCGCCTTTGCGCGGCACGCGGCGCAGCAATGCCAGCAGCAGCCCGCCGAGCGTGTGGTAGCTGCCCGCCGCCGGCAGATCGGGCAGTTCCAACCGCGATTTCAGTTCGTCGACCGGCATCAGCCCGTCCATTACCAGCACCGACTCCGCCGCGCCCGCCTTGCCGCCGGGTTGGGGCGCTGCGTCGGTCGGGTCGCCGACGATTGCCTCCAGCACGTCGGCCGCCGTGACCAGCCCCTCGAAGCTGCCGTATTCGTCCATCACCAGCGCCAGACCCAGCGGATCCGATTTCAACCGCTCCAGCGCGTCCAGCGCGGTGACGGTATCCGGCACGACGATCGGCTGGCGCAGCGCCGCACCGATCGACAGGTCGCCGCCGTCCAGCAGCCGGTCCAGCAGGTCCTTCGCCTGCACCACGCCCACGACGTTGTCGACCGCGCCGTCGCACACCACAAACCGCGAGTGCGGCGCCGAGGTCAGTGTCGCCACGATGTCGCGCCGCGGGTCGGTGCGATCGATCCAGGCCAGCTCGGTGCGCGGCGTCATGATGGCGCGCACCGGTTTATCGGCCAGCCGCAACACGCGCTCGATCATGTCGCGCTCCTCCAGCTCCAGCTCGCCGGTGCGCGCGCCCTCGGCCAGCAGCGCCTTCAGTTCCTCCTCGGCCACCGCTTTCGGCGGCGCGCGGTGCAGGTTCAATGCCCGCAGCACCAGGCTGGTGGAGCGCGACAGCAGCCACACCGCGGGCGCGGTCATGCGCGCGGTCCAGGTGGTGGGGCGGGCGACCCAGACCGAAACGATCTCGGGCCGGCGCAGTGCCAGTTGTTTCGGCACCAGCTCGCCCAGCACCAGGGTCAGGTAGGTGGTCACCACTACCACCAGCGCGAGCGCCAAGGGCCCCGCCACCGGTGCCAGGTAGGCGATGCCCTCCAGCCAGCTCTGGATGTGGTCGGCGATGCGGGCGCCACCCACCACGCCGGTCAGCACGGCGACCAGGGTGATGCCGACCTGCACGGTCGGCAGGAAGCGCTGCGGATCCTCGGCGAGCGTGCGCGCCGTGGTGGCGCCGACGACCCCCTTGCGTTCCAGCACCATCAGGCGGCCGCGGCGGGCCGACACCAGGGCCATCTCGGTCATCGAGAACAGCCCGTTCAATAATATCAGTAACAGAACGATAAGGATTTCGATACAAAGTTGCATTGCGCGTTCGCGTCCCTGCGCCGCACCGGCCGGATGGACGGAGATCGGTTTTGGAGCATAGCTTACATGCCGCTGTCGGACCCAGAGGGGTGACCGCATGTCGCAGTGCAATCGGGTGAAACAATGCGCCAGCCGGGATTGCGCCAGCCGGGATGCTGCTGTCATTGCGGCTGGCTGGCGAGACGACGAATGACAGGCGGCGGGGAAGACGGGCCGCGGGCAGGCGGCTGTAAGGCAGGCGGCTGGAAGATAGCCATTTTGGATCGGGGCGGCGGCTACGGCTGATCTCCCAGGTCAGCACACTTTGATGTCAGCCCACTTTGATAGCACACCATTGTATGCCATTGTTTTCACTGGATTTTGCTGCCAATTTATGTTCTATTAACCATTGCCGCTTTAGGGAGCACGCGCCGTGTCCGATCTGCCTTCCGCCCGGATCATCGCGTTTCCAACCGCGCCTCGGGTCGCGGCAAACGCCGGCGCCGAGCGGCTCGCCAGGGCGCTCGCGTCACTGGATGCGGCGCTGGCCGAGCAGCGTGTTGCGATCGCGGCGTGGCGGGAGTCGCTTGCCGCGCTGCGCCAGTCGACCGGCGGGCTGGCCAGCAGCCTGACGCGTTTCCACACCGGCCTCGGCACGCTGGAGGTCGATGTCGCGGCATTGAATGCGAGCGCGAAGGCGCTGGAGCATTGGGCGGATGACGCCATCGCTCACGCCGCCACCGCGCAGCCTTCAGGCCAGGCGCAGACCACCGTGCTCGGCAATGCCAACCCATCCGACGGCCCCGGATCGGCCGCCGCCGCCTCAGACCACATCGCCGCGGCCCAGGCCGGTACTGATCCCGGCGCAACTGATCCCGGCGCAACGGATCCCGGCGCGACCAATCTGGATCACGCAGCTCAAGCTGCGTCGGAAGCCGCCGGCCCGGAACCCGCGCCCTCGGACGATACCCCCGCAGAAGAACCCCGCGTGCAGGACCTTGCCACGCAAGCCCTCAGATCGGGGTCTGCTCGGTAAAGAACTTCTGCCCGGCCGCGAAATGGTTCGGCTTCATGAACACGCCCAGGATCAGCGCACCGTTCGGCGCCACCGCCTCATGCGTGTTACCGGCCGGACGCCAGACGAAGTTGCCCGCGGTGCAGACACCCTCATCATCCTCCAACGTCCCTTCCAGCACATAGGTCATCTCAACCCCGGTGTGCTCGTGTAGCGGCACCACCGCCCCCGGCGCCAGTTTGAACAGCAGCGCCGACATCCCGCTGCCGTTGTCCGCATACAGCACCTTGTGCTCGATGCCAGGGAACTTCGAGGTCTGCCACGGCGCGTTGACCACATCGACATAGGTCGACGACGGCGACAGCTCGTCCGCCAGCAGACGCTTGACGACGCGCGCGGCGGTGTTGGTGATCCCATCGGGCATGGCCGATCCTCCTGTAAGCGCTGGTCCAGACCGCATGGCGCACGATCCGGGGTTGCACTGTCAAGCGCGAGGTGATTGCGTCCCGCCGCTACGGGAGGAAACGCACATGGACGCCAGTCCCTCCAATGCCCAATCCTTGCATCCGGCGGCCTCGAATCAGGCGGCCTTGATCGCCCGCCTGCGCGCCACGCGCGTCGTGCCGGTGGTGCGGACCTCCACGGCGCGCCTTGCGGCAACCGCCGTCGGCTGGCTGCGCGATGCCGGGCTGCGCATTTTCGAGATCACCATGACCATCCCGGATGCGCCGGCCCTGATCCGCGAGCTCGCCAGCGATCCGTCGTTGCTGATCGGCGCTGGCACGGTCCCGGATGCCGCGACCGCAGCGGCCTGCCTCGACGCCGGTGCCCGCTTCATCGTTGCACCCTGGATCGATGCCTCCCTCGCCGCCCCCTGCCGCGCGGCCGGCGCGGTCCTGATGCTGGGCGCCCTTACGCCCACCGAGGTGCGTGCGGCCCTGGCCGCCGGCGCCGACGTGGTGAAGATCTTCCCCGCCTCATCCGTCGGCGGCCCGGCGCATATCCGCGCGCTGCACAGCGTGCTGCCTTCCGTGGCGTTCTGCCCAACCGGCGGGGTCGAGCCCGGCAACGTCGCGGCCTACCTCGCGGCCGGCGCGGCGTTCGTCGGCATGGGCGGCGCGCTGGTCGACGAGAAGCGCATCGCCGCCGGCGACCGCGCGGCAATCGAGGCCGCCGCACACCAGGTCATGGCAGGCGCATGATGACAACGGAACGCGACCGCATCGATCTGCTCTGCATGGGCGAGCCGATGCTGGAGTTCAACCAGCTGCCGCCCGAGCCGGATGGCCGCGTGCTGTACCTGGAGGGGCATGGCGGCGACACCTCGAACGCCGGCATAGCGGCGGCTCGGCAGGGCGCCCGCGTCGGCTATATCACGGCGATCGGCAACGACGCGCCGGGCGACTCGCTGCTGGCGCTGTGGGCGCGCGAGGGCGTGGATACATCGACGGTGACACGCACCGACCGCGCGCTGACCGCAGTGTATTTCGTCACGCATGACGACCAGGGCCATCATTTCCTGCACTATCGCAAGGATTCTCCGGCGGCACTCTACACGCCAGCAGACCTGCCGCGCGAGGCGATCGCGGCGGCAAAGATCTTCTTTGCGTCGGGCATCAGCCAGGGGATTTCCGCCACTGCCGCCGACGCGGTGTTCGCCGCGATCGAGGTCGCACGCGGCGCCGGGGTAAAGGTTGCGTATGATACCAACTATCGGCCGCGGCTATGGCCGCCCGTGCGTGCCGCCGCCGTGATGCACGCGGCGATCGCCCAGGCCGACTATGTCTTCCCCGGCACCGAGGACGTCGTCGTGCTGACCGGCCTGACCGATCCGGATGCGATCCTGGATTTCTACCTGGCGCTAGGCCCGCGCGTCGTCCTGCTGAAAATGGGCGAGGCCGGCGCCTATCTCGGCCTGCCCGACCGCCGCGTGCATATCCAGGGCCATGCGGTCGATGCGGTCGACGCCACCGGCGCCGGCGACGCGCTGTGCGGTGCGTTCATGGCGCGCACGCTGGCCGGCGATCCGCCCGAGGCGGCCGCACGCTACGCCGTGGTCGCTGCGGCACTGAAATGCACGGGCTACGGTGCGGTCGCACCGATTCCCTCCGCGGCGCAGGTGCGCGGCATACTCGAACTATCATAACGGACCGTTAACAAGGACCTCGCCATGTGCCAGTTTTGCGGCGTCGCATCCCACGGCCTGTCACGACGCGCCCTGTTCGGCGGCGGCCTCGCGGCGCTCGCGCTGGCCGGATCGGCAATGTCCCGATCGGCATGGGCCGCCTCGGACGCGGCGGTGCCGGGCATTCCTGGCGACGAGGCCCTGCGGCGGATCATGGCGGGCAATGCGCGCTACGTCGGCAACCACCCAACCCAGCGCGACTTCAGCACCGGTCGTGCCGAGCGGCTCACCACGCAGCGCCCGATCGCCGCGGTGCTGAGCTGTGCCGACTCACGTGTCGCCCCCGAGTTCGCCTTCGATGAAGGGCCCGGCCAACTGTTCGTCATCCGTGTCGCCGGCAACATTCTCGACGACGACGGCGCGGCCAGCCTGGAATACGCGGTGCGCTTCCTGGGCGTGCGCCTGGCGATGGTGCTCGGCCACCGCAACTGCGGCGCGGTCGACGCGGCGATCAAGGTGGTGAAGGACGGCGCGACGCTGCCCGGCCACCTGCCCGGACTGATCGACGCCATCAAGCCCGCGGTGCTGGCGGCCGCGGCGACGAAACCCACGGACCTCGCGGCCGCCGCGACGGTCGAGAACGTGCGGCAGACCATGCACCGCATCGCGGCATCGACGCCGATTCTGTCGGAGGCAGCGTCGTCGGGGCAGTTGAAGGTGGCCGGTGGCGTTTACGATCTCGCGAATGGCAAGGTGAACCTGGTTTAGCCACTCGCCCTGTCATTGCGAGCCGCAGGCGAAGCAATCTCCAGCCCGTTGCGCACCGGCCAAAATGCGCAACTGGATGGAGATTGCTTTGCCTTGGGCTCGCAATGACAGGGAGCGTGGCATCACGACGATACAATTAATGCCAAGTAGCGTGGGCATTGACTCGCGACCGTCATGGCCGGGCTTGTCCCGGCCATCTATCGCGGCACCGGTGGTGCACAGATGGCCGGGACAAGCCCCATAGGCATCAGGATAAGGCGGCGGCGGAACGAAAGGTTCTCCCCCTC
>Ga0326727_10027135_pt1 | contig 10546 bp, 10 predicted proteins | sample MB2enrmetagenome_FD_207643 | JGI IMG/M metagenome (GOLD analysis project Ga0326727, IMG submission 207643) | Lab enriched peat soil microbial communities from McLean, Ithaca, NY, United States - MB29MY | ecosystem: Environmental > Terrestrial > Soil > Wetlands > Peat | place: USA: New York...
GTATTGCTTGCCGGCCTGCTGTTCATCCTGCTCACCGTACTCAAGCTCCGGGCCTGGCTGGTGAGCGCGGTACCGCAAGGGCTGCGCTATGCCTTCGCCGTGGGAATCGGATTATTTCTCACTTTCATCGGGCTAAACGAAACCGGCATCGTCATGCTGGGCACGCCGGGAGCGCCGGTGCGCACCGGTATGATCACCACGGGGCCGGTGCTGGTGTCTATTTTCGGGTTTCTGCTGATTCTGGCGCTGCTTTTGCGCCGTTTTCCCGGTGCCATCCTGGTGGGAGTAGTGGTTACGGCGCTGGTCGCCTTCGCCTTCCATGTAGCGCCGCCGCCGGCAAGCTGGGTCAGCATGCCCCCCAGCATCCGCCCCATCCTAGGGCAAGCGGACCTTAAAGGAGCGCTGACCTGGGGATTTTTCCCGGTAATCCTGACCATTTTCATCATGGCCTTTGTCGATACCATGGGCACCCTGATCGGTCTCTCGACGCGCGCGGGCTTCCTGGATGAGAAGGGCGATCTGCCGCAAATCGAACGTCCCATGCTCGCCGACGCGCTGTCGACCACCTTTGCCGCGGCCGTGGGAACTACTACCTCCGGCGCATTCATAGAATCGGCGACCGGCGTGGAAGCCGGCGGCCGTACCGGCTTTACCAGCCTGATCACAGCCGCCTGTTTCGCTCTAGCCCTGTTCTTTGCTCCTTTTGCCGGCGCCATTCCCGCCCAAGCTTACGGCCCGGCGTTGATGATCGTTGGGGCCTTTATGCTGGCCCCGGCCGCCAAGATTCGCTTCGACGACTTGACCGAGGTGTTCCCGGCCTTTGCGGTGATTTCCCTGATGGTTTTTACCTTCAACATCGGCGTAGGGGTTACTGCCGGCTTTGTGCTGTATCCGCTATGTAAGCTGATATCCGGTCGGTCCGGCGAAGTCCGCCCCGGGCTGTGGGTGCTCGCCGTTCTTTCTTTGGCTTTCTTTGTTTTCTATCCGTACAAGTAGAGGATTTGGGATTCGGGAATTCGGATTTGGGATTTCGTGATCGTTTGGTCCCTTGCGCGCTGTGCATTTGCATCGACGCTTTGAAATCCAAAATCCGGAATCCCCAATCGTAAATTTTCTCTGTGTCTCTGTGTCTCTGTGTCTCTGTGGTAGGTCTTCTGTCCGCCTCTAGTCAGTTTTCAGGCTGCGTATATAGGCCAGCAGGTGGTCCATATCGATCTGGCTGAGCAAACCGCCCCAGGCAGGCATTTTGCCCTTTCCGTGGCGTACGATTTCCAGCAATTGCTGGTCCGCCATTTTCTGCACCGGCTGTGAATGCAGGTCGGGCACATGCCAGGCGCGGCCGGCCGGGGTGTCGCCGGTGGCATTCTTCCCGTGGCACCCGATGCAATTGGCAATAAAGATCTGGCGGCCATCCTGCGCCGGCGTAAGCTCCGGCATGGCCGAAGCGGATTGGCCGGCGGGCGCCGGATGCCGATCCGCTGCGGATGCGGGGGTAAGAGATTCAACGGCCGGCCGGCGATCGCAGGCGGCAAGCAGGGTCAAGACAACGGCTACAAACGCCAGGAAACGCATACGGACAGCCTCTTGTCCTCAGCTCAAATATTGACGGGGGTGGGGATGTTTTCTGCTCCACCCTAACCGCTCCGGTCAAGCCGGTGAAGCACCGTAATCTCCCAGCCGGTAGTTATCGAGCTGGAGAAATTCCTGGACGATCGATTCCTGCGCCTGGCGCATTTCGTCGGGCGTGCCGAAGAATATTACCCGGGCCTCATGCAAAAAGACGACGCGATCGCCGAGTTTCTGCGCTAGCCGCATATCGTGGGTTACGACTACGCTGGTAAGACGCAACTGCTGTTTGAGCTTTTGGATCAAATCGCCCAGTAACTGTGCCATCAGCGGATCCACCATGGTGGTGGGCTCGTCATAGAGAATGCATTCCGGTTCGGCGGCCAGGGCGCGGGCAATGGCCACCGAACGCTTCATGCCGGTAGAAAGATCGGAGGGGAACAGATCGCGCATCTCGCGCACCCCCACCATTTCCAGCAGGCCGTCCACAATCTGATAGATTTGGGCCTCATCCAGATCCCGGTGTTCCCGCAAAGGGAAGGCTACGTTTTCGCCCACGGTGAGAGAGTTGAACAGCGCGCCATTCTGAAACACCATGGTGACTTTCTTGCGCAGGCGTTCCAATTGTTCTTCCCCATAGCCGCCGATATCTTCTCCCGCTACCATCACCCGGCCGGAATCGGGCTTCAGAAATCCCATAATGTGGTGCAGCGTAACCGACTTGCCTACGCCGGAGCGGCCAACGATGCACACCGTTTCGCCGGGCAGCACGTCAAAACTCACGTCGTCGAGCACGCAGTGATCGCCGAAGGCTTTCGAGACATGGTCAAACTCGATATAGGGCGTGATGCCGTTCCCGGACATAAGTTCCTTAGCTCTGGTCTGCGGTCAGCCGATCATACTCCTGCCGGGTGTTGAGATTATCGAATATCGCTGCCGGAAAGCTGCGCTGCGCCAGTTCGGCTTCTTCCAGGATAAGAGTATCCGCGGACGAAAACAGGGGGTCGATCTTGTTCCGCCCCGCACCCAGGGCCTCTTCGGCACGGTGACCAAAGGCGCGGCGGTATACGGCGCCCAGCGGTTGCAAGCCGCCCCCCGTTCTGGCCACGGTAACCATGGCGCCGCTCAGACGCGCACGTTGCAGCAGGTAGCGCAAGAATTCTGACGTCAGGAAGGGTTGATCAACTGCCAGAATGACGTTCAAGTCGGTCGCAGTGACACTGAGCGCCGTATGGATACCGCCCAGAGGTCCCCGATCCGCATAGATGTCTTCGACGGTTGGGGCATAGGCGGTGAACTTGTTCCGGCTGCCGACAATCAGCACCCTGCCGGCAACCGCGGTCGCAACCTCAAGCGCACGGGCGAGGAGCGTCTTGCCATGAAAGGCCAGAAAGGCCTTATCCGTACCCATTCGGGTGCTTCGTCCGCCCGCCAGCACGAATGCCGTAACATCCTCCATGGCAGCATTAAAACACAGGGAAATACTACATGGGGTAAGATGACCAGCGAAAAAGGGCGAAGCCAATTTGGGATTTGGGAATTCGGATTTGGGATTTGAAAGCCGGCTTGCAGCATGTCCGCTCCGACAGCTCTCGGCGTCCATAAATCCGAAATCCGAAATCCAGAATCCGAAATTCTTACCATGAAGATTCTGCTCACCGGCGGTACGGGATTTGTAGGCAGCCATTTATTGGACCGCCTGCGGCGTCAGGGTCACCAAATCCGTTTGCTGGTGCATGATGCCGGGATTGGCCGCGAGGCTGCCGGCGCCCCCGGTCAAGTGGAGATGGTACGCGGAGATGCCGTCAGCGGTGCGGGGCTGCAGGAGGCTATGCAGTCCTGCGATGCCGTTATCCACCTGGTCGGGATCATTCGCGAAACCCGCGGCCGCACCTTCGACGATGTCCACCACCAGGGCACCCGCAATGTGGTTGCGGCGGCCAAGCGGGCCGGGACCCAGCGCCTGGTACACATGTCGGCGCTGGGCGCACGGGCCAATGGGGTGAGCGGCTATCAAACTTCCAAATGGCTGGCCGAAGAAGAAGTTCGGCGCAGCGGAATCTCATATACCATCCTGCGTCCGTCCATTATCTTCGGTCCGCGCGACGGCTTTGTCAGCCAAATGGTGCAACTGATGAAAGCCGTGCCGTTGGTCCGGCCGGTGGTTGGGCACGGCCGATACCAGTTTCAGCCCATCTACATCGCCAACGTCGTGGATTGTTTTGTGCAAGCGCTGACCACTGAGAAGGCCAAGAACCGAACCATAGAACTGGGCGGCCCCGCAAAGTTGACGTTGGACCGCATGCTCGCGGAAATTGCCGCCGTTGTGCGCGTGCGCAAGTTTCCCCTGCATATCCCGTTCGGGCTGATGTACCTGAATGCCGCCCTGCTCGGGGTCATTCTGCGGCAACCACCGGTGACCACCGATCAGCTACGCATGTTGCGGGAAGGCTCGACCTGCGACATCGATCCGATGCTGGCCACCTTTGACGTGAATCTGGTCGGATTCAGAGAGGGGCTGCAACAATATTTGAGCTCAGGTTAAGGCAGCTCCCGCGGCCAATTTCGAATTTTGAATTTTGATTGAACCTGGCCGGTTGTAAGGCGATCGGGAATCTAGCAGGCTGCTGAAAAAGTCTTTTTCGGGCGTACAGCGGCTCAAAAACGACTCGTAAGTTATTGAATGTTCGTTCGCTGAAAAGGCCAAAAGTACTAGTTTGATTCCTTTTTCAGCAGCCTGCTAGAAAGTAAAATCAAAATTCAAAAATCAAAACTGGATAGGGGTGTTATCAACTAGGTTCTTTTTGTGCAACTTTTCAATCACTTGGCGGGTTTACGCAGATAGGTGGAGGGTTGATAATCGAGGTGTCGCAGGAATTTGGAATCGAGCAATTCGGCATCTAAACTGGCAAAGGGCCTTATAGGGGAGTCAGAGACATGAAGGTAAGAATTCTGGTGGTCAGTGCGGCGATAGTTGCCGTGCTGGGCTTGGGGCTGACGCTGGGTTGCCAGCAGGCCCGTAGCGATTCTCAGGTCGCAGCCGATGTGCAGGCGAAAATTAACGGCGACCCGACGGTACAGAGCCGCCAGTACACGGTGGCCGCCGACAAGGGCGTTGTCACTCTAGGCGGAAGTGTCGCTAGCGATAGTGAGCGAACGGCCGCCGCCGGTGACGCCGCCCAAGTCCCAGGCGTCAAGACGGTGGTGAACAATCTGCAAGTGGTGCCTCCGGTGGTCGCGCAACAGCCGCCACCGGCGCCGGTTGCGCCTCCGGAACCAGCCCCGCGCCGCGAGCGAAAACCGAAACCCATGGCGCGCCAGGCTGCGCCCAAACTGGCGCCGCTCCCGCCGGTGCAACCCCAAGATCAGGTGGCTGTGAATACGCCTCCGCCTCCGCCGCCCCCGCTGCCCCCTCCGCCGCCCAAGCCGGTCGAAGTGACGATTCCCACAGGCACCACCCTTTCCATCCGCCTGATCGATCCGCTCGACTCGGACAAGAATCAGACCGGAGACCGCTTCCGCGCGACTCTGGATTCGCCGATTCGCGTGGGCGATACCGTTGCTATCCCGGCGGGGGCCGATGTCTCCGGCCGAGTGACCGACGCCAAGAGCGCCGCCCATTTCAAGGGCAGCTCAAGCTTGGCGCTGGAGCTTACGCAAGTTACCGTGAACGGCAAGACCTATGATCTTCACACCGACCAGTTCTCCCGCCAGGGTAAGGCCAGGGGGAAGAACACGGCGGAAAAGGTTGGTGGCGGCGCACTCCTGGGCGCGCTTATCGGCGGACTGGCTGGAGGCGGCAAAGGGGCCGCCATCGGAGCCGGCGTGGGTGCAGGTGCAGGCGGCACTGTACAGGGCGTAACCAAGGGTCAGCAGGTTCGTCTGACCTCTGAACAGGCGCTGGCCTTCCACCTCTCCAGCTCGCTGACTGTTACTCCGGCGGCCAGAATGGATCGCAATCAGGGACGTCAGAAACTGGACTATTCCGATAACGGCGGCAAGCAGTAAACTTAAATCCTCACCCAAGCCAAAATCAGGCTTGGGTGGGGGTACCCGCGAAATAGCGCTTAATGGACGAATAGCTGGTTGCGGCGGCAAAATGCCGCTTAGGCCAGCATATCAATCGCCGTCTTCATCATTTGGTCGCCGGTTTTCAGCACGCTGAGATTGACGGCGTACTGGTTTTTGGCCGACAACTGCGTAACCATCTCCTGGCTAAGGTCTACGGTGTCGACCGGTGACCCGGATCCGGAAGTGGTGGCCAGTCCCATCCCGGCCACTTTACTTGCCGAATTCTCTAGTTGGAGTTGAGCCTGCTGTAGCCCTTGTAACGCGATCGATGAGACTCCCATATGTCTTTCATATCGACAAGAAAACTGAAAAACTTTAGCGCCGAGGTAGCAATCCTCGTAACGGCCTTCTGCCCGATTTACGTTGGATTTCTTACCGACTACAGATGCACGGTGGAGAATGCAAGTATTACTTAAAATACCACTCGCAACTAATTACGAATACACATATATCACGAATAACAATATGTTCTGGCCGAGAGCCGACGACCGAGAGCTGAGAGCCGCACTGGCCGCACTATTCGTAGAGCGCAATTTCCGCCGTTGGCCGGCGGGTCATCAATTCGCGAATCGCGTCTTGGGGCGGCTTATCCTCGTGGAGGACGTGGTAGATCTGCTCGGTAATCGGCATTTCGACATTCAATTTGCGAGCCAGGCCAAGGGTGGCATTCGTGGTTAGCACCCCTTCGGCAACCATGCCGTGCATTCCGGCGATAATGTCCGGGAGTTTCCGGCCGCGTCCCAGCTCGACTCCCACCGTCCGGTTGCGCGACAGACTGCCGGTGCAGGTCAGCACCAGGTCGCCCATACCCGCCAATCCCGCCATAGTTTCTGGACGGGCGCCGGCAGCCACGGCCAGTCGGCTGATCTCGGCCAGGCCGCGGGTGATGAGCGCGGCGACGGTATTATGGCCCAATCCCAGTCCATCACAGACCCCGGCCGCAATGGCAATCACGTTCTTCAAGGCGCCGCCGAGTCCGACGCCGACCATATCTTCGTTGGTGTAAACGCGAAAACTGGGTGTGCTGAATTCCTGCTGGACAGTGCAGGCAAGTTCAACGTCGGGAGAAGCAATGGTAAGCGCGGTGGGATCGCCACGCGCGACCTCCCGGGCGAAAGTCGGACCACTGAGAGCGCCGATTCGCGGCGTGAAATGGCAGGCGGCGCCCACCACCTCGCTAATCACCTCGTCCATGCGCAACAGGGTATCGTTCTCGATCCCTTTGGTGGCGCTTACAAACATCATCTCCGGCCGCAGGTGGGGCGCCATCTGTTGAAACAGGCTGCGGCAATGATGCGAGGGCATGACGCTGACCACGATCTCGGCGCCGGCGAGAGCCTCAGCCACCTGATTGGTGGCCAAAACCGATGGCGGCACTTCAAAGCCAGGCAGAAAGCGCTCGTTGACGCCCCGCGCCAGAATGGAGTCGCGTACCTCGGATTCGTATCCCCATAGGCGGACGCCACCAGCGCCTTTGCGGGCCAGGACAATTGCGAGCGCCGTTCCCCAGGCTCCCGCGCCAATTATGGCAATGTTGGTCATCGTTTTGTTAACCCGAGACGGTTCTCCGTACCGCTAAGCAGACGGCGAATGTTGGCGTGGTGCTTGGTGATAATCAGAATCGCCGCCACGATCATAAACGGCAGCAGAATGTGCCCGTAGGGTTCCAGGAGCATGGCCGCAATGGGAAACAGAGCAGTGGCCAGAATACTGGCCAGCGATACGTACCGGAATATTGCCACGATCAGGATAAAGACAATCAGCACGGCGCCTACGGCCTTCGGTGCCAGGGCCAGGAACACGCCAACTCCGGTAGCCACTCCTTTCCCGCCCTTGAACTTCAGCCACACGGGGAAGACATGCCCCAGAATGGCGCAAATGGCAGCAATCCCGGCCACCCGGTACCGGGTTGGATCGGCCACCGGCCCGGGATAAATCGCCATGGCGACAGCAACCGCGGCGTAGCCTTTGGCGGCATCGAGCAGAAGCGTGGCAATGCCCAGTCCTTTCGATCCGGTGCGCATGACGTTGGTGGCGCCAATATTGCCGCTGCCAATCTTGCGCACATCGGTTCCCAGAAATACCCGGGCCAGGATAAACCCGAAGGGAATCGAGCCCATCAGATACGCCACCGCTGCGGCTATCACGCACTCTGTCATTGGGAAAAACGCATTCTAACATCCGTTTCCCGCTTCCCGTTACCCGTTTCCCGCAACGGACCGGCAAACGGAGAACGGATAACGGGGAGCGGTTTTCTCATGACGATAACGGAAAACTGGCGAGTCGTGTGTACTGTGCGCCAGAGGGCAACAGCTTGCTTTCGTACAAAAAGAACTCGGTCGCCGTTATGGTACCGAAGTCAGGAGGCGGCTGGGGGGCAAGGCTTTCCTGCAAGCGGCGGAAGGTGTCGCGCGGCTTATCCCCGGGCCGCCACTGCGGCCGGCCCGAGCCTCCGCGGGGATGACGGCGCTCCCCGCCGCGGGCAAGAGTGAGATGAGGCGTAAAAGGCTGAGTCTCGGCTGGGATGTTCAATTTTCTCAAGGCTTCATCCACCTTGCTTGCCAGCAGAGGCAGTTGGGCGTCGGCCGTGATACCGACCCAGAAGACCCGGGCCGCGCGCGGATTAGGGAAGAAACCTGTTCCCCCAAAGCTGATCGTAGTAGGTAAGCTCCGGACGCCGCCGAGCGCACGCTTGATCTCCTGCATTCTCTCCGGGGACTCCTCACCCAGGAACTTCAGCGTGATATGAAATGATTCCGGCTTTACCCAGCGGGCCTCGGGCGCCAGCTTTTGTACCTCAGCCATAAAACCCGCGATCCGCTCGCGCACCGCGAAGTCGATATCCAGAGCGACAAAGAGTCTCATAAGAAATTTTGAATTTTGAATTTTGCTTTTAGGATTCTTAGCCGCTGATTCATGCGGATCAACGCCGAGAAAAAATCTGCTTCGATGTTTCGATCCGCGACTATCAGTGCAAGTCTGTGGCCTAGAACTCCTCCAATCAAAATTCAAAATTCGAAATTACATTAAGCTGCGGCGAATCATGTCGAGCGCCTGCTGGCTGGCCCAGAGCCGGATACGGCCGCGGTCGCCGGGAGGAAACTTGCGTTCGACCACCTCCGTCTTATTGCCGTCGTGCAGGGCATGGTAGACCAGGCCCACCGGTTTCTCTTCCGTGCCGCCGGTTGGGCCGGCAATGCCGGTGATGGCGACCCCGATCTTGGCGTTACAGTCATGGCGGATACCTTCCGCCATGGCCACCGCCACTTCGCGGGAAACCGAGCCATGCGCCTGGATCAGGAGCGGCGGCACCCCGGCGAATAAAGACTTGAGCTCGTTGTGATAGACGACGGCGCCCCCCAGGAAATATCGCGAGCTGCCGCTCACCTGGGTAATGCGTTGTGCCAGCAACCCTCCCGTGCACGATTCTGCCGTGGCCAGCGTGGCCCCGCGCATCTCCAAGTAGTAACCGACGATCTTTTCCAGGGATTCGCCTTGGGTCGAATAGACGTAATCATCCAGCTCGTCTTCCAGTTTGTCGGCGAGTTCGCCCACGCGCTCCTCGGCGGCCGCCTGCGAGTTGGAGCGGGCGCGCATATGCACTTCAATATCGCCGGCCCCGGCCAGAATCGTGGTTTGGACGTCGGGATATTGCTTGTATATGGGCGCGATGCGGGCGTCGCACGTGGATTCCGCCAGCATGGCAATCCGCAAGCTGCGCGTCGCGATAAACGAGGGTGGCAGATGTTCGCGTAAACGGGGAATGCACTCCACCTCGAACAGCTTTTCCAGTTCCCAGGGCGGCCCCGGCAGCAGCATGATCACGCACGGCCGGCCTTCAAACATGGTCTCGATCCATTGTCCCGGGGCGGTGCCGACAGGATTGGGCAGAACCTTGGCTCCCTTGACGACATCGGCCTGCTTTTCGTTGTTGGGCGGCATCCTGGTCATCTGCCGCGAGGCAAAACGCGCGTACAGCTTGGCCACGATATCCGGATCCCGGTGCAGCTCCACCCCCAAGGCCGCCGCCACTCCTTCGCGGGTCAAGTCGTCTTCGGTCGGCCCCAGTCCGCCTGTGAAAATGACAACGTCCGCACGCCACAAGGCCGTTCGCGTCGCATCGCGGATATGCTCCTGGTTGTCCCCCACTATCCCCTTGAAGCTGACTTCCACCCCGAGTTCGTTAAGTCGGCGGGTCAAGAACAGAGAATTGGTGTCCTGCCGAAAGGGGGTGAGCAGTTCTGAACCAATGGCAATAATTTCAGCGTTCACGATTCTAGTTTCAAGGTTCGAGACGCAACTTTCAAGTAGAACCTCAAAGTCATCGGGTGATCTGGCGATCGGGTGATCGGGTGATCGAAGAACGCTCGAGCGTCTGGGGACGTATTGCGCACAAGCTGTACAACAGACTGACCGAAGCAGTGTTTTAGATCGCCCGATCACCGGATCACCCGATCACCAGATGACTTAGGGCCAGAGGGGCCGTCCGGCAATATCCCAGGAGAGATGATGAACCGCAGTGGTAGTTGCCAGTACTGCCGAGCGTCCGGGGGCAAACGCCAAACCCACCAGATTGGATCCCGCAACGGCAAGCGAGGCCTGTCCCGCGGGCGTAATTCTGACAATGCCACGCCGTCCGCCGAGGGAGGCCGCCAGAAAGAGATTGCCCTCGACATCAAAGGCCAGTCCCTGGGGGCGTCCCAGGCCCCGATAGAAGACTGTTACCTGACCCTGCAAGTTGATTTTGTACACGGCGTCGAAACTGGAGGTGGTCGGGCCGGTTACGAACAAGTTCCCGTCGGGTCCAAAGGCCAGGTGATAGGCCGAAACGCTGGGTTCCAGGGTGGCAAAAACGAAGATCTGCCGGTCACGGGCGATTTTGAAGATGGTGCCGCTACGGTCGCCCACG
>Ga0326727_10027137_pt1 | contig 10545 bp, 10 predicted proteins | sample MB2enrmetagenome_FD_207643 | JGI IMG/M metagenome (GOLD analysis project Ga0326727, IMG submission 207643) | Lab enriched peat soil microbial communities from McLean, Ithaca, NY, United States - MB29MY | ecosystem: Environmental > Terrestrial > Soil > Wetlands > Peat | place: USA: New York...
TGCTTTTTCACGCACGCGCAGTCGCAATCAAACCCTCACAAGAAGCAGGAGATCGGCACATGGAGAACAAGCCGGCACAAAACATTCAGGACACATTCCTGAACACGGTTCGCAAGGACAAGACCCCGATTACGGTTTATCTGGTCAGCGGCGTCAAGCTCACCGGAAAGATCCGGTCCTTCGACAAGTATTCCGTGCTGCTGGAGAACAACAGCCAGGAGCAATTGATCTTCAAGCACGCCATTTCAACTGTGGTGAGCAACCGGAGTGTGATGCATGCGGAGCATCGTCCGGTGGGCGTGCAAACGGGTATTGGCCCATCCCCGGTAACGGCGACCTTTGCCTCGCCGGCGGCCGCGGAGCTGCGATAGAACGCGCGGAGCGGCCTCGATTGGCAGCGCAGAACGGCAGGACCGGCGCCTCCAGTGGGTCCCCGGCGACGGGTCTTGGTCGCTGGGGCGGCAATCTGGAGCGGGCGGTCCTGGTGGGTGTGGACATGGCGCGCGCAGAGCCAGGTGGTCGCGCGCGCAGCAACCGTGCAGGCGCGACGGGCGCGCGTCTGGCGGCTGTGCGTTCAAACCCTTCGGATTTGAACTTCGTTTCGCTTAACCCCGTTGCCGTGGACCGGACTGGGTTGGAGTTTTCCGGGCCCGAACAACCTCTTCGATCGAATGCCGGCTCCTCATCAGCGCGGGGGCGCGCGGTTTCAGGCCTGGACGCCGACGAATCCCTGGCCGAGTTTCGCGAGCTGGTTTCAAGCGCCGGCGCGGTGGTGGTTGCCGAGCTGATGCAGCGCCGTCCGCGGCCCGATCCGGCCACTCTGATCGGCGCGGGCAAGGTGGAGGAGATCGCCGGAGTGGCCGCTTCCACCCAGGCCGCTCTGGTGCTCTTCGACCACGACCTGACCCCCACGCAACTGCGCAACCTGGAAGCCGCGCTGCCTTGCCGGGTGCTGGACCGCACGCAGTTGATTCTGGACATCTTTGCCCGCCATGCCCGCACCAGCGAGGGCCAGTTGCAGGTGGAGCTGGCGCAGCTTGAGTACCTGCTGCCCAGGCTCACCGGCAAGGGCAAGGCAATGTCTCAGTTGGGCGGCGGTATCGGCACCCGCGGCCCTGGCGAGACCAAGCTGGAGACGGACCGGCGGCAAATTCAGAGCCGCATCGACCACCTCAAGGGCGAACTGGACTCCGTGCGCCGGGTTCGCAAGCAGCAGAGGCTGCGGCGCGAGTCGGTTCCGGTGCCCACGGTGGCCCTGGTGGGCTATACCAACGCCGGCAAGAGCACCCTCTTCAATTGCCTGACAGGCGCGGGAGTACTGCAGTCGCAGCGGATGTTCGCCACCCTGGACCCAAAGCTGCGCGCCATCGAGCTGCCCAGCCGCCGCAGGGTTCTGCTCTCTGACACGGTGGGCTTCATCCGCAACCTGCCCCACACCCTCGTGACCAGCTTCCGCGCCACGCTCGAAGAGGTGGTGCAGGCCGAGGTGCTGCTGCACGTTCGCGACGCCGCCTCCACTTATGGAGAGGAGCAAAAGGCGCAGGTCGAAAAAGTACTGGGCGAAATCGGGGCCCTGGGTAAGCCGCGCATCGAGGTGCTGAACAAAATCGACCTGCTGGGGGAGCATGAGCGTGAAGGCCTGCTGGCGCGGTCTCAGTCAGGCGGCGAGGTTGCGGTTTCGGCGCTCGCCGGCGAGGGAATGCACGCGCTGCTCAAGGCCATCGATCGCGCGCTGCACTCCGATCCGACCATCGAGGCGGAGTTGCGGGTTCCGCAGCAGGAGGGCGGGGTGTTGGCGGCTATCGAGGCGGGGATGGTGGTTCACAAGCGAGAGTATGAGGGCAATCTGGTGAGGCTGACGGTGAGCGGACCGGCTTCGCTCCTGGGCCGCCTGCGCAAGTACCGGCTGCGCGAGGAATAATTGGATTGTCAACCCCTAAAGGAGACCGGATGAACCCTGCTGAAGCCACCTCTGGCCGCACCATCGCTACGCTTTCCAGCCGCGAGGTCTATCGCAACCGCTGGATGCGCGTTCGCGAGGACGAGATTCTGCGCTCCAACGGGGAAAAGGGCATCTACGGCGTGGTGGACAAGGACGACTGCGCCATCATCTTGCCCATCGATCAGGGGCGCGTGTGGCTCGTGGAGCAGTTCCGCTACACCATTCAGGAGCGGGCGCTGGAGCTGCCCCAGGGCGGCTGGGAGATGGTGGTTGACGACCCAGAGGAGCTGGCGCGCGGCGAATTGAGGGAGGAGTTGGGCCTGGATGCTGCCCGCATGACCTATTTGGGAACTCCGTGGGTCGCCTACGGCTTCACGCGGCAGAAGATGCACGTCTTTCTGGCCACTGTGCTGACCGCTACTGAGAAGGAACCCGACGCCGAGGAGCACGATCTGAAGGCGCGCTCGGTTGCAATTGGCGACCTCGAGGAGATGATGCTGAGCGGCGAGATTCGCGACGTCTGCACGCTGGCCGCATGGGCGTTGTATCTGCTGTGGAAGGCGCGGCAGGGTTGAAGCTCGGCCTGTATGGCTGTTGTCCGTTTGTTCTGTCGCCTTTGATGGACCGTCGCACGCAGCCGAACAACGCGAAGGTGAGTACAGATCTCTGTCACCTTCTCCATCACTACAATCGAAGAAGCAATGATTCAGTACCTCTATCTCGGGCGGGTGGATTACGACGACGGGCTGCGCTTGCAGGCGGAGATCGCACGGCTGCGCTTCGAGGGGCGTGTGGAGAATGTGCTGCTGCTGCTGGAACATCCGCCAGTGCTGACGCTGGGGCGGAATGCGAAGCGGGCTCATGTGCTGGCCTCGGAGGAGCTGCTGGCGCGGCGCGGAGTGACGGTTCACGAGATCGACCGCGGCGGCGATGTGACCTATCACGGGCCGGGACAGTTGGTGGGTTACCCGATCTTCGACCTGCGCAGCCTGCGCAACCCCAGCGGCGGGCGGATGGGGCCGGTGGACTTTGTGCGCCGCATGGAAGAGGCGCTGATTCGCCTCTGCGCCGGGTTTGGAGTGCGGGCGGGACGGATTCAGGGGCTGACCGGGGTCTGGTGCAGTGTGGATCAGGGGGCAGGGATCAGGTCCGCCGGAGGCGAGACTCGTCGTGGCGAGGATCAGGGATCAGGAGCCAGCTCTTCCGGGCCGGAGCGCAAGATCGGCGCCATCGGCATTCACGTTTCGCGCGGGATTACCACGCATGGGTTTGCCTTCAACGTGACCACCGACCTGCGCGACTTTGGGCTGATCGTCCCCTGCGGGATCGCCGGCCATGCGGTGACCAGCCTGGAGCGGGAGGTGCAGTGGAGGGAAGAGCTGCCGGGACTGGAGGCTGTGGCGCACAGCGCGGCGCGGGAGTTCGGGCTGGTCTTCGAGCAGCAGGTGTTGGCGGTGGAGAACCTGGCGGCGCTGCGGGCGCAAGCGGAATCTGCCGCAACGGCAGCGCCGGAGTTCCCCGCGGAAGATACTCCACTGCGGGTTCCGGCGGAGATTGAGCGGCTGCGCCACAGAGAGGGCCGTCCGATCCTGACTTGAGCTTCGTGGACTCCCACCCAGCTTGTACTTTGCGGCTCCTTCCCGTTCGCTCTTTTTCGGCTGGCGCATGGGCCGCGATTTATAATCCGCCTCGTACCGGGCGCGCAACTGAACTCCCGCAGAGCAGAGAGAGGAATCCATGCCAACCGACGTAATCATGCCCCAGATGGGCGAATCGATCTTCGAGGGCACCATCACCAGGTGGCTCAAGAAGGCCGGCGACCTGGTACAAAAGGACGAGCCGCTGTTTGAAATCTCCACCGACAAGGTGGACGCGGAGATTCCCTCGCCGGTTGCCGGAATACTCAGCGAAATCAGGTTTCCGGAGGGCGCCACGGTCGGGGTCAATACGGTGGTCGCGGTGATTGGCTCGCCCTCGACTGATGCGCCGCGCGATGCGGCTCCCGTTGCAGGGCCGGCACAGCAAGTTTCGGCAGCCCCGGCGCCAGCCGTTTCCGCTGTTGCTTCGCGGATCGGCGAACACCTCCGCTCCTCGCCGCTGGTGCGAAAGATCGCCAAAGAGAATAGCCTCGACCTGGGGAGAATCTCGGGGACGGGCTCGGCCGGGCGCATTACCAAAGAAGATGTGCTGCGCTACCTGAGCGAACATGGGCCTGGCAGCGCGGCGGGAGTTCCTGCCGGAGCGGCGCCTTCAACGCTCATCGACCGATTGGAGCCGCTCAGCAAAATGCGGGCCATCATCGCCCGGCGGATGGTGGAGAGTGTGGCCGTCAGCCCCCACGCACACACCGTCTACAAGGTGGATATGACGCGCATTGCTCGCATCCGGGAGCGGGAAAAAGCCAAATTCGAGCAGAAAAACAGCGTAAAGCTGACTTACATGCCTTTTATTGCCGCGGCCGTCGTGGAGGCGTTGCGCAGGTTTCCCATCGTGAATGCTTCCCTCGAGAACGGAGCGATTCACTACCACGGCCACATTAACCTCGGCATCGCCGTGGCGCTGGAATGGGGGCTGATTGTGCCGGTGGTCAAAGAGGCGGAGGGGCTCAGCTTTGTGGGGCTTGCTGGCGCCATCGCCGACCTGGGCGGACGCGCCCGCTCGAAGCGGCTCTTGCCCGAAGAGGTCTCGGGTTCAACCTTTACGCTAACCAACTCCGGCGTCTTCGGCGGCGAGTTCGGAACGCCGATCATCAACCAGCCGGAGTCGGCGATTCTAGCCATTGGCGGCCTGAAGAAGGAACCCGTGGTGCTGACCGACTCCGAGGGCAACGATACGATTGCCATTCGCTCCATGCAGCACTTCTGCCTGGGCTTCGATCACCGCATTATCGACGGCGCCGACGCGGGCAGGTTCATGGGTGAGCTGCAGAGGACGCTGGAGGAGTGGGACCGGGGGATTGACTGAGACCTTCGCGGCCGGCGCATGTGTTGAAGGCCGCCAAAGCTGGAGGTCAGGCCGGGAGAAGCCGTTCCTGTATCCTGAGGAAAGACGCCCTGCCTGTCGCCGGGTCGCAGAGGCAGGCCCGCCCCACGCGGCGAATCTCCAGCCTGCCGACCCGCTGACTCGCTGACTTGCCGACGCCCGATCCCCCCACCCTATGCGCTACACGACTCAATTCCTGTTATCGGCCCTGGCGGCGCAGTTCCCCGCGCTGGACACACCGGAGATCGCCTTTCTGGGCCGGTCGAACGTGGGCAAATCGAGTCTGCTGAACGCGCTGGTGGGCGAGAGGGCCGCCAAGGTCTCGCAAACGCCGGGGCGCACACGGTCGATCAACTTCTTTGCGCTCCTCGATCAAAACCAGCGGCGTAGGCTGGTTTTTGCCGACTTGCCCGGCTACGGCTACGCCAAGGTTTCCAAGTCGATTTCGGCGGGCTGGCCGGTGTTCATCGAGCCGTACCTTGCCATTCGCTCTACGCTCAAGCTGTGCGTCTGCCTGGTGGACTCGAATGTGCCCCCGCAGCAGAGCGACCGCCAGTTGATCGGCTGGCTGCGCGAGGCCGGCCGCGACTTTGCCGTGGCGGCCACCAAGATCGACCGGCTCAGCGGCAACGAGCGCACCCGCAACCTGCTGGCTCTGAAGAAGGGCCTGGAAGTGGACGAGGCGCTGCCCGTCTCAGCCAAGACCGGCTACGGCCTGAAGGAATTGTGGGCTCGGATCGAAGCGGCTGCCGGCGGGGAAAGCTGAGTTCAGCCTGCGCTTTTGCCGGCTGCGGACGGCGAGAGACGAACTATGCGCGTCTCACCGTATTCGCTTACGGTGACAAGCACTTCGACGCCAATCTCGCCGCGATCAACCGCAAGCTGAATCCGTGCCAAGAATTCTCTTGCGGTTCCCGGTTCACAAGAAAGGACTCTGACGCCCTGCGCGAGACGCCCGAGGTAGCGCGGAGCCAGCCGCAGCCAGCGGCGGGCAGAGGAGGCGGCTGGACTCGATTCAGGGCTGAGACAATCCAGGGCGATAGCGTCCAGTTTGGGCAGCCAGTGAGCGGGCGCAGCGGCCACGCGCCAGGTAACCAGAGCCTGACTCTTCTGCAGGACGCGATGCTGAATCTGCCGCGCGCCCTGGCTGAGGAACGATGCCATCACCGGCCCGGTCGCGGCGCCTTGCCGGAGCAGATCGGGCAGCACGCCACGCTCCAGCATCTCGCGCGCGACGGCTTCGTGCGCCAGAGCGAGGCACACCGCAACCGCCGCCCGCTTGCGGATCTCGTTTTTCAGGATGCGCAGAGCCTCGTCCAGCGAGGTCACCAGGAAGTCGGCTACCCCGTCGCGAACCGCCTGCTTCTGCACGGTCAGATCGGCGGTTGCGGCCAGTGACGCCGCGCCGGCAATGTTGCCCGCCACCAGCAGCGCGCGGCCCTCCCCATCGAGTTCCCCAACGTAGAGCAGCCTTCCGCCCAGGTTCGGTTCCCGGCCGCAGTCCAGATCCGCTGCGGCAATCAGGCTTGCATAGAACCGCTCCACCGTAAAGATGAACTCGAGGGGATCGAGCGCCAAGGGAATATCCTCTCCGCGATCCAGTTTGAGCCTTCCCTTCAGTCGAAGCTATTCCCGGGATTGTTCCAGAGCGTTTCGTTTCCTGACGAAGAACACAAACTCGCCCGGCTTGGCGATGGCCTGCAGTTTGTCGGGAACCTTTTTCCCGCCGCAACCGTTGGGAGCCACAACCCCCAACGCAAGAATGTCGGAGACCTTGTACCAGTGATCCAGAGATGCGCCCCGCTCCGCTGTCCCCTTATCCCTATTGGCATCGCAATTGACATAGAAAGACATGGTGTTGTCGTAGGTGGCGCGAACAGAAATAACAGTGACGTCGTCGGGCACGGTCAACTTGCCGGTCCCGTCCCCATTCTGCGTGATCCAATCGGCGTGAACCGTTTCTTCGTTGTTGACGCGAACCAGGAAGTCCGTGGTCGCGATGAGTTTTCCGGTTCTGCTGTCCAGCATCCTGACGGTGATGGTCTTCTGAGCCTGCGCGCACACCAAGCCGAAGAAGGCGGCCGCGCACAACAATGGGATGAGAGCCCGACGAGCCCGTTGAATCATAATCACCTCCGCGATCGCCTCTTTCTTCACCAGGTGGAATACGGCTGCCCGTCCGAACCCATCTCCTGCGAGCCGGAGTGAACGTCGTCGATGCCGGGATCGGTTTGGTCAAGCGAGTGCAGCGCGTCGCTTGAATCCGTCACCCAGGTGCTGGTGCTCCTGGTCATCGGGTCTTCGGGGATGCTTTTCAGGTAGCCCTCCTGGACCAGATCGTCCAGCGCCTGAGGAGCCTTTTGCTTGTCCATGGTATACGAATCGATGGCGGAGCGCAGAATGTGCAGGTCTTCCTTGAGCACCGCTTCCCGGGCATGCCTGAGGGCGCTTATGTAGCTGGGCACTGCCACCACGGCCAGCACACCGATGATCGCCATCACGATCATCAACTCCACCAGGGTGAAGCCCGCGTCTTGTTTGCGAATCCTGCGCACTGAACCTCTCGTCCTTGCCCCTATGCCAGCGCTTCTAACCGCGCTTCGCCAACCTCTTCTTCAGCCTACCAGTCCGAATACTTGGTGCCGTCCAATGCCGTTCCCTGGGACTTGGAATACACGTCGAAGACACTCTGCCCGCCATAGGAGTCCGACTTCGGATCGTCCTGCATGGAGTGCAATCCCCACTCCGCCTTGCCGGTCATTGGATCCACCGGAATGCGGCGCAGAAACTTCACCTTCTTGCCCTGTACATCCACCCCGTTCACCAGCGTCTCCAAGTCGGGCGGATAGTTCTGGCTGTCCACCTTGGTCTGAAAGGCGTGCATGTCGGCCGCGTCCTTGTAGTGGTCGATGGCGTCGCGCATCTCCCACAGGTCGCGGCGCAGTTCCCGTTCGTTCTGGCGCTTCACCTGGAAGCGGGCAATGGGAACTGCCGCCGACGCGAGAATAGCAAGAATCGCCACGGTCACAATCAACTCGACCAGCGTAAGCCCCCGCTCACCTTCGCGGTCAATCCGGATTGGCGGCATCCTTCTCATGGAATCATCGGCCTACTTCACTTGGATGCTGATCCGCGCGCCCTCGACCGGCGTCTGCTGCTGGGCGCTGTTTACCGTCGCCGCGCGCGTGATGGCGACAACGCTTTCACCTGCGACCTTGGCCTGAAAGCTGAGGACGTAGACCACGCCCGACCCGTTCACTCCCCGCGCTCCCAGCGGGCGCGAGGCATTGATCGAGATCAAGCCCGGCTCGTCGCGGTGGATCGGTTCCGCCGCTTGCCCATCGCGGCTCAGCAGATCCCCCGGACCCACATTGACCAGCGACAGTTTGCCCGAATCGTACTGAATCTGCATGGGAACCGAAGCAATATCGGTTCCCCCGTTCAGCACAATCCGAAGCTGGAATGTGGAACCCGCGGCCACCGGACCCGCCAGCGGACTGAACATGAGGTTGGCATGGGCGGCAGGCGGCAGACTGGGCATACCGGGTGGGTTCGGTAGGCCAGGCTGACTGGGCGGGCTGGGCGGATGGCCGGCAACCGCCGCTGCCGCCGTCTCTCCATTGGCATCCGCGGATGCGCTCAACTGCTTGAGCGCCGCGGGAGCTGCCGCCATCGCGCTTTGGCCGGGAACTGTGCCCACATTGGGCCGCGCAGGAGCGGGACCATGACCAGACGGCTCACCACCGGGCGCCAAAGCCGGGCCTGAAGCCGAACCTGAATTCGTTGCTGGACTGGCGCCCGACACATCCTGGGAAACGCGGCGCAATTCGATCGACTGGTTGCCGACGCCGGTATCGATGGCGCGCAGATTCACCCTGTCAAGAGTTTGTGTGCGCACGACATGCGGCACCACCAAAAAGACCAGCTCGTCGTCCTGAACGGTGTGATCCTTGGAACCGAACAGGTACTTGAGGATGGGAATCGAACTCAGCCCCGGAATGCCGCTCCAGCTCACTTGGTCCTGCTTCTCCTGAATGCCGCCCAGGATGCTGGCCTCGCCCTCGCGCAGCCGGATCACCTGGTCCACCACGCGCTGGCTCAGGATCGGCTCGGTCACTCCGCTGATGGTCACCGAGCCGCTCTGCGAGGTGACTTCGATCTTGATCTTCAGCGTCACGTCGCGGTCGTAGTGGACCGTCGGCGTCATTTCGATGTTCACGCCCACATCCTGATACTGGAACTGCGTGTTCACCAGCGAACTGACCACGGCCGTGGCTGCTCCCGTCTGGTACGAACCGGTGGCAATCGGAATCCGCGAGCCGATCTTCATAGTTTGCTTCTGTGCGTCGGTAGCCCGGATGCGCGGATTCTGCAGAATCTTGGTATTCGAGTCGGTCAGCAGCAGGTTGGCCGTAGCCGATCCTACCGTCACCGCAAAATCCGTCGCTTTCAGGTGATTCAGATCGTAGAGAGTCGGCGTACCGCCGGTGCTGGTCGTTCCCGTTGTGCCGGTCGTGCCCGTTGTGGTGGTTGTGGTAGAGCTGCTGGACGAGGTGGGAGGCGTCAGCGCAACCCCCACGCTGCTGGGCCAGGAGATGCCCAGGTTCCGCTCCCAGTTCTTGCTCACCTCCAGAACCGCAATGTCCACCACCACCTCGGCGCGCGGCTTGTCCAGATCGTCGATCAGCTTTTGCGCCACCAGCAGCTCGTCGGGCGTGCCCCGCACCACGATGGCGTTCTGGCCGGTAACGGTATAGACCTTGAAGGCAGTGTTGGTGCCTAGAACGTTGCGGATGGCGGTCCCCACGTCGGTCAGGTCGGACTGCTGCCAAGCGTTGGCCAAATAGAACGTCTGCACAGCTTCCTCGCCCAGATCCCTGCGCTTGTTGGTGCTGTTCTGGGCAACGAAGATTGTGTTCGCGGTCACCGGGCGCCAGAATGTATTGGAGATGGTGCCCACAATGCGCAGCGCGTCCAGCAGCGACACGTTGTTCAGGTCCACCTGAATGCGCTTCGAGGTAAAGTCCGGGTCGAAGAGAATATTCACGCCGGCGGCCTTGCCGACAGCCTGGTAGATCACCTTCGCGTCTTCGGTCATGTGCAGGGTGAGCGGCTCGTTAGAAAGCGGCTTGAGCTCGACCGGCGCGGCCATCGAATCGAGTTCCTCCCTGCCTGCCTCCTCGGGAAGGCCCGTTTCGGCCTGCGGCGCCACCTCGCCGCGCTTCTGGCGCACCCGGGCGATCTCCTGCTGAGCAGCCTCGTTGCCGGGGTCGATCTCGGCGGAGCGCAGAAACTCCACCAGCGCCGCTTGCTCGTCGCCGCCGTCCAGCAGCTTGCGGCCCTTGCTCAGGTGCATCGACGAGTCGGTCACGCGCACCCGGTAGAAGGCGGTGCGGTAACGCAGATCCTTGGGATTCTTGGCGTAGGCCTTCTGATAATTGTCGAAGGCAGCGTCGTAGTCCTCGCGCGCCTCGGCGCTTTCGCCGTTCTTGAAGTAGGAGTTGGCCGACTGCGCGCGCAGCGGAGCGCTCCCCAGGCCGAAGACGGCCAGCAAAGCGAAGAGCGCAACCCAGAGAGCGGCTCCCGAGTATTCGGACCTGACCGGAATGGGCCGGGAATCG
>Ga0326727_10027138_pt1 | contig 10544 bp, 9 predicted proteins | sample MB2enrmetagenome_FD_207643 | JGI IMG/M metagenome (GOLD analysis project Ga0326727, IMG submission 207643) | Lab enriched peat soil microbial communities from McLean, Ithaca, NY, United States - MB29MY | ecosystem: Environmental > Terrestrial > Soil > Wetlands > Peat | place: USA: New York...
GAAGAGCAACCTCTCCATGAAGGATCGCATTTCGCCCGTGACGCTCCCATAGTAGATAGGGGAGCCGAGGACAAGGGCGTCAGTTTCCCCTGCTTTTTTGAGCACTGGTGTCAACTCATCTTCTACAGCACACCTACCATAGCTCTCGCCATTTTTCAATTTGCAGGCAAAACAGCTAATGCAGCCTTTAAAATCGAGTTTATACAGATGAACGAGTTCAGTCTCTGCTCCCTGTGAAGCTGCTCCTTCAAGCGCATTATTTAATAGGGTTGCGGTGTTGCATTTGGTTCGCGGACTTCCGTTTATTGCTAATACTTTCATAGACACATCTCCCTTATAGCGATTTAACTTTTTTTTAGGCGAATATATTTCTAAACATTGACCCCTCAGATGCCTCAACCAGCAAGTTCGACATCCCCCCAGTACTTCATATAGATATCAAACACCGGGGTGGGCCGGGGACTTTTATAACACCGCCAGTCCACTCCAGAAACCCCGTGCGTGAGTATGTAGTTCTTGTTGCTCTGATCCCACTGCAATATGTCGCCCATTTGTTCACAGAATTTCCTCAGATCTCCGTTGACGATACGACTATTACGGTGCAAGAGGCAAACTTCGTTGCGTCTAAGCCAGTGCTGAAAGGACAGTTGCTCAAAAATAAGCTCATTATCTCGTCGACCGTCTAGTAGGGGCAGCAGTGCTTCAACAACTTGTGGGTGCAACGGGCAATAGTGTTGCATCCGAATCTTGTCCTGCTCTGGCAGAATGTCGAGCACCGGCTTTTCTTGACTGACTGCATTTCTAAACTGTCTTACCGACAACCTGGCTATAGTTGCCTGGGGTCTCTGTCCAGTAAACGCAGCAAACAGCACGATAGCCCTGTAGTTCATGTAATGATTCTTACCGATCTCTCCGTTCTCAAAAGCTGTCTTGATGGCGTGGAGCAAGTTCTCAACGTCCTCTCTCGTCACGATCCTGCTAGTGACGTACTTGCGTGCATTCAAGCCCTTCGGCATCTCTAGGAAGAGGTCAAACGCCTGATAGCGCGTATCAAAATGCGTCTTGGCGAGATACTTGAGAGAAGCCGTTGCAAAGTTCATTACCTTCCGCGGCGCATAAATGTCGGTGTATCGCTCTGAAAGATGTGCTCGAAGTGCGTCGCAATGTTCCTTGCTGATTATCCCCTTGGTAACGTTCCAAAAAGTTTTGGAACACCTTTTCGTCCAGGGAATTGAGGCTTTGCTGATCCCTGCTACACGAAATTCTGTATAGCTTGCAAGCTCTTTCTTGCTGTATTGGAGGGCAAGAGTTGCAAGCGTTACGTGATTCGGCGGATCATACTCGCCGACATCTTGATGAGCAGCTTGGGAATTTATATTTCCTGTGCTGCTTAGACGTTCTTTGCTAATAAGTTTATTTTTGGGCTTATATTTGAAATCAGGACTTTGTGAGGCCAAGAAGGCGGGCGCTTGTAGCAAACGCTTTTGATTATTCAGTTGTTTGGCGTGCTAGGCGTGCGTTATGCACGCTCCGTCAAACGAGGCGTGGACGAGCGTGGGCAGCCTACCCCAAGTGGCGAGTTTGTCTTGCACGATTAACAGGGCGCCAAGAATTCCGTTAATGTCCTTTATCGCGCCAAATGCCGCTTCGGGATCCATGCTCAAATTGCCGAGCGCCGATGCAGCAGCGTCAGCCAAACACGCCTTTTCGGCAACGACGCACGCGACATCCGCCGTGCCGAAGCTTATAGACGGACCGACCATCGCCGAGGACGTACAAACGCCCAGGAATGCTGTTGGCCTAATCCTGAACGCAACGTCTTTGAAGGCTGACTCGCCCGCGTATATCCCAACGGTCACCTCGCGGTCAGTTGAGAGCGCGATGTCACCCCCATTGTCAACGATGGCATAAGATGCACCCGCGGCAACCATTGCCTCAACCGCGAGATCCGCGATAACGCCCGCAACAGCAGCCATCGGACCTACATTCGCCGCATAAGAGGCCTCCAGCATGCGGCGCACGATCTCCGGAGGGACTCCGACATACTCATCGAGAGGTTCAAGCGCGAACCGGAAAAAAGGATTGAGCGCGATAAAATGCTCCAGTTCGCGCCGGTGGGTGCGTATCGCCTCTTTTGCGTTTTCGATGTGTAAACGTGCGTCCGCGACGATTGTGACGACCGTTTGCTTCAGCTGGAACTTCTCCTTCATTCGTCGGCAGTTTTGAGAGCGCCGTGCGGACACATCGTGATACAGGTCTTGCAGAGCACGCACCGCTTGAGGTCGATCGAAATCGTCCTGTCATTCTTGTACTCAAATACCTCAACAGGACAGACTGATACGCACGCGCCACACTGCACGCACTCCGCTTCATCGAATACGATTGGTGTGTCCATTTCGCGCACCTCAGTCCCGCGTCGCCGGAAGGCTGCGGCAACCTCTTCGACGCCTTCGTCGGGCACGTCGATCACGATTTCCCCGCTATAGGCGTCAACAAATGCCCGATCGATGTTGATGCGGACGCCCGTTTCGAGCACGACGTCTGCAAGCAGTGGATCCTGCATAATCTTTTGTGAAAACTTCAACACGATCTTCACGGATGCCTCCCTGTCCTCCGCTTACCTACACGCGAGGAGCTTGCTCAGATCCTCACTGGTGATGATGCCGATGACGGTATTCGTCTGATCGATAACAGGAAGTGCCGAGATGTTGTGCCGCTCGAGACGCCGTGCGGCGAGGTCGATCGGCTCATCCGGCGTCGCCGTCACGACGCGCCGCGTCATTATACCTTTCAGGCTATCCCCTTTGTTTAGCGCAACCGCTTTAGAGATATCGTACGCCGTGACTATGCCGATGAGCTTGTTGCTGGCTGAGATAACCGGCAAGTGATTGACCTGCCTTCCGATAATGATCTTGGCAGCCTCTTGTACGCTGATCGCTTCACGCACGGTAATGCTTGGCAGCATGACTTCACGCACGAGTGGCACCGCAGAAAGTTGTTTCATGGGCTTCTGTGTGGCCTGCTGCGGAAGCCGCGCTGTCGGCAGGGCGAGCTCAAACGCGCCTTTTTGTATACGCGCCGCGAGTTCGGTGGCGATCTCTTTTGCTTTGAAGAAGCTCGACATGGATGATGTGCGCACTTCCTTGCCATTTAGATCGATCATCCCGGATTTTAGCTCCTCATAGTTAATCGTCTTTAGTTCTGGTCGCGACCGGCGACCAACGCCGTAGTCGAGGACCGTCGTCTTGATGTCGGCATCACTGATAGCAGTTTTTCGCGCAATCCCCTCGTTCAGGACGGGAATAGGGACGCCGATGCCTACGTACAGCGACGTGCCGTACTTGTGGAGAATCGCCGCCCTCAGGTAATCGGTGCTCATAGCCTTAAGGTCACCGCACACCATAAGCGTGCCAAAGCTGTTCGCGGGATCGTGCTGCGTCCCGTTGCCGACGACGTACCCCTGCGCACCACACAGAAAGATCCTCGTCCCGACGCCGATGGTTTCATAGTCCGGATCGTTATAGATGGGCGAGAGCGTGCCCGAACCAGAGTAAGTCGCGTTCCCGAACCGGGGAAGCAGCGTCCCCATATACGTGTAAAGCACTCTGTCAGTGGAGTTGGTCGCCACATTGTACCGCTGGTAAGCGTTACGCGGATTTAACATGGTGGCTTCGTTAAGGTCCGCGATGGAAATAGACGCTTCTACGCTGCGGCGCGGATAGCAGTCGGTAGCATAGCCAACGGCCTTCAAATAGACTTCTTTGTCGGCCACAAGATCTTCGATGACGTGCGCTCCGCCGTACTCGAGACCGCGCGTCTCCGAAAGCTGGGTCGCACCAATGAACGCATCCACCGCAGCGACACCGGTGTACGCCTCGACATCGTTAAGCCACACTTGACTCATCTTGATAGGCGGATCTGAGTGACCGAAATTCATCCACACACCGGACGAGCACATCGCGCCAAACGTTCCCGTGGTTACGACATCGACCTCTCTTGCCGCGTTCTCGGACCCAAGTTCGCCCACGAGCGCAGTCATTTCGTCAGCTGTCACGACGTGAACGCTTCCATCACGAATGCGCTCGTTGATCTCCTCTAAGCTTTTTGGCACCGCTCCTCCAAAATAGTCACTGCGCCGAATAAACAGTGATCGTATAGCGATAGCTATTATTTATTCTTGTTGCACTCTGAAATACGGCTTTTTTCGGTGCGCTGTTGCTGATTGAGGCTCGGCGAGCGATTAGATCTGTGCGCGTTCACGCTTTGGAATAGAACAATCTTTATGCCCCCCGGCGTGGTGTAGGAAAAGAGCATGATTTCTGTCGTGATTCTAGCGCATAATGAGGCCGACGAGATAGGCGGATTGCTCGATGAGTTCAACGCCTTTGAAGGCCTCGAGCTCATCATTGCCGAAGATGCATCCACTGACCACACACCCGACATCGTGCAAGAATTCACGACGCACAACAGCAACGTGATACTCTCAAGCAGCCCGGTCTTGGCCGGTAAGGGTGCAGCGCTGCGACGCGGGCTTGCTTTAGCAACTGGAGACGTGCTCGGGTTCATCGACGGCGATGCGTCGATTCATCCCAGCGACTTCATGCGCGTCGCAGCAACGATCGAGCAGGGGGCCGATCTCGCCGTCGGGTCGCGAAAGCTGCGCGGGTCGATCATTGCCATCCCGCAACCTCTCTCGCGACGACTCTCGGGATCTATTTACCGCATGCTCGCCCACCTACTGCTCGACACTGCCATACGCGATTTTCAGTGCGGCTGCAAAGCGTTCCGGCGTGAGGTATGGGACACCATCACTATCACCTGCGATGGATTTGCGTTTGACGCGGAGTTAATCGCAAAAGCGCACCGAGAGGGGTTCAACATCGTCGAAGTGCCCATTACGTGGAGCAATAAGGCGAGCAGCAAGATCAGCCTTACGCGCGATACACTGGCGATGATGAGGTGTCTCCTGAAAACGCGCGCCGAGGTACGGGGGTGAGCGCTTGAACAAGAAGTACCTCGCTGCGCTGGTCGCAATCACTATTGTGCTCGTCGTTTTCAGGGTCGGATACTCGCTGTCCGTGTGGAGCGGTTCGGTCGACCCCGATCCATGGATGCTCCTCGGCGATACCAGCAAGTACGTGGTAACCGGGCATTATTCTCCATCTGCGACACAGTCGATGTACTACGGCGCCTATTCAGTCGGCCTCGAAGCGCTGCTTGCGTCGCTCACGGTTTTTACCGGCATTAATCTCATCGTGCTTGCGCAGTACTTCTTACAGATAGCGACGCCTATCGTCATGGTTGTGGTTGCCTACTTAATAACGTCGCGTTCAGGCCGATTGACGAGCTGGGCGATCCCAGTGATGATTCTTCTCATCGGCATGTTCGAGGGCATCACGCACCAACAGTCGCGCATGATCGAAGAGAACGTGGGCTTCATCCTCTTTTGCGGCGCACTGCTGTTCCTCTACCTGCACTACGTCGGACGCACCTCGCGCGCGTATACGTTTTCGATGCTCACAGCGATACTGCTCGCGACCATCTTCACCCACCATCTGAGCTTTCTAGTCGTCGGGATACTCACTATGCCGTTCCTCGTATCCTCGCTCAGGTACGCGGCTCCCGTCTACATCGCTGCTATGTTTGTGCCCTGGTGGGGCTATTACTACGTGCTTAACGGCTACAACGGCGTGTATGTCGGTCTCTTCTTTTACACGGCGGTAGGTCTGGCAGCGCTTTATGCAGTCTCTGTGCTGTGCTACGCTGGTTTTTGGCGTACGGAAGCGTCGCGTGCAGCCACCACGCAATTGCTAGGGCGTCTGCGGAGCACGCTCGCGGGTTTAACTGATTACCGACGATCTGCTGCGGCGTTGACGGTTGTGCTTGGAGCTGGAGCGATTGTGTACTCCCTCGCAACGCGATTACAGTCAGGTTACCTGCCTTTCTTTCTGCCCCTGGCCCCCCTCGTTGTTTATGCGGGTGCTCATTCAGTATCCCCCCACAGCCACGAAGCGGATCAGGTGGATGTTGCCTATATACGCTACCTCTTACTAAGTCTTATTTTGCTCGCGGCTGTGACAGCGCTCGGATTTTTTTTGCAGTTCTACATCGCAACAAGCACGCTTCCTGCTTACCTCAGCTCAATCGAAGCGCTTCCGTCTCTAGATCTTGGCAGCCGTCTGATCGTTTGGGTCGCTTTTATCTATGGCATCATCGCCACCGTAGGTTTGATCTTGGTATCACGCGGGGTGCCGGTCAACAAGAAGTGGCTGGCTCCTTCCGTAGCTGCGATGCTCGTGATATTAGCGGCCGTGAATGCGACCGTTCTTGCGGTGAACTATGACACAACCTTCACGATAACTGCGCCTCCCGACGCCCGGGTCACCGCTGCCGCTCTCTGGACCGTTGGAAAAGACCCTGACAACGCCACGATGACCGACTATAGAGACGAGATAATCTACTGGTACTATAGCGGCGCTTTGGTGATGCACCCTCCGGACAGTCCGCTGGAGAACTACACCGTGCTCAACTTCGTCTATCCCGCATACCTGCAGCAATGGAATGGCGCAGGTCACACCGGAATCAACTACCTGTTTCTCACGGCGACGCCGCCAAAGTACTACTACAACCACCTTGTCAACGGACAATGGAAGCTCAGCCCCCAAAACGCCACGCAATGGAGCGGGGGCATCGGAGCGATTGACAACCACGCCACAGGAGTTGACAAGATCTACACTAATGGATACACATACTACTACAAGGTGGTCGGAGCGTGAGGCAAGCAGCTTTCGCGCAGGGGCAGCAGCCGTTCGCTAGTCCTAAACGTGCCAAAGCCTTATGCTTCAAAGAGAGAGGTTAAGTACGACGTTCAACACCCGACACAATGTGAGACCATGATTTATCTTGATCACGCCGCGACCACTCCGATGCGCCCTGAGATCCTCGAAGTGATGCGCCCATATTTTTTAGAGCGCTTCGGAAACCCCTCGAGCCTCCACGCCTATGGGCTTGAAGCGCGCAAAGCAATCGAGGACGCGCGAGAACAGATAGCACACGCGATTGGAGCCACCCCGCCAGAGATCGTTTTTACGTCAGGGGGAACTGAATCGGACAACATGGCTTTGCGTGGAGTGCTACGCGATCGCAGTGGCGAGAGCGACCATATCATCACCTCCGCGATCGAACATCCCGCGGTTCTCGAGACGTGCAAGTTTCTTGAGAAGCGTGGGCACGAGGTGACTTACGTTTCTGTCGATGGTGACGGCCGGATAAATCCCGGCGAAGTGGAAGAGGCAATTCGGGACAACACGCGACTCATATCAATTATGCACGCTAACAACGAGATCGGCTCCATACAGCCCATAGCTGAGGTTGGGGTGATCGCAGCATCACACGGCATCTACATGCACACTGATGCTGTCCAGAGCGTCGGGAAGATTCCAGTGGACGTGGCTGCTCTCAATGTGGACATGCTCTCCGTGTCATCACACAAGATATACGGACCGAAAGGGGTCGGATGCCTCTACGTTCGGAAGGGCACCAAACTGAAACCGCTCATTTTCGGTGGCGGACACGAGGGCGGCCTCAGAAGCGGCACCGAGAACGTGTCGGGTATTATTGGCTTTAGTGAGGCAATGCGACTGGCACTAGAAGATTTCGCGGATAATGTGCGCATACAAAAACTCAGAGATGAGCTAATCGACGCCGTACTGCGAGAGATACCCGACACTCGGCTCAACGGTGGAAAGGATCACCGTCTTCCGAACAACGCCAATTTCAGCTTCAGCTACATCGAGGGGGAGTCGCTAGTGCTCCGCTTGAGCGCGAAGGGGATTGCTGGATCGACTGGTTCCGCCTGCTCGTCAAAGAAGCTTGAACCATCACACGTGCTACTGGCGATCGGCCTGGACCCCGTTGATGCTCACGGCAGTCTGAGGCTCACGCTCGGGAGAGACACGACTGAAGCCGATGTTCGATACGTGAATGAAGTCCTTCCCGAAATCGTTGATCAGCTGCGGCAGATGTCGCCTCTCTGTGCGTGCAAGGACAACGGCTACGAAAAGCCCGGATAGGTACTGACTGAACCACCCGCGACCCTGCTTCGTTGTCCGGCGACCTGCCTCGTATGGCTTACAGCTGCACGCTGATATTGATATCACGGTAAAGGGCAGGACACTCCGGTAACTGCAGTTTTTAGCCGGATCGTTTCAGCTTTCTTTGCCGAAAAGACCCGGTTTCTCGCCGGCCCCCGATGAAAGGCTCTTATGGGAAGAATGACAATCCTGCACTTGACAGAAACGTAACGGCGCTCGGCGTCGTGCTTCCGCGGATCTATGCCGAATACCAACGCGTCTATCGTAATCCCTACCTACAATGAGCGGGAAAACATCCCCGAACTACTGGAGCGAGTCCATCGTTCCATGCGGCCACTGGGCCATCCTTTTGAGATCGTCATTGTTGATGATGACAGCCCTGACGAAACATGGAAGGTCGCGTCACGGCAGTCAGACGGCGATCGGGTGCGGGTCATACGAAGACAGGGCAAGAAAGGGCTCGCTACCGCCGTGCTGACGGGGATTCAAGCAGCAAATTATGACGTAGTAGTCGTTATGGACGCTGACTTACAACATCCTCCCGAAAAGATACCAGAACTAGTTTCGCTCGTGCAAAATGGAGCGGATATAGCGATAGGAAGTCGGTTTGCTGAGCATAGCGCTTTGGAAGAGTTCAGCTTCTCAAGACGAGTACTATCTAAAGGTGCCGACTTTCTCGCCCGAACGCTTTTCAGAGAGGTACGCAGCATCAAGGACCCCGAGTCCGGGTTTTTCGCCTTCAAAAAGAACGTCATTGCCCACGCAAACCTTAGCCCGGTAGGCTATAAAATACTGCTTGAGATCCTTGTTCAAGGAGATTATGAGACGGTCTCAGAGGTCGGCTATACGTTTGACAAGCGAGGCAGCGGAGTGAGCAAACTCGGAGTGAAAAACGCAGTCGATTATCTTCATCATACGTCGAGTCTCTTTTTACGATCGGGAGAGTTTTATCGTTTTTGGAAATTTGCCGCCGTGGGCGCAGTGGGCGTTATTTTTAATTTAGCGGTACTATATGCGCTTACTGAACTCGGCGTTTTCTATCTGCTTTCGGGAGTCATTGCCATAGAAGCAGGTCTTGTGTCAAACTTCTTTTTGAACAGATCGTGGACATTCAGAGATAGAGTCACAAGCGGGCTTCGATACACACTCACGGCCCTTTATAGAGATCATGCCGTGCGGTTGGTTGGGATTGTACTGAACCTACTGATCTTGTGGCTCTTGACGAGTCTATTTGGTCTATACTACCTAACGTCGGACCTCATCGGAATAGGCGTCGCGGTGTTGTGGAACTATAGCGGAAATCAGTGGTGGATCTGGGAACCGGCGTTATAATCTTGTCAAGCTCATTCGGGCGCCACAAGGCCGGGGAGCTCCAGCTTTAATCGCCCTGCACGAACGCTTCGCGGACTATCGCTTTCACCTCGTCAAGAATCTCTATGGCTTCTTCAGTCGATTGGACGCGATGGACGTCAACCCTGCCATTTCTGTATAAAGTGATACCGCATCCTCCGTAGAAGAGCCGCGCCACGCCGAGTTTTTCAGCGCATTTGCCAGTATCACGCAGAATCTGACACAGTATCTCCATTGAAAACGGCTTCTCGAACGTGCCTTCAACTAAGATGCCGCCCCCTTTGCATGGTCTCACTGAATGTGCGCCGTACTTTTCTTCTGGCATAGCAGCGTTAGTGATGCGTTTCGGGTCTTTCTCGCTCCGATCGTTAGTGATGCGTTTCGGGTCTTTCTCGCTCCGATTTATGAACTCAAAGCTACTTATCACGTTCGGAGAATGCCCTGCAGTTAGTTCGGCTCGTTGTGGTCTTTTTTACTGCTCTTAATCCTAGTGGATGCAGCTCAACGCAGCAAAAAAAACGAGTCGTTTGGCGACGCATTTCTGCATTCTCATTCGGCTAATCGCAAACTGTGGGCACATTTTGTCCTGATCGCAGCGGTTAAGTCAGTTACGTTACTACAATCAAGTGTCTAGGTGCAGCGACTTGTGCCGACATGGCGGAATGGCTACGCAGCCGCCTGCAGAGCGGCTCATCCCGGTTCGATTCCGGGTGTCGGCTTAGTGTATATATTTACTCATCCGGGGGGCAGGCGACGGTAGGTGGATATCACGTGCAGCTCAGGGACAGCAAGGCACTGAGATCTGTGTTTAGATATTGCATCGTGCAGATCGTTCTGGCGCATTACGCTGTCCATCGTAACACTTTGTTGCTAGGCGAAGCTTCTGCTGCTTGTGCAAGAGCGATCAAATGGATTCACTAATCCTTCTCATAATTTTCTTCGTTTCTGTGTTCATCGGAGTGATTACCTCGATGTTTGGCATCGGGGAGGGAGTTCTTTTGGTTCCGTTTCTCACACTCGCAGCAGGGATCCCCATCCAAATTGATAGCTACGAGCCTCGTCAGCACGATAGCCAACTCGAGTGCCGCTTCAATGACGTAC
>Ga0326727_10027139_pt1 | contig 10544 bp, 10 predicted proteins | sample MB2enrmetagenome_FD_207643 | JGI IMG/M metagenome (GOLD analysis project Ga0326727, IMG submission 207643) | Lab enriched peat soil microbial communities from McLean, Ithaca, NY, United States - MB29MY | ecosystem: Environmental > Terrestrial > Soil > Wetlands > Peat | place: USA: New York...
GACAAGTCAGGGCGGAGCCCCCACCAACGGCTTTGTCTGCACCGCCACCGTGAAAGTCAACACGCCAACCACCGCGACGTCTACGGCCCCCTGCACGGCTACGCAGATCACCTACGGTCCCACGGAGGATGCGAACGGGAACCTGGCGCTGCCACGGGAGTTCATCACCGGCGTCGACCAGACGTGCGCAGCACCGGACACCTTCATCCACGGCTACGACGTGAACTCGCAGCAGGAGATCACGATCCAGACCAAGGGAGCGGATGGCAATCCCTATCCAGTCGCTCCGCTCAGCGGCGGCCTGCTGAAAGACGGCCGGAAGTTGTACTTCGGAACCTTTGACTCGGCGAGCCAGAACGCCCTGTTGCATCGCATCAATTTCGACCCGACCGCGGGTGCGGTAGGCGAGGACGTGACTCCGGTCAGCGTCGTCTCCGACGGCGTCGCGTTAGTGCCGCAGTTTGTCGCGGTTGTCCCCAAGTAAAAAGGAGAGATTTTTTGAAACTCAAACTGTTCGTCCTCTTCATGCTCCTGGCCTGCGTGAGTCTCGCTCACGCACAGGGTTTCATGTCCAACCTCTCGATCGGCTTCGGGGGAATGGGCGTTTTTCCGGGATCGACCGTTCAGAAGTCGGCTTTTGAAGCGGGTTACGGACTCAATCCCCCCACCCAGACCACGTCCAATTCCATTGGAGGAATCGTTGACGCGCGTTACGACTTCGGACATCACAGCGCGCTGGGGGCTTCGGTCGGCTTTAATCGCAGCACGTCGTACTTCTGGGACAACGAGCAAACCTACAACTACATCAAGAGCAACAACATCGAGATCATCGGAGACTATATCTTCCGCCTTCCGTCCAACGAGCGGGTGAAGCCTTACGCCGAGTTCGGCGGTGGCATGATTCACTTCAGCCCCGTCACCGGATACAGGGCCTCCGGAACTCCGCAGGACCAGATGAAGGCTGCCTTTTCCTACGGCTCGGGATGCGATTTCAAGTTGACTGACCACTGGTCGCTGCGCCTACAGTACCGCGGCCTGGTGCGCGGCGATCCGGATTTCAAGCTCTACGTCGCCCCGAGTTCCACGGCCGGCGGTGGTTTCGGCACGCAGTTGAAAGCGCACGTCGCCGAACCTGGAATCCAGCTCGTCTATCACTTCTAGTTCACGCGCAAGCAAGAAAGAAATGGCCGGAGCGAGATGCCCCGGCCTTCGCTTTTTGCGGCGGCGTTCCCGGCGAGCACGCCGTTGGCTCGAACGGGCGGCCGGGGGTCTACCGCAGTTCGTAGTTGGAGTAATTGATTTTCAGCGTTGCCGTTCCACCCAGGCGAACGTTGGTTACCGTCTGGTTGGTGGCCGGAAGCCAGAACTGTCCCACCTTCTGATAGCGGTGCACGATGCGTGTCTTCTTGATCCAGAACGAGGGGTTCTTGGCGGGCTCGGCGTCGATGCTCTCCACTGCAAAATCCACGCCGTTGACGCAGATCTCGCCGCGATAGAGGAACTTGTTGTCGCGCTTGGGCTCAACCGCCAGCAGGTAGCAGCCGCCGTATGCGCTGGGACGCGAGCCCAGATAGGTGAAATTGTAATTGTCCGTATTCAGCGCCGTCTGCCGCTGGTTCTCCGGATGAGCGGCCTCGCGCTCGCTCTCCAGCAGCTTGGCGAACACCTTTTGCTGAATCATCTTGGAACCGCTGCCGGCGACCACGTCGAAGCTCTTGCTCTCGGGAGCGGTATAGTGCGCAACCACCTCCATCGCCGCTTCGCGGTTGGAAGGAAAGCCTCGATACTCCAGGCTATAGGAGCGCTTGCCATCATAAGCGCGCAGCGCCGCGGCGCGCTGCTGGTTGTTATAGCTCAGGCGGGCGACGATCTGTTCGGCACTCAATGGCGGCAGGCTGGCGGCGCCGGTGGCGATCGGCTGCGCATCGGCGGCATGCAGACTTGGAGCCACCGCGACGAAGAGCAACGCCGCGGCGATAGGAACGAAGACAAACCTCCGTAGCTTACGATTCATCACACAAGCTCCTTGTGGCGACGGCACCGGACCGTCGGCGAACTCAGCCCGGAAGCTGCGTTTGAGTATCCCTGTAAGATGCTTCGAGAGCCTTGTTTGCCTACTCCAGACCTCTCGTCACGTGGACGGGCTATCTTCATCGGTCTCAGGAGGCCGGATCCGTCGAAACCGCTGCCTCCCGCGGAGCCTCACGAAAGAAGCCTGCAACCAGCCGCCAGAGCTTCATCACACCCGAGATCACAAAGAAGAGAGCCAGCTTCGGCAACGTGCCAAGATCGCGATAGAAAGGCTTGCCCTCGCCACCGACCAGCAGCGTGCCGCGACGCATGACGTACAGGTTGAACATCGCCGAAAGTGCCGTGAATGCCGCCGAGGCGATCATCCCGCTGGGAATGACATGGCCCTCCAGCGCGGAGTGAAAGAAGTAGTCGCCGATCTGGAAGAACACCGGGAAGATGCCCGCCAGCACCAGCTCCGCCTGCCATTGCGGTGTCGCAAAGCGTAGCGCCTGGGCCAAGGTACCGAAGAAACCCGCGCAGGTAGCGCCGTAGAAGGCTTCCACCAGCGCCGCTCCGTCGCGGCCCGCATGATGCGACTTGAGCGAAGCCACCATGAAGATTGCCCCGCGAAACATCGCGCTCAGAACTGCTGCTTTGCTGTTGAAGCGAAGCAGCACGCGCCGCCAGGGGTTCTGAACAAGCTCAAGCAACGCCTGCGGGACGGAAGCTGTCTTCGACGCGGGCGCGGCGAGATCGCCGCTGAACTGATCCATGGCGTCAGCATAGCCGAGTGTCGGTAAACAGCGCATATTCACGATGTCAAACTTTGATGAATCGAGCGCTTTTCAGACAACCCAATTACCGAAGTGCTCTCATTTTCATTTTTCATTGTTGGCTCCGTAATCAAACCTTTACCGAACTTCTTCCATACTGCTCACGACGTTGCGGGGCTGCACGAACACCACGCGAAGGAGGAGCTCGGTGCAGGCAAAGGTTGCTTGGTTTGACAGAGACCATTCGCTCATTCGTCAATTCAAGACCGGCGTTTCCATCCATAGCCACACCAGCCGTTCGAAAGAAAGCCTCGAGTTCATCGCCAGTATTCTCCAATCTCACCCGCTACTTCAGAAATTTCTCCGCTCCAAGGAAGACGAAATCGACAGGACTGGACAGAAGCTTCAGCTGTCGCGCGCCTATTGGACTCCGCCCCTGTGCCCGCGCTCGGCCTTTGAACTCGAAAAGAAGCAGATCGAAGAGAAGCTCGGGCTGAGAGCCATGGTCTCGCTCTCGGACCATGACAGCATCGAGGCGCCGATGTTGCTGCGCGTTGTGCCGGCGATGAAAGATGTTCCGGTCTCGCTGGAGTGGACCGTTCCCTTCCAGAGCTCGAAGTTTCATCTCGGCGTGCACAATCTTCCCGGCGAGCGCGCGCAGGAGTGGATGAGCGAGCTGGCAGCCTGCACCGCCGAGCCCAGCACCGAGCGCGTCTGCGATCTGCTCAGCACGCTGAGCGCTACCCCGGGCGTGCTGCTCGTCCTCAATCATCCGGTGTGGAATCTCTACGGCAGTCCCGCGCTGGAGTTCGAACAGAATCTGGAAGATTTTCTAGCGCTCAACAACGCGTACCTGCACGCCTTCGAGTTGAACGGCCTGCGCCGCTGCGAGGAGAACCGCCGCGTGGCGCAGATCAGCGCGCGCTGGCAACAGCTGCTGATCTCCGGCGGCGATCGTCACGGCTGTGAGCCCAACGCCAACCTCAATCTCACCAACGCCGGCAGCTTTGCCGAATGGGTGAACGAGCTGCGCGTCGAGCGCCGCAGCCAGCTGCTGTTCATGCCGCAGTATAATGACTCCCTTGTGGCACGCTGCTACCAGACCTTTCTCGACGCCGTTCGCGAATACCCCGAACACTCCGATGGAGCGTGGCGGTGGGATCAGCGCACCTTCCATCCCGGCCGCGATGGCTCGGTGCGGCCGCTGAGCACGCTCTGGAGGGACGTTCCCGGATTCCTGAAGGCGATCCTCGGCATCGCCCGCCTTGCCGAAACCACGAAACTGCTGCAGCAACTGCGTGTTTACGGTGGAACCCCGGCCGGCAGTCTGCCCGATATCGCCGGCCAGGAGGAACGCGCCTAGAGATGGCAAGGCCGATACGTGTCGCCCTCTTTCCCGACTCCCTGAATGAAGTTAACGGAGTCGCCAACACCTGCCGCAACTTTGTCGCCTACGCCAGGCGCAATGAATTTCCGATGCTTGTGATCAGCGCGAGCCCGAAAACAAGCTGCTCGCAGGATGGCGTCATCACCTACTTCGGACTCAAGCGCGGAGCACTCTCTTTCCGCCTGGAAGCCGATCTCTCCTTCGACCTCGTGCTCCTGCGTTACTACCGCAAGGTGCTGCGCGCACTGCGCGAGTTTCAGCCTGACGTGGTGCACATCACCGGCCCCAGCGATCTCGGCATATTAGGCGCAGTCGCCGGACACGCGCTGAAGATTCCCGTGGCCGCCGGCTGGCACACCAATATCCACGAATACGCCGCCCGCCGCGCCGCGCCGCTGCTGCCTCGCTGGATCAACTCCGATCGCCGGGCGCGCCTGCTGCAGAAGATCGAAGACTGGACCTTCAAGGTTACGGCGTTGTACTACGACGTCGCGCGCTTCCACTACGCTCCCAACCAGGAGCTGATCGACAAGTTGCACGCGGCCACGAAGAAACCCTGCGCGCTGATGGAGCGCGGCGTCGATCTCGGCATGTTCAGTCCCACGCGGCGCGACCGTGGCGATGACGGTCAATTCGTCATCGGCTACGTGGGCAGGCTTTCCACGGAAAAAAAGATCCGCAGCTTCCTTCCGCTCTCGCAGGCGGTGAAGGCCGCCGGACACAAGCACGTCAAGTTCGCCTTCGTCGGCCACGGCGGCGATCAGGACTGGCTGCGCAAGAATCTTCCCGAGGCCGAGATGCCCGGCGTATTGCGCGGCGAGCCGCTTGCCCGCGCCTACGCTAACCTGGACCTGTTCGCCTTCTTCTCCGAAACCGATACCTTCGGCAACGTCGTGCTGGAGGCGCTCGCTTCAGGCGTTCCCGCCGTCGTCACCGATAAAGGCGGACCGAAGTTCATCGTCGAGCACGAGCGCAGCGGCTTTATCTGCCCCAACGACGAGGAGTTCACCCGCGCGGTGCTTCGGCTGATCGCCGAGCCCGAGCTGCATCGGCAGATGGCCATCGCCGCCCGCCAGCGCGCCCAGCGCGCCTCATGGGACTCGGTCTTCGGCTCGGTCTACGAAACCTACCAGCGCGAGCTTGCACTCGAAGGGGATAGCACAACGCCGGCCCAGGTTCGCGAAAAACTAGCGCAGAAGTTGGATTGACTGAATCCGGTGGCCCACATCTGCCCGCTTTTGGCAGTTGTGGGATATAAGGCCCGCGCGGGTGCCCCATATCTGCCCTCCTTTGGCAGATGTGGGATGGCGATGTCCGCATCTACTCCACACTTTGTTAGAATCCACTCGATGGCGGAGCTAGGGAAAACACTGCTGTTCTTCGGACTGGTGCTGGCCGCGCTCGGCGCGGTGTTGCTGCTGGGCTCGCGCATCGGTCTTCCCATCGGCCGCCTTCCGGGCGATTTGCAGTGGCGCAGCCGCTCGGGAAACACCCAGGTTTATTTTCCTCTCGCAACCTCGATTCTGCTCAGCGTCGTGCTCACTCTCGTCCTCTGGATTCTGCGCAGCTTTCGACGGTAGATCCAGGCGATGGATTTCCTGCCATCTCCACCGGTCTGACTGGCATCTCTCTCAACGGCCCAAAGACTCCTGTGCCTTACCCAAAGAGAGGAGAACCACCATGCCCAGCATCACGTCCGATCCGAATTCTGTTGTCGCCATTTACGGCCAGCACCAGACTGCCGAGAACGCCGTCAAGGAACTGAAAAACGGGGGATTCGATATCAAGAAGCTCTCCATCATCGGCCGCGACTTCCAAACCGATGATCACGTCGTTGGCTTCTACAACACCGGCGACCGCATGAAGTACTGGGGCGGCATGGGAGCCTTCTGGGGCGGACTCTGGGGACTGCTCTTCGGCGCCGCTGTCCTCTTCGTTCCCGGCATCGGCCCGGTGGTTGCCGCCGGCTCAGTGGTCAGCTGGATCATCGCGGGCCTGGAAGGCGCAGCCGTAGTCGGCGGCCTTAGCGCGCTGGGAGCTGCTCTGTTCAGCGTCGGCATCCCGAAGAATTCGGTCATCAAGTACGAGACCTCGATCAAGGCCGGCAAGTTCGTGCTCATCGCCCACGGCACCGCCGAGGAGGTCGAGCACGCGCGCAGCATCCTGCAGAGCCAGGGCAAGGCCGAGCAGATCGATGTGCACCAGCACAAAGCTCCAGCCGAGCAAGCCGCGTAAGCAAGCTTTTGCAGTGCCCGAACCGTGATCGTTGCGGGGTGGGAGGGTTCCCGGCCTCCCACCTGCGGCGAGGTTGTACACTACCCCGGTGGGCGACTCTCAGTTCACCTTCGACTTCAGCACCACCGGGCCAGTGCGCCGCATCTATCCCGTGCGCGAGCTGGTCACCAGCGTACGCACGCATCTGGAGAAGGGATTTCCCGACGTCTGGGTGGAAGGCGAGCTTTCCAACTTCCGTCCTGCCGAGAGCGGCCATCTCTACCTCACGCTGAAAGATGGCGACGCCCAGCTGCGCGTGGTGATGTTCCGCGCACAGGCCCGGCTGCTGCGCTTCAAGCCGCAGAACGGCATGGCGGTCATCGTCCGCGGACGCATCACCATGTACGAGGCGCGCGGCGAGATGCAACTGCTCGCCGAGTACATGGAGCCGATGGGCGCAGGAGCATTGCAAGTGGCCTTCGAGCAGCTGAAAGCCAAGCTCGCCGCCGAGGGACTCTTCGACCCTGCGCGCAAGAAGCCGCTGCCGCTGCTGCCGCGACGCATCGGCGTCATCACCTCGCCGCGCGGCGCCGTCATTCAGGACATCCTCAACGTTCTGCGCCGCCGCCATCAGTCGCTCAACGTGCTGATCTTTCCCGCGCAGGTGCAGGGCGAAAGCGCCGTCACCGAACTCATCGCCGGGCTGCGCTTCTTCAACAAACAGCCTGCCGCAGCCGCATTCGCCGTCGATGTGCTGGTGCTGGCCCGTGGCGGCGGCAGCATCGAAGACCTCGCCGCCTTCAACGATGAATCTCTTGCGCGCGAGGTCGTCGCCAGCCGCATCCCCGTCATCTCCGCCGTTGGACACGAGACCGATTTCACCATCTGCGACTTCGTCGCCGATCTGCGCGCGCCCACGCCCTCGGCCGCTGCTGAAATCGTCATCCGCTCGCAGCAGGAGCTGCGCGAAAACGTCGCCGGCCTCTACGAGCGCCTGCGCCGCGCCATGCAGTACAAGCTGCTCTACGAGCGGCAGGCTCTGACGACGCTGGAGAAGAACCGCGTATTTGCGCGCATGGAAGACGCCATCGCCCGCCGTCAGCAGCGCGTCGATGACCTCCGCTTCCGGCTGGAATCGCTGATGCGCTCGCGCCTCGCTGCCGCCGGCCGCCGCCTCGAGCTTGGTCTTTCGCGCCTGCATCAGCGCGATCTCCGCCAGCATCTGGCCACTCGCCGCAGCCGTCTCCGCGCACAAGTGGAAGCTCTGGCCGCCGCTGTGCGCCATGTACTCATGCAGCGCAGGGCGCGGCTGGAGGGATTGGCCGGCAAGCTGGAGGCGCTCTCGCCGGTGGCAATTCTCGAGCGCGGCTATGCCCTCATCTTCGACATGCAGGGCACCGTGATCAAAAGCACCGAACAGCTCTCCGAGGGCGATCCCATCCGGGCGAGACTGGCACGCGGAGAGCTTTCGGCGCGCGTCGAAGCGCTGCGGCCGCCCGGTGACGACGCCAAGCCGTAGGCTCACAAGCTATTACGAATCCGGCAACATCAAGACCCCCACGCTGTTTTACAATGGTTTTCACCGGAAATTCCCGGAGATACCCAGACCCAACGCTCACGAAAGGAGAGTATGCCCACGTTTCCGAACCTGGCTGGATATCGGCCTCACCTGACCGCCGGATCGGTCCTGGACATCCTCCTGGTCGCTTTTCTGATCTACGAGTTCCTGCTGCTGGTGCGCGGCACGCGCGCGGTACCGATGCTCACCGGTGTCGGCGCGCTGGTCATCGCCTTTTACGTCGCCCATCTCAGCAACCTGCGCACTCTCGATTGGCTGGTCGGGACCATCCTGCCATACAGCATCTTTGCCCTGATCGTCATCTTCCAGAGTGAGATCCGCCAGGCTTTGGCACGACTGGGCCGAAACCTCACCCTCTCCCGCGGGACGAACGGGGAAACCGACGCATTCGACGATATCGTGATGGCAGCCAGTACCTTCTCCCAGGACCAGACCGGAGCGCTGGTGGTCATCGAGCGCGAGATCGGACTGCGGACCTATATCGAGAGCGGCGTCGCACTCGATGCACACCTCTCCTACGACCTGCTGGCAACGCTGTTTCGTCCCAGCGCCCCCCTGCACGATGGCGCCGTAATCGTGCAGAAAGACCGCATCGCAGCCGCTGCCTGCTTCCTGCCGCTCAGCATGAATCCGCTGCTCTCGACGCAGCTTGGCACGCGCCATCGCGCCGGCATCGGCATCACCGAAGAAACCGACGCTGTCTCGGTGATCATCTCGGAAGAAACCGGCGGAATCAGCATCGCCGTCGGCGGACAGGTGGAGCGCGATGTCACTCCGGAACGCCTTCGCCGGCGGCTGGCGGAGCTGCTGACACCCCATGGCCCGAACATCGGAATATCGCATCCCATGTCGAGTTCCATGGAGGCCATGCGTTCGCAGGAGACTGAGCGCACGCTGCGCGCGCACCGCGGAGACCCGTCATGATCTCCCGCCTCTGGCATCTGCTGGTTGACAACTCCGCGCTGAAGCTCGCCGCGCTGATCATCGCCGTCCTGATGTGGTACGGCGTTGCCCATGACCCGGTGTCCGAGGTCTCCGTGCGCGTTCCGGTCGAGTTTTCGCATCCGCCGAAGAACATGGAGTACATCACTGACGTACTTCCACAGGTACAGATCCGCCTGCGTGGCCCGGTGCGCGAGTTGCGCCAGTTGCAGCCGGAGAGCATACGTCTCATCCTCGATCTGCGGAATGCCACGCCCGGCGAACGCACCTTCGACATCACTCCCGAACAGATTCAGGTCCCGCATGATATCGAAGTGATGGAAGTAACTCCCGGCCGCCTGCACATGACCTTCGATACCCGCACGACCCGGCAGGTTCCAGTCAAGCCGCGCGTTGTCGGAACGCCCGCTCCCGGATATCGCCTGGTCTCCATCGTCGTCACTCCTGCCGTACTGAACATCACCGGTCCGTCGCGCCATGTCAATGCCGTCGAGAACGCCGTTACCGACGCCATCGACGATTCCGGAGTGGCCGGCCAGGCATCTTTTGAGACCATGCCCTACGTGGCCGATCCCCTGGTACACGTCAGCGCCCCCGGCCCCGTGAGAGTCATCGTAAGAACACAGCCGTCATCCTCTAAAGCTGGAGTCCAGTAACTTGCCTACCCCTCCTCGTCCTGTTGTCCGGCAGCTCTTCGGAACCGATGGAATTCGTGGCGTCGCCGGCGAATATCCTCTCGACCTCGCAACCGTCTACGCCATCGGCCGTGCCTGCGGAGCTCGCCTGGTCCGCCGCATTTCTGGAGCCCGCGTGGTGTTAGGGCAGGATACGCGCGAGTCCAGCGCCTGGATCGCCGAGGCGCTCGCCCGCGGACTGCGCGATGCCGGATGTGGCTTTGTCAGCGCCGGTGTGCTGACCACTCCCGGTGTTGCCTATCTCACCCGCACCCACGGCTTCGCCGCCGGTATCGTCGTCTCCGCCTCGCACAATCCCTGGCAGGATAACGGCATCAAGCTGTTCGGCTCCAACGGCATGAAGCTCGCCGACGAGATCGAGCATGAGATCGAGGCGGAGATCTTCGAACATCTCGACCAGCTCGCCGCGCACGAGCACGACTCCGCCAGCCTGATGGACGAGATTCTTCCCGGACGCGCGACTTTACGCGCCGACTACCAGTTCTGGCTCGCCTCCAACGTCGATGTCCGCAAGTTCTCCTCGATGCGAGTGCTCATCGACTGCGCTAACGGCGCCGCCTTCGCCATCGCGCCGGAGCTGTTCGCACGCATCGGAGCCGGCGTCGAGGCCCTGCACACCTCGCCTGACGGCCGCAACATCAACCAGGGCTGCGGTGCGCTTCATCCCGAGCACGTCTCCGCCGAGTTGAAGCGGCGTCCCGGGCATTTCGACATCGGCATCACTCTCGATGGCGACGCTGACCGCGCGCTCTTCTGCGATGAAGAGGGCAACATCGTCAACGGAGACGCCGTCCTGCTCATCGCCGCCCGCGATATGCACGCCCGCGGCGTGCTTGCGCAGAATACCGTGGTCGCCACAACCATGAGCAACATGGGGCTGGAGAAAGACCTCGAAGGCGCTGGGATTCGCCTTCTGCGCTCCGCCGTCGGCGATAAGTACG
>Ga0326727_10027141_pt1 | contig 10544 bp, 9 predicted proteins | sample MB2enrmetagenome_FD_207643 | JGI IMG/M metagenome (GOLD analysis project Ga0326727, IMG submission 207643) | Lab enriched peat soil microbial communities from McLean, Ithaca, NY, United States - MB29MY | ecosystem: Environmental > Terrestrial > Soil > Wetlands > Peat | place: USA: New York...
ATGCATTTATGTTAAATGTACAATGCGTGCACGTTCTCTCCGGCTCTGGCAGAGACGTGGCTACCCGCGCAGTTCGGCGAGATCGATCGTGGGTGGAACATAGCGTGGCAGGACATCTGCTCACTCCAGCGCAAAAGAAAGGGGCATGACAGGACCCCATGGGACAAGCTATCGCTTCCCGCACTACCGCCTGGGGAAACGTGGTGATTATGGCCGCGACGCCGTCCGTTGAACCCGATCCGGAACAGAGCGCCGCCGCCAACTGGTTTCCCCTGGAACTTCCCGGCCCTTCACCCTCCCTCCGGCTGAATCCCGATCTGGTCGATCGGCTGGAGCGCGAGGTCATCGACAGTTTCAAATCGCTCTCCAAACGCGGCTCCGAAGTTGGGGGCATCCTGTTGGGACAGGTCGCTTCCAATCCCCGCACCATCTTTATCGAAGATTACGAGCTGGTTCCCTGCGCCTATATCCGGGGCCCACTCTACTTGCTCTCGGATGTGGAGAAGCGCCGCCTGGAGGCGGCCATCCGCAACCGCAAGAACCGCGACCCCCGCCTCGTCCCCGTCGGTTTTCTGCGCAGCAACACCCGGACCGCGCTCGCTCCCGACGATGAGGATGTCTCGATCCTAAACACCTATTTCAGCGGTCCCAACAGCGTCCTCCTGCTGATCAAGCCGTTCTCGATGAAGCCCTGTCTGGCCGGCTGTTTCGCCTGGGGAGACGGCGACTTCGATCGAGCTCCCGACTCCCTGCAATTCACGTTCCGGCGATCGGAATTGCCGGCGAAGCGGGGACCGGTTCCCGCGCTTCGGCGAGTCGAGACGGTACTCCCCCTGCCGGTAGTGTTACGCGAGGAAACTCGGCCATCCGTTCCGCCCGCTCGCATGGAAGCGCCCGCGCCGCCTGCCGCTGTCGTGATGGCGCCGCCCGAGCCGCCCACGCCCGAGCCGGTCGAATCCATGGCGGAGCGCCTGCCCGACCCTCCGGCCATCGTCTGGGAGCCTCCGGTCGCGCCCATTGAACCGCCTCCGCCCGCGACGCTGTCGGAAGTTGAGGAGAGCCAGCCCGTCGCCCCGGTCCTGGCGCCGGAGCCCGCGACTCCGCCGGTTGCGCCTCTCGTGGCGGAATTGAGCGAGGCCGTTGTCGAGTCTGCGCCGCCTCCTTCCCCGGCCGCCGGGATTTCAGAGCTGGCATCCGCGGAAGTCCCGGTGGAAAGTCGGCTCGCCGCAGAGCCGGTGCCGGAAGTCGTTCCGGCCGCATCCCCGCTCCTCGATGCGAGGACCCAGGAGATGGTGGAGTTCCGGGCGCTCTTCCACCCTACCCCGCCTCCAGCGCAGGAAGTGGCTCCAGTTCCCGTGGCCCAGGCGCCCGCCAAGGCCCAGCGTCCCCGCCCCGCCTTCGATCTGCTGCGTTGGCTCGAGTTTTTGGCCGCCATGATCCTTGGAATCGTCCTGGGGTCCTACCTTCAGCACACGCTGGAGGGCAAACATCCGGAGTGGAAGGCGGATACGCCCGCGGGCTCGTCGCTTTCGCTCAAGGTTGAACGCAACGCGGGCCAACTGTACCTGAGCTGGGACCGGACTGCCCTCCCCATCCTCACCGCGCAGAAAGCCGCATTGGCCATCACGGACGGAGACCAGCGGCAAGTCTTGCCGCTGACCCTGGAGGAGCTGCGTACCGGATCTTTCGTGTTCTCGCCCAGCAGCAACGACACATCGTTTCAGGTAGATCTATCGGGATTCCCGGACGGACGCTCGGTGAGTGAGAGCATCCGCGCGGTTTGGGGCCGGCCTTCGGCCCTCGGCTCTCCGGCGCTCCCGGCGCCACTGCCCGTCTCGGCGGAGGTTAGACCCGCGACTCCTCCTCCGCCGGTGGTGTCTTCGAATGCACCTGCGGCGGTCGCCCCCGCCGAGCCCGCCGCGGAATCGCCCTCCGGCGCAAAGGAAGAAGCGGAAGCCCAAACGGCGCCGCCCCAGCCAGCGGCTGACTCTCCAACTCCTTGAAAACACGGGCGGCGCCCCCGGCCGCCCGGTCCAATATCCCGACGCCCTCACATTTTCCGGAACCTTTTCCGCCCGCCAGCCGAATCAATATTGACGGCTTGATGGACCCCCAACTTCCCACCGACGAAGACCTGCTGCAACAGATGCTCGCGGGCGACGAAGAAGCTTTCGCCGCGCTGTACCGCCGCCGGCAAGCCGGGGTGTTTCGTTTCGCACTCCACATGAGCGGATCGGCGGCCGCCGCCGAGGATGTGACCCAGGAAGTTTTTCTCTCGCTCATGCGGGACGCCGTCAAGTTCGATCCGCGCCGCGGATCGCTCGCGGCATTCCTTTATGGAATCGCGAGGAATCAGGTGTTGCGGGCACTGGACCGCCACGCCGGTCGCAGCTCCCAGGCGGAGTACGAACTGGCGGCGCCGGACGCGGATCCACTGGGCCATCTGACCCGCCGGGAGACCGTCGAAACGGTGCGCGCGGCGGTGCTCTCCCTGCCCGTCCATTATCGGGAGGTTGTGGTGCTCTGCGAGCTGCACGAGATGGATTACGCGCAGGCGGCCGCGGCCCTGGGTTGCGCCCTGGGGACGGTGCGTTCGCGCCTGCATCGCGCGCGCGGCCTGCTCGCCGAGAGGCTGCGGGGGGCGGCGGCGCCCGCCGTAGTGGCCGGCCAGATCAAGCCGGCGAGGTGTTCCGTATGAATTGCCGGGAGTTTGACGACTTGGTGTTTGAACTCGCCCGCGGCTGGGTGGCGGATGGAGCCGCATTGGCCCATACCGATGCCTGCTCGCGCTGTGCGGCCCGCCTGGCGAGCGAGCGCGAAGTGGCCGCGGCGCTGCGTATCCTGGCCACTAGTTCGCAGAGCCTGGAAGCCCCCGCACGCGTGGAGCGGGCTTTGCTCGCGACTTTCCGCCGCGGGGCGCGCACGCAATCGGCGGCGAAATCCGGCGCCCTTTGGCCGGCCTGGGGAATCGCGGCGGCGCTGGCCGTTCTGGCCGTCGCCGCGGCGTTGCAGCCAAGGGCGCCGTCGCCGGTTGCGGTTCGGAATGCAACCGTTTCGCAGACCGTTGAAGTGGCCGATGCCGGCGAGGTCACCACGCAGTATTTCGCCCTGGAGCGGAATACGGATCTGACCGCGCTGGAGGGGGCGCCGGTGGTGCGGATGAATCTGCCGCGCACCGTGCTGACGGCTTTTGGATTACCGATGAATCCGGAGCGTGCGGAGGAACCCGTGCAGGCCGACGTCGTGCTCGGCCCGGATGGGTTCGCCCGTGCCATCCGGTTCGTGAATTGACTGGAAACAGGAGAAGACCATGAAGAGTATCTGCATCCATACGGCGCTGGCGGCTATGCTGCTGGCTTCGCTGGCTTTGGCGCAAGGTCCCGGGCAGCCCGGCCCCCCGCGGGGAGGTCCCGGAGGAGACAACAAACACTGGATCGGCAGAGAGATGTCCCCGCCCGGCAAGATCGTCAGGGGCGCGCCCTATTCGGCACTGGCCGTGCGCGAAGCGAATCAGACTCTCGGCGACGGCACTAAGATTCATCGCCTGGTCTCCGGAGGCGTCTATCGCGACGGCCAGGGGCGCACTAGGAACGAAGTGGCGCACGGAGGCCACGGCATGTTCGCGCCCGCCGGCCATGAGGAGAAGTTGATCACCATCACCGATCCCGTAGCCGGCTTTACCTACGTGCTCGACCCGGCCCAGAAAACCGCGACCAAGGTGCCGCTGCACGCCGGCGGCCCCAGGGGTGGCCCGATGATGGGTCAGGCTGTCCACCAGGGCGGCCCACGGGGCGGCGCGATGATGGGTCCCGCTCCCGGCGGCGAAGGGCGCCGGCCAATGCACGCCGGCCTGGGCGCCATGCAAGGGGATTTCAAGAGCGAGTTTCTGCCCGCCAAGGACATCGAAGGCGTTTCGGCCGAAGGCCGCCGCATCACTACCACCATCCTGGCCGGTCAGATCGGCAACGATCATCCCATCGTGTCCGTTTCAGAGCGCTGGTTCTCGCCCAAGTTGCAGGTCGTCGTGCTGATGACGAACAGCAACCCGCGCATGGGCCAGGAGACCTATAAGCTGACCAAGATCAACTTGGCGGAACCCGACCCGTCGCTGTTTGAAATCCCGGCCGGTTACACCGTCATAGAAGGCAGAGCGCCCTTCTCCGGACAGCATCGCCAGGGCGTCCCACCCAACGCCCCACGGCGCGGGCCGGAACCACCCATGTAGCCTACTCCGGCCTAGGGGGCGGCTTTTGGGTCGCCCCCATTCCCCCCGCCTTTCCTGTTGTATCCTGGGGCGACCGGGTATCATCTCATGTTCATGCTCCGCTGTGTCCTCCTCTTGGCCTTCCTGCCGGCCGGCGGCCCGCTTCCCGCGCAAATCCCCTTGCCGCACCGCAATAAGCCGAAGGTGGAAAAGGCGGCCAATACCGTTGAAATCACCGGCATCCTGCGCAGCGTGAATGCCCAGGAGCTGATCGTGGAAGCCCAGGACACCCGCATCCTGACTCTCAAGCGCACCGAGACCACCAAGTTCCTCAAGGACTCCACCGAGACCCAGGCCTCCAGCTTCAACCCCGGCGACCATCTCACGGTCGAGGCCACCCAGGACGAAGAGGGCTACTTTTACGCGGTCGAGGTGATCTGGACCAAAGCCGGCACCCCCGAGGAGCGGGCCGGCGCCTCACTCCCGGTCGAAATCTCGGAGCAGACTCAGCCGGATGCCGATAAGGACGCGCCGCCGGTTCAGCGCCGAGCCGACTCGCCACCTCCAGCCGCCCCCCAGAGCGGCGCAGCTCCCGTCCCGCCGCCTCCTCCACAGCCCGAGCCGGAAGTCCAACCGCCTCGCACCGAGGTTCAAGACGCCGGGCCCCCGGTACGCGTTGGCGCAGACGACCCCGGCCCGCCCATTCAGCGCCACGGCGCTCCCGCCGCGCGCCGAGTAGCCACCATCCAACCGCCCACCGAGCTGACGCCCGCCGAAATCGCCTCGGCCCCCCCGCCGCCCAACGCGCCCACCGCCGCGCGGCCTTCTCAGCCGCGTCCCCAGGACCCCATCGTCGAAAAGGCGCGCCAGGCCGCCGCGGCCTTCGACGAGAAGTTGCCCAACTACATTTGCCAGGAGTTCACCGCCCGCTTCGAGAGCACTTCGCATCCGGCGAATTGGAGACCCATCGACATCGTCTCCGCCGAGGTGATCTTCGAGGACCAGATGGAGCATTACCGCAACATCAAGATCAACGACAAGCCCACCAATAAGCGGCTCGAGGACACCGGCGGGGCCTGGTCCAGAGGCGAGTACGGCTCCATCCTGGCCAGTCTCTTTTCGCCCGCCACCGCGGCCGAGTTCCGCAAACGCACCAGCGAAACCATCGCCGGCGTTTCCGCCGCGGTCTACGACTTCACGGTCGACCGGGAACACTCTAACTGGGCCATCCACGCGCCTTCCCAGCTTCTGCGTCCCGCCTATCGCGGCGCGGTGTGGATCGATCCTAAGACCGGCCGCGTGCTACGCATCGAAATGCAAGCCCGGCGGATGCCCGAGGAGTTCCCCCTGGATACCGTCGAATCCGCGGTGGATTACCAATACATTCGCCTGGGCGGCGCGGACCTGTTCCTGCTGCCCGTGCATGCCGAGATCCTGGCGTGCCAGCGCGGCACCAACAACTGCTCCCGCAACGCCATAGACTTCCGCAACTACCACCGCTACGCCGGCGAGTCGTCGATCACTTTCGGGAATTAGCGCCACCTGGCCAGGAACAGCTCCGAAGCCAGCGCCTCTTGTTCCCGATCCCCGGCCGCCTGCCATTCCGCCAGCCGCTTCTCTCGGAGTTTCTCCAGCAATCGGACGTCGCGCTCGGCCTTGAGCACCTGCGCGCGCTGGGCCGCGATGCGCCCCTCGCAATCGGCGCGCAGCTTCGCCAGGCGCTCCTTCTCCCGCGCTACGTGCAGCCGGTACGACTCCAGCGCCGCCAGCTCGCGCGCCTCCACGCTGGGCGAGTACAGCACGGCCCGCTCCTCCTGGGCCTTTTCCTCCTCCAGCCGCTCCCCTGCCAGACCCACCTGCCGCAGTTCTCCGAACAGGCGCTGCAGCTTGGTCTCCTCGAGTTCCAGGTGCAGCCGCCGCCACGCCAGCACGCTCTCCAGACGGAACCGGAAGCGTTGCATCGGATTCCCTTATCCGAGCAGCTTCACCAGCGTCTGCATCCGGTTCACCGTCTCCACCAGCGGGGACTTCCCGTCGATCGGCTGCCGCAGAAAGTCCAGCATCTGGGGCCGCGCGCGAATGGCCGAGTCGAGCTGCGGATTGGTTCCCGCCACGTAGGCGCCCAATTGGATGAGGTCCTCCGATTGCTGATAGGCGCTCAGCGCCTCCCGCATCCGCATGCCCGCCTCGCACTGCGCCGGGCTGGCCACCGCCGAACTCAGACGGCTCACCGAGTTCAGGATGTCGATGGCCGGATAATGCCCCCTGTTCGCGAGCTGGCGCGAGAGCACGATGTGTCCGTCCAGAATGGCCCGCACCGCGTCCGCGATCGGCTCCGTGATGTCGTCGCCTTCCACCAGCACCGTGAAGAACCCGGTGATGGAGCCGCGCCGGAATTTCCCCGCCCTCTCGAACACCTGGGGCAGCAGGCTGAATACCGATGGCGTGTAGCCCTTCTGGCTGGGAGGTTCCCCCGCGGCCAGTCCGATCTCCCGTTGCGCCATGGCCAGCCGCGTGACCGAGTCCATCACCAGCAATACGTCCGCGCCCTGGTCCCGGAAGTACTCCGCGATGGCCAGCGCCACGAAGCAGGCCCGGATGCGCAGCGGCGCCGGCCGGTCCGAAGTCGCCACCACCACCACCGACCGCTTCATGCCCTCCGGACCCAAATCGTGGTCCACGAAGGCGCGCACCTCGCGGTTGCGCTCGCCCACCAGCGCCACCACGCTGACGTCGGCGAAATTGTGCCGGCACATCGACCCCAGCAGCGTGCTCTTTCCCACCCCGCTGCCGCCGAAGATCCCGATTCTCTGCCCCTTCCCGCAAGGCAGCAGGCTGTCGATGGCGCGGATTCCGGTGACCAGCGGCTCCACGATGTGCTCGCGCTCCAGCGGCCCGGGCGGCGCCTTGTACAGGTCGTAGACCCCGGCCGCGTCCAGCGCCGGCCCCTTGTCCATGGGCTTGCCGAAGCCATCCAAAATGCGCCCCAGCAGGCCCGGCCCCACTTCCACCCGGGCGTCCTCCGGGCGCGCCACGATCGGGCTTCCCAGCTCCAGCCCGCTGGTCTCCTCGAAGGGCATCGAGAGCACCCGGCCGTCCCGGAATCCGACCGCTTGCGTCCGTATGCGCCGCCCCCCCGCGCAGTGTATCTCGCAGAAATCCCCCACCGCCACCGCCGGCCCCGCCGATTCCACCAGCAGGCCCACCAGGCCCAGCACCGTCCCGGTCCAGCGGTACGGGCTGGCTTGCTCCACGCTCTCCAGGTACCCCGCGATGTCCAACCGCCCGGGGTCGCTCATGGCTGCCGCTGCAATCTGTCCGCCAGCCCGCGCTGTATCTCTTCGAGCTGCGTATCCACGGAGGCGTCGAGCTGGCCCTGCGCCGTCTCGAAGATCGCCGCGCCCCGGTCCAGCCGCGGGTCCGCAACCACTTCCAGCCGCTGTCCGCGCCCGATCGCTTCCACATGCTTTCTCACGATCCCCGCGTTGTCCGGGCTGACCCGCACCCGATCCACTTCGCGTTCCCCGAGCTTCTCCAGCGCCGCCTTGACCACGCCCAGAATCGCCTCCGGATCCATGCTCAGCTCGCGGTGCAGGATTCGCCGGCCGATCGCCAGCGCCAGTTTCACCACGTCCTGCTCGGCGTCCCGCCGCAGCTTGCGCCGCGTTTGCGACAGGTCCACCAGCGTCTGCGCCAGTTGCTCCGCCACCGGGTCCAGCCGCGCCATCGCCTGTTCCTGTCCGGCGCTTTCCCCCTTGCGATAGCCGGCCGCGAAAGACTGCTGCTCGCGCTGCGGAATCTCCCGCTCCAGTTGCGCGATCCGGGCCACCAGCGGCTCCAGTTGCGACTGCAAGGCCGCCTCCCCGCCGGCCCCCACCCGTTTCCAAGCCACCGGGGCGGCCCGCACCGATTCGTCGCCCGTCAGCACTTTCGTGGACATACACTCCGCCGCTCTAAGTTCGGCGGAATGCCCGCGTTTCTTTAGAACCCCCGGTTGGGCAGACCCAGCCGTGCGCAAAGCCCCTGGAACTCCGCCTCGCCGCGCAGCGGGTCGAACGCCGGGTCCACGCCCATGAAGACCGCGTCGGTCAAGTGGGCGTCGGCGGCCCGGCGCAGCCACTCGATGGCCTGTTTCTTCTGGCCCAGTCCCGTCGAGACCCGCGCCAGCGCCACGCCCGCGTTCTTCTCCGCCTCTTCTACCCGCGCCAGTTCCGCCAGCGTCGATTGCGCCTCCGCCAGGCGCCCCGCGCGCGCCTGCGCGTTCCCCAGCCGGCCCAGCACCTCCACCGGGCGCGCCTGCTTCAAAATCGTCCGGTACTCCCCGATCGCCTCCGCCAGCTTCCCCTGTTCCGCCTGGCAATTGCCCAGAGTAAACCGCGCGAGCTGGTAGTTTGGGTCCATCTGGAGGTGACGCCGCGCCTCCCGAATCGCCTCCTCGTACCGCCGCGCGCAAAACAGCGTCACCGCCAGGACGTTACTGTTCAGATCCGTGAGCGGATCCAACCGCTGCGCCGCCTTTAACTGCGCGATGGCCTCTTTGAAGCGCCCCTGCGAGGTCAGCGCCAGCGCGTAACTGCGGCTGACCCGGGCATCGTTCGGGTTCAGCTCCAGCGCGCGCCGGTAGCGCCGCTCGCTGGCCGCCCAATCGTGATCGTAGGAGTAGCTGAGCATCGCCAATGCCGCATCCGCTTCCGCCAGCGTGTCGTCCAGCTCCAGCGCTCTGCGCGCCGACTCTTTGGCCTTGGCCGCTTCCCCATCCACGGAACCCACCGCCTGGAACGCCATGCCCGCATGAACGGCCGCCAGCGCCGCCCAGGCCTCCGCGAACCTCGGATCGGCCTGCACCGCCTGTTCGAGGTACGTCACGCTCTCCGGGAACCGCTGCCAGTCCGCCTTTAAGTACCGTCCGCGCCAATACGCGTCCAACGCCTCCGGCGGCGGCGTGTGGGTCGAGGCGCTTGCCTGCGCCTTCACGCCCAGCGCTCCATCCACCGCGCGCCGGATCTCATCCTCCACCCCCGGCGCGCCCGCCAGCTCCCGCTCAAAGCTGTTGGACCACAGATGATACCCGCTTCCCGCGTCGATCAGTTGGGCGGTGATGCGCAATCTGCCGTTTTCGGTCCGCACGCTGCCTTCCAGCACCGCTCCGACGCCCAGCTCCCTTCCGATCTTGCGGACATCCTCGCTCTTCCCTCGAAACTGGTAGGCGGAAGTGCGGGCCACCACCCGAAGCCCCGGCGTTTTCGCCAGACTGGTCGTCAGGTCCTCGACAAAGCCGTCGCTGACGTGTTCGCTCCCGGGCCTTCCATCCAGGTTCGTGAACGGCAGCACCGCGATGGATGGCGTCCGGGGCCAGAGCGCGACGATGAGCCAGTACCCCGCTCCCGCCAGCGCCAGAACTCCCGCCAGGGCCGCCGCAACCTTCCACCAGCGCCGGGCGCCGCGCCGAGCCTCTCCGCCAGCCTGCGTTTGCCGCCGGAACACCGGGACATAGGAGCCTCGCGGCATCTCGATGGCCACCGCATCTTCCCGCCCCGAGTTCGCGTAATAAGCCAGCAGCCGCCGCCGCAACTGTGTCGCCTGCACCCGCACGATCGAGTCGAATCGGGGATCGAAGTCGGGCCGCCGGCCGAACACCCGCGTGGCGACGGTGGTCTCTTTGAGCTCGCCGCCCCGCCCCTCCAGCGCTTCCTCGACGATGAACCGCAGGAAGGCCGCCAGCCGCGGCGCGGCCACGAAATCCGGAGACGCGACCACTCGCTCCAGATGTTCCCGGACCACGCTCGACGCCGGCGATGCCGGAGTGTCTGAGGTTAGATTCTTCGCCACGGCCCGCGCCGCCCGCCTCGCAAGCTCCACGAAACAAGCCAGTTTAACATGCTAATCGCAGCGATTGTCTTGTATTCGTTGCCCGCCCGGTCTAAACTTGCCGGAAGCCTGTGCGGCGTGGCAGTACAGTTCTACTCGCCGCCCGGTCGGACATCCATCAAACCGGAGTTCCTCCATCATGAAGCAGCCTCGTTATCATTTGCTCGCCGCAGTTCTTCTCGCCTGCCTGGCCGCCCTGCCCGCCCGCGCGGTCACCGCCAACGGAATCGCGATCTCGCAGGGGCCAGGTAAGCTGGTCAGCTCTCTGATCACCGCAGGATACGGGAGCGTGGACCTCTATGAGACTCTAGTGTTGATCCAGCGGGAAACTAATCCCAGCCTCGCTGGCGTCATCACGCCGGCCTTCATCGAAACGCTGGCGAGTTGCCCACTGAACAGTACGATCTTCACGACCCTGTTGAGCAGCTACCCTAACGGCGTCGTGATCTACGAGGACTGCACAGTGCAGCCC
>Ga0326727_10027142_pt1 | contig 10543 bp, 10 predicted proteins | sample MB2enrmetagenome_FD_207643 | JGI IMG/M metagenome (GOLD analysis project Ga0326727, IMG submission 207643) | Lab enriched peat soil microbial communities from McLean, Ithaca, NY, United States - MB29MY | ecosystem: Environmental > Terrestrial > Soil > Wetlands > Peat | place: USA: New York...
CGGCAAAGGCCACCAGCAGGAAGACAAAGATCGGAATGTAATTCTGTGGCATTAGCTTTCGGCACCCCGCCGTTGCATCCCACAATTGACCGCCGTCGTTCGCGGCACACTCCACTGGCGAAGCAGATTTCGCTTCCGGCCAATAGATAATTCCGCGAAAAAAGGCTGGCGAAAAAGTGAAATAACTGTACTGCCTTGGCAAACCCTGAATCTGTGATTCTCGTCACAGGAAACTACAAGTCCAGCTACCCGCGTAAACCCGCGCACACCAACACTCGCGCATTGCATGGCGCAATAAGTTGCTTCATCACTACGGAAGCCACATCCCCACTTTGGCGAACTGAGCAGATTACTACACACCGCCGCTTTCGGCAGCAAATTCTTTCAACATGTGCGAATAGAGTTGTAGGATTGGTGCGCTGGCGCCGCCCGGCGCGCGCCGCTCAATGTGGGGAGGAATAGCTATGGCTGATGCGGACGAGAAACTCAGGGTCGAATTCAACCAGTGGGCCGCCGATGGCCGCGGCGAGGAGATGGAGTCTCATCACCTGTGCATCGCCCAGCCTATGTTCGAACGCATGGCGCTCACCCCCGGCGAGCGCGTGCTCGACCTGGGCTGCGGCACCGGCTGGGCAACGCGGATGGCGGCTCAGGCCGTGGAGGGCGGTCCCGGCATGGCCGTCGGCCAGGACATCAGCGAGGAGATGATCGCCCGCGCCCGCGCCGCCAGCGTTGATATCGAAAACGTCCTCTTCGTCACCGGTGCCGCCGACGAAATTCCCTGGCGCGAGGATTACTTCCACAAGATCTTCTCCATCGAGAGCTTTTACTATTACGCCGATCAGGAGGCAGTGCTGCGCGAACTGCTGCGCGTGCTGCTTCCCGGCGGCCAACTGTTCATCCTGATCAACCTTTACACGGAGAACCCCTACTCGTTGCGATGGATTAAGGAACTGAACGTGCCGGTGCATGCGCGTTCGGAGAAGGAGTACGTCAAGATGCTCTCCGAGGCCGGCTTTGTTGAGGCCGCCTGTGAGCACATCCCCGACCCCACGCCCACGCCGGAAACCTATAGCGGCAAGTGGTTTGCCAACGCCGAAGAACTGCGCGACTTCAAGGGCATCGGAGCCCTGCTGCTGATGGCGCGCAAGCCTCAGCAGCCGTAACCATACTTCAGCCGCAATCCGGCGGGGGATGGGTTACAATGCTCAGTCAACGGGGCGGGCTATTGCAGGATGGCGGCTCTCCCAGACAGGATAGCCAGGCAGGCGCCCTCGGCGCACATCGGGTGAGGATTCTATGAGCAGTTGGTTGGACGATCGCTTCGAAAATAACTTCATGATCAGTTCGGTGGACTACGTCTTCAACTGGGCGCGCAAATCCGCCATCTGGCCCATGACCTTCGGCCTGGCCTGTTGTGCCATTGAGATGATTGCCAGCTCCACCTCGCGTTTTGACATCGCCCGCTTCGGCTCGGAGGTCTTCCGCCCCTCGCCGCGCCAGAGCGACCTGATGATCGTCGCCGGCACGGTGACCCTCAAGATGGCGCCGGTCGTGCAGCGCATCTACGCCCAGATGCCCGATCCCAAGTGGGTCATCGCCATGGGCGCCTGCGCCAGCGTCGGCGGCCCGTTCAATTCATACTCCGTGCTGCAGGGCGTAGATAAAATCGTGCCGGTGGACGTGTACGTGGTGGGCTGCCCGCCGCGTCCGGAGAACCTTTTTTACGGACTGCTTAAGCTGCAGGACAAGATTGACCAGATGTCAGTAGCACGCCGTCCCACCGCAATCCGCCTGAAGGAGGAGATGGTGGAGGACTTTGCCCAGCGCATGCAGGTGGTGCAGCAGGTTAAGCCGGGTGCGGTCAGCGAGATCGGCGACTCAACGGGAGCCTGATTTCAATATCTTGGTGTACTTATCGCGGCCCGGGAAATCGGGCCGTCCGTTTTTTTACGGCCGTGGGGGCGTTGGTAGTCAGTCACTATCGTATGTGACATAAATCACTTCCCGTCGGCCCATCCAACCCACAGAATGTTTGGTTGGCGTGAGGAGGCCCCATGGCCCGTGGCAGTGTGTCTATCGTCGTCGAGCGATGTAAAGCTTGCGGCTTTTGCGTTGAATTTTGTCCCAGCAAAGTGCTGGCCCTTTCCGATGCATTCAACTCCAAGGGGTATCATCCGCCTCACGCTGTGAATCCCGACAAGTGCAGTGGCTGCGATCTTTGCGGCATGTATTGCCCGGACTTCGCCATTCATGGCTACCGCCCCGGAAAAGCCGATGTGGTAGATGCGGCGGAAAAAGAGAAGGAGGCCGAATGACGCACGCAGATCCCATCGGCGTACTGACCGGAGCGCACTTTCTGGATGGCGATCACGCCGCCTGTGAAGGCGCCATCTGTGCCGGAGCCCGCTTCTCCGCCGGTTATCCCATCACGCCATCCACCGAGGTGGTGGAGCGCTTCAGCCATCGTGCGCCCAAGATTGGCGCAACCTTCATCCAGATGGAAGACGAACTGGCGGCCTCGATCGCCATCCTCGGCGCCGTCTGGGGAGGCGTGAAGGCCTTCACCGTCACCAGTGGCCCCGGCTTCAGCCTGATGATGGAGCACATTGGCTACGCGGTGATGACCGAAACGCCTTGTGTGTTTATTGACGTGCAGCGCGGCGGTCCAAGCACGGGTTTGCCCACCCTGCCGGCGCAGGCCGACATGATGCAGGTCAAATGGGGCTCGCATGGCGACTACGAGATCATCGCCCTCTGCCCCAACTCGCCGCAGGAGTGCTTCGACCTCACCATCAAGGCCTTCAACCTCTCTGAGAAGTACCGCGTGCCGGTCTTCGTGATGATGGACGAAGTTGTAGGCCACATGACAGAGAAGGTCGTCATTCCCCGCGCCGAGGAGATTGAGGTCGAACCACGCCACTTTACTAACAAAGATAAGAGCAGCTTCCAGCTCTACGCGCCCGTGGGCGAGGAGCAGACGCCCGAGATGGCCAAGGCCGGCGACGGTTACAAGGTTCACGTCACCGGGTTGACCCACGACGAGCGCGGTTATCCCAACATGACGCCCGCCGTGCAGGAGCGCATGGTGAAGCGGCTGGTCACCAAGATTCGCGACAACGCCGAGAAGATTTGCATCACCGAACAGCATGACGTGGAGGGCGCCGACGTAGTCGTGGTCAGCTACGGTATCACCTCTCGCGTGGCACAGCGCGCCGTGGAAATGGCACGCGCCAAAGGCCTGAAGGTGGGCACATTGCGGCTGATTACCGCCTGGCCCTTCCCGGATCACGTCATCCGCGCCATTGCCCCCAAGGTGAAGGGCTTTGTTGTGGCCGAGCTCAACCTGGGCCAGATGGTCCGCGAGGTTGAGCGCTCAGCGGCAGGCAAGTGCCGCGTGGCCCTTGTGGGCCATGCCGGCGGTACCGTGCACAAGCCCGAAGAAATCCTGAAGGCCATCGAGGAGGTGGCGCGATGAGCACACCCATTTGTATTCAGAAGGCCCCGGACAATCCGGTAGAGAGCTTCCTTCGCACCGACCGCATGCCGCACATCTGGTGTCCCGGCTGCGGCATCGGCACTACGGTCAACTGCTTTACCCGCGCGCTGATTGACAGTAAGACCGACCTCGACAAGCTGAGCATCGTCAGCGGCATCGGTTGCACCGGCCGCGTGGCGGGCTACGTCAACCTGGATAGCTTCCACACCACGCACGGTAGGGCCATCCCCTTCGCCACCGGCCTCAAGCTGGCCAGCCCGGAGATGACCGTGGTGGTGTACAGCGGTGACGGCGATCTCTTCGCCATCGGCGGCAACCATCTCATCCACGCCGCCCGCCGCAACGTGGACATCAAGGTCATCTGCGTTAACAACCTGACTTATGCCATGACGGGGGGCCAGACCGGTCCGGCCACTCCATTGGATGTGATTACTGCCACCGCTCCTTACGGCACGTACGACCCGGCCTTCAACCTGCCGTACCTGGTCGAGGCTGCCGGCGCCGTTTATGTTGCGCGCTGGACGACCTTCCACGTCAAGCAGTTGGCCAAGTCCATGGCGGAGATGTTCAAGAAGAAGGGCTTCTGTTTCATCGAGGTCGTCTCGCCCTGCCCCACGCTCTACCAGCGCCGCAACAAGATGGGCGATGCGCTCGATACTATGAAGTTCTACAAGGAAGTCAGCAAGACCAAGCACGGCACGCCCACCAGCGAGGTTGGCCTGACTAAGAGCGGAGAGATCATTGTTGGCAAGTTTGTGGATCGCGAGCGTCCCGACTTCGAGACCATGATGAAGGCCCACCTCGAAGCGTCGCTAGGCGATAAATACATCCCGGCGGAGGTGCCCACATGCAGCTAACCGAAATTCGCATTGCCGGCTTCGGTGGACAGGGCGTCATCATGTGCGCCAGCGTCATCGGCCGCGCCGCCTCCATTGTGGAGAACGGCTTTGCCACCATGACGCAGAACTTCGGCCCGGAGGCGCGCGGCGGAGCCTGCTCGGCACAGCTCGTGCTCTCTCCTACGCCCGTGCTCTACCCGTACGTGGCCAAACCGGACCTGATGGTGCTGATGTCGCAGGAGGCCTACGTGAAGTTTGCTCAGGACATCAAGCCCGGCGGCACGCTCATCGTGGAGCAGGACCTGGTGCGGGTGCAGGGGCTGGAGATTCCGGACGTGAAGGTCTTCGCCATTCCGGCCACTCGCATTGCCGAAGAGCTCGGCAAGAAGATGGTGCTGAACGTGGTGATGACCGGCTTCTTCGGTGCCATCAGCCAGCTCATCCCGCGCGAATCGCTGAAGAAGGCGGTGCTCGATTCGGTTCCTGCGGCCTTTGCAGAATTGAACGGCAAGGCCTACGACGCCGGCTACGAATACGGCCTTAAGCACATGCAGACCGGCGCACTCGACCTGGGCGAGGAAGACCCGGTCACCATCACCGAGTAGGTTGCAAAGAGAGTGGCGGCAGGGATGATGTCGCCACTCCTACATCCCTCCGCTTGTGGCACAATGGAGTTACATCCCAAGAGCGGGGATGGTGAAATGGCAGACACACCAGCCTTAGGAGCTGGCGCCGCAAGGCATGGGGGTTCAAGTCCCCCTCCCCGCACCACTCAAAGCATAAGAAAATAAACCATCACGCATTTGCGGAGAGATTTGCGTTGTTGTTTGTCCGGATGCCGGGTGACAAAGTGCATCTATAAGGCAGGTTACGGATATCAGAAAACCGTATGCTGTGAGCCGTGGAAATTGCCCCGCTAGACCCGGCCGGCCTGTCTTGCAGTTAATGAAGGAAGCGTCCAAGAGCGACAAAAACCCCGAGAGCAAAGAGAATAGCAGGGGCAACTGGCGGCTCACGGTGGCGCAAGTGATGACCAACTGCCAGCAGCATGATGACGCTTAAACCAACTGCCGCCCAGGCGCTTAACCAAGGAGCGACGCCCGTGACCATCGGGAGAGTAATACCCACAGCACCGGCCAGTTCTGCAATGCCGATGAAAGTTACAAGTCCGCGCGTCAGTCCGCTGGATCCGTTCTTCTCCAACATCGCTTTGTATTTCGTGTAGGCGAACAGTTTCATTCCACCCACTGCGATGAACACCAGCGACAGAAGAACCTGCACCACCCATAGAGCAATGTTCATACCCTCTCCTCATTCACGGGCCATCAGCGGCCTGCTGTGTTTACGAAGTTGTTAGAGTCTGGAGGAACGATTCTCGAGCATCATTGAACAATCATGTTCATTTTATACCAGGTCTATTGTTGAACCCGGATGCGAAATAATTGTAACCCGGGGCGGTAGGTTGACATCTTATTGAACACTGACGTTCAATGTTTTCACCTATGACCCGTAATTCTAAAATCCGAAAGCCGCTCAGTGCGGTACAGAAGCGAATTCAGCAGGCGGCTTTGCGTCTGTTTGTGGAAAAAGGCGTGAATGGCGTCAACGTAAAAGACCTTGCACGTAGCGCGAAAGTGGCACGAGGCACGATCTACAACAACCACCGTGCCTCAATCGAAGAGATGTTCCAGGAGATCGCAAGTCAGCTCAGCGTGGAGATGCATCAGCGAGTTGTTGCCACCTTGGGAGATCTCGATGATCCGGCAGAGCGGTTGGCGATCGGCATTCGGCTGTTTGTGCGCAGAGCCCATCGAGAGCCCGACTGGGGAGCCTTCATGGCGCGCTTTGCAATGAGCAACTCTGCGCTGCGGCAAATGTGGCTGGGGCCGCCACGCAAGGATGTCGTCGCCGGAATCGCAAGTGGCCGGTACAAGTTGCGTACTGAATTAATGCAGGCGGCGATCCCAATGATTGCTACAACAACACTGGGTGCGATGTTTCTTGTACTTAAGATGCACCGCAATTGGCGAAAGGCCGGATCCGATGCGGCCGAACTGACGCTGCGAGCACTGGGTGTGTCCGCGAAAGAGGCCTATGCGATTGCAACTGCTGAGCTTCCGGAGTTGGCTCCGGTTTCGTAGGCATTAGACTGCGTTCACGGCCTCTTGATGGGTCCTGAGTTGCTCAAGATAGCAGATGGATAGGAATAACGAGCCCCTATGCAGCCCGAGTTGAGGACGCAGCATCCCACGCGTCACCCGAATCCGACGGTGAAGGCCTCCGGTCTCGCTCACCTGATCTTTGAGAGGCCAGATCTCGATTTGGCTGAGCGCTTCCTCACGGACTTCGGCCTGGTTGTCGCGCACAAGTCTTCCGGCATCGTCTATATGCGCGGCACCGGGCCTGCTCCATACTGCTACAGGGTGCACTGGGCACCGAGGGCCAGGTTTGTCGGCTTCGGTCTGTGTGTTGCAACAGAGGCCGATCTGATCAAGGTTTCACGGCTTCCGGGAGCTTCGCCAATCGAATCCTGTCAGGAGCCGGGCGGAGGCAGACGCACTCGCCTCACCGATCCTTCCGGGTTTGTCGTCGAAGTTGTCTTCGGGCGCGCGGAAGCACCGGTACTCGAACGGCGGCTGCCACTTACGCTCAATGACGGGGCGACACCAAAGCGCGTGAATGCAACGCAGCGCCCTCCTGCCAAGCCTTCGGAGATCATCAAACTCGGCCACATCGTGCTGGAGGTCTCGGAATACCAGAAGACGTGTGAGTGGTACACAAAAATTTTCGGATTCATTCCAAGCGATGTCCAAGTCTTGCCGGATGGCTCTCCTCTAGTGACGTTCATGCGCCTGGATCTCGGAGACCAGGCGGCGGATCACCATACATTGGCAATTGCGCAGGGCTTCACGCCAGGTTACAGCCACAGTGCATTCGAAGTAGTCGATGCTGATGCTGTTGGCATGGGGCAAAGGATCCTTCGTGATCACGGATGGAAACACGCCTGGGGCATTGGACGCCACATTCTCGGCAGCCAATTATTTGATTACTGGCAGGACCCCTGGGGCGACAAGCACGAGCATTATTGCGATGGAGACCTCTTTACCTCCGGGGAGAAGATGGGGGTTGAGTGGGCCAGTCCCGACGCCATGGCGCAATGGGGCCAACGCATGCCCGCGAGTTTTAACCGGCCCAAACTGACCAAGGAGAATTTCCTGGGCTTGTTCCACAGTTTGAGGCACAGTCCTGACGTGACGCTGAAAAAGCTGGTCATGATCGCGAAACTGTTCGGCTGAGTGCCCGGTCTCCCGTTTTTCCATTCCAGTTGCGCGAGAGGAGTTCGTGACCGATGGCGTTTCCTGTAATTCGTTTTGAATACCAGGGACGTACTTCCTGGGGAGTAGTCAGAGATGACAAGGTGCTCGTAATTCCCGGTGAGTACAAAACCACCGAGGAATTCATCCGCGCCGCTCGCGTCGAAACGCTATCCGCTCTGAATTCGGAAGCGATACCGTACTCGGAGGTAAAGACGCTCTCTCCGGTGACACGCAATCAGCAGTTCATCTGCCTCGGGGCGAACTATCGCCAACACATGATCGAATCCGGCATCGACCCCGATGTGAAGCGCTTCAACATGATGTTTACCAAGGCTCCGGGTGCGATCGTGTCCGCTGATAGCGAACTGATCAAGCCGCGTTGCGTGCGTTTTCTCGATTACGAGATCGAACTCGGACTGGTGATCAAGAGAGACGTAACCCACAAGGTGAGCGTTTCGCAGGAGAACCTGGCGGACTACATCGCAGGTGTTGTCATCGTCAACGACTACTCGGCCCGGGACATTCAGATTCCGGAAGGGCAGTTTTATAAGGGCAAGAGCTTTCGAACCTTCGCGCCCGTAGGGCCGATTCTCTGTCTGTTGGAGCCTGCCGAGATGCATTACCTGAAAGAGCTTCAGTTAACGCTCACGGTCAACGGCGAAGTACGCCAGCACGACACGACCGCCAATCTTGTGAACGGGCCGTCAGAGACATTAACGGAGCTTTCAGGGATTCACGATCTTTCTCCCGGGGACTTGATCGCAACTGGAACGCCTTCCGGTTGCGCGCTCTCCGTACCGTCCCCCTTCAAGCAGCGGATTTTCGCGATGCTCCCGGAGAAGACCAAGTGGAAGACGTTCCTGAAAGTGCAGGAGCGGCGTACGCAGTATCTCAAGCTAGGAGATGTCGTCGAGTCGCGAATTCGTAGTTCGGACGGGGTGGTTGATTTGGGAGTGCAGCGGAACGTAGTCGTCGAAGAGGCCTGATGTCGGTTCGTACATTGTCGGACATTGCAGAACTCGAGAAAGTTCCATTGGCGGAGCGTCATCTTGCGACGAGCACGTATGCTGCGCTCAAGGCACAGGCAGAGAAGACACCCGAACGCAAGGCATTGAGCTTCTTCCTGGCAGCTAACCAATTCAAGAAGGTTCACGAATGGAGTTATCGGCAGCTGTTCGCTGAGATTACGCGTGCAGCAAATGCCTTTACTGATCTGGGACTGAAGCAGGATGAAGTGGTCGCTTTCATTCTGCCCAACCTTCCGGAGACACACTTCACCATTTGGGGAGGCGAAGCGGCCGGAATTGCCATGCCGATCAACCCCCTGCTGGAAGCTGCACAAATCGGCGAGTTATTACGCGCAGCCCGGGCCAGAATTGTTGTCACGCTCGCGCCTACTCCCGGTACGAACCTGTGGCAGAAGCTCGCCAGCCAGTTGGAGACTCTGCCAGACGTCGAGACGGTTGTTTGGGTGAGCCTGGCGCGGTATCTGCCGACGCTGAAACAAACCGCACTCCTTTGGAGTGCATGGCGTGAGCGTGGGCGGCACACCAAGCAGAGGTTGGTTGATCTGGCGACCGTAATGAAAGGTCAGCCAGGGGACAAGCTCATCAGCCATCGAGCGATCCAGCCACACGAGCATTCCTCCTACTTCTGTACCGGCGGAACGACGGGTTTGCCCAAGATCGCATGCCGCACGCACGGCTCGGAGGTTTTTGATGCCTGGGCCGTCGGACTGACTCTGGGGCCTCGCGAACGGCGCAACATATTCTTCTGCGGCCTTCCGTTATTCCATGTGAATGGGCAACTCGTAACCGGACTGCTGCCGTGGACGCGCGGTGACGAGGTCGTTCTGGGCACACCACTCGGCTACCGTGGCGAAGGTGTGCTCAAGCACTTCTGGCGGATCGTTGAGCACTTCAAGATCAACTTCTTTTCCGGTGTGCCGACTGTCTATGCATCGCTATTGCAGCAACCAATCGGCAACTGCGATATTTCCAGCCTTGAATATGCACTGTGCGGCGCCGCGCCAATGCCTCCGGAACTGTTTCGCAACTTTGAAAGCAAAACCGGTGTGCGAATTCTGGAGGGCTACGGATTGACCGAGGGTGCATGTGTCTCGTCCATCAATCCGCCGGAAGGTGAGCGCCGCGTGGGCTCGATCGGACTTCGCTTGCCGTATCAATCCATGAAGGCCGTGATCCTCGATAAAGATGCGCTCTACGCACGCGAAGCCCAGGTCGGCGAGATTGGAACGATCCTCATTCACGGCCCGAATTTATTCGACGGATACCTGAACAGCGAACACGAGAAATCCACTTGGAGTGAAATTGACGGGCAGCGATGGCTCAACACCGGCGATCTCGGAAGACAGGACGCTGAAGGGTACTTCTGGCTTACCGGCCGCAGCAAAGAGTTGATTATCCGTGGCGGACACAACATTGATCCGATGCTGATCGAGGAACCGCTATTGCGCCATCCCGACGTACAGATGGCCGCGGCCGTCGCGCGCCCCGACGCTCTTTACGGTGAGTTTCCCGTTGCCTACGTGCAACTGCGAGCTGGCGCAACCGTCTCGGAAGAGGCGTTGCTCGAACATGCGAAGAAGAATATCGGCGAACGCGCCGCCTGGCCGAAGTCCATTCGAATCATCGATCAAATGCCCCAGACCGCCGTGGGAAAACTTTTCAAACCAGCTTTGAAGAAGATGGAGGTTCGGGACGCGTTGCTGCACGCACTGTTCGAGGCAGGGCTCGGCAATAGCAGATTGGAACTGATCGACAACCCACAGTCGGGATTGCAGGTGAGAGTCTTCGTTGACTCGGAGCAGAACAAGCAGAAAGCAGAATCCGTACTGGCGCAATTTTCTTTTGCATACACCGTTGTTC
>Ga0326727_10027143_pt1 | contig 10543 bp, 6 predicted proteins | sample MB2enrmetagenome_FD_207643 | JGI IMG/M metagenome (GOLD analysis project Ga0326727, IMG submission 207643) | Lab enriched peat soil microbial communities from McLean, Ithaca, NY, United States - MB29MY | ecosystem: Environmental > Terrestrial > Soil > Wetlands > Peat | place: USA: New York...
GTCGCGGCCGTTGTTCTGGCATTGGCCAGTGCGCTGGCGGCGGGAGCGTTTCCCTCGTTCGGAAGCTCGCGTCTCGATCCCAACCAAGCACTGCGCCAGGGGGGAAGGACGAGCGGCGCGGGCCGCTCTCAGCGCCGTCTGCGTGGCAGCTTTATCGTCGCCCAAATCGCCATTTCTTTGCTTCTTGTGGTGGTTTCCGGGCTGCTGCTGCGAACTCTGTACGATCTGCTGCACACCGAGGTCGGCTTTCGCACCGACCATCTGCTTACCGCGGAGATTCAGTTGCCTTCGCTTCGTTATCGCAATCGGGATGTGATGCAGGCGTATTACGAGCCACTGCTGGACAAGATTGAGGGGCTTCCAGGGGTGCAGGCGGCAGGAGTCATTCAGGCGTTTCCCGTAGCCAGTGCTTGGTCGAACACTGAAATTCAGATCGTGGGCCATCCCCCGGTGGCGGCCAAGGCGGAACAGATGGCGGAGGTGCGACTTCTGACCCCGGGCTACTTCCGCGCGCTTGGCATCGGCCTGGTCCGCGGACGCATGCTGGATCCGCGAATTGACCTCGCCGCCGCGCAGCCCGTATGCGTGGTGAACGAGGCTTTTGTACGGAAGTTCTTCTCTCCCAACGAGGACCCCATCGGCCAGCAGGTGGGGGAGCTAGGCGGGAACGATAAGTGGGCGATAGCCGGCGTGGTGCGAGATGTGCGGCAGGTTTTGAATATGCCGCCGCTGGCGGAATTCGACTTGTCTGTGGCTCAGGCGGCCCAGCACGAAGAGCTTGCCGCGCTTGCCCTCGCTTCCATGACGCTCGTGGTTCGTTCCAGCCTGGCCCCGGAAGGCTCGATTCGGGCCGTGCGGAGCGTGATGCGGCAAGTCGATCCCGACGTCTCGCTTTCGCGTATCCGGACCATGCCGGAAGTCATCGCCGATACGCTGAGGTTCGACCGGCTGCAGGGTTGGCTGTTCGGCATCTTTGCCGGGCTGGCGCTCCTGCTGGCCGCGGTCGGTATCTATGGCCTCATCGGCCACGAAGTCGAATTGAGCACCCGAGACATTGGCATTCGCATGGCGCTGGGCTCCACCCAGGGGAAAGTGCTGCTGCGGACTTTGCGCCGCGTGGCTTGGCTGGGGCTGGCCGGACTTGCCTTGGGATGGGCGGCGGCATTGGCCATGAGAAAGGTGATTGGTTCGGTGGTCACAATTGACGTGGGACACGATTATCTCCTGCTGGCCGGCTTGACGGCGATCTTGGCGGCCGTGGGTCTGCTGGCCAGCCTGTATCCCGCCTGCCGTGCGGCGGCCATCGAGCCCATGGAGGCGTTGAGGATGGAGTAGGGAAGCGGGCTAGGGATGTGGGGCACCCGGCGGAATCGAGCGTCGCAGCCCCGCCCGCCCGGAGAAAGGTGTGAAAGAAATGTTGTACTCGCAACCCAAGTATCTGGGTCATCCTGAGCGAAGCGAAGGATCTGCTGTTTCTTTTTCCTCCGATGCCGTTGAGGGCACACGAGAAAGCAGATCCTTCGCTGTGCTCAGGATGACCCGACTCACGTGGGTACCGGATTCCAGGGTGACTGACGAACCGATGCTTTCACACTTTCAGACAACCGGCGATACGAGGCAATAGAAAATGGGAATGCTAGCGCAGGACCTTCGCTTCGCGGTGCGCCAGTGGTGCCAAGCCCCGGGATTTGCCGGCATGGCTATCGCGACGCTGGCGCTGGCGGTGGGCATTGCCACCGCCATGTTCAGCGTGATCGATGCCGCCGTCTTGCAGCCGCTGCCCTACTCCGATCCGGACCGGATTGCCTATCTTCAGCCGTTTTCGCCCCAGGGCTATATCTCGCCCGCTTCGTATCCGGAATACCTCGAACTGCGCCGGGCGAATCGCACGCTGCAAGCTTTGGCGGGGGCGTCCACCTGGCAAACCCCGAAGTTCGAGGAGGGAGACAGCGCGGCTGCCGGAGCCAGTCCCGTCGTCACCGTTGAGGGGAGCGACAACTTCTTCGAGGTTTTCGGCGCGCGCCCGGTTTTGGGACGGACGTTTGCTCCGGGCGAGGACCAACCGGGGCGCAACCGCGTGGCCGTCCTGAGCTACCAGGTCTGGCAACAGAACTTTGGCGGGCGGGGGGATGTGCTGGGCGCCAGCGTGCGAATGGGCGGGGCCTGGTATGCGGTGATCGGAGTGATGCCCGCGGACTTCCGCTATCCCATCCAAATGACGAATGCCGTCTATGTTCCCTTGGCCCCCAGCAAGGAATTGGCAGAGACCCGAGATCACTGGCTGCCCCTCGTGGCCCGGCTCAAGCCGGGCGTGAGTTTTCGGCAGGCGGAGCTTGACTTGAAACAACTGGAGGACGAGATCGGGCGCGCCCACCCCGACGAGAACGGGCGGCGCTTTGAGGCTATCCCCATGGCGCAGTCCATTCTGGGCGGGGCGGGTGCGCCCCTGCGGGTGCTCACGCTGGCAGTGCTGGGCGTACTGGCCATCGGCTGCGTAAACGTGGCCGGGCTTTTGCTGGCGCATGGTGTCCGGCGCGAGCATGAACTGGGCCTGCGTCTGGCGGTCGGCGCCACCCGCGTCCGGGTGATCCGTCAAATGCTGACGGAAAGCGCATTGTTGGCTATCGTGGGGGCGGGAGGAGGTGTGTTTCTGGCGGGGGCGCTGCTGCGGGCCATGAAGCCTCTGCTGTTGCGCGCCCTGGCGCGCGGGGCGGACCTGGCGCTGAATCCGCCGGTCCTGCTGGCCGCTATCTTGGTTGCCCTGATCGGCGCGTTGGCGGCGGGAGCCTTTCCCGCCCTGCGCAGTGCGCACCTTGAACCCTACCGGGCGTTGCGCAGTGGAGAAAATACGGCCAGCACCAGCCGCGCGCACCGCCGCCTGCGCGGCGGCTTCATCGTGGCGCAGATCGCGCTTTCTCTGGTTTTGCTGGTGGTTGCCGGACTCTTGCTGCGCACCCTGTACAACTTGCGGCACACCAATCTGGGCTTTCGCACCGACCATCTGCTCACCGGGGTCGTCAACCTGCCGATGCCGCGCTATCGGGATCGCGATCCCATGAAGGCGTTCTACCAGCCACTGCTGGACGGGATTGGGGCCATCCCGGGGGTGGAAGCCGCCGGCATCATCCAGGACTTTCCGGTCGTGAATTGGGGCTGGAACAGCGATGTCCAGATCGCAGGACATCCGCCGGCGGCGCCCGATGTGGAACAACTGGCAGAAATCCGCGTTGCCACTCCGGGGTACTTTCAGGCACTGGGCATCGGCTTGGTGCGCGGACGCATGCTCGACCCGAGTATCGACGTGCCTAACGCGCCGCCGGCATGCGTGGTTAACCAGGCGTTTGTGAAAAAGTTCTTCGCTTCCGAGGAGGACCCGATCGGCCAGCACATGACGGGAGACCCTCCGGTGACCATTGTCGGGGTGGTGCGCGACGTGCGGCAGGATCTGCGACAACCGCCGTTGGCGGAATGGGACATACCGGCGACGCAGGTCCCCCCGGGTGCGATGTCCGGCATGGCTTTTGCCTCCATGAATCTAGTGGTGCGTTCCCGGCTGGCCCCGGAATCGACGCTTCCAGCCCTGCGGAGCGTGATGAAGAAGCTCGATCCCGATGTCTCTCTTTCCCGCGTCCGGAACATGCCGGAAGTGATCGCGGACACGCTGGTATTCGAACGGCTGCAAAGCTGGCTGTTCGGAATTTTTGCGGGCTTGGCGCTGCTGCTGGCGGCGGCGGGAATCTACGGACTGATCAGCCACGAAGTCGAGCTGAGCACGCGGGAAATTGGCATTCGCGTGGCGCTGGGTTCCACGCGCCGGCAGGTGCTGGCCGGTACGCTTCGCCGGATAGCTTACCTGGCGCTGCTGGGGATTGCCTTGGGATGGGCCGCGGCGCTGGCGCTGCGCAAAGTCATTGCCGCAGTGGTCGAGATTCACGTAGGGCACGACTATCTCCTGCTGGCGGGCTTGACGGCGATCTTGGCGGCCGTAGGTCTGCTGGCCAGCCTGTATCCCGCTTGCCGTGCGGCGGCGATTGAGCCTATGGAAGCGCTGAGGATGGAGTAGGGGGGTGGTTGCTGCAAGCAGTCGAGAATGGGGCGGCACGGAGACGGAGGTCTTCTTATGGTGACTCGACGATATCTATTTGTCTTAGTTTTCTTATTGGGTGCGCAGGTGGGGTTCGGCCAAGAAGGCAAGAAGGTGGTTGCGCTCTCCTCAGAGTTCACCTCCGCCCTGCAACCGACTTACAATCCACTCGCTCCTTATCGAGGTATCGCCGTGCCGGCGCCCAGCATGCAAAACTCCGCCCGGCTGGCTGAGTTGATCCACGAGGGCAAGCTGAACTTGACGTTGCGCGATGCTATCGATCTGGCCCTGGAAGACAACCTCGACCTGGCGATTTCCAGATACAACCTGTCGATTGCCGATACCGACGTCCTGCGCACCAGCGCCGGAGGCTCGGTGAGGGGCGTGGCGACCGGGATCATCCAGGGAACTCCCGGGGGGCAGGGCAACGCCGGCACGGAAGCTTCCGGTGCGGGCGCGGGCGCCGGCGGCACCAGCGCGGGCGCTGGCGGGGCCGGGGCTGGCGCCTCCGGTCTGGTGCAGTCCACGCTGGGGGTGGGCACGGCCGTCGGAAGTTTCGATCCGATGATTAGCGGCAGGTTCTACGTCGATCACAGCTCGCAAACCCTGACCAACCTGCAACTCTACGGCGTGCCGGTACTCCACCAGAACACCGGGCTCGGGAACTTCTCGTACAGCCAGGCGTTTTCCACGGGCACGAACCTGAGCGTGCAATTCGACAACCAGCGTCAAACCGCCAACAGTCCCTACGTTGCCTTGAACCCGGTGTTCAATTCCAGCATGCAAGCGTTGGTGGAGCAGCCCTTGCTGGCCGGCTTTGGCACGGCTACGAATCTGCGCTATCTGCGCATTGCCAGGAACAACCGGAAGATCTCCGATATTGCCTTTCGCGCCCAAGTGATGGCTACGGTCACCCAGATCGCGAATATCTACTGGGATCTGGTCGAGGCCTACGACAACGAGAAGGTGAAAACGAGCTCCCTGGAGTTTGCCAAGCGAGCTTTGGAGACCACCCAAAAGCAATTGCAACTGGAGGCTACGCCCGCCATGGAGGTGATGAAAGCGGAAGCGGAGGTGGCCACGCGGGAGGAAGGGCTTACCACCGCGCGGGCCCAGTTGCAGTTGCAGGAATTGCTGATGAAGAATGCCATCACCCGCCGGCTGGACCCGGCGCTGGAGGAAATGCCGGTAGTGCCGGAAGATCGCATGCACGGCGACGTTTCCGACGCCAGCGTGCCGGTGGAGAACCTGATTGCACAGGCGCTGGAGAATCGCCCGGAGCTGCAGGAGTCCGGCATTGACATGCAGAACCGCGAGCTCAGCCGCAAGACCGCCCGCAATAACCTGCTTCCGGTCCTGAGCCTTTACGGTGTCTACGCGGGCAGCGGTTCCGGCGGAACCCAGAATCCGTTCTACTCCGAGGCGAACATCAACGCCCCCGCCGGCCTGGGCGGCGCCTTAGGCAACGCTTTCAACAACAGTTCGCCGGATTACCAGGTGGGGCTGCAGTTGAGCATTCCTCTGCGCAACCGGCAGGCCAAGGCGGACCAGTACCGCACCGAGCTGGAGTACCGCCAGTCGCAACTGAGCTTCGAGGAACAGAAGAAGGGCATTCGCATTCAGGTGCGGAATGCACAATATACTCTGCAACAGAACCTGAGCCGCGTCAGCGCGGCGCGCAAAGCGCGGGACCTCCGGCAAAAGACGCTGGCCATCATGCAGCAGGAGCAGGAATTGGGAGCGGGATCGAATCAGCAAACCCTGGACGCGGAAAACGAACTTGCCTTGGCCGAGTCCACTTTGGTGAGCGCGGAAACCGCCTGCGAGAAGGCGCGCATCGAGCTGCGCCGCGCCACCGGCACGATCCTGGACGACTATGGCATCTCCCTCGCCGACGCCAAGGCCGGGGCCGGATCGGCAGGCCGATAATCGAAAACGTAGCGCTAAAAGACAGTCGGAAATTCACCACAGAGGACACAGCGGACACGGAGGACGCGGAGGAAGACCAAGGGATTGACTTTGCTTGCTGTCGATTTTTTCTGTGTCCTCGCCTCAGTCACAAGGGCTTGCGCAAAGCTCAGGAACCGTGACGCCGGAGGCGTGCGGCATTTCAGGAGCGGCCTCGTCGAGTATGGTCGCGATCACATCCGCGGCGCTGTATCCGAGTCCCGCCGGCGGCAGAAAACGCGCCAGGGTGGTCAAGTCGTCCCCGGCGGTAATCAGGCCCTGTTCCAGGCGGTTTCCGCAACGCATCTGCGGGTATCCCACATTGGCGAGCAGAGCGTTGCACAGGCACTTCTTCCCGACCGTCGTTTCCAGCTTGCCGCCCTTGGCGAGGTAGGCGGCTTCCGGTTCGGCGGAGCATCGGTATTCGATGACGCCGCCGTCCGTCCAGTGGGCTTCACGCATGAAACCGAGATCGCAGATGCGAGGCCTGGCCGCGTAGGCCTTATACTCCGAGAGCGAACCTTCCAGTTGTGCGGCTTTGAAGGGAAAACCCGTGGGCGAGCTTACGGGATCGGTAAAGACGTCGGCATCGCCCGCGGCGGCTTTCCGCAACAAGGCGCGCTTGTAGTCCTCCCGGAGGGCCGACTCGGCACAGAAAGCGAAGGCGGTTCCAACCTGGACTCCAGCGGCTCCTGCCGCTAAGGCACGGTGCAGACTTTCCGCGGTGCCGTAGCCGCCGGCCAGCCAGAACGGCACGCCCAATTCCCGGAGCGCCGCGAGATCGACGCGGTCGCGCTCGCCATAGATCGCCTCGCCCCGCCGGTTCAACTGAAGTTTTCCCCGGGGAGGCGCGTTGTGGCCGCCGGCGGTGGGTCCTTCGATGACCAAGCCGTCCACCTTGCCGTTTGACTTCTTGATCATGGTTGCCGCCAGCGTATTGGAGGCCACGATAGCGAGGAACTTCGGGCGTCTGAGATGGGGGAGCGCACATTCGGCGAACACGCCCGGATCGAACCGCAGCGTCGTACGCTCTCCCTCCGGCGCACCGGCGACATGCAGAGGATAAGTTGCGGGTTCGTGGTGTACGAACGCGTCGAGAACCCCGGGAATCTTGGTCGGGATGCCGGCTCCCATGATGACGTAGCTCACGCCGGCCAGCATGGCCCCGTAGAGGGAACACAGGTGCGGGATCTGGACCTTTTCCAGGTAGTTGATGCCGACGGGATAGTCATGGCCTTCGCGGGCGAGAACCACTTCCACGAAGTTGGCGGTAATCCAGAGTTCCTGCAGCTCGCGATTGCTGGTGCTCACCGGCATGGGCAGAGTCTTGTAGGCCGCTCCCCTTGCCTTACCGCCGGAAACGTAATAGCTCCGCCATATGCGTTCGGCCATGTGGGGAAAAGGAAAACGATCGAGCCCGCGCCGCATGTGCCCGCCGGGGTCGCCGTCCTGCAAGCGCCGCACCAGAACCTGGTCCAAGGCGGTTCCCGAGACCACGCCCAACTGCCCGAGTCGTGAAACCGTCTGCGCCAGCCGCCAATGGGAAACCGCGACGCCCATTCCGCCCTGGATAATCGTCGGAGGATTGCTCATCCCGCCTCCTGCCGGCCCCAATTGTTTCAGGTTCAGCCCACTGCGATTGTCAGAGTTCTGTAATAGCGGCCCTCGGTTTACGCTGGCGCCTATTACGAAAGTGTGACAGACGCTTGATTGGGGCGATGCTAGCCTGATTTTGCAGACGTAGCGCTGCCGTCCCCCAGGCGGCAAGGGAAAGACCGCCCGCCGGTGAGATGCGCCCAGCGTCAAGACCCGATAATGAGGAGCGTCCCTTTGTGAGCCTACTGAAACATGATCGCACCCTGACCCAGCCCATCATTTGGACCACCACTGGCTTCATGATTCTCTTCCACTTGGGTGCGGTTGCCGCGCTGTTCGTGTTCAGTTGGAAGGCGCTCGGCCTGGCCGCGCTGCTGTGGTGGGTGTCGGGGAGCCTCGGGATCGGAATGGGGTACCATCGTCTCCTGACCCATCGCGGATACAAAACGCCGAAATGGGTGGAATATTTCCTGACCGTTTGCGGCACGCTGGCGCTGGAAGGAGGACCGATCGCCTGGGTAGCCACCCACCGCATTCATCATCGGAATGCCGACAAGGAAGGCGATCCGCACTCCCCGCGGGACGGGGGATTCTGGGCGCACATGGGATGGATTATCACCGGAAAGGCCATGCACCGCCAGACCGATGAACTGCTGCCCTACGTCCCCGATCTCTGTAGAGACAAGTTCCAGCTTTGGATCAGCCGCTGGCATTGGGTGCCTTTGGCCGGGCTGGCGCTCGGCATCTGGGCCTTCGGCGGCTGGCAGTACGTGCTGTGGGGGATCTTTCTGCGGACCGTCGTCGGGCTGCACTCCACCTGGCTGGTGAACTCCGCCACCCACATGTGGGGCTCGCGCCGGTTTATGACCCGCGACACCTCCACCAACAGCTTTTGGGTGGCGATTCTGACCTTCGGCGAGGGCTGGCACAACAACCATCATGCGCGGCCGCAGTCTGCCCGCCACGGCCTTGCCTGGTATGAGATCGACATGAATTGGTACGGGATTTGTGCCCTGCGCTGCCTGGGTTTGGCATGGGACGTAAGATCGTCGTCTCTGCAGGCGCTACAACGGAAAGCGGTTTTGCTGTCCGGCTTTCCGGGCAAACCCGCCGCTCCCGCTGAAAACGTAGGCCTGGGCGCCTGACGGAGTCAGTGTGCCGGAGCGCCCCGAGTCCGGCCGTCGCGGGTTCTTCCCGCACTTCATTCACCCTGCCGCCCACCCATGGATACAATAGGAACGGGTCTCTCCATGCGCGTGGCCGGCCGCAACGCAAAAATCGTCTTCTTCATCACGCTCGGGGTCTGCATGGTGGCCCTGGCGATCACGCTGAACGTTAGCTGGATCATGCTGCATTGGCGCCAGGCCGCGCCCATGTTCCTGGGCGTGATCTTTTTTTCCTTCATCATCGTTGGGCTGGTTTTGAATACCATCTATCTGGTGCGCGAGATCCGGCGCAACGAACAGCAGGACAGCTTTCTGAACGCCATGACGCACGAACTGAAGACGCCCATCGCCTCGATTCGCCTCTACTTGCAGACCATCGAGCGCCGGGATCTGGATGAGGCGCAGCGCCGCCAGTTCTGCCGGATCATGATTGAGGACACGGATCGCCTGTTGGGCACCGTGGAGCAGGTGCTGAAGGCCGGCGAAGTCCGCCACGGCAGCAATCGCCAGAGCTGGAGCGAGGTGGATTTCTCCGGGGTAGTCCGGGGATGCGTCGAGTTGGCGCGGTTGCGCCACCATCTCCCTCCGGAAGCCATCCGGTTTGGCATGGCGCCCCCGGGTGAGGTCACGATTCTGGGCTGCGTCGAGGAACTCCGTACCGCGGTGGGGAACCTGCTCGACAATGCGGTGAAGTACTCCGGCGAGATTAAGGAAGTCACCGTCGACCTCCTGACTCCCAGCATGGATACCGTACTGCTCCAGGTGCACGACCGCGGCATGGGCGTCGTGCCCGCCGATTTGAAGCGCATCTTCCGCCGCTTCTACCGCACGCGGGCCTCGTTGATCAGCCAAGTCAAAGGAACCGGGTTGGGCCTTTTTATCGTGCGTTCCGTGGCGCGCAGCCACGGGGGCGATGCCTATGCGGAAAGCAGAGGGGAGGGCCCCGGCAGCACCTTTACCATTCGCCTGCCCAGGGTATATCGCGTATGAGCCGGATACTGGTGGTGGAAGACGAGACGCATCTCGCGCAGGGGCTGCGTTTCAACCTGGAGGCCGAGGGATACTCCGTGCAGTTGGCGGAGCGGGGCGAAGAAGCCCTCCGGCGATTGCTGCAGGAGCGGGAAGACTTCGATGCCGTCCTGCTCGACGTGATGCTCCCCGGCAAAGACGGGTTTGCGGTCGCCAGCGAGTTGCGTGTCGCCAACAATTACGTTCCCATCCTCATGCTGACGGCCCGCGGCCGTCCCGAAGACGTTCTCCGGGGTTTCGCTTCCGGAGCGGACGACTATCTGCCCAAGCCTTTCGATCTCGCCATTCTGATCGCCCGCCTCGGCAGTCTGCTTCGCCGGAAGAATTGGCTGCGCGTGCCCAATCCCCCGGCCTCAGAACCGGCATCCCCCGAATCGGGGGTCCTGGATTCCTTCGCCTTCGAAGACAACACGGCGGATTTCCAGAGATTGCAACTGCGGACCCCCGACCGCGTGTTTCAGATGACGCTGATGGAATCTGAGCTTCTGCGCTACCTGATCCAAAATCGAGGGCGTCCCGTTTCCCGCAAGCAGATTCTGGAAAACGTCTGGAACCTGCACGAAGATACCGACACGCGCGCCATCGACAACTTCATTGTGCGTTTGCGCCGGTATATCGAACCGGTCGCCGCCAAACCGCGCCACTTGCTCACGGTTCGCGGAGTCGGCTACAAGTTTGTCGCCACGCCGGACGAGTAGCGCCCGGCCCCGGGAACCGGAAA
>Ga0326727_10027145_pt1 | contig 10541 bp, 9 predicted proteins | sample MB2enrmetagenome_FD_207643 | JGI IMG/M metagenome (GOLD analysis project Ga0326727, IMG submission 207643) | Lab enriched peat soil microbial communities from McLean, Ithaca, NY, United States - MB29MY | ecosystem: Environmental > Terrestrial > Soil > Wetlands > Peat | place: USA: New York...
GCAGAAAGAGACCGAGCCAGGGAATGCCCGGGGCAACGGATTCGGCGATCGCGCAATCGGGACGCCTGCGACCCAGAACGATGGGGCGAGCCGGGGTGGTAAGGAGTTTTTCTTCAACTTCGGAGAGTTCGCAGATCGTACGCGCGGCCTCGAGATCGCGCACCATGACAGCCAGCGGTTTTCCATAACGGTGCTTGCGCTGGCGGAGGCGCATGACAGCGTCCTGGTTGGTGGCATCGACGCCGAGATGGAAGCCGCCGATGCCTTTGATAGCGAGGATTTCGCCATTCGTAAGAAGATTGATGACCTGCTCGACTGTGCCAAGCGGGGAGGGGTGCGATTCTCCCGAGTAGTTTCCCTCAGGGGCTAAGGCCCTCGTCAATTCTTCAGCACTTTCGGAACGACTAAAGTCGTGCCCTGACACTTCCTGCTGCTCCGAATGAGTTTTTCCGCAATCTTTAAGGGTCCCACGGTTCGCCGGGACGGTCTCTCCAGAGGTCTCTGAAGACAACACGGAAGGCTCTTTTGCAATCTCGCCGGACAGTGGCCTCCCATCCGCGGCCACCAGCGAGAGTTGCGGACCGCAGTCCCAGCAGGCGTTGGGCTGGGCGTGAAAACGGCGGTTTGCCGGGTCGTCGTACTCGGCCTGGCAGGCGGGGCACATTTTGAAGCGCGCCATCGAAGTCTGGGGGCGGTCGTAGGGAATGCGGCGGGTGATGGTGAAGCGCGGGCCGCAGTTGGTGCAGTTGAGGAAGGGATAGAGGTAGCGGCGATCGGCGGGCGAGAGCAACTCGCGGAGGCAATCGGGGCAGGTGGCGGCGTCGGCTGGAATCCCCGTGGAAACGCGGCCCAGGACTTCGCTGGCCACGATGCGGAAGCCGGTGCCGTCGGCCGGTGCGATGTTGCGCACTGCAATGGAGTCAATGCGCGACAGGGGCGGGGCCTCGGAGCGCAGGCGGGCCAGGAACGAGTCGAGCGACGCGGAAGGCCCTTCGACTTCAATCGTGACTCCGTCGGTCGAGTTGCCGATGAAGCCGGCCAGACCCTCCTCGAGAGCCAGGCGGTAGACGAAGGGCCGGAAGCCGACGCCCTGCACGACGCCGCGGACATGCACTTCGTGCCGTTCTCGTCTTGGTTGGGATTTGCTAGACAACGCCGGACCTCGTACCGAAGTCCAGCATAGCGCATGGGCGAAGAGCTAATCTGGAAGAAGCGCCGTGAGGGGAGCTTGAAGATGATCAGGGTGAGGCGATGGAAGACGGTGCGAGCGCTGGCTGCGTTATGCCTTGCGTGCGCCGGGTTGGGCACGGCCATGGGCCAGCAACCGGACAGCGCAACGATCATTCGCCACATCGACACTGCCATCCAAATCCGATTTGAGAGTGTTCTGGGGTTCACCGATACCGAACACTATGCCGTCTACCGGGGCAAGGACGAGACGAATCCGGCGGCTGAAATGACGGTGAAAACAACCTATCGGAAGGGCATAGGCAAAAGTTACACCGTCGTTTCACAAAGCGGCTCGGAGCTTGTACAGAAATTTGGGTTGAAGCCGCTGCTGGACAACGAGAAGAGCATCAACGAGCCCGACAAAGTGGCGCAGTCGTGGTTCACTTCAGCAAACTATGAGATGCACGTGAAGCCAGGCGGGACCGAACGGACGAACGGGCGGGACTGCTTTCAAGTGGCATTGATGCCCAGGCGGAAGGCTCCAAATATGATCGAAGGAACCATGTGGGTGGACGCGAAGGACTACTCGATCGTGCAGATTCAGGGAGTGGCTTCGAAGAGCCCGTCGGTTTGGACCGGACCTACGCAGATGATGCGCCAATACACGGATATTGACGGCTTTGCGCAGGCCACCCACGCCCGGGCCGAGTCGGACAGCTTTCTGTTTGGCCGGACTGTGGTGACGATCGATTACCGGGACTATCAGTTTCAGCTTCGAACGGGGCATTGAGATCGGCGCTGGGGGCAATGACCGCGCCAAATGCACTGTCTCTGCTCTATACTGGGCTTCGTGACACCTACCTTCGGGGACTGGAAACTCGATGCCGCGCTGGGCTCCTGCCTTCTGCTGGGGCTGCGTCATGGCTTCGACTACGACCACCTGGCGGCCATCTCCGATATCACGGCGGTACAGCGCAACTGGCGCAGCGGATTGCGGTTAGGCATGACGTATGCGCTGGGCCACGCGTTTACGGTGGCGGCGCTGGGCATTGCGGTTCTGGAGTTGCACCTGGGTCTGCCCCAGGGGCTGGACCACTGGGCGGAGCGGCTGATCGGGCTGACGCTGATTGTTCTGGGCGTTGGCGTGGTGGCCGGAATCCTCCGCAAAGATGTGCATGGACACAAGCACGGCCGTATCGAAAGCCGATTGGCAATCGCCATCAACGGCATACTGTGGCTGTCCTGGCAAGTACGGCGGCTGTGGAACCGGGAGGCGCCGAAGCCGGAACGCTTCCAGTGGATGTACACCGGGAAGTCGGTGTTCACGATCGGCATTCTGCACGGGGTGGGCGCAGAAACGCCCAGCCAGTTGGCGCTGTTTTTTCTCACCGCCAACCTGGGCGGGACTTCGCGCGGCATGCTGGGGCTGGCGGCGTTTGCAGTGGGACTGGTGGCGATGAATGCGCTGATGACAGCGTCGATGGGTGGGGCGTTCCGGGCCAGCGGGCATCATCGGCGGTTTTACCACCTGATTGCATGGACAGGCGCGGCCTACAGCTGCATTATCGGGTTCATCTTCCTGTTCGGAATCTCGGATCGTCTTCCGACGCTGGGCTAACGGAGGCGGACAGCCGAGGTTTGAGGCGGCGCGGACACCCGATTGGTGATAAGGGTCACGTTTTCAACGCGAAACGGCCCAAATCGGTTCCAGAAAATGAGATAGCCTTCTACCCCCCGTGACCACTGTCACGGTTTGCCAAGTCCCCTTTCGAGTACAACAATGGTAGGCATTGCGCAGAGAGAACGGGAAGTCAGGTTCTGCGCGCGATGTCTCCAATCCGGGAGGGAATCGTGCCAGCATTCACACCTCCGCCGCTACCGAGCGACGACAAACGATGGAAGATCGTGAACGGCACCATGCGCAAGAACGGGTTCGCCCGCCATGCGCTGATTGAGACGCTGCATACCGTGCAGTCGTCATTCGGGTATCTGGATGACGACGCGATTCGATTTGTGGCTCACTCTCTGCGGGTTCCTTTGAGCCAGGCCTACGGGGTGGTGACGTTCTACCACTACTTCAGCCTGAAGCCTCCGGGCAAGCATACATTGACGATCTGCGCCGGGACAGCCTGCTACATCAAGGGCGCCGACAAGCTGGTGGCCGCAGCCGAGAAGCGGCTGGGGATTGCGCAGGGGCAGACGACGAAAGACGGACAGATCAGCCTGATGACCGCCCGCTGCGTGGGCGCATGCAGCCGCGCGCCGGTGGTGCTGTGCGACGGCGAGGTGGCGGGCGAAGCGACCGCTGAACATGTGCTCGAGCAACTGGAAAGGTGGGCGGTTGAATGACAATCGAGGAGCTCGAACAAATAGCGGAAAGCGTAAGGCTGGAGAACGCGAAGTTCGATTATGAAGTGAATGTGTGCATGGACCTGGCCTGCGCGAGCCAGGGCTCAGAGAAGTTGCGCGAGGCGCTGGTAAAGGCGGCCGAAGCATCAGGAAAGACAGTGCTGGTGCGCCGCACCGGGTGCATGGGACCATGCTCGGCCGGACCGCTGGTGAGAGTGGATCCGGAGCAGACGCTCTACAGCCATGTAAACGCCGGCCACGCGGAGGCGATTGTATCCAGCCTGGGCGGCGAGCCCGCGGCAACCCTGCAGTGCGATTTGAACGAGCACTTCGACAAACAGGTGCGCGTGGTGCTGGAGAACTCCGGCCACATCGATCCGGAGAAGATCGACGAGTACATCTCCTGCGAGGGGTACAAGGCGCTGCTGACGGCGCTGATGGAGATGACGCCGAACGGGGTGATACACCGGATCACCGAGAGCGGGCTCAGAGGACGCGGCGGCGGCGGCTATCCGACCGGGCTGAAGTGGAGCACGGTGGCCAAGGCCGGCGGCGACGTGAAGTACGTGGTGTGCAACGGCGATGAGGGCGACCCAGGCGCGTTCATGGACCGCAGCGTGATGGAAGGCGACCCGCATCGCGTGATCGAGGGCATGGCGATTGCGGCCTACGCGGTGGGCGCGAGCAAGGGATTTATTTACGTGAGGGCGGAGTACCCGGTGGCCGTGGCGCGGCTGACGACGGCGTTGCGCGAGGCGCGGCGGCGCGGCCTGCTGGGCAACAACATCGGCGGAACGACCTTCAACTTCGATGTGGAGATCCGGCTGGGCGCGGGAGCCTTTGTTTGCGGCGAGGAGACAGCGCTGATCGCTTCGATCGAGGGCCGGCGCGGCACACCCAAGCCGCGGCCGCCGTATCCGGCTGTAAGCGGGCTGTGGGGCAAGCCGACGCTGATCAACAACGTTGAAACCTACGCCAACATCGCGCCCATCGTGCGCAACGGCGGCAAGTGGTTTGCGAACATGGGCTCGGAGCGGAGCAAGGGCACCAAGGTCTTTGCGCTGACCGGCAAGATCGCCAACACCGGACTGGTGGAAGTGCCGATGGGGATCAAGCTGAGGGAGATCATCGAGGTGATCGGCGGCGGCGTGCCGGGCGGGCATACCTTCAAGGCGGTACAGACCGGCGGACCCTCCGGCGGCTGCATACCGGCCGAGATGCTGGACATAGGCGTGAGTTACGACGCACTGCTGAAGGTGGGCTCGATCATGGGCTCGGGCGGCATGATCGTGATGGACGACACCTCGTGCATGGTGAACGTGGCGCGCTTCTTCATCGAGTTCTGCATGACCGAATCGTGCGGCAAGTGCATTCCCTGCCGGGCAGGGACGGCGCAGATGTACACGCTGCTGACGCGGATCTGCAACGGGATAGGGACGATGGAGGACCTGGAGCTGCTGGAAGATCTGTGCTCGACGGTGAAGGAGGCCAGCCTGTGCGGCCTGGGGCAGACGGCTCCCAACCCGGTGCTGAGCACGCTGAAGTATTTCCGCAACGAGTACATCGAGCACATTGTCAACAAGCGCTGCCCGGCCGGGGTTTGCAAGATTGAAGCGCAGGTGGAGGTGTCGGCATGAGCGAGGCCGTGGAGGTAAAAACACTAGTCATCGACGGCGAGGAAGTTAGCGCTCTCCGGGGCCAGACCATCCTCGAGGTAGCGCAAGAGCACGACATCAACATTCCTACCCTGTGCCATCTTGAGGGATTGAGCGACGTGGGCGCGTGCCGCCTGTGCCTGGTGGAGATCAAGGGCAGCAACAAGCTGCTTCCGGCCTGCGTGGCCACGGTCTTCGAGGGCATGGAGGTGAGCACCAATACCGAGAGGTTGCAGAAGCACAGGCGCACGATTCTCGAGATGTTGTTTGCCGAGCGCAACCATGTCTGCTCGGTGTGCGTGTCAAACGGCCACTGCGAGTTGCAGACCATGGGCCAGGAGCAGGGTCTGACGCACATCCGGCTGCCTTATCGCAATCCGGAGCTGACGGTGGACGCCTCGCACGAACGGTTTACCGTTGACCACAACCGCTGCATTCTGTGCACGCGCTGCGTGCGGGTCTGCGCGGAGATCGAGGGCGCGCACGTTTGGGATGTGATGGGGCGCGGCATCAACTCGATCGTGATTACCGATCTGCACGAGGAGTGGGGTAGTTCGACCTGTACCCGCTGCGGCAAGTGCGTGCAGGTATGCCCCACCGGAGCCTTGTTCGATAAGAGCAAGATCGGCTCCGATCATCCCAAGTATCCTGATTTTCTGCCCTATCTGAACCTGATGAGGGAAGCGCAATGAGCAAATTGAAGTTGGCAACAGTGTGGCTGGACGGATGTTCGGGTTGTCACATGTCGTTTCTTGACATGGACGAACGGCTGCTCGAACTGACGGAGTTCGTCGATGTGGTGTACAGCCCGGTGGTGGACACCAAGGAGTTCCCGGACGAAGTGGATATCGCGCTGGTCGAGGGAGCGGTGGCATCGGTAGACGACGAGAAGAAGATCAAGAAGATTCGCGCCCACTCGAAGATGCTGATCGCCATGGGCGACTGCGCGGTGACGGGCAACGTGCCCGCGATGCGCAACCCCATCGGTCCTGAGGCGATTCTGGAGCGCGCTTACATTGAGAACGCGAGCGCACAACAGCAGATTCCGTGCGTGGTTGTTCCCAAGCTGCTGAAGGTGGTGCGTCCAATTCACGAATTTGTGAAGGTGGACGTGTTTCTTCCCGGCTGTCCGCCTTCGGCCGACACATTTCACACGGCGCTGACGGCGCTTGTAACCGGTGGGCCGCTGGACATTTCGGCGCTCACCCGCTTTGGAGCCTGAAGATTCGGAGTTTGCACCATGAGCCAGACCATCACTATCGATCCGGTAACGCGCCTTGAAGGGCACGGCAAGATCACGATCCAATTGAACAGCCAGGGCGAGGTTGAGGACGCGCACTTTCACGTAACCCAGGTGCGCGGCTTTGAGCGCTTCGCCGAAGGGCGGCCGTACTACGAGATGCCGAGCCTGATGGCGCGCATCTGCGGCATCTGCCCGGTGAGCCACCTGATTGCCTCGGCCAAGGCGTGCGAGGCCATCATGTCGGTGCGGATTCCGCATACGGCGGCGCAACTGCGGCGGATGTTGAACCTGGCGCAGATGGTGCAGTCGCATGCGCTGAGCTTCTTCTATCTGGCCTCGCCCGACCTGGTACTGGGCATGGAGTCGGATCCGAAGGCGCGAAACATTTTTGGAGTTGCGGCCGCGAAGCCTGAACTGGGACGCGCGGGCGTGAGGCTGCGGCGCTTCGGGCAGCACATGATCGAGCTGCTTGCCGACAAACGCATCCATCCGGGATGGGTGGTACCGGGCGGCGTGACCGAGCCTCTGACCACGGCCAAGCGCGATGAGATTCTGGCCATGCTTCCGGAGGCCCATGCCAACCTGGGCTTGGCGCTGGGGTGGTACAAGCAGTTCGCCGACAGCTTCAAGCCGGAGATCGAGGTCTTTGCGAATTTTCCGTCGCTGTATATGGGCCTGATTAATGAAGACGAGTCGATCGAGTTTACCGACGGGGCGTTGCGGCTGATCGACGCCCAGGGAAACACGATCGAAGAAGGCATTACGGCGAGCAGGTACACCGAGGTGATCGGCGAAGCGGTTGAACCGTACAGCTACACCAAATTCGCCTATTACAAGCCGCTCGGCTACCCGCAGGGCAGTTACCGCGTGGGCCCGCTGGCGCGGCTCAACATTGCCAAGCGGATGGGCACACCGCGGGCGGACAAGGAAATGGCCGAGTTCAAACAGTTGGCCGCGGGGCCGGTGGAGAGCTCGTTCCACTACCATCACGCCCGGTTGATCGAGGCTCTCTACGGCCTCGAGAAGATCGAGCAGATTCTTACCGATCCGCTGATTCTGGACAAGCATGTGCGCGCCAGCGCGGGCGTGAACCGCCTCGAAGGCGCAGGGCAGGCCGAGGCTCCGCGGGGCACGCTGAATCACCATTACAAAGTGGACGAGAACGGCAAGATTACCTGGGCCAACCTGGTGATTGCGACCGGGCAGAACAACAACGCCATGAACAAAGGCGTGCTGCAGGCGGCGAAGGCTTATGTGAAAGACGGCAAATTCACCGAGGGTGTTCTGAATCGCGTAGAGGCGGTGGTGCGCACCTTCGATCCGTGCCTGAGCTGCTCGACACACGCTTATGGGCAGATGCCGCTGGTTCTCTCGCTGGTCTCCGCCGAGGGCGAGGTCGTGGACCGGGTTGTTCGTTCCTGACATGAACGGGAGTCCGATTCGATGCCTTATCCTCGCGTGCGGCAACACGCTGCGCTCGGATGACGGCGTGGGACCGTGGCTGGCTGCGTGGGCTGAGGAGCGGTTTCGCGCGGAACCGCGGGTGCGCGTTCTTTCGCGGCAGCAATGGACTCCGGAACTGGCCGAAGAGATAGCGCGCGTCGAGTCTGTCGTGTTCATCGATTGTGCGGCGGATTTGGAACCTGGCCTAATCAGACTGGATCCGGTTGAGCCTGCCGCGGGCACGCAGGGGTTGGCTACACATCAACTGGGCGCGGCCGAACTGTTGGGGCTGGGGCGGGAACTCTACGATTCCCTGCCCTGTAATGCGTTGCTGCTGACCATCGGCGCGGGCTCGACGGAGCTGGGCGAGGAATTCAGCGACGCGGTGAAAGAAGCGTTGCCTGAAGCATGCAGATTGATCGAGGAGACTGTGCAGCAATATGTCACTACTTTGAGGAATCGACCGGCAAACGAAGCGTAGCCCCTAATTCCACCCAGTCCTTATTCTTCGAAGCATGTGCGACTCCTTCGACTCCCCTACGCTACGCTCCGGGTCGCTCAGGATGACAGTTCATCGGTAGTTCAAACGTTAACGGCGACTGCATCTCGCGGCAGCCGCCGTTGAATTGGAAGCGATTTGTGAAATTCCTCAGAAGGCGGCTACGGTTTGACGCAGGCTGTAGGAGCTGAGCGTCTTGATGTAGTTGCCGCGGTCGAATGGAGAGGTGTCGGGGACGGAACGGCGGCTGAGACAGCCGCGCGTTTCGGCGAGCGAGGTGTACTCGCGCTTTTCGAGCCAGTAGCAGAGGTCGGCCAGCACCCTGCTGATGTGATCGATGCCGTGGATGTGAAGCGCGGAGACCATCATGGCGACGCTGCCGCCGGCCATGATGCTCTTCAGGACATCTTCGGCGGAGTGAACGCCGCCGGTGATGGCGACGTCGATATTGAGGTGACCAAAGAGGATGGCAGCCCAGTGGAGACGGGGCAGGAGTTCAGAAGGCGTGGAGAAGTGCAGCGTTGGCCGCACCTCGAGGGCCTCGATGTCGAAGTCGGGCTGATAGAAGCGGTTGAAGAGCACCACGGCGCCCGCGCCCGCGTCTTGAAGCCGGGAGGCGAGATGGGGAAGACTGGTGAAGGACTGGGAGAGCTTGACGGCTACGGGAACCTTGACCGCCTGGCAGACGCTCGATACCAGGTCGAGCAGTTGCAGTTCGAGCTCGGTCGAGGTCTGCTTGCTGTCGGTGGCCAGGGCATAGGTATTGAGCTCGATGGCTTGCGCGCCGGCCTGTTCCATGTCCTTTGCAAAGCGGACCCAACCGCCAGTGGTGGCGCCGTTGAGGCTGGCCATGATGGGAATGGCGACGGCCTCCCGCGCGCGGCGCAGGTGCTCGAGGTAGACCTCGTGGGTCATTCGATAGTCGCCGAGGTCGGGCAGATAACCGAGCGATTCGGCGAAGGAGTCGGTGCCACGGGAGAGGTCGTCGTCGAGGGTGCCGGATTCAAGCGCCAACTGCTCCTCGAAGAGCGATGTAAGCACGATCGCGGAGGCGCCCGCATCTTCCATGTGGCGAACATTGTCAATGGACTCCGACAGCGGCGTGGACGCAACCACGATGGGGCCGCTCAGTTTCATGCCCAGGTACTGCAATGACAGGTCGATCATTCTTCACCTCCGGCAGCCACGGCCGCCAGTTTTTCTTCAGGCTTTTCTTCAGGCGCGATGTGCGGCGTTTCGCCGCGGCCGGGCATTGAGGCCCGCGCGGAGTAGACGCGCCACTGGCGCTCGACATCGTCCTGGGCTTCCTTAAGCAGTTCAGCCGCCAACTCCGGGTTGCCACGCGCAAGCATGGTGTAGCGTGCCTCGCGATAGGCGTAGTCCTTGAGGCGGATGGATGGCGCCTTGGAATCGAGCTGGAAGGGATTCTTGCCGGTCTCGCGGAGTGATGGGTTGTAGCGCATGAGCGGCCAGTAGCCGGACTGAACGGCGAGCTTCTGCTGCTCGAGGCCGTGGACCAGGTCGTAGCCGTGGGCGATGCAACTGGAATAGGCGATGATGAGAGACGGGCCTTCGTGGGCCTCGGCCTCCTGGAAGGCTTTGATGACGTGGCTGTCGTTGCCGCCGATGGCAACCTGGGCCACGTAGACTGAGCCGTAGCTCACCGCCTCCATGGCCAGATCTTTTCTGCTGTTGGGCTTGCCGGCGGCAGCAAACTTGGCAACCGCGCCGCGCGGGGTGGCCTTGGACATCTGTCCGCCGGTGTTGGAATAGACCTCGGTGTCGAGGACCAGCACGTTGACGTTCTTGCCGGAACCGAGGACGTGGTCGAGTCCGCCGAAACCGATGTCGAATGCCCATCCGTCGCCGCCGAGGATCCAGACGCTCTTGCGAACCAGCGTATCGGCGATGGCGAGCAGGTTGCGGGCGTCGGAGGAGCCGTTGCCGGCGAGGCGCTCGCGCAGCGCAAGAACGCGCTGCCGCTGCTGGGCGATTTCAGTCTCGGTCTTCTGCGAGGCGTGGAGCAGCTCCGCAACCAGTTCAACGCCGATTTCGGAGGCCAGGCGCGTCACCAGCAGTTCGGCAAACTCCTTCTGCTGGTCGAGAGCGGTTCTCATGCCGAAGCCGAACTCCGCGTTGTCCTCGAAGAGCGAGTTGTTCCAGGTGGGGCCGCGGCCCTGGG
>Ga0326727_10027148_pt1 | contig 10540 bp, 12 predicted proteins | sample MB2enrmetagenome_FD_207643 | JGI IMG/M metagenome (GOLD analysis project Ga0326727, IMG submission 207643) | Lab enriched peat soil microbial communities from McLean, Ithaca, NY, United States - MB29MY | ecosystem: Environmental > Terrestrial > Soil > Wetlands > Peat | place: USA: New York...
CTATACACGCCAGAGGCAGACGCCGTAATATTGGTAGTCCCAGCCGTTAATCCAGTGGCAGAGCCATTGGAGCCAATGCTTGCTATTCCTGAATTACTACTGTTCCAAGATACCATGGAATTGATATTTGCAGACGAGCCATCAGAATAAGTTCCAACGGCTGTAAATTGAGTGGATGAACCTACTGCTAAATTACCGTTCTGGTTCCCGGTCACTGATACAGAAGACAATGTAGGGGCGGGGGGATTGGATGTTGTTTCACTGACAGACGATGGCTGAAATGGGGCGGCAGATGATGTTTTTGCTGAACATGCCGACATTCCCAAAATTAATATGGATAACATCCCTATTAGTAGGCAGTAACCAGTAAAACCGAGCTGTTTTTTGTTCACGGGAATTATTCCTCTCCTTTAAGTTATTATTTGTTCGGTAATTCTTATGAATATTCCAATAAGACTGACGATATTATGCCATTTAGGGGTTTATTAAGTCAACTAGTAGTTGTTTATTTGCTCTCGTTTTGTTTTTGTTGATAATGTTCTCGCATACGAATCAACATCTTGAAAATGGATAATGAGCAGATACGATGATAGGACAAAGAATCAGAGAGCGAAGAGAGAGTTTGAAACTTACACAGAAGCAGCTGGCCGATGCCCTGGGGTTGACCCCTCAGCATATTTCGGCGATTGAGCAGGACAAGAGACTGCCATCGATAGCATCTCTGGCAAAATTCGCCGAGCAACTGGGTGTTAATATCGACTATCTCGTTACCGGAAAAGAAGGGACTGTCACCGAAGTCATTCCGGCAATTAAAGCTGATAAAAATCTCAGTGTTGAAGTAAAGAATGCCCTGATTAGAATAGTGCAGACTCTGTATGAGGCTAAAGCCTAAGACCGCGCCAAGCTATTATCTTTTTTTATTCTGAATCACAGTAACATGCTGAGTTTTCTTAGAGTTATCATCTTTACCTACAGTTTTTTCATCCGAAGCTCTTAAAAGTATTGCTACTGCTCTAGCTAACCGCTCTTGACCATCAGGAGTTGGCTGATAACAATAGGTAACTTTGAGTTCTGGTCTGTTTTTCATTTTGTTTTGTTTTCCTTTTCCCTTGAATCAATTTCTGCTACTTGAACGTTTCCGTGCTAGCTTTGAGCGCGTTAAAATTAGTTCAATGCCTGCAATGTTTCCATATTTTCCCCGTATAAATAAATAGAGGGATTTCCCTAATGAAGAAAAAGTTATATATAGTTGCGAGTGCTTTATTCACAGTTGTTGTAGCTTTAGTTGCAGCAATTTCTGTTGTTCGGCACAATTCTGTTATCGCCGATGTAAGTTTTAACAATATTTATTTATATTCTGGCATCGTTTATTTTCAAGTGCAGGTCAAACCAATAAAAGCTGTAACCGATGTAATGTATACCCTTGAATTGGAGTCTAAAGATGGACATACGTATTATGGTTCCCAGAGTATTTCGTGGGCTACCAGCCGAACAATTGTGGAAAGGAATTTTTTCGCATCCCCGAGCGATGCCAACATATCCAATATGTTGAACAATTATGAATCTGTTGGCGAAGAAATGCTAATTGAAAATCCTACCGTTACTCCGGGGTTGATTTATCCGGGAACAAGCAGATTGTATAACACTGAGATAAAGTTGAAAGACTTCAGCATAGCCAATAAATATGTTCAGATAAATATATTCCCTAGTCAAACGTATAAAAAATAACTGTGCCAAAGCAGATTCAATGTTAAATATTCGTCCGCACTTTACACCGCGGTTATTGTGATTTTGATGGACTGGGGGTTACCCAATTCTTTGACCTGTTCTTTGGTTAAGTAGATGGTTAACGGGTGGTCTTCTTTGGTTTCCTTGAATCTCCATGTGCCCGGTGTTTCCTTTTCTTTAACAAGAATGATTTCCATTTATAAATCTCCTTTTAATTATGCTCCGTGACGCCTAGTCTCATTAATATGACTGCTGATACCATTTATTGTCAATCAGATTCTTAGACAGAATCATTTTTCGCCCGGAATCCAATATTACCGCATAGTACATGCGCGATACCGGTTCACTGCGCCACCATTCGTCATCTATGCGCCAGCAGTCTTCAACGCCGATGATTTTACGACGTTGTTTGAGTTTAATTGCAACGGGGGAACCAGATGGGTTCTCTTCAACAAACAGGGCTTCTGGCATGTTTAACGGTCTGCTGCTGGTATTGGTATCAAGCATCTTTTTGTTATTTGAGAACATGGTTCAATTTTCCTTATGCACCAATTAGTTCCTTGAAGCCTAACACGGTAGAAGTAAAATGTATAATATTAGAACATAGGTTCTATTGTCAAGGACGAATCTTCTTGGCCATTGAATTAAAAGATAGGTTACAATAGCCGTTGTTCGACAGCAACAGGGGGACCGAAGGAATGAGGTCAATGTGTTCATCCATTAACCACTGTTCACCATTATTTTTGAACACTTCTGCTAGCCTCAAACCAAACGTGAAAAAAATACCATTCAAGCGTTTATTTAGTAACGCAGCCGGATTTTGCGTTTTATAAATCCCTAATTTACTGGCTTTCATTACTATGTATTAATACTTTTAGAAAAAAATGACAGAAGTTGGATTTTAGCTTTGGAGAGAATGGTCAGGTGGTCAAACTATTGCTCGGCTAAGTTTTGGCATTATCAGTTAAATCCCGACATATGGGACAATAAGAAACCGGTTCGAAAGCTTTACTGCGAACAAGCGTATTTAATCTGTCAAAAAGTTCTGGAGTAACATTTTTATCAGACAGCTCCGCAAAAGAATTTATCCCTTCTAGCGGATGCTGTTTATCATGCTGTAAGTGTATTTCAAATAATCGCATGCTTGTTATTTGAGGGATTTTGGCTTTAACTGTATTTCCGACAGAATAGAGTTGAGTGTCATTAATAGAAATGGGACATTGTTCTTTTTTTTGCCTAATTAACCTTCCAACTATTGATGCTATGTCCTCGGCAGAACATGCCAATTGTTCACAATGTGCAATGAAACGAGGGTCTAATTGTTTGTGTTGCTGTTCCGGCTGAATTTTTAGAACAGCATCGTATGCTTTCCTTTGTTGCCTAATAAAACGGATGTCTGTCCTAAAAGGAATATGACCCAACTTGCCATGTGCATCTAACTCTTTATATTCGTGTAGTACATCGCTATCATAAGCGCCCTGTTGAAATTGCTTGAATATGAAAATCAATTCCTCTGGCGATGGACTTTGTCCTTTACCCATATGTTATGTACCTTTATGCTCTTACAATGCAATTTATCTTTGTTACTCTAAAAAGTATAAAGAAAGTTATCCTCAAATTGCAACTCTGAATAATTATTCCCGGCAGAGATTAGGATAACGAAGGAGGTGAAGCAAGAACCCAAAGTGAATTGTCTTATTAATCTGGCGGCAAATGGTCAAGGTAGGGAGCCTAAGGCAATCCCCCGACTGCTCAATATCGAGACAAATGACTTGACTAAACAAAGTTTTATCATAGGAACGAATTACAGGCGTTAGACGCAAAGAAAAATTAATAAATAAAGGAGACTTAAAAAATGTCAGATGATTCACTAACAGTTGAGCTAAATATGGAACTGCGGAAAGTATTAGCCCGCATACAACACGAGAGAGAATCAAATCAACTGCGCGGGACTGCGTTCTTGAAACGTGAAACCATTTTAGCTCCCACTGAGCTCGTGATACGAAAAGCACTTCGATGTGGTAATGAATTAAAAATTGGGTTTTTGGCTGGGGTTTTTGTCATTCAAGAGTTGGCCAAACTCTCCTGACGCTTTGGCCACGTCACAGTTAGGTCGAGATAGAATGCACAATGTAATTTTACTGCTGTTAATTATTAGGGCAAATGATTAAAACGAAAAAGTTTCATCTCCAGCAAGCGAAATACGCACTTAGTTAAAAGTAACGATAAAGAAAAAATAAATTACAAATAAAGGAGTACCTGATGAAAGATTCAAACCAATCCCAGATAACGAAATTAAATAACGACTTAACTCAAATTTTACGGTTAATGTTAATTGCAAAGAAGTTCCAGCAAAAAGAGGCAGCGCTTTCTTTGGCGCATGAGAAGATTATGGCTTCTACTCAAGTCGTGCTGGACGACGTACTGGAAAGAGTTCCTCCCGATTACAAAAATGGATTTTTAGCCGGATGTAAATACACGGAATTAATGAAGTCCAAGCTCAGTTAAATTATGTTAGAAAATATTATAAAAAGGGAGACATTTTTCATGGAAAATAAAGAAATTAATCTTAACAAAACTGAAGTTACTGTTCCAGGGGGTGCAGGAGCACCAGTACCTCAAACCAACGAAACAAAAGATTTGATTGTGCCTACTATTCCCGAAAATGTTGGAATTTTACTAAAAAGTCTAAATAAAGAAACCACTTATGTCAGTGATGATGAAATGCCCGTCCCATCACTCGGGAGTAAATTAATTACAAATTTCATTAATTTAAGAGAATCGTGCTTAATTGAAGGGGAATCAGGCATTGGTGTTCGAACTGCCGCAGCTATTGCGGACTTTCAATCTGAAACTGAATGCTGCCTTATCTTCGGGTCCAACGATTTTGATGCATTCAGTGAATTGTGGTATTTGGTTGGTTTTCGCATTCCCAGCCAAGAGAATATTTTGAAACGGCAGAGAAGAGGGTGGGTTTGTACATTCTGTAAATGGTCATGCTATATTCCGGATGATTTAGCTTGGACAGGATTATTTCCAGATAATGATGAAATAACCCCAGTCATTGCTTCCCTGAAGCATGATTGTAAGTTGAAAAGAGAAATGGTTAAGAATAATATAGGTGATTTAACCGGCAAAACAATTATATTCAAGCTCGTTACCTTAGACAAAGAACTTGTCGATGTGGTAACAGCTTTGCTTCAACATAACATTGTAATTATTTTAATCAATCCTGAACAAAAAAAGGTTATTGACAAGAATCAATATTTCCAGGGACTACCTTGTTATCACTTCCCCGACCCAACGCTTCAATTCATTATCGACCTGGCCAATTTTTATAATCTGGGTGATTTTATGAGTCAACGTGCAATCCTAATTGCAGCTATCCTCACCAAAGGAAATGCCAAACGTTTTAAGGATTTGATACGTGAGGCGGCGTTAACCCTTCAGGATGGACAAACAATTAGCGAGTCTCTGATTGTGAAATTAGGCAGAACCTTAATAACTGACATAAGAAATAAAGTGTTGGTTGCTTCACTTGTTTCAGGTTCGAAAGTTCCCGCAATCATCAGAAAACAAGTGTTTGTATTATTTAATGAAGACATTACTCTTAAACAAATCTCGGACATCTTAGCGGAAAGATTAGCGATTGAGGAAGCTTCCCCTGGTGATATATTAATTGGCAGCGAAGCAATTCAAGAGGGAACTTTTCAAGTAATTTCGCAACCGGACATTAGTAAATCTGACCGTGATTTAGTAAATCTAGTTGCCAAACTATCAGCTCAGGGTGATGGCGTTTCCTTAACAGAGTTAGCAAAAAAGACAGGCCGAAGTAAAGCTGGTATATCGGGCACCGTAAGCCGGTTGATAAAGCTCAATTACCTGAAAAATCTCGAATCTTCCAAAGGGAAATCAGCACAATTGGTACTGGGAGCGGTTTCGTTAAATAAATAACGAGCACAAATGTTTTAAGACACATATTGGTTTGGATTAAGGGGATGATTTTATGTCTCAAGGTCAATTTAACAAAGCAATTATTAATAACGTTTCCCCATTATGAACACATTAACACCATGTTTTCTCACGACTGGTTTGAGACCAACTTAAGCGTTCAACAATGGGTTTGAACAGTAGTGAACTGCTGAACAGTGTAAGCATTTATTAGATAAAAAATAACTGTATAGGGTTTCTTATCGCAAAATGGAACAAAAACGGGTTCTTGGTAATGTAATGCCTTCAGCTTTAACCAGACTGGCGGCAGTGCTGGCGGAAATCGCCTTAAACGAGACCGACACTGCGTCAGCCGACAAACCCGTTTGTGCTTCTGACGTTGATACCAAGCAAGAAACTAAGAATCCGTAAGGTGGAGGGTATTTTAACGCCCTTAATTAAATATCAACAAATTTTGACGGTAAATATTCATCGTTGACAGCTAAACCGCTAATCACACAATAATACAGAATCACCCACCATGGCATAGCAATAAAATGACACATGCCAACCAGGCGATGACCATTTAGGGAAAAATCAAAGGAGAAAATGAAATGAGAGCAGCTTTATATGCCAGGGTCAGCACTGAAGAACAGGTTGAGGGCTACAGCCTGGACGCTCAGAAACGAGCTTTTAACACACTGATTCAAGGTCGTGGCTGGACTGTTTACTATGAGTACATAGAGGAAGGCAGGTCTGCCCATACTGACGACATCAATAAGCGGCCTATATTCAAAGAGGCCATGGAGGACGCCCTCGCGAGGAAATACGATGTGCTCGTCGTCCATAAAATAGACCGCTTTTCCCGCAAGCTTAAAGTGACGCTGGAATGTTTCGAAAAATTAGGGAAAGCAGGCATTGGTTTTGTATCTATAGAGAATCAAATCGACTATTCTACTTCGATGGGTAAACTTATGCTGGTGATGCAGGGCGGCCTCGCAGAGTTCTATTCTGATAACTTGAGTACAGAGGTCAAAAAGGGAATGGGAGAACGGAAAAAACAGGGACTTTATTGCGGCTCCCTGCCGTTCGGCATTATAAAGGGCGAAGATGGCGTGCCGATTCCAGACCCAGCCACTTTCCCTCACTTAAAAACTGCATTTGAGCAGGCAGCTCAGGGAAAGACCGACAGAGAAATTGCCGTAAACTTAAATGCTCAAGGCCAGCGAACGACTGGCTCTCGGGGAAATAATCCCTTTGCCAATTCCAGTGTCAGGGGAATCTTAACCAATCCATTTTACATAGGGCAGTTGCCGGATGGTAAGGGTGGTTATATTCAGGCCAAACACAAACCGCTAATCGAGCAAGAGATATGGGATGCTGCCCAGGATACCCGCAGGCGTAACCGGACATCAACGCAAACCAGATGCCCAATACAGAAGAAAGCCAACACGCTTACCGGGATTGCGTATTGCTGGTACTGCAAAGGCAAGATACATACCCACTACCATTACCTTGGCGAACCCCGACTTGGTTGTTACAACAGAGCCAAAGACAATCGGTGCTGTCAGAAATCAGCTAATCTGTCCGTATATGAGGCTCAACTGCTGTCGTATCTAAGTAATTTTCACATACCGCAAGACTATCAACAACGGATATTGCAGGCCCAGCAACAGCTTGAAAAAGCATATGTCGATTCTGATACCCAAAAAGTGCGGCTGGAACGCCAGCTAAAGCGTGCCAGAGAGCTTTACGAGTGGGGAGATTCCCCAAAAGCTGAATATGAAATCCGCCGCGACACGATACTGGACCAACTGAGGAGCCTTACCGTTTCTCAGCATCCGACTGAACATCTGGAGAAAATGGCAAAGTTTCTGGCCGATGTGCCCAGCGCGTGGGTAAGCGCGACACCCGACCAACGAAGCAAGTTAGCGCAATGTCTTTTTGAACAGGTATGGCTTAAAGACAAAGAGGTCGTAGCCGTTAAGCCATTGGGGGAACTAGAACCTTTTTTTCGTCTAAACTATGAGGAATTTACCGCAAAAAATATTGAACATGTGAGTTCAAGTAGAATCAGACTCCTCCCGAAACACGGGATTTCCAATTTTTTTGACAATTGCATCAAAACCAATGCATTCAAATGGATTTATGTTAAATAAACCTAATTCATAGGCTCGCATCTCTGGCGAATGCTTAGTCTTTCCCTCAAAGAATATTCGTAGTCATGGATCGACAGTCCGTTCGGACTTTCATCAGACCTTCGTCGTGACACGTATGCGTTCCAGGTATACACTGTTTTTTACTAATCGCCATTAATTTATTTTGATGATGGGCGGATATGGAATGGCCTCAGTGCTAAATTCCATAAAAAAGGGGCTAGGATAACCCAACCCCTTTTTTTAACGGTCAGTATTTGTTTAAGAAAAAATGAAATCTACACGGATCGCTTACTTCAGACTCCCATTTATCCAGTATCTAGCTGAATAAAATCCTCCAGGCGTTGGAGTTTCTGATGTAAAACTGTCTTGAGAGTTGTACCCACCCACCCATGGTTGACTCATTGAAATGGTGTTAGGTACAAGCAAGGATATCGCAAAATGGTTTTGGGCAACATATTTATTCGCATCTGAAAATATTTGTTGTATTGCAGATACAGTAGTGGCCGCATTCGCCTGAGTATAAAAGGCGTCAAAGTTAGGATCTTCAACACCATGGTAGTTAGCCGCGTAGCCCGTTTGAAACAGACGAAGCATCCGGATAGGGTCATAGTTTTGACCAAGACACCCACTGGCACGCTGTGCTAAAGCGGTATTCGCGTGCGCGGTAGTAAGGTAAGGTGTCAAAGCAGCAGTGGGCATCGTCGTTATGGTCATGTTGATCCCGATTGCCGCAAAATAAGATTGGACTATCTGCAACAAATCCATATCGTTGCCAGAATCCACCACGATGTTAGTGTTAAACCCATTGGGATACCCGGCAGCAGCTAGTAGTGCCTTGGCATTCGTTGGGTTGTAGGCGTACTCCGCTTGCAGGGACGCCGGCCATTGAGTATAGGGGAATCCCCACCCCATGTAATTTGAGGCAAGCGTGGAAGGCCATGCAGCCGTTGTTCCATCATAATAAGTGCTGGCTAAGGTTGGCAGATCGATCGCTTCCTGCATTGCAATGCGAACATTGAGATTATTGAAAGGAGCATTGTCATCTCTCGGATCAACGGTCACTGCGAAAGTCCCCGGGATGGGAATCTGTTTTATGTCAGGATTGGTTTGCGCCATTGCCTGGGCATTCTGCACAGTACCTGAAGGACAGACATCGATTTTGCCGGCTCGCATTGCGGCCAGGGCAGTGGGGAAACTGGGTATTATTAAAATATTGACTTGATTTATGTAAGGAATCTTGTTTTGTGGATAACGCTCGTCATATCCCCAGTAATTGGGATTTTTAACCAGGGTCATTGAGCTATTATCAACAAAATCGGTCAATATGAAAGGTCCGGTGCCGACGGCATTATGCCAGTTATTGAGATTCCCGTACTGTTGCACCACCTCGGATGCTTCGTAATCACATTCAACGTCCCATGTCTGGATCGTGGCAGCAATCTCAAAAGCATTGGTGTTGGTCCACTTGAAAACAACTGTCCAATTGTCAGGGGCAGTTACCGATGTCAAGCCGGTCCATACTGCTGGTAAATACGGGCTCGGTTTAGTAAAACCATCGCCCAGACCCAATTCCCGATCCCAATGGTAAACTACGTCCGCAGATGTAAACTCACGTCCATTTACGGGCGGCAAGTTTTGATAGTAAATTCCTTGGCGTAGTTGAATGGTGTAGGTCTGAGGATCCGTAAGCGCCCAAGATTGCTCAACACCGCCTCCGATATATTGGCTGGGACGAAAGCCCACTTGAAAAGTGAATGCTGACGGATTTACGGTCCAGTCATCAACATTCAATTGTTCCATCCAGTAATTATTTTCGTTTATGGTCGAATCACCTAAATATGGGTCAAAACTGGTGATGTCTGAAGGAATCCTATACGTTAGCGTACCACCGTACTGAGGAGCGCCAAGACTATCCCACCAATTCCCGGTGGAAGTGGTTGTTGACGTAACGGTAACTGCGGTGGATGAAGTCGGTGTCGTTGACAGCGGCATTGTCGTTGAAGTAGTTGTTGTAATACTAGTGCTGGTTGTCGCTGATGCAGTCGTTGTGGTGGTCGTTGCAGTTGTAGAAGCACAAGATGCCAACAGTAATGAAACAGCGATCAAGGAACCCAAACATCCCACGATAAGCTTACTTTTCATTTACTATCTCCATTTTGATTAATAACCAAACCTATTACTATATCAATAGAGCCAAAAATTAATTAAGACAAACTTTGTATTACCTCTTTCTATCAAACCTCCCTTATGCCTTATATTACCAATGAATTATCCCGTGATGTTTCTTATTGGTCGGCTTTATGGGTAAATTGACGACTAGGGAATTTAGGTAAGGTAAAGTTAGGCCATGCCACTCACCCCGATTACTCCCAAGGCTCCATCACGGGAGGGGCCAACAACTACATTTAGCTTTGAGTTCAACCACAAACTCTCGGTACTCTGGAACCCCCTTGGTGTGGCCAACCTCGCCTGACCATCATCACTGCATATGAATAATCATATCGGTTGAGGCAGATGTTAACACCAATTATTTTATTTGTCAATAATTGTTATTTGTGTGTTAAAACATATTGACAAGTAATGCAATAAATGTTACTCTTTTGCTAACTTTGTTTTGTATATCCATATGGACATCCCTATGAGTAATTTCTTAATATTGAATTATGCCATTACATCCAAGATGAATACAACTTGATCTAATAAAACGGCTCGCTGGGTTTATA
>Ga0326727_10027151_pt1 | contig 10539 bp, 8 predicted proteins | sample MB2enrmetagenome_FD_207643 | JGI IMG/M metagenome (GOLD analysis project Ga0326727, IMG submission 207643) | Lab enriched peat soil microbial communities from McLean, Ithaca, NY, United States - MB29MY | ecosystem: Environmental > Terrestrial > Soil > Wetlands > Peat | place: USA: New York...
GCCCTGGTCGACAACTACAAGAAGCGCTATGAGAACCGGGCATTTCTGCCGAAGGGATATGCGCAGACGCTGTCGTTACTGATGAAGGCGCTGCGGCGGAAATATGGGATCGGCGGAGAGTATGCGAGGCGAAGCCAGCGGGCACATACCGGGGACGAGGCGAAGGAGCAACTGGACCTATTCTGAGGAATCCAACGCGGGAGGAGTCGCCTTCGCGGCATCCCACTCATCGCAAAGAACGCGATGAGTGCGGCACCCGCGGTTACCAACGCCTACGCATCCACATCTTCCACCAGCTCCAGCGCGGCCTTGCGCAAAGGTTTCATTAGAGGCAAGGTGGAGATGCGCAGGAGGTTGACCAGCAGCCCCAGGCTCTTCTCCATTAAACGGCGCGTGCGTTCCTGGTTCGGCGAGCGGTCGTAGAGCCAGAACATGATCAGCGCCATCTGATAAAGCCAGAGCAGGTAGGGCAAGCGCGGTTTCAAGTCGGATGGCACTTTGACATCGCCCCCTTCCATCGCGATCCGCATGTGCTCAATGGCGTGTTCACGGATGGGGCGGGTTTCCTCACTGAAGGGCGAGAGTGAGTCTGCGCCGTCGGGCGCGTGACGCAGAAGCGCGGCGCAGAACTTGCGATTCGGTTCTAGCAGTTCCAGGCGCTTTTCCAGCACACATTGAATTCGGTCTCTTAGTTTCTTCTGTCCGGCCAGAGCTGCCAGGATGACTTCGTGGCTGCTCTCCTGCGTCTGGCGGTAAAAAGCCAGCACGATGGCGTCCTTCGACGAGAAGTAATAGTAGGCGCCGCCCAGCGCGACGCCGGCTTTGGCGGCAATATCGCGCATGGTGGTCGGTTCAAATCCTTTTTCGCGGAAAAGCTCCAGCGCCGCCTCGTAGATCTTGCGGCGAGTATCTTCAGCGCGCGGCGTCGTCCGCTGCTTAACGGTCGAATTCGTCTTTGTCATGGCTGTTGTCATTGTCCTTGTCGTTGTCGCTGTTATTGTCATTGCAGATAGTCACGAATATCCGGCGCTGGCATGCTGCCTTCCGGCAGAGCGCAGGGTTCGAGTACGACGTTGCGCAGTTCGGCGGCGATCGCTTCCGGCTGGGTCGAACTCAGCCAACGGGAGAGGAAATAACGGTTCCTGGATAGCGCGGCGTAGGCTTGGCGAGCCAGCGGCATCAAGAGCGGATGCGTCAGCCGGGCCGCCCAGTCGCGATACTCGTCCAGCGCATAGAGAACCATGATCCAGGCGCGGTCGTTCAGATACACCGCGCCTTCGTCGCTGATCACCGCGAGGTCGTTCTGGCTGGCGATCTGTTCGAGTTCTGGGAACATCTTCATCGCTTCTTGCGAACCGGCTGGGATTACCTCCAGCTCGATCCACTGCCTCTGTTCCCGGAGCCAGTCTTTTAAACGGCAGCACAGCTCGCATTTGGGATCATAGAGCACGTAGAGTTTTTGCATGTCGAGCACTCCTTTTGTCATACTTCGCGTCCGGCGTGTTGCCGCTCCAGTTATCGCGGTATGGCAAGATTGAGCCTGGCGTCCGGCGCGACCGGTGGCGGAGGTGGCAGCGGGCGGCGGGGCTCTTGGGAGTGGCTGCGGATGCGGGAGAAAACGAACAGGTTGAAGAAGTGCATCCCGCCGAGAACGAGCAGCACCATTCCCACCTTGTCGCTCAGCAACTCGATCGCCGCCCGTGAGGTGACGATGATTGCTCCGGTCTTGAGCGCGAGCGAGACAAAACCAATATTGATCAGGTAAAAACCCACCACCAACAGATGGTTGACCGAAGCGGCGAGCTCCGAGTTGCCGTGAAAGGCGTCCACCAGGAAGATGGCGCCGCGCCTGTAGAGGGTGCGGGCAACCCAGATGGTCAGGGCGACACTGATCAGCAGATAAACCACGTAAGTGACGACGATGATGTTGTTGCCGTAAGGTTGCATGTTAGCCTCCAGAACACTAAGTTGAACGTGTTCAAAAGAACATTATCGCTTTCGCGGATTGCTGTCAAGAAGAATTTGAACATGTTCATATTACTGGAAATACAGGGCTTGCCGCGTGCAAAAGGCTGGAATTCACAGGGACCGAGAGAATCAGTGCTACGCATTCGAAATTGAGGTTGCCGCCCACGCCCGCAACCTTGGCCGAGTCTCCGACTCAACTGCCCTATAATGATTGATCCACCATGGCCTCCCCTCAGCACACGGTTTCACCGCGATCGGGATTCAAGAACGACGTCCGGCAATTCTGGCATCGGGTGACCGAGGGGCTGGCTGTCGACCAGCTCTGGTCACAGTTTGAAAAAGACGCGCGTTCGAGCTACCGGCTCTACTCGGCGGGGCTGGACAGTCTGCGGGCGGAACCGTCCCGCGGCCGGCGAGCCTGGCAAATCACAAAAGCGCTGTTCTGGGCGATCCTCGAGAAACTGACCCCGGCGCGCCGCGTGCTGCTGCTGCTGGCGCTGATTCTGCTGTTCCTTCCTGCCGGCGGATTCACTTACACCAACGGCGACAATCGTGTCGAGATCCATGAATTCGATTTGCACGTGTGGGGCGGGCTGCTGATGTTCGTCGTTCTGCTGCTCGAACTGGCGGATCGGGTGGTGATGAAACGCGATCTGGAGATCGCCAAGGAGATTCAGGCCTGGTTATTGCCGGGCGCTCCGCTGCAGATTCCGGGGTACCAGATCGCGTATGCGACGCGTCCGGCAAACACCGTGGCAGGCGATTACTACGATGTGATTCTGCGGCCGGGCCGACGGCCGAGCGAAGACCGCATCCTGTTTGTGGTGGCCGATGTGGCGGGAAAAAGCATTCCGGCGGCGATGCTGATGGCGACCTTCCAGGCGAGTCTGCGGACGTTGTCAACAAGCGGCGTCGCGCTGGCGGAACTGGTGGAGGGCGTGAATCGCTATGCCTGCTCGAACAGCATGGGTGGCGTTCGCTTCACGACCGCGTTCCTGGCCGAACTCGACCCGCTGACGGGAGACATCGCGTATGTCAACGCGGGACACAACGTTCCGATTCTAAGGAAGTCCTCGGGCACGGTGGAGCGGCTGGAGGCGGGAGGCATTCCAATAGGAATTCTTGCGGACTCGCATTACCAGATGGGAACGACTCGCATGGAGAGCGGCGACTGGCTGGTGATTTTTACCGATGGGGTGGTGGAAGCGGTCAATGGGAAGGATGAGGAATACGGCGAACCGGAATTGATCCGGCTGGTGGATCGCGAGTCGAGAGCAACTCCAGCCGAACTGTTGCGCAACCTGATGGCGGAACTGGACCGGCACGTGGGCAACACTCCGCAGCACGATGACATCACTTGTCTGCTTCTGAAGCGAACCTGAGAGTGCCAGCTTTCAGCTCTCAGCTTTCAGTTTTCACCGCCGAAACTCCTGGAAAAATCAGCCGACTGCTAGGAGCTTGATCGACAATTCATTCCCCGATCTTGAATTTCCTAGATTTCGGGGGTTTCTCGGTAGTTCAACATTTTTTCCCCGTCTCTTCGATGTCCCCCGGAATTCAAGGCCTTGATGTTCGTCGCTTCTTCTAGGGGCGCCCTTGGTGTCTTGGGGTGTGAACTGAGAGCTGAGAGCTGACAGCTGCCTTCTTGACGTCTCGGCGGTGGAAACTTTTCCCGGCCGCTTCTCTACAGTGGCTTGAGGCCGACAAAGGCGAGGAATTGTCCGGCGTCGAACTGCGCTTGGCCTAAGTCCGTGGAAATCTTCTGGACCTGCGCGGAAGCGGAATCGGCTTCCGCCGGATGACCGGCCCGGCGGAGAGCTTGCGCATAGAGGAGGACATTCACATCGTTGGGATCGACTTTCACGGCGTGCGCCAGTTGCTCTACCGCTACGTCAGGCTGCCCCTGGCGCAGCGCCAGAACGGCCAAACCCACCAGCGCCATTCCGTCGTCCGGATTCAGGCGCACGGCCTTCTGGTAACTCTCGGCGGCTTGATTGTATTGCCGCAACTCCAAATCAGCTTGACCAAGCCCGCTCCATGCGGCGGCTTGAAGCTTCGGATCGTCGGTATCGCGCAGCGCCGCGTTGCATTCCTCCATCGCTTCCTGGGGACGGCCGACGTGCAACTCGTAAGTGGCGAGCGCGAGGAGCTGGACGGCCGGATACTTGTGCAGTGCCTTGGCCCGGTGGAAATGATAGAGCGCCTCTTCAGGCTGGCCTTCTTTGGCAAGCGCGAGCGCGAGATTGCTGTGCGCTGTGTAATTCCCCTCGGTGACGCTCAACGCATAGCGCCACAAGGTTTCATTGTCGTGCCAGTACCCCAGCTGCCGATACGTGAGACTCCCTAGAACGCCGAGCACGAGAACGGCGAAGCCGGCGAGCCAAACGCCGCGGATTTCGCGCCTGGAGGCTGCCTCACCGAGAGCCCACACGACGGCGACAAACAAACCTATAAAGGGAAGATACGCGTAGCGGTCAGCCATGGCCTGCTCACCAACCGTGACAATCCCGATCATCGGGATCAAAGTTCCCAGAAACCAGAACCAGCCGAAGGCCAAATAGCGGCGGTCTCGCCAGCGAATCACCAGCGCCGACACCACGAGCAGCAGCGCCGCCGATCCCAACACCTGCCAGGCGGGCAGCGAACTCACGGGCCGCGGATATAGCGGAACCAGCCGAGTCGGCCAAAACGCCTTCCCGATATATCTCACATAGGACACGAAGACGTTCTGCAACCGCGCCGACACTGAAACTTCCGAGAGCGTCCGCACCGAGGACCCTGCGTGCTGCGCGATCACGGTAACGATCGAATCCGCCGCGGCGAGAACGAAGAGCGGCCACTTTTCCCAAACGAGATAGGCGAACGAGCGTGGGGCGGGAGCCGCGGGCAAGCCCTGTGCCGCCGATCCCGCATCCATGCGCTGTAGCGGCCAGTAATCCCAAAGCAGCAGCACAAAAGGCAGAGTGACGATCTGCGGTTTCGCTAACAGGCCAAGAGCAAAAAAAGCGGTTACCAGCCAATAGAGATACCGTCTGCCCGTGCGCGCATAGCTGTCGTAAGCGTAGAGAGCGAGCAGGAAGAACAGCATACTAAGCACGTTCTTGCGCTCGGCAGCCCAGGCAACCGACTCAACGTTAACCGGATGCAGGGCAAACAAAGCAGCCACCACGAGACTGGGCCAGGTCAATCCTGTTGCCCGGCGGAATAGCAGGAAGAGAAGCACCGCACAGGCCGCGTGCAGCAAGAGACTGTTGTAGTGGTGTCCAATCGGATTGAGGTGAAAGATCTGGCAGTCCAAGGCATGAGATAACCAGGTCAACGGATGCCAGTTGCCGTCGCGAAAGGTCGTGAACGCCCACTTCACGGTGACCCATGTCATACCACCCAGGACGTGGTTATTCTTCACAATGTAGGACAAATCGTCGAAATCGACGAACTGGTTGCGGACGATGGGATTGTAGAAAGCGAGCGTGACAGCCACCAACAAGAGGCAGTAGATGACCACGTGCTTTTCGCGGGGCGGTGACATGTCGATAGTTGGAGGCGGCTCCGGTGGCGGAAGGTTGGCTCTTCCTCGAAACGTTACCCAATCCCTCTCTTCCGAAGACGATTCTAACGCGAGCCGAGTTGACTTAGGCGATTGTGAGTCGCTCCGGACCAATCGACGGTAACTAGCTATCTCCTCATGATCTATGTGGGCATGAGCTCACGGTACATCTGGTGAAAGGCGTGGACGCCCTTTTCCTGCTTCACGCTATAGCGGCCGCTGTGGTAGCTGCGGGAGTGGAGATTCTTCTGAACGATCTCGCAGATGCCGACGTCTTCGGCCTGAATCTCGTCGCTGAAGGCTACTGCTTTGCGGGCGGCCTCGCTGCCCAGATCTTTCTCCGGCAAATACCATTCAAAAATTGCCCGCGTGCGCTCGGGACCAAGTGGCAAAATGATGTTGAGCGAGATGTTATCGGGATAGCAGTTGAGCATCCAGTTGGGAAAGACCCAGAAATAATCGGCAGTGAGATCTTCGCCGGATTGCTGGCCGGATTGCGGGTAGCGGCGCGGGGCGGCGTCTCCGGGCTGGGCGCCGCGGATCGGCGTCCACTGGCGAACATAGTTGGGATAAGGCTCGACCGAATAGGCGCTGTAGTTGATTTCGCGATTGAGCGCCGGGTGAACGCTGGGTACGTGGTAGCCCTCGAGATAATTGTCGATGTAAGTCTTCCAATTGCAGTTCATGTCGTAGGTGCGGCGCTCGGAGAACTTCATGCCGCGAAAATCGAACTTCCCGGCCTGGGTGGGCAACTCGCCCAGAGATTCGCTCAAAGGGTCGGCCCCGGGATCGAGATTGACAAAGATGAGGTTGAACCATTCCTCGAGGCGAACCGGGGCGAGGCTGAAGTCCTGGGGATCGAAAACTTCGACACCATCGAATTCTGGGGTGACGAGCAGAGCGCCGTCGAGACGGTAGGTCCAGCCGTGGTATCCGCAGCGGAAGAGTTTGCGGTTGCCGCAGCCGGAGGCAGGGTTGCCGGCGCGATGGCGGCAAACGTTATAAAAGCACCGGAGAACTCCGTCCTCACCGCGGGCGATGAGGAGCGGCTCTCCGATGAGGTCGAAGGTGAAGTAGTCGCCCGGGCTCGCGGCCTGGTGAAGATGGCCGACGAGCTGCCAGGTGGAGGCGAAGATCCTGGCCTTTTCGTCTTCGAAGGTTGCCGGATTGAAATAGAGGGGTGCGGGCAGAGTGGAGGCGCGAGCGATATCGCGATCGGCATTTAATTGAAGATTTGGCATAGGCGGTCCGGCGAGCCTCATTCTAGCGCACGGGCAAAGGGTTCGGGACGGTTCATGTTCACGCCTGTTCCAGGAATAAATAACCAGCAGCAGTAACCAAGGGAACTCACGTTTCGCAGTTCTTTCTCGCGAATTCTTTATGTCTGGTTCAGAATCGTTGAATCCATGAGTTCTTCTTCGTCGGCTACGGCAGCAAAACGTCTTGAACGACCGGGAGTCTCGACTTTCTCCAAGTTGTTTGAATCGCAGCGGTGGCGAACTCTATTGTTTTGCCTGCTGCTGACCGTCGCTGTGCTTGTTTCCTACAACCCTATAACTCACAACGGGTTCATCAACTATGACGACGACGGATACATCACGGATAACCCTCAGGTAAAGGCGGGCCTGACGTGGGCGACCGTGAAATGGGCTTTCACCACTTACGACAAGGCGAACTGGCATCCCCTGACATGGCTTTCGCACGCTCTCGACTGCGAATTGTTCGGCGTCAACCCTGCCGGACACCACTACGTGAGTGTCTTGCTGCACGCGGCCAACGCTGTGCTTCTGTTTCTGCTGCTACAGACCGCCACGGGATTCCGTTGGCGCAGCCTGATGGTGGCGGCCTTGTTTGCGCTTCATCCCATCAATGTCGAGTCCGTGGCATGGGCGGCCGAGCGGAAGAACGTGCTGAGCATGCTGTTCTTTCTGCTCGCTCTGTATGCCTATGGCTGGTACGCGCGCCGACCTGGGCTCCGCCGCTATGCCGCAGTGGCTTTCTTCTTTGCGCTGGCGCTGCTCTCGAAGCCGCAGGTGATCACATTTCCATTTCTGCTTTGCCTGTGGGACTACTGGCCGCTGTGCCGGATTGGCGCTCCGATTGGCTCGCAGGCTGAATCCGGCCAGGCGGCGCAAGGCGGGAACGTGCCCCGATGGTGGAGCGGATGGCTGGTATTGGAAAAGGTGCCACTCCTGTTGCTCTCCGTGGCGAGCGCGCTGGTGACGATGAAGGCCCAGAAGGCCGGAGGCGCGGTCAAGACTCTTTCCCAGTACCGTCCGCTCTTGCGCTTGGAAACAGCCGTGATCTCGTATGTAAGCTATCTGGGAAAGGTGTTCTGGCCAGCAAAACTGGTGGCGCTGTATCCGCACCCCACCCGGCTCTATCCCGCCTGGCGAGTCGGCGCGAGCGTGCTTCTATTGCTGCTCGTCACCGCTTTGGTGCTGCGCGCGCGCGAGCGGCGGTATCTTGCCGTCGGATGGTTCTGGTTCCTGGGCAGCCTCCTGCCGATGATCGGGCTGGTGCAGGTAGGCAATCAGGCGATGGCGGATCGCTACGCCTACATCCCATTCGTTGGCGTGTTTCTGATGTTGACCTGGCTGCTGGCCGACTGGGCCAAAGCTCGCCAGATTTCCGTCACATGGCTTGCCATTCCAGCGATTTCCTGTCTGCTCGCGCTGGGGATCCTCACTTATCGTCAGGTGGGCTACTGGCACGATGTTGAGTCATTCTGGCTGCGCACGTTGGCACTGACTCAGGACAACTACGTCGCCCACGACGTACTGGGAGACTTTCTGAACGGCCAGGGCAGGACCGAAGAGGCCGCCGCGCACTTCCGCGCCGCGCTCGCCATTCGTTCCGACGATCTGATGGCGAATCTGAATCTCGCCAAGTATGAGTACGGCCGCGGCAACCTGCCGGCGGCCATCGAACATTATGAAATGGTGGCTCGGGACGCGGCTAAAGTGGCCAACCCGGCCGGCGTTTTCGTTCACGCTTCCGCCTGCTTCCATCTGGGATCGATCTATCGCCAGATGGGGGAGACGACGAAGGCGAAGCAGTATCTCGAACTGGCCTTGCAGTTGGAGCCCGACCAACCCGTGAGCATGATCGAACTCGGATTGATCGCGCAAAAAGAGGGCGACCTGCCCGAGGCGGTTCGCCAGTACTCCCACGCGATCGAGGTACAGTCGACCGACGTTGGTTGCCTGCTGCTGGCGCACGCTCTGCAGCAGCAGGGACGTTCCGAGGAGGCGAAGGCGATGTTCGAACGCGCCGCGCGCTCGTCCACCAATCTTCCCGAGGCGCAGAAAGCAGCGGAGTCGCTTCTCTCCGGAAAGTGAAGCGCGGTTATCTGTGAAAGGGCGCCGGATACGAAGTGCAACGGCGCAAGAAGAGCAGACGCGAGCGTTCCCAGAATGGAACTACGGCCTCTCACCTGCGGTTCGAAGGAAAGATGGAGACCCAGGGGAAGCTGGCAAAATTTGTCACTCTGGTCTCTGAAAGTGTCATACTGGAACAAGCGTGGGTGGCTGAGATGGTGACTATCCTGCAGAAGGCCGCTGAAAACACTAAGGTTTCGTCCAGAAGGACATCTGACTTCCGTCACTTGGGTCTCTGGCCCTCGGAGTGCGATAGTAAACGCGAGTTGGTCATCCAACCAAACAGTCAAACGGAGACGAGGACAATCTAAATGCGGAAACAAAAGGGCTTCTCACTGATCGAACTGCTGATCGTGGTGGCGATCATTCTGATCATCGCCGCGATTGCTATCCCGAACTTGCTACGTGCACGTATTGCGGCGAATGAGTCGTCCGCAGTGGCGTCGATTCGCACCATCAACACTGCTCAGATTTCATACAACTCCGCTTACCCGACGGTCGGCTATGCCGCCGCTCTGAGTAATCTGGCGGGCACCTGCACCGGCACCGCGGTTCCCACGTCGGCTGGCGCTTGCTTGATCGACACGGTTCTTGGGGCAGGCACCAAGAGCGGCTATTCGTTCAGCGCAGTGGGCACGACCAGCGGTTATACTGCTTGGACGAACCCGGTGAACGTGAACCAGACGGGCGTGCGCTCGTTCTGCTCGATCGCGGATGCGGTTGTACGTTCGAACTCCGCCAGTCTCAGCACCTGCGCTGGGACCGAGTCCCCGCTCCAGTAAGTTTGGATTTGGCAAAGTACCTGGGGGAGGGTACAAGCCGGAAAAAAGCAGAGGAGAAATCCTCTGCTTTTTTTATTTTCCCCTGGTTCTGCTTTCTTGCCCTCGAAGACCTTAATAGCGCGCCAACACAATTTGGCGGGTGATCCACGAAAGCTCTGTCAAATTCTGTCACTCCAGCCCCATGCGGCGGCCACAAAACATTAGGCGGGCACAGGCGCTCTCCAAGAAAACACAGGCTTGAATCGGATGGCCCGACACTTTGGTTACACACTAGAAGACGGCCCCTCAAGTGCACCTAGGTAGAGGTTAAGAATGTCTACAACAGACCCCGAGTGGGACGGAGTTATACCAGAAAATGCGAAAACATAGAGGCTTTCTCTAATCGAACTGCTCATCGTGGTGGCGATCATTCTGATCATCGCCGCGATTGCTATCCCGAATTTGCTACGTGCGCGTATTGCCGCAAATGAGTCATCCGCAGTGGCATCGATTCGCACCATCAATACAGCTGAGATTTCATACAACTCCACCTACGCCACGGTGGGCTATGCCGCCGCCCTGAGTAATCTGGCAGGCACCTGCACCGGCACCGCGGTTCCCACATCGGCTGGCGCTTGCTTGATCGACACGGTCCTTGGGGCAGGCACCAAGAGCGGCTACTCGTTCCGTGCCACCGGCACCACCAGCGGCTATTCCGCGTGGGCAAACCCGGTGAATGTAAACCAGACGGGCGTGCGCTCGTTCTGCTCAATCGCGGATGCGGTTGTACGCTCGAACTCCGCCAGTCTCGGCACCTGCGCTGGGACCGAGTCCCCGCTCCAGTAAGTTTGGATTTGGCAAAGTGCTTGGGGGAGGGTACAAG
>Ga0326727_10027153_pt1 | contig 10539 bp, 8 predicted proteins | sample MB2enrmetagenome_FD_207643 | JGI IMG/M metagenome (GOLD analysis project Ga0326727, IMG submission 207643) | Lab enriched peat soil microbial communities from McLean, Ithaca, NY, United States - MB29MY | ecosystem: Environmental > Terrestrial > Soil > Wetlands > Peat | place: USA: New York...
CGCGTCCACGCGCGGCTGCACGATCAGGCGGCCCGCCGGGGAGGCCAACGGCCGCGGCACGCATCGCCCAGTCCATTGGCCGGCAAGCTGTTCGACGAGCGTGGCGAGCCGCTGTATGTGCAGGGCACGGCCAAGGACGCGCGCCACTATCGGTACTACGTCTCGCGCGGACTGGTGCACGGCGCGAAGAAGAATCCTGAACGCGGCTGGCGCCTCCCGGCAGCCGAGCTGGAACGTGCGGTACGCGCCGTGGCGGAGCAACTGCTCGCCGACCGCGCGGCTCTCGCGGAAGCGGCCGATGCAGCAGGCCTCGATGCCAGCCGCCTGTCGGCGATCTTCACGGCGGCCCAGGGGTGGAGCGATCGGCTGCGCGTGGCAGCCGACGCCGCGCCAGTGCTCGCGCAGCTGACCGACCGCGTCGACCTCAGGCCGGACGGTCTGCGGCTGTTGCTCACCATGCCGCTTGCGAGCGGCGGCGAGGGCACCGCCGCGGCCTCGAATGGACTCGTGCTGATGCGATGCGTCCCGCTGCGCATCCGACGGCGCGGGCTTGAGATGCGGCTGGTACTGGACGACAGCGCGCCGCCGTCGCGCGTCGACCAGACGCTGCTCAAGACGGTGGCCCGCGCTTATCGCTGGGCAGACGACCTGCTCTCGGGCCGGGCGCAGTCGGTGGGCGAGATCGCCCGGCGGGAACGGGTCAGCGACCGCTACGTGTGGCGGCTCATGCGCGTGGGCTTTCTGGCGCCCACCATCGTCGAGGCGATCGTGGACGGCCGCCAGCCCGAAGAGCTGACGGCCAGCACCCTCACCCAGCGGCTCGATCTCCCCGCCCTCTGGGACGCACAGGAGCGAACGCTCGGCCTCGCCTAGCCCACACGTGCCGGTCATGCGGCCCGTTCGCTTCGTGCGGGCGACACGTGCTTGAAGATCGCGTGACGCATGTCGGGGTTCTCGGGACCCGCGATATCTATTTCCTGGTGGTGGGGTGCTGCGCGCGCGCGTTTCCACCCAGGCACTGCGGCAAGGACGCCGGCTCACGGGCCAACGCGCGGCGCACCGCAGCGGGTTCGATAGCGATGATCTCGCAGACCACCGTGAACGAAAACGCAGAGCGTGCGGTGCTGGCAACCCACGCCCGCGCCGCCTCCCGCAACCGCCGCTGGCTTCCCCAGGTGCTCCGCATGCTCTCCTCGAGCACCGCCAGCAGGAGCGCCTTCACGCCAGGTGCGGGGGCGTCTCGTCACTCCCCTCCGCAGAGTGAACCGTGCGCGCGGATCTGTTGGAGCACGTCCTGATCGGAGTCCATCGTGTGCCCTGAGGCGATCGACTGGCGCGGCCCGACAACTTTTCCAGGGCCAGATGAGCCCGCGCGGGCGCATGCAGCGGATCGCACGCGTTGCCGCAGGGAACACATGGGCGTTGGCTACCAGGCGCCGCGCCCCCTGAACCTGGGCGATCTCTCGGGGAAGTCCTCATCGTCGTCGTTCCGGTGCACTTCCCAAAATCCCCAAAAGGGGTGTCCCACAGAGTGCGCCTCTGCGGTTTTCGCACGGCCGGATTCGAGCCACGGCAGATCGCGGCTCGTATAGAATTCATAGACCGGTGGGGCTTCGCCGAGCGCCAACATGAGGGCCTCGGCCCGATCAGGCGACGGGATGCCGCGGGCCCGCGCTTGTTCCTTGGACTCGATCTTCATGCGGCCCTGCGGATCGATCTCATACAGCAAGCCGGCGAGCTGGCCGATGGTCGCCTCGTCGGTGAGCCCCTCCACCTGGTCGCGCTCGAAGGCATCGGCCAGGCCTTGATAGAAGCACGCCTTCGCATTCACGAACCGCTGTGCCGGATTCCTCTCTCCGAGTTCGGGTTTGTCCTCGCAGTGCCGGCCCACATTGACGAGCGCGACCGGGAAGCGGCAGTCCCGCAGATGGAGACCGAAATTATGCCCCACGCCAATGCTATCCACCCGCACGATCGAGAGCCGGGTCCGGAACTCGTTCAGGAACTTTACGACTGGGCCGCGGGTGTCCTCGCCGCGCCAGGCGCCCAGAGCGATGATGCGGCGCCGGTCGCGCCGGCATTCGCAGACGTAGACGACGGTCTCGGCCTCGCCGCCGCCGACATCGACGCCGGCCACCAGAGAACGGGGGCGGGAGCCCGTGTCGGTGCCGGCGTGCGCCCGTGCCCGCTCGCGGGCGCGCTCCAGCCAGGCCATCCTGATGAGGGCGTTTTGCGCTTGCTCCGGAAACCGCGCCAGCACCCGGGCCAGCCAATTCGGCGAACTGCCGTCGCTGCCGTGCCACCAGGCCTGATGCTGCTCAAAGACCCAGCGCTTGGTCACCAGGTAGGGAATCGGATTGCGATCGAGCGGACCGCCCTCGGCGGGGTCCAGACGCAGGAGCTCCTCGAGGCTGAGCCCTTCGAGGTTCGGCGAATCGAAGGCGTCGATCGTGATACAATTCCATAGCTGGCGCTCGGTCGAAAACGCATCGAAAAACGGCCCGCCGGGGACGGTCGGATTGCCGGCCATCACCACATGCACTTTCCCGCCGGCCATGGTGCCGGCGATCGCGTCACCGATGCCGGCTTCGATGCCCGGTGCCTCGTCGGCAATAATGAGCACCTGCTTGCCGTGGTAGCCTTGGAAGTTCTCGGTTTGGTTGGTCGAGAAGCCGATGGCGAAGTTATGGTCATCGCGGAACTTGAGCTCGGTCGTGTTGAGTTTCGGGTAGGGGACCCGCGCGCCCTCGACGAGGCGATGGATCTCCACCCACAGCTGCGTGCGCACTTGGCGCTGCGTGGGCGAGGTCGTCAGGACAATCCCCTTCTCGTACCGCGCCAGCCACCAGAGCGTCGCCACGGCGAGGCTGAAGGTCTTGCCGACGCCGTGACAGGCCTTCACGGCCGTGCGCCGGCGCGTTTGGATAGATTGGAGGATCTCGATCTCGCGCTCCCAGAGCGTCACGCCCAGGATGTGCTGGGCGAACAGCACCGGGGCGCGCACTACCTTTCTCACGAACGCCTTCTGTGCGGCAGAGAGTTCGCCGTTGCCCTTCTTGGTCTTCATCGGTCTTTTTCCTCCTGTTCATTTTTCTGCATCGTCATCCGGCAGGGGGCCCACCGCTTCGAGCAACTGCACGAGGGTGAGCGGCTGGCCGTCCTTCCCGGTAAGCTCGTGCTTCTGGGGTGCCGCGTAGCCGTTGATGCGGGCGGCATGGTCCAGGAGCTTGATGCCGACCTCGACCGCACGGGGGTTGCCTTTGCGGATCCCCGGCTGCAGGTTCAGAAACAGCTCTTCGGAGCGCGCATGATCGAGCTTGCGCAGCTCGTCGACGGCGAGTCCCGGCTCCCGGCCGAGCGCCTTCTTGAACGCCTTGGTGCAGGCCTGGCGGCTGATGGTGTAGTGGGGCGGAAAGGTGACCCCTTCTGGAACAGCAATAATCGACTGCGCCTGGCCGCGGCCGACGCGCCCGATCTGTTCGGCAATGGCGTCGAAGGATAGACCCATCCGCTTGAGGTGCACCGTCTCGGCCTCGACCCACCGCGCCCTCAAGGTTGCTTCCGAGGCGACCACGGGCTGCCGCGGGCCGCGCCACGTTCCATCTGGCTGACGCTTCATCATAGGTCTGTCACCTCCGGCGTGAGGCCGAGGGCGGCCATGCGTTCGAGGGCCACCGCTACAAACGGTGGCGACTTCTCGATGGCGTAGCAGCGGCGGCCCGTCTGTTCCGCGGCGAGGAGCTGGGAGCCGCTGCCGCAGAAGGGCTCATAACACAGCTCTCCGGGCTCGGTGTGCATCTCCATCGGCAGCGAAAAGAGTCGGCAGGGTTTCGCTGTCGGATGTGCGTCCGTCTCGATTTCCGTGCTCGGCACTGCCCATACAGTGGTGGGACATTCCCCGGCGGTGCCGGCAGCCTGTGCTCTCAGGATTCTCGGTTTCTCGCCCTTGAGCCACCCGAACAAACAGGGCTCGTGTTGCCACAGGTACACCGAGTGGGTCAGGACCGCGCGCGTCTTCACCCAGATGATCTGCTGATGCACGAAGGCACCGAACTCGGCCCAGACCCTTTCTACCAGCGCCTGGCGTTTACTGGCATGCCAGCAGTACCAAGCTGCGTTACGGCTGACGGCATGGTGCAGCGCGACGCCGATGAACCCGCGGTACAGCTCCAGACCGCATTCCTCGGAGTCCTGGATGTCGGCACTTCTAACCTCAGAGTGCTGGTCTGAACCTTTCGCAGGCCGATGTGGCGCTCCGTGGTGCCTCCAGCTCTGCGGATGAGCGGCGCCGGTGTAGCCGACGGAATATGGCGGGTCGGTCGCAAACAATACTGCGCGCTCACCGTTCATGAGCCGCATGACGTCCTCGGTGTTGGTGGCATCCCCACACAGCAAGCGATGCTCACCAATCTGCCAGAGTTGGCCAGACCGCGTCCTCCACTTCTTTTGAAGTTCGCCGGCCTGATCGATATGCGCCGGTGGTTCCTCCTCTGGATGGACGAGCCGCCACAGGTGGTCGCCCGCGGTGCGCCGCAACAGGCTCTGGACGGCGTCGCTGTCGGTATGGACCGTTTCGAGCAGTGCCGTAATGCGTGCGGCGTCCGACTCGGCCATCGCGGCCAGTGGGTCCAGTGTCAAGAGTAACTTATCGGCTTCCGCCTCGTCGACGTCGAGCACGAGCACCGGCACCGTGGCCTGCGGGGTCGTCTCGGCGCGCAAATGACCGTCGATGAGCATGAGCCGCCCGTCCGGCAACTCCCGCGCCAGGAGCGCATCGGCGTAGCCGATCTCGGCCAGCAGATCGCGGAGCGCATTGACTTGCGCCGTGGGGTGGCGCCGCCAATTCTTCGGATTGGGCAGCAGATCCTTCGCCGGTACGCGGCGCAACGCTGTGATCCGATCTCTGATGCCGAGCGCACCGGCCGAGACCGGACGCTCGGGGACGCGGGCCGCAGGCGCACCCGGCGGGATGTCGGGGTCCGACAACAATAGTGATGAGTCGTTTTCCACGTAGCTGTTCCTCCTCTTTGAAAGTGTGGCATGGGGGGTCGCGGCCATTGGCGGCAATGGCAGCGCGCCGGTTCTTGCGGCTGACCACCCTCGCAGAGGAGGGCCTCGCGGTGCCGACAGTGAGGTCGAGGCCTGACCTCCGCGACGGCGCGCCGGCGCGGCTGCCCGGGGGCCGATTCCCGTGGCAGAGATCACACCGAACGGCACGCCGGTGCCTCGTCGTGGAGCCGTGGAGACGCGGAACGCCACGCGGCAGAGCGGGGCGGCCGGATGGTAGCTGCCGCGCCCTACGGAACGAGCCGCCGCGACCACTCCGGCGGAAACCCGACCGCTGTCGACGTGACCACCCTCCAGCGGTGGCAGCGCGAATCGCTCAGTGCGCTCTGCCCTAGATGGCATGCGCACATTATCCCACGCGCGTGCGCGGAATGGTCAGCATCCAGCGCGACGCATCATCATTTCTTGCGCGCGACGCCTGAGTGTGCTGACGCGCACCGACTTCAGGTGCCTCTTCTGTCGTTTCGACACGTATGCGGCAAACTGGAAATCCGCAACGTCGTCCTCAATGCAGACTTCTCGTTGTAAGAGAATCTCTTCTCCATACTCGGGACTCATGAGCTCCAGCAGGACGTCCCAGTTCTGCAGAAGAATCAGCGCATCCGCAAAGCCCCGCCGGGGAGGGTTGTGCAGCCAGTTCTCGCCGCGCCGATTCATTTTGTGGTCGTAGCAGAGTGCCCGACGGAGCAGCTCAACGTACGGCGCCCGTTTCCCCTTCTTGCCACGCCCACCGGTGCGCGGGCCGATCGACTCGCGCCGCTCCAGGCGCTCGCGGACAACGGCATCGCGCTCCAGCTGGCGCTGCAGGAATTTCGACAGTCGACGGGCGTCCGGCGACGGCTCCTGTGCCAGCTGTTCGGCGTGCTCGGCGACCTGTCGTTGCAGCGCGGCGAACTTCTCCTTGTCCGCGTGCGTGCCGGCGTCGCTGGCCACGCCCTCCTCGCGGGCGGCGCGCTCCGCGTCGCGCCATGCCACCATCGTCTTCCGCCAGGCTTTCCGGCCCTTCAGCGGACGACGTCTGCCAGCCACCGTGCCCCTCCCTGTCAGCGCTCCAACCGGTTGAAACAGCGCCGCGCCAGTCCGCTCTCTCGCACCAGCGCGCATCCATCGGCCACTGTCAACACCATCATCATACCAAAAAGATCACGGAGTGAGGAGCGACCGCAACCACCGTGATCGCAACCACCGTATAGACGCAACCGCCGGCGCAACCGCCAAAGACGGGTTGGCATCAGACTGCGGTCACCGCTTTCCAGTCCGCGGCGCTCCGGACGTTCCGGAGATTCGATCGAAATGCCCGCCCGTGGTGGCGCGTTGCGGCGAGAGGGCCGAACCAGAGAATGGCACCGCGCCGTCGCCACCGCGCCAAAGTCGGAGGAAAGTCTCTGCTCGCCATTTTGGTGGTTCACTTCTGCGAAACCTGGTACTGGTGCTGGAAGAGCCAAAGGCGACCCTCTGGTCGGCCCGCTGTGCCGGGCGCTGTCGTCGAACTCATCAGGTCGATGCACACGGCCAACCCGACGTCGCGAGGAGGGCATCGACGATTTCCTGGCGCGCGCGCCGCGCGCAGGTTTGAATGCAGCCTTCACCGAGGCGAAGCACCACGTCGCCGTTGGCAAGCACATCGAAGGTGAAGGGCGTGGTCATCGTGGACTCCGGACTCCGTGCTCAGTAATCAGAATCGTTCCCTGCAACCAGCAAGGGTCAGGGATCTCGCCCGGGCTTGGAACCGCAAGCGCCATGGAACCGGCCGTCCGCGACTTTTCGGTCTTCGCCACAGCTGTCAAACCAGCCCGCCTTCGATGAAGGGTATGCATCGAATTCCGGTACATATGGCTTGACGTCGAGAAGTGGCGTGCCGTCGAGCACGTCGATGTCGGCCACGTGGAGAATACAGCCCTCTCGACGGAGCAGACGAACGGCTGCATGCGTTGCTGGTGGAGGCGGATCGGGTACCTGCGGCGGTACGTAGAGGTGCACGTGCCGCGCACCGACTTCGGCGTCCCATCGATGATTTTGGTGGTGCTGGCGTTGCTGATCAGCGGCGGGCGGCGGCTGCGGCACCTGCTGTACCTGGAGGGCGATCCCCTGGTGCTGCGGCTGTGTGGCCTGAGTCGGTTGCCGACGCCACGCACGGTGGGGCGCTGGCTGCGGGAGTTCCGGGCCCACCAGTTGCCTCGTGTCCAGCGACTCAATGCGTGGCTGGTCGCGGCTGCCATTCGCCGCACGGGCGTGCGGCGCTTGACGATCGACGTGGACGGGTCGGTGGTGTCCACGGGCCAGCAGGTGCAGTGGGCGCAGCGCGGCTACAATCCGCATCATCGCAAGGTGCCGAGCTACTATCCGATCACGGCGTACGAGGCGCAGAGCGGGCAAGTGTTGCGCGTGCACAATCGCCCGGGCAATGTGCATGATGGGAAAGCGGCGCTGGGGTTCTTGCGGGCGCTCTTCGAGCAGCTGGCTACCACCTTGGGCGGCTACCGGCTGGAGTTTCGCATGGACGGGGCGTTTTTTCGGCGCGACGTCATTGAGCTGGTGGAGCGCCAGGGCGCCGAGTATGCGGTCAAGGTGCCGTTCTATCCGTGGGTGGGTCTCAAGGCATGCGTGCAGCAGACGCGCAGTTGGACGCGCGTCGATGACACGGTGAGCTGCGCCGAGCACTGCGTCGCAGTGGCTAAGTGGGGCCGCACCTTTCGCGTCGTGGTGTATCGCAAGCGCGTGCGGCATGAGACGGCGAAGAACTTTCAGCTGGATCTCTTCGATCCGACCGATGGGCACTACGAGTATTCGGCGGTCGTGACCAACAAGGCGTTCAGCGGCCCCACGCTGTGGGCGTTCATGTGCGGGCGGGGCAGCCATGAGAAGGCGTACGCGGAACTCAAGAGCGGCTTCGCCTTCGACTGCGTGCCGACGATGCGGTATGCGGCCAACAGTCTCTGGCAATTGCTCAGCGTGATCGCCTTCAACCTGGTGCGGAGCTTCCAAGTCCTCGCCACCACCGAGCGCCGCGGTTCGACCCGCAAACGGCGGTGTGTGTACCGGTTCGAAAGCATTCAAACGCTGCGCTACCAGTACTTCCACCGAGCCGGCGTCATTGTCCGCCCTCAGGGGCACCCGATACTCGACGTCGGATGCTCGCCCATCGCCGACTAGACTCACCAGTTGTCACCTACGCGCTAGGTATGCCATGTTCGATTGGAGATTTAGAGACGAAATCAGTTCCACACAGTTCTGCGACTTCCTCATAAGAGAGGGAATTGAAGGTCGAGAGAACGAGGATGCTGTTACTCGCACTGCCTGGCTGACCGACCTGGCCGTAGAACTCGAACGCAAGGACTACCTTGCGTGTGCCCTCGGCTGGCACGAGGTTCTCGAGCAGAGGGGTATTCGCGACGAATTAGCGATCCTCCTTGATTTCAGTCGCGCTAACGCCATCGCGGGAAACAGGTATGGCACGGAGTGGCAGTGGGAGCAGCCCACGCTGGCACGCGAGATTTTCTACCTTCGACGCGCCGTCTCGCACCCGAAGTTCAACCGGGTTCCCAGCAACCCCCGCTGCATGGCTCTCAACAACCTTGGCAAACGCCTGTGCGTTGCCGGCCGGGTCATTGAGTCCCTTGAGTACTGGCGCCGGGCGCTTGAGGTGCAGCCGAACTTCGGGATGGCATTGTGCAACCGTACCCGCAGCTTGGTTGAGTACGCCGCGGCCCTCGAGGATCCCGGCACGCGGGCCCTCTTCTTGTGGGTAGCGCACAAGGAGGCGTCGGTCGCCCTTGCGTCGACGGCAATCTACACGGATCCACGTCATGACGAACGCAACCGGGAACTGGTCAAACGACTCAAGGAGTGGATTGAGTCCGTTGTGGACGTGGAAGGCATCACTGGACTTAATCCCCTGACGTGGCCAGACACCTCCGCCACGGAGGAAGAGCACGACTACCGTGGCTGGTGTCTAACCAACCGGCTGTATCTGAACCCATCGAACGACCTCGGCAGGCACACTGTGGCGGCCACCGACTCACTGGGGCTGCCGACTCACGTTGTGCTGGTCGATGCGCCCCACACGTTCGAGAGCTTCTTCGACCAGATGAAGCAAGAGTACGTGTCGGCACGCTGGATGCTGTACGAGGGCTTGAACACGAGGGTACCCCACTTCTCGGACAAGGAGGTGACCCTTTCTGAGACTGAGCCCCGGCCAACGCTTTCGCTCGCCATCGAGAAGGTAAAAGCCACCTACAGAATCTCCTACTCTCTTTTTGACAAGGTTGGCTTTTTTCTGAACGCCTACATGGGCCTAGGTATCCCAGAGAGACATGTCTCATTCCGAGGGCTTTGGCACTATGGCGACAAAGGACCGATAAGAAAGGAATTCGACCAGACCGGAAACTGGGGCTTTTGCGCGTTATACTGGCTCGCCAAGGACTTCTTTGAGAAGGAGAACGACGAGGTAGCCGAGCCGGAGGCCCGCCGCCTGAGCGACATAAGAAATTATCTGGAGCACAAGTACTTGCGAATTACGGTGGACGCGCCTGCACCGAGCCCACCCGGTGATCTAGCATTCATGGTGTCTCGCGAGCAGTTCGAGGCCAAGGCGTTGCGCCTCCTCGGACTTGCCCGTTCAGCACTCATCTACCTGGCCATTGGCGTCGGATTCGAGGAACGCCGGCGCCAACCTGGTCGTACCAGTGTGCCTCTCGAACAGATACCCTTGACCCCTGATCTGCCAGACGCCGAGAAGATATAGCCCTGCGGGAGAAGAAAGACGAATATCAGCTGTCACACCTTCCGCGCGACGGCCATCACCGCCCACTTGGACAACGGTGGGACGTTGCAACACGCCCACCAGCTCGCGGCGCACCACCAAGCTGTACGACCGCACCACCAACCAAGTCAGTCTCCACGAAATCGGGCGCCTGGTGATCTAGTGCCACTTCATGTCCAAGAAACGCAAGCCTAGCGACCTCTTTAGCCCTCTCGCTTCCGAAGACAGGCTCCACCCGAGCTTCAACCATGTGCGAGTTGAAAACGCTGCGGAACCTGCACGCATAATGATGAACCACGTGTACCGCGATCTACCCGACCCCGATGGAAACTTTGCTCAGCAATTCCAAACCAGTGGCTTCGACGCCCGGACGTTCGAACTGTACCTCTACGCCTATCTAACGTCCGCACGCTACGCCGTCCGCCGCGAAAAGCCGTACCCCGACTTCATCGTGTCACGTTCCGGCGTTGAATGTGCGATCGAAGCAACAACCGCAAATGCGCCATCGACCCCACTTCCAGGCGCGGCACGCCCGGATAAGGGCAGAATTAGTGCCAAGCAGCTCAGGCAGAAAGTCGATCATGAACTTCCCATCAGGTTCGGGAGCCCTCTGAAATCAAAGCTAGACAAACGGTATGACGGCAAGCCGTACTGGGAACTGGAGCATTGCAAGGATATGCCTTTCGTTGTGGCGATCGAAGCGTTCCACG
>Ga0326727_10027154_pt1 | contig 10539 bp, 7 predicted proteins | sample MB2enrmetagenome_FD_207643 | JGI IMG/M metagenome (GOLD analysis project Ga0326727, IMG submission 207643) | Lab enriched peat soil microbial communities from McLean, Ithaca, NY, United States - MB29MY | ecosystem: Environmental > Terrestrial > Soil > Wetlands > Peat | place: USA: New York...
AATCCCGATTCCGTCAAATCGCGCCAGGCTCTAGAGCGGGTTGCGGGCGAAAAACCGCTTCGCACTTTTCCGCTGGCCCGCTCTAAGGGGCGGCGGTTAGCCCGCCAGAGCCCGACCGCAGCACGACGGCTCGATGACGCCCTCGCGGTCCGGGTCGGACCAGAAGGCCACCTTTTCCAGAAGCTCGACCATGGCGATCGGCTTGGCCAGGTGATCGTCCATGCCCGCTTCGAAACAGGCGGCGACTTGCGAACACAGCACGTTGGCGCTGAGGGCCAGGATCGGCGTTGTGCGGTTGTGCGGGCAATCGGACCGGATCGCGCGCGTGGCCGCCAGGCCATCCATCCTCGGCATCTGCATGTCCATGAGGACGAGGTCGTAGCGCGCCCGACCCGACGCCTCGACCGCCTCGGCGCCGTCGCACGCCTCCTCGACGCAGTGGCCGACCGCTTCCAGCATGGCGCGAACCAGCTCGCGATTGGCCGCCACGTCATCGACGACCAGCACCCTGGCCGATCGAAGCGACCCCTGAAGACCGGAGCCGTCGTCCGCCTCCGCGGCGGGTGCGGGCTCGGCCGTCGGCGCGTCCACGGCGAACCAGAAGGTCGAGCCGGCCCCCGCTCGACTGTCGAGGCCGAGCTCGCCGCCCATCAGATCGACCAGATGCGTGCAGATCGCCAGACCGAGACCGGTTCCGCCGTGGCGGCGGCTGTGCGAGGAATCGATCTGCGAGAAGCGCTGGAACACGCGATCGCGCTGCGCTTCGGGAACGCCTTCGCCGGTGTCGGTCACGGCGATCCTTAGCCGTCCGGCCTCGGCCTCGTAGCTGGCGCGCACCCCGACCCCGCCCTCGGCGGTGAACTTGATCGCATTGACCAGGAGGTTGAGCAGCACCTGGCGCAAGCGGTCGCCATCAGCGAGGACATGGGCGGGCAAGGCGTCGCACGCCAGATCCAGGGTCAATCCTTTGCCCGAAGCCTGATCGGCGACCAGGTCGAGGGTGTCGCGGATCAGCTGGGCGGGCGCGATGACGGCGGGGGCCAACTCGACCTGACCCGCCTCCATCTTGGCGAAATCGAGGACGTCATTGACGATGGCCAGCAACGCTTGGCCGCTGCGGTCGATCCGCTCGACATAGGCGCGCGAACGCTCCGACAGCTCCGGCGCCCCCTCCAACAGACCGGCGAATCCGACCAGCGCGGTCAGCGGCGTGCGGATCTCGTGGCTCATGTTGGCGAGAAATTCGGATTTGGCGTCCGAGGCGGCCTCGGCCTCGGCGGTTCGCCGGCGCAGCTCATCCTCCATCGCCCGCCACTGGGTGATGTCGCGCACCACAGTGACGATGCCCACGACATTGCCTTCGCCGTCGCGGATCGACGCCGGCTTGCCCTCGACCCAGGCCCATGAACCATCGGCATGCCGCGAGCGGAACACGGTGCGGGCGCCTTCGAAAGTCTCGCCCCGGCGCATGCGCGCGAGCCGCTGCGCCAGGTTCTCCAAGCTTTCCGGGTGGATCAGATCGGCCACGGGCCGACCGATCAGCTCTTCCGGCCGGAAGCCGTACTTGCTCACCGACGGCGAGACGTACTCCATCATCCCGTCGAGATCATAGCGGATGATCACATCGACCGTTCGATCGGTCAGCAGGCGGTAGCGCGCCTCACTCTCGCCCAGCTTGATCAGGGCGGCCTCGGTCTCCGCCTGCTTGCGCGCGAGCGCCTCGGCGATGCGCTGGCGGCTGGATACGGCCGCGGCCACCGGCAGGACGGTCAAGCTCATCACGGCCAGAAATAGCTGAAGCATCTCGGCGCTGTCGGTGAGCGTCAGGTGCGACATCCCGGCGGTCCGGCGACCGATCAGCGTCAGGCCCGTCGACAGCAGCCAGGTGGCCAGGAGCGCCAGCGCCGCCCCGGCCAGATGCAGCTCGAAAGCGACGAAGATCAGCGCCGCCGGCACGAGATAGAGGACCGGATAGCGGGTCAGTCCGAAGGCGAGCGCCAGGCTGAGCGCGAGGGCGGCGATCGACAGCGCGCCGCGGCCGGTTCGCACCGTGCGCCCCAGCTGGCGCACGGCTTCCGGCGTCAACGCCAGCAGGGCCGGGGTGACGATCAGCAGGCCGAGCGCGTCGGTCGCCCACCAGCTGACCAAGCTGCGCGCGAACGGCTCGCCGTGGCCGAATCGGAGCACCGACGCGGCGAGCGTCGCCGAGGCGAGGGGCGCGGCGAGGCCCGCCGAAAGGACGAAGGCCCAAAGATGCGCCGGCCGGGTCAGATCGGTCCGGGGACCGGTCAGGCGGAGCATCAGTTGGGCGCAGATCAAGATCTCGAGGGTGTTGGCGAGCGGCAGCACCCTCGCCGCCACGGCCGGCGTCCCGAAGACGAGCTGAGCGGCTAGATTGCCGAGCAGTCCGGCGATCAGGGTCTTCCCCCAGCTCGCCCGATCGGCCCGCAGCAGCAACGCCAGAACCAGGGCGTTGGCGGGCCAGACCGCGGCCAACTGGCCGACCTCGCGCGGCGCCGCCAGGCTGACCGACGCCAGGGCGAAGACGCCGGTGGCGACGAGCGCGCAGCGCATGAGCGAAACGCCCACGCCGCCCTCCGCCAGCGCGCGGGGCCAGCCGAGCACGTCCGCAGCCTTAGGCATAAACATCCTTCAGCACCGACAGCACGCTGGCGATCAGCCGTTCGCGCTGGACCGGCTTGGGCATGTGATCGTCCGCCCCGATCGCCTTGGCGGCGCGACGATGGCTTTCGCCGGCGTCGGCGGTCAGCATGACCACCCGGGCCGGCTTGCGTCCCTGGGAGGCCTCGATCTGCCGGATCGCCTTGGTCGCGGTCAGGCCGTCCATCACCGGCATGTGGATGTCCATCAGCACGACGTCGAACGGCTGTTCGGCGTACCGGCGCACCGCATCGGCGCCATCGCACGCCTCGACCACGTCCACGCCGATCGGGTCGAGGATCAGGCGCACGACCCGGCGGTTGACCGGGTGATCCTCGGCCAGAAGCACCTGCGGCCGTCCGGGACTGGGCGTTGGCGACGCCTCGGCCGCGCCGGGCGGCGGATGGACCGCTCCGGCGGGCGCGCCGTCGGTCAGCACCGCGCACCGGGGCAACCTGAGCGAGACAACGAACTGGCTTCCGCGGCCTGGCGTCGAGGCGGCGCTGATTTCGCCGCTCATGGCCGCGACGATGCTCTTGCAGATCGCCAGCCCCAGGCCGGCGCCCCCGAAACGCCGGGTGATCGAGGCGTCGGCCTGAGCGAACCGGTCGAAGATGTGGCCCGCGAGCGACGGCTCGAAGCCGATGCCCGTGTCCGACACCTCGATCGTCAGATCGACGGTCCCCGGCTCGTCGCTCGCCTCGGCGCAAAGCGCCTGAATCTTGACCCCGCCCTCATCGGTGAACTTCACCGCGTTGGACACGAGGCTGGCGACGACCTGGCCGAGACGAGCCGCATCGCCCACTAGCTGAACGTCTTCGCAGCCCACAAAGCGCACGCCGAGCCCGATCGACTTGGCCGCGGCCGCCGCGCGGAACGGCGCGACCGCGCCCTCGACCACCGTGCGCAGATCGAGCGCGCCGCTCTCCAGCCGGATGGCGGCGGCGCCGGCCGCTTCGACGTCGACGATGTCGGCGAACAGGCGCTCGACCGTTTCGGCCGAGCCCTTGATCAGGTCGACCATCTCGTGCTGGGCGGTGGTCAGCTCGGTCGCGAGCAAGGCGCCAGCGACGCCGATCACCCCATTGAGCGGGGTCCTAATCTCGCGGCTGACCTTGCCGAGAAAATCGGCCTTGGCCCGCTCGGCCGCGTCCGCGTCCCGGCGGGCCTCGACCAGGCGAGCCAGCGCTCCGTTGAATCGATCCTTCAGCAGCCGGTGCTCGAGCGGGACCTCGATCTGGAGACGCGCGGAAAGGTCTCCCTCGGCCACGCGCGCCAGGGCGTCGGCCAGCCCCTGGAGCACGGCCGCGGCGTCGCTGTCGGCGCCCAGCGAGTCCGAAAGGAAGCCAACCCGCTCCTCGAGCGCGTCCTCGTGCATGGGGTCTCCGGGAATCCTAGCGTGCGCCGCCGGTGTCGGCGACGCCGATTGCGCCGGCCGCCATCGCGGCCGATTTGGCGACTAAACCAAGAGGCCGCCGACGATTTCCGCCGTTTCGCCGTCCACGGCCAAGCCCATCTCGACGTCCCCCCATCACCCCTCGACAACTCCCGCACGAGACCGCGTCATGCGGAATATGCGCACATGCTATCGCCGCAATAAAATCAGCTTTCCACCCGAGGTGGTGCATTTTTATACTATTCTATAACAACATTATCTGATTTTTCATTTGTACGCAACGCCGGGCATTGCCCATGAACTCGGTCAAGACTTAAGCCGGCGACTTCCTTGGCCCATCCCGGAACACCGGAGGCCGCCGCCAAACGCGCGCGCCAAGCGCTCGGCGCCCATCGGCGCGTTAGTCCCAGCTTCGCCGCAACCGTGCAATTGTGCCGACCGCTGAGAGTTTCCGCCTCGGGCATAGGCCGACCTATACTAAAGTATAGGAATTTTCCGGCTCGGCTCGGCCGGCGCCCGCCGCGCCCATGGACAGGCCCGGGCCCGCCTCGCATAAAGTCCGAACTTCGCCCCGACGCTCCAGGAGTCCCGGTGACCCTAGCCGCCGCTCAAAAGCCGTTCCCCGTCAGCTGGGAGGAGTTGCACCGCAACGCCAAGGCGCTCGCCTGGCGGCTGGTCGAGATGAGGCCCTGGAGGGGCCTGATCGCGGTCACTCGCGGCGGCCTGGTTCCGGCCGCCATTGTCGCGCGCGAACTCGACATCCGCGTGATCGAGACGATTTCGGTCGTCAGCTACAAGGCCGACGACCGCCAGCCCGAACAGGCCGATGACGTGGTCGTGCTCAAGCAGCCGGCCAATGTCGGCGACGGCGAGGGCTGGCTGGTGGTCGACGACCTGGTGGACACCGGCCGCACCGCCGAGGTGCTGCGCCGCCTCCTGCCGCGCGCGCACTTCGCCACCGTCTACGCCAAGCCGCTCGGGCGCCCCCTGGTCGACACCTTCGTCACCGAGGTCAGCCAGGACACCTGGATCTACTTCCCCTGGGACGTGGAGCTGCAATTCATCCAGCCCATCGCCAACCAGCGCAAAGGCGCCTGACCTCGGCGCCCGACTATCGGGTCTGTTCGCCAGGGATGGCGTTTCGGGTGTGGGCCCAGTCGTCGGCCAGGGCGCGGGCCACGGGCGAGGCCACGGCGTAGAGCGCATCCAGAGCCTCGGCGGTCGCCGGAAAGCCGTCGTGCGTCTCCTTGGCGAGGAACTCGGCGGCGCTGACGCCCTCAGGTCCGATGGTGTAGTCGCTCGCCGCCCTCAGGATCAGCACGCGGCGAAGGTCCACGCGGCGACCGCCGGCGAGCAGCGTCAGCGCCTGCATGATCCCGGTGTCCTCCTCGGCCGACATGGCGAAGACGCCCTTGCCGGCTGTCCAATAGTCGACCCAGCGCTCGGCCCAGTCGTTCAGGTGTTCGCCGTACCAGGTCCGCGCCGACATCAGCCCGTCGCCCTCGAGCACGAAGGGCGGCCGCGCGGCGGCGCCTTCATACGGGGCGCGAAGGCGCTGGAGCGTGGGATCGTCCCGCAGGGCGATGGCCCTGGTCCGCCCGAAGGCCCAGTCGACCAGGCCGGGGTTCAGCGCATAGGCGACATTGGCGCTGTCGGTGTGGATGGCCGGCGGCGGCTGTTCGAACGGCTTGGCGCGCTCGTACGGGATCACGCCGACCGGCCAGTCGGGCGGCATGTCGCGCGCGTCCAGCTCCTGGGCGAGGTCACCGTCGACCACCCAGCGGGCCCAGGCCGCCGAGCCGGCCGAGGCGACCTTGGGATCGACCCCGGCGGTGCCCGTGACGATCCAGTAGGCGTGGCTGAGATCGAACCGCGGATCCATGCCCAGGGCCATGACCGAGGCCGCCGCCCTGGCCGTGGCCATGCCGGTCAGGACCGCCAGCACGTGGGTGCGCCGATCGTACTGCAGCGGATGGACGCCGACGGGGAATGGAAGGGCGGTGTTCAGCGGCCAGCGGGTGCGCCAGGCGTGCAGTTCGCCGCCCATGTCCTTGCCGCCGACCACGTCCTCCCAGGTGGTGACGATCACCACCCGAACCTCGATCGGCCTGGCCCGCGCAGGCGAGCCGGTCAGGACGGCCAGCAGCGCCAGAACCGCCGCCCAACCGTACTCGCCTCCGCGCCGCCGCCGGATCAAAGCCACCCCCTGCGCCTAGCCAACTCCGACCGGCCCCTCCCGAAAGTCGTCCACCGCTAACCCTTGGCCAGGTAGATGAAGCGCAGCACGAACAGGACGGCCAGGGTGAACAGCAGCCAGTCGCCCGCCTTCGCCTTGCCGCCGACCAGCTTCAAGAGCGCATAGCTGGTGATGCCGAAGGCCAGGCCGTTGGCGATCGAATAGGTCAGCGGGATGGTGATCGCGGTCAGGAAGGCCGGGATGGCCACGGCCGGATCGGTCCAGTCGATCTCGGCCAGCGCGCCGACCATCAGCGCGCCGACCATGATCAGCGCCGGGGCGGTCGCCGCCGTCGGGATCAGATGCACCAGCGGCGCGACGAACAGGGTGCAGAGGAACAGAATCCCGACGACCACGCTGGTCAGGCCGGTGCGTCCCCCCACCGCGACGCCCGCCGCGCTTTCGACATAGCTGGTCACCGTGCTCGTCCCGGCGAGGGCGCCGGCCATGGCCGCAATGGAATCGGCCAGAAGGATGCGGTTCAGACGCGGAATCGAGCCGGCCTCGTCCGCCAGGCCGGCCTTCTTGGTCACCGCCACCAGGGTGCCGACGTTGTCGAACAGATCGACGAACAGGAAGACGAACACCACTTCCAGGAGGGTGGCGCCGAGCCCGCTCTTGAGGTTGAGCGCGCCCCTGATGTCGAGCTTGAAGGCGGTCGCGGAGATGTCGGTCAGGCTGTAGGCGGTGGGCGTGTAGTGGGCCAGGCCCAGGAGCCCGCCGCCGGCCGCGGTCAGAAGGATGCCGAACAGCATCGCGCCCTTGACCCGCCAAGCCTGCAGCGCGGCGATCAGCGCAAGGCCGATCAGCGACAGCGCCGCCGTCGGCGTGGTCAGGTCGCCCAGACCGACCGCCGTCGCCGGATTGGCCACGATGATCCCGGCGTCGCGCAGGCCGATGAAGGCGATGAACAGACCGATGCCGCCAGCCACGGCCGAGAACAGGGAGGCCGGGATCGCGCTGACGATCATCTGGCGCACGCCGACCAGGGTCAGGACCAGGAAAATCGCGCCCGAGAGGAAGACGCAGCCCAGCGCCGTCTCCCACGGCACGCCCATGCCCTTGACCACGGTGTAGGTGAAGTAGGCGTTCAGCCCCATCCCCGGCGCGAGCGCCAGCGGATAGTTGGAAACCAGGCCCATCAGCAGGCTGCCGAAGCCGGCGGCCAGGCAGGTGGCCGCCGCCACCGCGCTCACCGACATGCCTGCGTCGCCCATGATCGTCGGATTGACCACGACGATGTAGACCATGGTCAGAAATGTGGTGAAGCCGGCGAACAGCTCGGTGCGGACGTTGGTGTGGTGTTCCTCGAGGCGGAAAATTCGGTCCAGCATGTCGCCTTCTGTGGCAGCCGAGTCGGAATTCAGGCCGGAATGCTGGCCCGCCGCGCCGAGGGGCGCCAGAGCTAAGGTTGATCAACGGGGCCGCTGACCATGGATGCCGAGTCTCTGATCGCCGCCATGCCCAAGGCGGAATTGCACATGCACATCGAGGGCAGCCTCGAGCCGGACTTGATGTTCGCCCTGGCCCGCCGCAACCGCGTCGCCATCCCCTTCGCCAGCGCGGCCGAGCTGCGCGCCGCCTACCGCTTCTCGCGGCTGCAGGACTTTCTCGACATCTATTATCAGGGCGCGGCGGTGCTGCGGACCGAGGAGGATTTCCGCGACCTGGCGCTGGCCTATTTCGAGCGGGCGGCGGCCGACAAGGTGGTCCACGCCGAGATCTTCTTCGACCCCCAGACCCACACCGCCCGCGGCGTGCCATTCGGCGTGGCCGCGGACGGGCTGTTGGCCGGCATGGCCGAGGCCAAGGCCCGGTTCGGCCAGAGCGCGAAGCTGATCCTGTGCTTCCTGCGCCATCTGCCGGAGGAAGACGCGTTCGCGACCCTGCGCGCCGCCGAGCCCTGGCTCGACCGGATCACGGGCGTGGGCCTTGACTCCTCGGAGCTCGGCCATCCGCCGGAAAAGTTCGCCCGGGTGTTCGCCGCCGCCGGCGAGCGGGGCCTCAAACGGGTCGCCCACGCCGGCGAGGAGGGACCGCCGGACTATGTCGCCCAGGCGGTCAACCGTCTGCGCGTCGACCGGATCGACCACGGCAACCGCGCGCTGGAGGACGCCGCCCTGACCGAGCGGCTGGTCCGCGAGCAAATGACCCTGACCGTCTGCCCGCTCTCGAACCTGCGCCTGTGCGTGGTCGACCGGATCGAGGACCATCCGATCGGGCGGATGCTGAGCTTGGGGGTTCGCGCCACGGTCAACTCCGACGATCCGGCCTATTTCGGCGGCTATGTGAACGACAACTACCGGGCGGTCGCCGCCGTCCTGGCGCCGGAAGACCTGGTCAGGCTCGCCCGCAACAGCTTTCTCGGCGCCTTCCTGGGCCGCGAGGAGATCGACGCCCATCTGGCCGCGCTGGAGGCCTGCGTCGCTGATTTCGGATTGGGCGCCGCCGCGCGGATCGGCTGACGGAACAGGCCTTCGGGTGGAACGCGGCGCGGCGCGGGGCTAATGTGCGCCATGGATAGCCGCACCCAAGCCAGCCGGATCGTCGACCAGCTGGCCGCCGAATACGATCGCTCGGTGGCCAACCTCAGAGGCGACCTCGGAGCGTTCATCGCCGAGCGCACAACGCCCGATCCGGCCCGGCGAGCCGCCGGGGCCTATGTCTATCCGGCCCTTCGCCTGACCTATGCGGCGAGCGGTCCAACCCCGCGGCTGCCCCGCGCCTTCGCCCGGTTCAGCCAGGCTGGGTGCTACGCCACCACGGTAACCCGGCCGGACCTGTTCCGCGCCTACCTGACCGAACAGCTCGGCCTACTGCTGGCCGACTTCGAGGTCGAGGTCGAGGTGGTCCGCTCGGACCAGGAGATCCCCTTCCCCTATGTGCTCGACGGCTCGATCGACCTCAGCGCGGCCGATATCGGCGCTGCGGACATTTCCCGCTGGTTCCCGTCGACCGAACTGGCCGCGATCGGCGACGAGATCGCCGACGGCCTCTGGTCGCCCAGCCCGGGCTCGACGCGTCCCCTGACCCTGTTCGACGGACCGCGCACCGACTACTCGCTGGCGCGCCTGGCCCATTACACCGGCTCGCCCGCGGACAAGGTGCAGCCGTATGTGCTGTTCACCAACTACCACCGCTATGTCGACGAGTTCGTCCGCTGGAGCGCGGCCCAACTGGCCGAACCGGGCGGGCCCTACCTCGCCCTCTACTGCCCCGGCGGCGTGGTGATCACCAAGGAGACGCCCGATCCCGAGCGGGCCGCGGCCGACAGCTCCTGGCGGCGCCATCAGATGCCCGGCTACCACCTGGTCACCGCCGACCGGCGGGGCGTCAGCCTGATCAACATCGGCGTGGGCCCCTCCAACGCCAAGACCATCACCGACCACCTGGCGGTGCTGCGGCCCGAAGCCTGGCTGATGATCGGCCACTGCGGCGGGCTGAGGCCGAGCCAGACCATCGGCGACTATGTGCTGGCTCACGCTTACTTGCGCGATGACAATGTGCTGGACGAGGTGCTGCCGCCGGAGATCCCGATCCCGCCCCTGGCCGAGGTCCAGGTCGCCCTGCAGCGGGCCGCCGAGATCGTCACCGGCGAGAGCGGCGACGTGCTCAAGCGGCGGCTGCGCACCGGCACCATCGTCACCACCGACGACCGCAACTGGGAGCTCCACTTCACCCGCAGCGCCCTGCGCTTCAACCTGTCGCGGGCGGTGGCCATCGACATGGAAAGCGCCACCATCGCCGCCCAGGGCTACCGCTTCCGCACGCCCTATGGAACGCTGCTCTGCGTTTCGGACAAGCCGCTGCACGGCGAGATCAAGCTGCCCGGTCAGGCCAACGCCTTCTACGAGCGGGCGATCTCCCAGCACCTGCGGATCGGCATCGTGGCCATGGACCTCATCCGCGAAGAAGGCCCGCGCCTGCACTCGCGCAAGCTGCGCAGCTTCGACGAGCCGCCGTTCCGGTGACGTGAAAGGGCGACGCCGAAGCGCCGCGCTTCAATTCACATCAGAACTTGGCCTGCAACCGCACCTCGTAGGTCCGCGGGTCGCTGCGCACGAGGAAGTCGTTGCCGTAATAACCCGGCGATGGCTGCCAGTTCTTCTGGTCCGTCAGATTGTAGACCGAGAAGGTGATCGTGTACTTGTCGGCGAACTGGTAGAATATAGCCGCGTTCCAGGTGAACTGCCAAGGAATGATAGGCGACTTGTAGTAGCCCACTTCGTCGCCGTTGGGACCCTTG
>Ga0326727_10027155_pt1 | contig 10539 bp, 12 predicted proteins | sample MB2enrmetagenome_FD_207643 | JGI IMG/M metagenome (GOLD analysis project Ga0326727, IMG submission 207643) | Lab enriched peat soil microbial communities from McLean, Ithaca, NY, United States - MB29MY | ecosystem: Environmental > Terrestrial > Soil > Wetlands > Peat | place: USA: New York...
AGAAGAGATACCTCGGCCACGCCGCCCATGGTCTTGATCTCCCTTTCCGCCACGTCCTTGATATGGTCCATGGAGGGGGCTTGCAGCAGGAGGACCAGGTCGTAGTCACCCCTGATGGCGTCGCAGTAGAGGACATTCCGGTGGAAGTAGAGCTTGCGGTAGGTGCCGAGGAGGTTGGCGGAGCTGTCGACCGATACCAGCGCATAGGCGCTCGTCGATTTCTCCTCCGCCGCCAATTCCCTGGGGGGCGCATCGCTCGGAGCGGGCCTTGACGCGGCTCCTTCCATCGCCTCCAGTACCTTTGACAGATCTTCCATGCTAAAGGGTTTTTCCAGGTAGGCATCGGCGCTCTTGGCCTCCTCAGCCACCGTATCGCTGCCGTAGCCGGTAATGATGATCACCGGGAGCTGGGGATAGTTCACCTTGATGACTTTCAGGAGCTTGAGACCATCGATGTCGGGGAGCCTGATATCGACTATGGCGCAGTCCAGGGGCACCCTCTTTTTCTTGAAGTTCTCCAGGGTCTGAAGGGCCTTCATGCCGTTCTCGCACGGTTCGGTCTGGTAGCCCTTCTGCATGAGTCCCATTGAAACGCTTCTCCTCAGGGAGGCCTCGTCGTCGATCAGGAGGACTTTCTTTTCCATTGGATGGCTCCTTTACTTATTTATTGTCTCCGCATTGTATACAGCAAAACCGATGCCAAACAGTAAAACACTGGCATTGCGCTTACTTAGTTCCTTTGCCCGGGCTGGCCCGGAAGAGACGGCGATAATAAAATAGCCACCGAACGGCAAAAATCGGCTATTGGCGCGGTTTTTACGGGTGTCAATATTCTTTTCGCTTGTCAGGTATGCAGAAATCGTTGGCGCAGTGGCCTCACCTACTGTAAAAATTCTTAACAGCAGCATTCTTTACGGTAAGAGGGTAGTGGGTCAGTTTGATTTTCTCAGGTCTTGCCATGCTTAACCGCTCATGCTATATTAGAGTATGGCAAAGAAGAGGCCGACCGACATCAACCTACTCGCTCGGCAGATCGTGGAAGAGGCGATAGGGGAACCACTCACCGAGAAGGCCCCGCAGGAACCTACCCCGGAACCAAAACCTACCAGAGAGAAGAACGCCGCCGCCGTTGCCCTTGGCAGACTGGGAGGGCTGAAAGGCGGCAGGGCGCGGGCCGACAAGCTGTCTCCAGAACAGAGGAAGGAGATAGCTAAGAAAGCGGCCATAAAGAGGTGGGAAAATCGAAACCAGTAGCTCCACTACCGAACTATTCTTCTAACGACCTTCAATATATCGATATTAGGTAATATTACGGTGTCCTTGTTCTCTTTTTCGTCAATTGTAATCAAACCAAACTCCAGGAACTTTTGCAACCACCTTCTTTTGCTTTCAGATGAGCGGTCTGTGAAGAATCGTTTATAGTAGTCGGGGACGGCTATTTCCCTCAATTTGACCAGCACATCTAATACTTCTATGGATTTCTTTGTTATTTTGCCAGATCTTCTTAGCTCGTGGGCATAGTCCATAAACATTAATTCCGATATTACATTTGTGATTTTATCTTTTACATATCCTATGGATTCATGAAATCCTGTTATACAGAATAATAAAAAATCAGATGCGTCGCCAGAAGCGTCTACTTTTGACAATTCCTCTATATACTGATTTCTATTACGATAACAGTAATTTGCAATCCCATAAAAACAATAATCATTTATTTTGGCCTTTTGGCAAAATATGAGAGCCTCAACAGCGCGTGCCGTTCTTCCATTGCCGTCTGCGAATGGGTGAATTCTTGATATCGCATAGTGCGCTAAAATCCCCTTCACAACCCAAGACAAACACGGAAAACTCCCCGTGTTTTCATCATTGACCCATTCAACCAACTCTTTCATGCCAGCCTCTATGTCTGAGGCCGTTTTTAAAGGGGCCTGCTTAACGGGATAACCATAATTTATCTCAAAATTTCTGTACTGCCCTGGATGGTCATTGGGATGAGGTATTCCTTTAGTATTAAGAGCGTGGATTTGTTTAATAACCGGTTCTGAGATTGGCTCATCCGGGTTATCTTTGCAATAGCTTATTATAAATTCATGAACACTCGCTGAGTTAATCGTTTCCATCTCTAGTAAAGAAGATACTCCTTTATTTTCCAACACCTTCCTAATCTCGCTTTCGTCTAGATCATTGCCCTCTATGCCGGTTGTTCCTCGTATTGCCTTAATCTTCTCATCCTTTTTTATTTCGTCAGCATAAGTGGGTATAACTGGGAGATTATCAACGTAATTCAGCATTCCCGAAATGTCTATAAGTTTGCCGAACAATTCATAGAAATCTTTGTCTCCGACGCTTTTGGGATATTTTATGTTTCCTATGGAAATAAATTGTGTCATAATGTGGAACACACCTCCTTTGTAAATTGTTAATTATATAGGTTAATATAGTATCCAAAGATAATTTTGTCAATATTTTTGTGGAACTTTTTGTGGAAATATTTTAGACTAAAGACAGAAAAGGCTTGACTTCTTGAGCGCTCAAGCATATAATATCAATATGAACAGATTGAGCCCCGAGCGGCAGGCACAGGTGATAGTGGCACTGGTTGAGGGTAACTCTATCCGAGCTACCGTCAGAATGACCGGGGTCGCCAAAAATACTGTTATCAAGCTGCTTGTTGATATAGGGAAAGCCTGTGACAAATATCAGGACGAAGTCTTCCATGGCCTTACCTGTAAGCGGGTTCAATGCGATGAAATTTGGTCTTTCTGCTATGCCAAAGAAAAGAATGTCCCTATACCGCACAAGGGAGAATTCGGCTATGGGGATGTCTGGACTTGGACGGCCCTGGATGCGGATACCAAACTTGTTTTCTCATGGCTGGTTGCCGACAGAACCGCAGACGCGGCAATGGACTTCATGGTAGATATTCAGGAGCGGGTGAGCAACAGAATGCAGCTCACTACGGACGGCCACAGGGCCTATCTTGATACTGTGGAGAGTGTCTTTGGAACGAATATCGACTATGCAATGCTTGTGAAGATATACGGTAGCGATCCCGATGACCGCAGAAGATACAGCCCACCGGTTTGTACGTCAGCACAGAAGAACGTGGTTTGCGGCAACCCCGACGAGAAGCACATATCTACGAGTTATGTGGAGCGGCAAAATCTCACTATGAGGATGAGTATGAGGAGGTTTACCAGACTGACGAATGGATTTTCAAAGAAGGTAGAGAACCTGTACTATGCCGTATCCCTCTATTTTATGTATTACAATTTTTGCCGGATTCACCAGACCCTGAGAGTCACGCCCGCAATGGCGGCAGGGGTGACGGATCGTCTGTGGGAGATTGGAGACATTGTTCGTCTTTTAACACAATAAAAAGCCTTGACAAACCCCTCTGTGAGGTACAAACTAGCATCGGAGAGGGGGGAAATGATTTTTTTCGACTACAACGATACCAAGGCCACACAAGACGCTGCCGCGTTTTTGAAATTAAATAACGGCAAAATGAATTACATGAAACTGATAAAGTTGCTGTACCTTGCGGACCGGGAAGCTCTAAGGCAGTGGGGAAGACCCCTGACCGGCGACTGCTATTTTTCCATGAAAAACGGTCCCATTCTCAGCAACGTGCTAAATAACATATCTCATGGTAAAGAGCCCAAGATGCGGTCATACTGGCATGAGCATATCTCCCATCCGTCTTCCTACAACGTTTCATTGAAGCGCGACCCCGGGGTAGATGAGTTGAGCAGAAGAGAGCTTGACCTGATAGCATCAATAGACAAAGAATATAAGCCCTACGACGAATGGCAAATGGTTGATATCTGCCATAAGATATTACCGGAATGGGAAGACCCAGGAAGAACTTCTATCCCGATCCGCGTCGAAGATATTCTAAGAGTAGTTCATAGAACAGAAAGAGAAATAGCCGTAATAGAGGAAGAAACAACCTCCATTCAGTATTGCGACAGCATTTTCCCTACGAGCGCTTAAGTGTTGCCGGTAGGAACATCATTTCTCTTGCCGAGCTATCCTAGCAAGACCGAACATCTCTACATTCTCGTTGCAGTGAAGGAATCTGCGGGCAAGGCTCTAATGGTGAATGTTACAACCCCGAAAGATGGATGCGACGAAAGTTGTAAGCTGGCCTTGGGAGAACATAGATTTCTGAAGTACGATTCCGTAATCAATTATGCTGATTCAAGGATAGTGAATATTTCCGATATAGAACAAGCTATTTCATACAACATAGCGAAACCACATGATCCTTTCGAGAACGAACTGTTGAAAAGGATACAGGCTGGCGGGCTTATTTCTCCCGCAATCTCTTTCAAACATCTTACTTTTCTGTCAGAAAACATTTAAATCCAAACTGACCCACTACCGGTAAGAGAGGCGCTTCAACGGGGAGGAAGACAACCCTCCCCTTCCCCGCCCATAACCGCGAGCGGTCTTCGGGAGGGATCGAGCCAGGAGAGGATTTCGAGGAGGTCCCTCTCGGCAAGGGCGACGCACCCTGAGGTGGGCACATCGCACGCCTTCCAGATATGGAGGAAAATGGCGCTCCCGTGCCCTTCCACCACAGGATCCCTGTTGTAGCCGATCACGATCCCGTACTTGTAGAGGTCGTCCTTCCGCCTCATCGTCTCGAAGGAGGCCCCATCCGTCTGCCCCTTCTTCATCCACCTGTTGTAATCGCGCGATTCGGGGTCATCCACCCATATATCGCTATCCCCGATGGGCCGATAGGCCATGCTCGTGGAGATCCGCTCCGCATAGCCGAAGGCGTGCTCAAGGGGATATACGCCCGAAGGCGTCCTTCCGTCTCCCTCTCTTTTTTCACCGGGCAACGCAAAACCGTTCCGGCCGATGACCGCGTCGAAGGGCCCCCGCACGTGACGCCACGCGCCCCTGTCTTTCTCCACGACACACAGGACGGCGGCCCAAAGAGGAGTGCGGGCCCTGGAGGCGACGACGAGGGCCTGGGTGCTCTCCGGAGGGAGGGTGGAGAGGGCCTTTCGGAACGACGCGAGCGCATGGGCCATTTTGAGATCCTCCGTTCAATTCTATCGCCCCTCAGGGGAGATTGCCACCTTTTCCGGCGCAGGTCCTGGGGCAGTGAGGGTGCCATACGGTCTCACTCAAATTGGGATCTCCAAATGCGTGCTCCGGTGGAAGGGCCGCCTCACCCATTGCCGGCAGGGGTCCGGATATGATAGGTAATGAGAGGCACGCGCAGGGGTCACACGACGGGGAACCCCTCGATTGGGCAAGGGGCGAGGGAAGAAGCCATTGGACAGGTTTCAGGAGACGGTCGACCGCGCCATGGCGGAGAAGTACCTCCACAGCCAGGGGGCGGCGCTCTACGAAGAGGGCAGATTCGATGAGGCGATCGAGCTTTTCAAGAAAGCCATCACCCTCGATGAGCACGCCTATACGCAGTGTCACCTCGGACTCTCTTTTCTCGCGAAGCACGACCTTGACCGGGCCCTGGCTGCCCTCGGCAAGGCCATAGACCTCTCCCCCTCCACGGCCCGCTACTACCACGAGAGGAGCACGGTATGGCGCCTCCGGGGGGATAAAGGCCGGGCCGATGAGGATTATCACGCTGCCCTCCGGATCGATCCGTACTACGGCTTCAGAGAGAAGATCAGGGCAGGCGCCGGGATACTGCAAGCCGCGGACCCCGCAGGACACCTGCCGGAGGGCCATGGGCATACGTCCTGTATCGTGCCCTGTCCGTCATACTGCTGCCACTTCGGGGGGGAGCCCGTGGTGCACGGCGTCTTCATCGGGCCGTGGAAGCTCCGCGCCCTGCGCAGCTTCTTCAGGGAAGAGGGGCTCCGGGAGGAGGCGTTCCTGGGAAGGCTGCCCTTCAGGCGGGTAAAGGAGCACACGCGCCTGATCCCACCCAATTTTGTCGTGAAGGAGGGGGGGCAGGACGTCGTCTTCTATCCAAAGCGGGCTCGCAGGCGTCTCAGGAAAGGCCCCCTTAAGGACTTGCCCAGGGGCAGGGACTACGGAGAGCTCGCATGGATCACGGAGGAGGCGAGGGCCTGCGTCTTTCTCGATAAGGGAAGGTGCACGATCCACGATCTGGGAGACGAGCCTGCCCTGCCCGCCTGTAAGGAATTCTTCTGCCTCACGGGCCTTGTGTTTCTCACCCTTACCCGCCTCGGTCTCGTAAGCAGGGCAGACATAGAGGCAAGAGGCATGGCCGAGCTGAACCGTAGTGCCGTGGAGATACTCCTCGTGCTTGCTGACGCACCCGTTACCGAGGCAGGACTGCTCCTCGGAAGGGAAAGGATATCTGCCATAATCGGCGGCGCCGGGGGAAGCGCACCGACGGTGGCGCGCCCTTGCACGAAAGAGACATAAGACATAGATTTAAAGGCAGAGGCAGATGACTGCCGCAAAGAAATGAGCATTCCCGGCGCCATCATAGCGGGCCTCGTTGCGATGTTCGTTTTCTTCGTCTCCACGAGGCTCTCGACCATGAACCAGATGGGCATGGAGCGCTACCTGGCCACCATGTTCAGCGAGAAGGAGCACCCTGGCCTCGGCCTCATCCTCCTCCTTCTCCTCGGCATGCTTCTCGGTCTCATCTATGCTGCCCTGTGGTCGGTGGGGGTCGGCTGGCCCGGCTATTTTTGGGGCCCCGTCTTCGGCATCGCCCAATGGCTGGTCATCGGCCTTCTCATGGCTGCCCTGCCCCTGGTCCACGTAGGGATCAGGGCCGGCAAGGTACCTTCTCCCGGCGCCTACATGACCAATCTGCTGGGGAAGTGGGCATACCTCGGCGGCCTCGCCAACCACCTTATCTTCGGGCTGGCCTTCTCCTACTTTTACCAGTTCTTCAGAACCCGCTACGGCTAGGGTCTCGTCCCTCATACCCCCGCACCGCTGCGTCCCGTCGTCAACCAGTACTTCGAGGATGAAAAGGGTCCCGGCACTTTTCGCGGGAGGCGACAGGGCCAATCGCTCGTTCCGGGGGGGGCGCGAGAAAACGAATCTTGAAAAATTTATTGACAGGGGGAACGGAAATGGTACGCTTTCGTGCGAGGAAATCAGGAGTGGGACAGGAGGGGACGTGAAGGAGGAGCAGGTACTCTTCAGAAAGGAAGGCCCCGTTGCCTACATCACCATCAACAGGGAAAAGGCGCTCAACGCCCTCAACGACGCGATCATGAATGTCCTGGACAGGCTGTTCCGGGAGATCGAGGAGGACGAGGCGCTCCTGGTGGTCGTGCTCACCGGGATGGGGGACAAGGCGTTCGTTGCGGGCGCCGACGTGAGGGAGATCAAGGAGGCGGGCCGGGGCAGGACCGCCTTCATTACCAAGGGGCAGCACCTCTTCTCTCGCATCAGGAGGTCGGCCAAGGTGGTCATCGCCGCGGTGAACGGATATGCCTTGGGCGGGGGCCTGGAGCTGTCCCTTGCCTGCGACGTGAGGATCGCCTCTGAAAAGGCGAGATTCGGCCTGCCCGAAGCGAGTCTGGGCGTCATGGCAGGCTACGGAGGGACCCAGCTGCTCCCGAGGCTGATCGGCCCGGGCATGGCCAAGTACATGATGTTTTCCGGCGCAATGCTCAGTAGCGAGGAGGCCTACCGGGTCGGCCTCGTAGAAAAAGTCTGCCCGGGTGAGCGCCTCATGGAGGAGGCGACGGATCTCGCGCGCCGGGTTGCCGCGTGCGGCCCCCTCGCGCTCAAGGGGTGCAAGCAGGCCGTCGACGGCGGCTTGGACCTTCCCCTCGACGACGCCCTGAAGCTCGAGCTGGAGATCTACGATAGGGTTGCCAATTCAGCGGATGCCGAAGAAGGGCTCTCCGCATTTCTGGAAAAACGGAAGCCCCTGTTCAGGGGGAAATGAGCGGGGCCCGGGCGGGGCCTTTCGGCGATTGCCGCGGGACCCGGGGGAAAGGCAGGCAGCCCGGGGAGGCAGGTCCCCGGTCAACGGGTGACGCGGGTGGATTTTCTATATGAGCGTCTCTTCGATAAATTTCTTCATCGCTTCAGCAAGGGCCTCCGCTCCGTCTTTCGCCGTCTCGCCCATGCTCTGCTGGAGCAATCGCAGCCTCTTCAAGAACGTCGTGATTCCCTCTACTTTTTTCAGATAGAGCTGATCGGCCGTACTTTTCCCCGACAGGGCCTCGATAATCGATTCCGCTGCGAGCATTCCGCTTTTGAGGGCGGACCCGATGCCTTCGTGCGTAAAAGGCAACAGAAAACCGGCCGCATCCCCAACCAGCAGGATCTTATCTCCGGCAGGGAGGAAAGAGCCTTTCACCAGATCATCGTGCAACGTCGGCACGACACACCCATCCCGCCATAGGGGCTTCAAATCCCGAGGAAAGCCATAGTCCCGCAAAATCTGTGGTATAGTGGTTCCCAGCCGCCTGATATCGCCCCCTTCAACGAGAAAGAAGCCGTCCTTGAAATTGACGTCGAATCTTGGTGAAGGTGAATGAAGGGGAAAGAACCAATGGAAGCGATCTTTCTCGATCGACAGGTCTCCCTGGTAGCATTCGCGGTAAGCCGGCCGGCAGCACGCTTTCAGATCGGGGCGAATCGATTTTCTTACTGCAGAGTGGGCACCATCAGCTCCCACCACAAATCTGGTATATATGCTTTTCCGTTGCCCCTTCCCTTTCGAGAGCGCCACTTCATAGCCTGCTTCGTCCTTTTTGATGGCATGCGCCCTGGTCGCATCTCTCACCTGTACACCTGCTTGCATGGCCTTCCGGCACATCCAATAGTCTAAATTCTTCCTCCAAGCAACGGCTGCAGACTGCGGTATCTCCACTATGCCTTCCCTTCCTATATGGAGTGTAATCCCGTTGTAGCGGCGCGGTTCGGCCAATACGTCCGCCGGTATATCTCCGAATTGTTCCCGGATCAGGTTTTTTGCCCAGGGTCCCAGTATCATACCCGAGCATGCCTTATCCCGGGGGAGCATCTCCTTTTCCAGAAGTACGGTGGAGAGCCCGGCATCGGCGCACACCTTAGCCGCAATGCACCCACCGGGACCGCTGCCCACCACAAGCACGTCCCATCTCTTATTTTTCATGAGGCGCCCCTTTGCTTCTTATGCAATTCCCTCGCCCCTTCGTCTCAAACCCCCTGCCTTCCCATGGGTTATGCCGTGCGAAGACCCTCCCGGTGCTCTCCATTTCTCCTCCCCCTTCTGCAGAGAGGGGGCTTTGGCCGATGACCTCTGCGAGGCGGTCCGCTCCGGTACGTCGAGTCGTTCCTCTATCTCCGTCATCTCCGTCATCTTGATGCGGGCCGACCGGCAGCCGGTCTCGATGCTCTTTGCGGCCGGGATCAAGGGACTAGGGTGCCTCTGCCTGGGGTCAGTTGGGCTGTTTTGGACCGTTTTCCATGGGTCATGCCCCTTTGGGGCGGTTCCGTGAGGCCCGCTGTTCGAGCGCGGCCACCTTTCCCTTGAGCCCCCTGGGCACCTTGGCCCTCAAAGGAAGGGTCTCCTTCGCCGCAGAGGGGAGGAAGTCGAGGAACTTCCCAAAGGCGAAGGCCAGGCCCCCTTCCATGCGGGCCATGGCCCCGGCAATGAGAGCCTCCCTGCGCTCCTTGAGCTCCCGGGCAAAGGCCGGCTGCTTGAGCCAGAGGTAGTAGGTCGACTTCGTGATGCCCGATGCCTTGCATGCCTCGCTGATGGTGCGGCTTCCAAGGACCGCCATGATCACCCTCTCCTGCTTTACCGTCAGGACACGGGCAGGCAGGGCGTTGCCTTTCTCCTTCTTTCCGGGGATCCTTCCTGCGGTCATGGTGCACCTCCTTGTGAGCCTTCGTGAGGGAGAGACTCCCCCTTAATCCTCGTGCGCGGGCTTTACCCTCCCTTTGTCGAAATGACAACGGGAGTGACAAGAAGCCCTTTACTTATGTTACCATGACAGTAATACAAATGTCAAGCACTTTTTACATCACGATTCGTAGAATGCCGTCACGTCCCGTGTCACGGGGGGAGAAAGAAGGGTTCTTGTCGGAATTTTCCGACCGAATGAATCGGAGAATTCCGACAAAGCCGGGTGAATGAGAGTTGAGGGACACCAGGCCGGACCTGGTGCTCCATGGGCCGCAAAGGATCCGCGACAGAGCCGCTGGGTAACGTACGGCAGGGTTATCGGGGCAGCCTGCGGATCGCCGGTCGACAGGATCCAGGGTCTTAGTAAAGTCCCGGGCCGTGACACCCGATAATCATTATGAGCATGACGTTCCGAGGAACGTAGATTGCAGGAAAGAAGGGATATGCACTGGCTGAACCTCATTCGCATCGTTGTTGCGCTATTCTGCTTCGGCATACCGGCCGCCAGCTCCGCGCGGGCCGAAGACGGGCTCGTGCAGCCGGCAGGCAGCACCTCTGCCGAGCAGTGCCCTGCCGGTTCGTGGAGCGAGAGCCGGCCGGAGACCGGTTTCGACATCAGGGAAGATATCGTAAAGGCCAAGGAGCTCCTCAAAGACAAAAGGTCCGGCTACAGCGTGACAGTCGAGAAGACGACCATGCTCGCGAAGGAT
>Ga0326727_10027156_pt1 | contig 10538 bp, 9 predicted proteins | sample MB2enrmetagenome_FD_207643 | JGI IMG/M metagenome (GOLD analysis project Ga0326727, IMG submission 207643) | Lab enriched peat soil microbial communities from McLean, Ithaca, NY, United States - MB29MY | ecosystem: Environmental > Terrestrial > Soil > Wetlands > Peat | place: USA: New York...
TGCCGAACATGAGGAGGTGGCTGCGCCGGTCGGGCCACAGTTTGGTTCCACAGCGGGGACATCTCAAATTGTTGGGGCAGCGGGCGATCCTGAGAACCGGAATCGCTTCCGAACAACCGGGGCACAACTTCATGGCGATCCTCCCAACCAGGACTACGCGGTGGTTCCTGGATAGCCAGTCCGTGACGAGGACCGGCTTACTATCATCGGCAGCAAGCGCGCCGCCGGTTTCATTGCTTTGGGGACAGGACGGCGCTTGCGGGCCTTGCGCCGCTCGGCCACCAAATACGCGTACAACTGCCGCCAATAGAGACCAGTTACCAACATGGAACGCCGTCGGGGTTTCGATTTCGCTGCCTGTGAGACGCTGGAGGGCTGGGGATATTTCCGAAAATCGCTATGCTGGAAGTTATGAGACGCGCGTTCCTTCCAGGATTTCTGCTTATCCTCTGCCTGGCCACGTCGGCGAACGCTCAATACAGCGGCCGGCGGCGGGGAGGCGCTACCGGTCCCCTCGCCCCTGGCTCGGACAGCTCCGGACTAGCGGCCGTTTTTGTCGGCAAAGTCACCTCGATCACCAAGAGCGATCTGGGCATTCAGGCGGAGGGCGGCAATGTGCTCTCCTTCTCTATCCTGCACAAAACAAAATTCATGAAGGATGGCAAAGCGATAAAGCGCACGGACATCCATGCCGGCGACGACGTGACGATTCAGGCCGGGGAGGATGCCACCGGGCACCCTTCCGCGATCACCGTTACCTTCGGTAAACCGCCCGCTCCCAAAGACGATTCTCAGCCGGCGGGCTGAAGCCGTTCCACATCGAGCTGATCGCCCACGGCCGTGCCCGTTTCGATGGCGGTCCCCGCAGGCAGTTCCAGAACGGAGTGAGCCCGTAGTGACAGGGCCATCCGCCATTTCCCCATGTTGGGGCAAATCTTGACCACGCAACGGTCCCTGTTTAGGAATACGGCATCGATGGAGAACTTCATCCCGAACATGTGGATGCCCTCGCACGGTACCAGCCAAAGGCCGCTGCCCTTCGGCAGAGATTTGTGCTTGAGCAGCCCTCTGCGGCGCTTGGCGCTGGTGTCAGCCACCTCGGCGCGATCCGCCAGGCTGACGCCTTTAGTCACATTCTTCACACGGGCAAACGACAATACGGCCTCCTGCCCTAACCTTCGGCGTTTTCCCGGAAATTCTCCAGCCTCACCTTCGCGAGGCGAAAACCTGGAAACGTGTCACCGGCAGATAACCGAGCGCCCGATACAGCGGCATGCCCACGGCTGTCGACTGCAGCACGGTTCTTTGGATGCCGGTTTCCGCACTGGTACGCGCGATCGCCGCACGCATCAACGCTTCCGCATAACCGCGCCGTTGGAAAACCGGCAACGTGGCCACCGAATACACGCCGATGGCGCCGCCGCAGACAACCAGCGCCGCTGTCGACACAGGTACGCGTCCGCTATAGGCGACCCAACCAGCGTAGGTCCCTTTCCAAGCCCGCTCATCCGCATAAACCGCGCGGCAGACTGAGAGAGGAATCTCAAACGCCATGGAAGTGATGTGCGCGAATGAAGCGCGTGTATCGTTGTCCGAGACCGGCCGGATGGTCACCTCCGGCAATGGCCGGGAGGGCGGAAGCAGCCGCTCGGCGTGCATGCCGGGAGCCGTAGTCAGGTGGCGCATGTCCATGGCCGTTAGCATGTCGCGCACCTTGTTCCGGATGCCGTCTTCGATCAAATCCTCGCAGGCCCAGAACGACCATGGCAGACGCTTCAGTTCGTAGAATTGCTCGGCTTCCTTCAGCTCGATGTCGAGCTCGTCGATGTTGCTTCCACGAACCGCGGAGTCAAGAACGGCCGCGTTAAACACGCTGTAGTCGATGCCGGAGGAGATGAGCGTCAGCGCGGAAAGATGCCGCACCTCGCCCTCGGCGCGCGCCGAACCGAAGAAACGCATGGCCTCACGGAGGTTCGCGCTCAACGTGACGGCTTCAGGTGTCATCCGCTGGAATTAGATCAGAACGGGATGGGCAGCGTCAAACGGAATGGATAGCGTGTCCGAGCCGCGCGTGTGTTTTGATTTTGTCGCCACAGTTCCGCGGCGGAAGGCAGTAAATGACATCTTTTGCCGATTGACAGAACGGCAAATCATGATAATCTTTACTGATCCTACCGCGTCGGGGACACTTCACGTTAATATGGGGCGCAACAGCACATCGCTTCTCGCGGTAATCGTTCTGGTTTCGGCGGCATTATCGTCGGGAACCAGGCCCGGCCAACTGCAAGTAAATGCGCCACCGCCGCCCAAGTCGCGCAAAGGCGGATATAGCGCGAACCAACTCCAATTGGAGTATCCAATATTACTAAACAAACTCATCGGTGACGAGTGCCAGTCTGGTCAACCCGCAAACACCAAGGCTCTTCTTCCCGGCAATTTCATCATCGCCCTGGCGCCCGACCCCCTTCGCACCCACTTAGCGCTAACTTTCGGCCGCACGATGGAAGTGATTCAGGAGGGGCTTGAGGACGAAGGGTACACGTTTGTCGAATCGCTCATGCCATGGGATGCCAAAGCGCATCCGGAGTCCGATGAGCTCTCGGAGCGTTTGAAAGCTCGGGATTACGTGCGAGCGACGGAGGAGTACCCAGGCCTGATGGTCTTTCGTCAGAAAACTGAGCCGCTCTGCGTGTTGGTTGTCGGAGAGTCGCCGACGGGGGGCGTTAAGAAGGAACAATTCAGTCAGGCAGTCCAGCAGATTTCAGGCAATACCAGGCCCAAACACGTGTTGCGGATTCTGGGGCCCACGTTCTCTGGCTCACTTCATTCGCTGGCGCAGGCGCTGCATGCCTACTGCAAACCTACCTTTTTTCCAAGCGTGAGCATTCACAGTGGCACTGTAAGCAGCGCAAATGAGATTGATGAGTTTGTCAAGTTTTCCAAGGATCTGAGTCTGAACGCCTACTTCGCTACGTTCCAGGAATCGGACAGGGTCTTGATTGAGCGCTTCGTCGAATACGCGAGGGGGTCCGCTTATGGCTCCTTGGGCTACGGAAAGGAATCGGTCGCTCTAGTATCGGAAGACGAAACGGCATACGGCAGCTACAGCGCGGGTACAGAAGACACGAATCAGAACACCAAAGACACAATTGGCGTGAGGTTGTACTTTCCGCGCGAGATTTCCCAGCTCCGCGCGGCCTATGCCAAGGAGATTCCCACGGGTGACACCGACAAGGCGGTTCCCAGGGATATTCTGCCCCCTAACGGGGATGTTCCCGGAGACGATGAGGATTCCGTGACGGAGTTCTCGCCGGCGCAGACGGTACGCTCGCAGGAGGGCGTGATGCAGGGGCTTGCCGCCGAGCTGCGCCGCCATAAAATCGAGTTCGTGATTGTGCGCGCCACGGATCCCATGGATACGCTCTTCGTGAGCCGCTATCTGCGTAAGGCCTACCCGGAAGGCAGAGTTGTAACCATCGGCGCCGACATGCTGTTCCGCCGAGAAGCCGAAGACCCCGAGTTGCACGGCCTGCTTTCCCTTTCCACGTATTCCCTCGCGCCGACAGGAAATCACGGCTTCCGCGCATACGAGGATGGGGACCACGTCGACCGTGTCTTTCCCAGTTCGAATGAAACAGGCACATACAATGCCCTGCGGGCGCTCGTAACAGCGTGGGTGGATGAGGCGTCTGGGAAAGGAAGAACCGACGGTCGCGCCGAGCTCAGGGCCCAGTCCAAGAATCCTTCGGTACTACCGTTATTCCAGTATGGTCGGCAAACGGAATTCAGAGCCACTTATGCCGAGCAAAAGGCAGCTGTCGATGAGAACGCCCCTCCTGCGCGCCTGTTGGCGCTTGGCCGGGACGGATATTGGCCGTTGGCGACCCTCGGACCATATGAGAAGGAGCCTGCGACGCGCCTTCCTGTCGTGCCCTCTCAGGTCGCAAGAGAGCTCGACCCGCTGGAGGCGCCAGCTTCATGGCGCGCGGTTCAGCTCGTCACCGCCAGTCTCGCTTTGGCGTTTTGCCTAATGTTGTGGCGTTCTTCGGTCTTCTCACATTCCCCGACCGAGGCGAAATTTTCCCCCGCGTGCCCCGACTCCCGAACAATCGTCATCCTGGTCAGCGGCACGGCCTTTACGCTAATCTTGCTGGTACTTTTCTGGTCTTCGCTACACGACCTCGATCCCCTTGGGTTTCCCTCACGCACCTTAATCCGTTGGAAGCTATCACTAAGTCTGAACCCGACGGACTACCTATTGCTGCTCGTAACTGTGCTTGTGGCGGTTGTTACATTGCTGGAATTGATCAGCCGGGCGACGCTGGCGAAGCCAGCGCCCCTCGATCCTTACGTTTCGGGTCAAAGCTCGTGGAAGCGATGGTGGCCGACCGTTAAGTGTTCGATCTTTGCCGGGGTCTTCGTCTTCGCAATAGCGGGTGCCTTTTTGCTCGCCCACCGGGCGGAGCACATCGACGACAGTCAGGCTCTACTCGTGCGTTTTGCGACCCTTCGCGCGACACACCTGACGTCTGGCTTGTCATTCATCATGCCAATCTTCTTCTTTCTGGGGGCGTGGCTATGGTGGTCGGGTAGCGTCGTCGGGGGTTATGCGCTTCTCGATCCGCGCCGTCCGCGCCTGCCCCACGGGATGAAGGATCCAGGGCTTCTTGCTCTCGGCGGCCGCATTCCAAACGATCTTCAGAGGGCCTTGCAGCCAGGGGTCTTGGAATGGGGGAAGGATCTTTTTCTCCTCGGGGTCATCGCGGTCCCACTTTTGATTGTCGTTGGGCCGCAACATTGGGATCATCTCACCTTGGAGCAGCCCACAATGGCACGCCTAATGGCCGGAGCCCTGGCACTAGTTGTGCTAAGCGTCGTCGAATTGACCCAGAGATTGTGGAAGATTTGGGTGGAGGTTCGAAGACTACTGGACGCCCTTGATTCACTGCCTCTTCGCCGCGGCTTTCGCGAGATAAAGGGCTTCTCGTGGAAGCCGATCTGGCGGCTGGGGGCAGGAACCATGGCCGAGTTCCAGCGGCTTTTGGCAAGGCAGCGAGAGGCGCTGACGTGCGCTATAAACTCGTACGATGGTCTTCAAGCGAAGAAAACGGACTTGGATCGCGAGTGGAAAGAGACATTTACCCAGTCCGGGGACGCCCGCAAATACGATCATCACTGGATTCACGGTTGGTACGCCAGGCGGGCATCCCAACTGCGCCTCATATTGCAGTTCGGCAAATATCAGGAGGAGGTGGGCAGCGCAGCAGGCATCGCGCTGGAATATCTGGCGGCACAGTGGGCGGAGCAAAAAGAGGAGAAAAAGCGCCCCCGCAACGAAGCCGACCTGAGCATCCGCGCGTGTGAACGATTCGTCTGCTTGGCCTACATTAATTGCTTGTTGACCCTATTGGCTCGAATTCGGATGCTGATCGTAGCCATTGGAGGAATGTACGTTCTCATCCTGATCGGGACGACCCAGTACCCATTCGAGCCTAGGGACGGCGTCCAACTGTTACTGGTTGGGCTGCTTACCGGCATCATCGCCGTGGTTGGCTTGGTATTTGCTCAGATCCACCGCGACACGACCCTTAGCCACATCACGGACACCCACCCCGGTGAACTCGGCGGCGATTTCTGGATTCGCATGGGATCGTTCGTGGCGCTGCCGCTATTTACGCTGTTCACCTCACAGTTCCCCTCTGTGAATCGGCTCTTCTACTCGTGGATCAGGCCTGCAATCGAATCGCTGAATCATTAGGCTCGCGCCGAACCGAAGAACAGTTTCGTGAATCGCGTCTAACTTTTCGCCCGCGGGTCAACCGGAATCGAAGCGGCTGCGGTTAGTTCCCTTCCCACGCCGATGTCCGATTCGATGGTGAGATGCTCGGCTCCTACCGCATAAAGACCGACACCCGCCACCAACGCTGCGCCGCTGTAAAGGAAATAGAGCAGATGCAAAGGTACCACTCGTGCCGCAAACCACCAGCCGCGCTTGCCCGCAAAGAACCGGTAGAGCGGCAGGTTGAGCAGTATCGTTGCCAGCACGGCCAGGCATGCGGTCAACGGGAACCACGGCGCGAACAGCGGTGCCATACATGCCAGCGCCACAGAAAACCGCTGGTCGACGCGAACGTTCAGATCGTTGGGCATCGCGCCTTCGCGCAACATGAGCACAGTCCAGGGAATAGCGCGGTCGAAAATATCGGTCCGCAGGAGCGTGGTCAGATCCCAGAACTTCAGATGCTTCACCTGCAAGTCGGGGTCGAGACGGATGCGGCCGCCGGTCCGGCAAATCGCTGCCCCAAACTCGATGTCCTCCACGGATGGCCGCCGCCAATGTTCGGGAAAACCGCCGGAATTGAAAAAGACACTCCGCCGAATCGCCCCGCAACCGGTCCAGAATGTGCTCGCATCCCGGCATCCGTGATGGTGCACGAACGAGTGGAAGAGGTTTTTGTACTGCGACAGGAAGTTTGGCTCGCCAGGTTCGAAATCGTAGGAGCCGATCACTGCGTCAACGGAGCTGCCGGCAAGCGCCGCTACCGCTCTTGGGATGGTGTCCTCGTGCACGCATACATCGGCGTCGATGAACAACAGAATCTCGCCGGAGGCCGCTCGCGCGCCGAGGTTGCGGGCGCTCGCCGGCCCTCCGCGTTTCAAGGCCGCGACAACGCGCGCGCCGAAGCGCTTCGCAATCTGCACGGAATCGTCGGTGGATCCATCGTCCACAACAATGCACTCACCGGACGCGTCCAACGTCCGAAACACTGCGGCCAGGCAATGTTCCAGCGTCTTCGCGCCGTTATGCACCGGAATGACGACCGAAACTGAGTTAATCACCGATTGGACTCACCAATCATACACCGTCAGGCAACCCGACTGCACACCAGCGTTGCCGGCCGCAAGTCGTCGCCACAAGTCGTCTATGATGACAGGAGTCTTCTCATGACCACGTTCGTGACCTTCACGCTGCGCCTGGCCGGCGCAGCAGAGCATCGGGTTCGGTTCTGAGTGTCGCAACGGTTACGAATCGGCGTTTGGCTTGCATGGCTTGTTCTGGCCGTCGTGGTCACTGCCCCGTGTTTTCGTTGGGAAGTGGATTATTTCCGCAGCCCCGGACCGGTTTTCCGCACCGTTCTGCTGTACTCGTTGCCTCTGCTCGCCGCCGCCTGCGCGGGCTGGATCCGGCTTCGCCGCTCCCGGCTGTGGCGTTATGAAATCCCGGCGCTGGCCGCGTTCATCGCCCTTGGCCTGCTGATCTACCAACCCCTCGCAACGGTCATCGTCACACTGTTTTATTTTGCCTGCCTCGCTTCCGGCTGCCGTTTCGCGCGCCTCATCGATGTTGGGCTGAACAGCCCTGTCGAAACCCTGACCCTCGGCTTCGGTCTGGGCTGCGCGCTTTTGATCCCCGCACTCTTTGTGCTTGGTTTGCTGCACTTCTACTATGTGCCGGTTTTTGTTGCCATGCTCGCGATTCCCTGCCTGCTTTTCTGGGGGGAAGCCATCGACGGGATAGCTGCGGTGCGCCGGGCGTTCGCACCAACGGACGAGTTTCGCCACCCTCTGGCCGGGGTGGTTTTCGTATTCGCCATCCTCGGGGCGGCGGCGGCAATGGCGGTGGTTCTGGCGCCGAGCATCGCCTTCGACCCACTGGCAATGCATCTGGCCTCCGCCCGCGATTACGCCCAGGCGCACGCGCTGGAGGTGATTCCGTCGCTGGATTACAGCTACTTCCCGCAGGGCGGCGAGGTTCTGATGGCGCTGGCGTGGTCGCTGGGCGGGCAGCCGGCCGCGCAGATGATATCGCCGTTGTTCTCCATCCTTTTCCTACTGCTCCTGTTCGCAATCGCGCGCTCGTGCGGCCTCGACAAGCCGGCAGCCTTCGTGGCCGTAGCTACCGCGGCGCTGCTGCCGTTCGCTCATTGGTCGTTGAGTAACTCCAAGAACGATTCGGTAATGGTCTTCTTCCAGTCCGCCGCTCTGCTGGCGTTCATCCGCTGGCTGGAAACCCGACATCGCGCATGGATCTTTGCCGGCGCGCTCTTTCTTGGATCGACTTTCGCCATTAAGCATGTCGCGCTCTACGGCGCGATTCCGCTCGTGTGCTTTTTCCTTTATGCGGCGAAGCGGGTGCGGATTGCGCTCGTGTTCTGCGCGATTCTAGCCGCGTCGGCGGTTTACTGGCATGTGCGAACGGGATTGCTCACCGGGAATCCGATCTATCCGGCAGCTATCACGCGGGGCCTGCAGTCTGGGGGCAAGGGTCCGGCTGAGAACAAGTTTGTGCGGGCTGGTCTCGTCGCCTGGCGGGCCCAGTTCAAGGGGCAGCGGACCTTCGAGTCTCCACTACCGAACCCGATGGGCGTGGCCTTCTTGGTGTTCCTGCCGCTGGTGATTCTGGCGCCGCCGGCTAAATTGCCGGCGCGCCGGGCCTGCCTGATTTTTTGCGCCATGTACCTGCCCTATTGGATGGTGACCGCCGGCATTGTGCGTTACGCCATTCTTCCGATTAGTTTGCTCGTTGTCCTCCTGATCGGTAAAGCCAAGTCGTTTTACGACGAGCACGACACTCGCCTCGCGCGGGCCTCGATCGGTGTCGCACTTGCCGGCACTCTGCTGTTTGCCTGCCTCGGCATCGCCATCATCGAAGTGAACGGCCCGATGCTGATGCTTTTCGCTCGCCGAGTCGATTCGGAGCAGTACCTCGATCTCGCTCTTCGAACCCATCCCTCGATGGCCTGGCTGAGTGCGACCCACGTGGAATCGAACATTTTCGGCGTCGATAACTGCTCTCGCGTGTATGCACCCGATCCGGCGAAGTTTTATTGTTCGTTCGGCGATTGGGAACGGGTCACGCCGAGCGCCTCGCGCTGCCAGTGCGAATATATCGTGATGCCCTCAGGCCGAAAGCCGCGCCGCCCCGCCGACTCGCTTCACGAAGACCCCTTTTTTACCGTCTGGCGGCTCAGGCAACCCTGACGTGTACACCGCCCTCGCCGATGCCGTCCTCGCGGTTCACCTGAGCTGGATCGTCTTCGTGATGATCGGCACGCTGTGGACACGCGGACGGCGCGTTCTGACCGGGATTCACATCGCATCGCTGATCTGGGGCGTTATCGTCGAAGCCGGGCCGTGGCCATGCCCGCTCACTTTGCTGGAACAGTACCTGGAGACCAAGGCCGGTGTGGGTCCATACCAGGAAGGCTTTCTGCTGCACTACCTCGACGCGATTGTGTACCCGGACATACCGGCGCGGATACTGATCGGGTTCGGCGTCGGCGTGTGCGTCGTGAACCTGGCGATCTATGCGCGGCGGTTCCTAAGAACGTCGCTCACATGAGCGTCATCGGGTCCACATCGATCACCAGCCCGGTCGCGCTCCATTTGCGGTCCAAGGCATGTCGGCGCAGCATCTGCAGGACTTCGTTCAGGCGCTTGCGGCTGGCCGCCTTCAACAGCAACTGGTAGCGGAACTCGTTGCGCAAACGCGGCACCGGCGCTTCGGCTGGACCCAGCACTTTCAGCCCTTCTGGCGGCGGATCCAGCAACTGACCGAGCTCCGAGCTCATGGCGAGCGCTTGTTCCTGCCGCTCGCTGCGCACCAGAACGTTCGCCAGCGCGCTGAACGGCGGATAGCGCATTAATCGCCGGAATTGGATCTCCTTTTCGTAGAAAAGCTGATAATCCTGCGCGGCGGCGAAGCGGACCGCGTAATGCTCGGGATTGACGGTCTGGATGAGAACCTGACCTGCGAGATCGCCCCGCCCCGCGCGTCCCGCGGCCTGAGTGAGCAACTGAAACGTGCGCTCGGCTGCGCGAAAATCCGGCATGCCGAGCCCGATATCCGCCGACACGATCCCCACCAGCGTGACATTGGGAATGTCGTGGCCCTTGGCGATCATCTGGGTGCCCACCAGCACGTCGTAATCGCCATCGCGGAAACCCTGCAGGATCGTTTCGAAATGCCGTTTGCCGCTCACGGTGTCCCGATCCATCCGCGCGATCCGCGCCTGCGGAAATTCGTGGTGCAGCTCATCTTCGGCTTTCTCAGCGCCCGTGCCAATGTACTGCAGATACTCGCTGTCGCATTGCGGACATCGCGTGGGCGTGCGCTGCGCGGTATTGCAGTAGTGGCAAAGCATGCGCCGGTCGCGGCGATGCCAGGTCAGCGTCACCGCGCAATTGGGGCATTCCATGCGCCACCCGCAAGCGCGGCACGTCACGAAGCTGGAAAATCCGCGACGGTTCAGCAGCAGCATCGATTGCTCACCGGACTTCAGCCGCTCAGCAATGGCGTCTTTCAGACGGCGCGAAAACGTGGCCTGCTTGCGCGTTTGCAAAAACTCCTGGCGCATGTCGATCAGCTCGACGCACGGCATGGGCCTCCGTTCGATGCGCTCCGGCAGGTCGAGCAACTGGTATTTGCCCCGTTCGGCGTTGTACCGGCTTTCGAGGCTGGGCGTGGCCGAACCCAGCACTACGCACGCGCCGCACGCCTGCGCGCGATAAACGGCGACATCGCGGCCGTGATATCG
>Ga0326727_10027157_pt1 | contig 10538 bp, 11 predicted proteins | sample MB2enrmetagenome_FD_207643 | JGI IMG/M metagenome (GOLD analysis project Ga0326727, IMG submission 207643) | Lab enriched peat soil microbial communities from McLean, Ithaca, NY, United States - MB29MY | ecosystem: Environmental > Terrestrial > Soil > Wetlands > Peat | place: USA: New York...
ATCCTTGGCACTCCTGCTTTAGGGCAGGCGAAAACGCCCTGGATGTTAATGTGGCCTTCGGGCCAGGGGATCGACCAGCACGGGCCGGAGCAGGGCGTAGCCACCTGACGGTTGACCAGCGGTCTGGCTTAACTCATTCGGGCGGATGGCCTGTATGCCCACAGTGCTGCCGCATCTCCGCTTTTCTCAATTCCTCGACTTGCCGGATGGTTTCCCGCATTCTGGCAATCCTTCGCTTGCGAACGGGGTCAATGTTGTAGTCTGCATCAGGCGCGAGGTGTTCATGATCATCGACCATGGCCTTGGCCTGCCGCAACGGCGAAAGGTAAGCTCTCGACAGGGTCTTTTCTTGATTTGGTTCGCTCACTCGGTCCCGCCTTCCCATTGGACTTCGATATTACCTGACGAATCGAGAAATAAGAAGGGTGGTCTTCCTGATCCAGTTAGGATGCTAACGCAGCCATGCGGCCGGCTTCGCCAGCCGCCGACGAACATCGGCGTGCTGCCTCGTTCCAAAGGCAAGCAGCGCCAGTAACGGAGTGGATGTCGTTGCGGGTGGAACAAGTTATGCTATCAGGGCGACTGGTCTCTCCGTGAACCAACCCGTAGGCTCTGCCCTCGGCGTGACGGCGTCCTTGCGAAGGCGGCGCTCACGCATACCTTTCCGCCTCGTCGCCGAAGCCGACCACGACGCAGTCGGCCGCCCTCACTGGCCACTTTCCGCCCCGCCCGTCACGCACCCTGTATGTGTCGCCCAGGCAGCACAGCGAGCCGGGATGGCAGTTCACGGCAACGATTCTCCCCGCGAGCTCCTCCGATATGTCCTGCGGCCAATTGTTCCGCAGCAGCCCCCCGCGGTCGGGCAGCCTGATGCGCCGCCTCCGCCAGTCGTGCGGGACCCTCCACGCCTTCCCGGACGGGCCTCTCCAGGGGACCCTGGGGATTCCGCCGGGCGCAACGCTCACCTCGATGCAGGCTGCGCCCCGCTCCCCGTCAGCGGCTGGTATTTCGTCGATATTTACGTCCCCGAGGTCCCACCATGTCGGCGGGCACCACGTTTCAAGCCAGCCCGACCTGTGCGTGGCCTCATAGCGGCTGGCCTCGATGATGGGCGAGACGCCGCCGGAGAGCCAATGGCGGGGCAGTCTCCACGTGCGGCCGCTAGCGTCCGTGTATAGGACCCGTGCGGGCCAGTAACCATTCCATACGATGCCGTCATCGCCGTCCAGGAACGGCAGACCGTCTGGAAGGGCGTTAAGGTTGAGGAGGCGGAGTGTCCCGGCCGGGACTTCGGGATGGACCTCGGCGTCCACTGCCTGCCCCGCCAGGGCAGGCGCCACCTCCTCGGGCATGTTGATCTCCTCCAACCTGAACCTCTCGCCGGGAAGGACGATTTTGCAGTTCAGGGTCATTGCGGGTGCCAACCTATACCGGATGTGCCGCCAAGCGTTCTCACAAACCGGGGAGTGCGTCACTGACAGTATACAGAGCCAGCCAAGCATATTCCGGGACACCTGCGGCGACGATGCGGGCGTCCTCTTCCGGAGGCTGGACAACGAGCCGCTGCTGGGAAAAGGCCTCCACGTGGGCGACGAGCTTGCGGTGCGCTACGACAGGGTCGTCGAGCACAGGAAGGCGTCGGAGTTCAAGAAGCAATAAGGGGCGGCGGACTTTCGGCCGGGCCTGTCCTGAGCGAGGAATCGGTCGATTTCCAACCCGATGGCCAACCCGATGCCGGACGAGCTTACAAGCACTTACGGAAGTTAGCAGCCCCTGTGAGCGCCTGTAAGTTGTTGTAAAACCTATGAGCCGCGGATTGACACGGTAGAGGTCTGTGGTTCGAGTCCCCACGGGCCTGCCCTTGAGTCCTCCAGTTAGAACGTGCCGACTTGTGGGCCGGGTCTGGGTGACCCCTTCGTCATTCGGCAGTGCGCAGCTCCTTACGCAACTCTCTTAAAGTCAATATAGCCGCGCTCCACATCCGTGCGCACCAGTTGCACACGGAGCTGGTGGCCGACGTCCATACCCTCAAAACCGCTCGCCAGTCTTCCTTCAATGGGTAAATGCAGAAGACGGACCCACGTGCCTTTGTCCGATGCGCCGGTGACAATGGCATCGAACTGCTCTCCGATCCTTGATTCCAGCATAATTGCCGCCGCGGATTTAGTGACCTGACGTTTCACCTTTTTCGCAGCGTCTTCCTCCTCGGTGCAGTGTTGGGCGAGAGCTGCCAATTCGTCATTCTCGTAGGGCTGGGCGCTTCCCGCCATTGCCGCTTTCAGCAAGCGATGGGTAAGCAGATCGGGGAATCTGCGATTGGGGGCGGTGGAATGCGCCGCATGGTCGAGGGATTCCAGCGAGTCTTTGCCGCCACGATTTTCTTCGGCACAGACCACCAACCTGACAAAACGCCAGTCATGGACTTGGCTCGCTTTCACTTTTTCGCATGCACCTTTAGTTCAACAATCGCCACGAAGCCCATGTCCCTGCACACGATACCTTCGAGAATGAAGTCGTCCTTAGCGAGGCATTCTACCGTGAAATCGATGAGCACCGGATACCGGTCGAGCGCGAGGCAGTCGCGGCCCTGGCGCAAGCACCCGGGGTCTTGGACTTCTACATGTGGCTTGTGTGGAAGAGTTGGACCGTTAGAGGTCGTCCGGCTTCGGTTCCGCTCGTTGCCCCGAATGGTCTCCGCGAGCAACTCGGAAGTGCTGAATACGCGCACCCGAGACTTTTCCGGTTCAGAATCAAAACCTGGCTCCGGCAGGTCAAGGCCCTCTGGCCGGAGTGCCCTGCCACGATCTCGCCGACTGGAGACTCCATCCTCGTCCAATCTTCCCAAAGAAACCCTGCCATCAAGGCTGCGAGAGAAGCTGCGAAAACCTTGTGATTTCCCCCTTGTTCCAAATTATGGATCATTCCGAGTCCAGGCGGTGACTGAGAAGCTAGCAATACGACAATACGGCGACGCCTTCTTGGGTCTGAGACTAGGCTTGCCGGGTCTCCCTGGTTGGGAGGAGTGGGAGTTGATCGATTTAGGTCTACCCTACGCCGTTTGAACGAAGCCGCTGGGCGGCGGACGCTTCGCGTGATACTATTTGGCAGGGCAACTGCAATGTCGCGATCTACAGTTGCGTAGCACCATTGCCCCAATAAGTAACACGATTCCGATTCAATACCCAATAAGCAATTGCCCTGCCAAAAAAAGGCTTCCTTCAAACGGCTTTATCGAAAGCGCGCCGGATCGCCGTGTTCAGGTACGCTACCTTCGTGGACGCGCGCTTCCGATAAAGCACTAACGTTAGTCGTGGGTCAGTCGCCGGTGACTTTCTGGTCGTGTGGGGAAGACTGAGCCTGGTGGGTGTCAACCTTCTGGCAGCCAGTTCCATTTTCTCCATCCCCAGTTTTAGACTCACTTCGAAGTATGCAATCGTGAGGTTAACAGTTGCAGCTCGCGACGCACCGCATCGTACATTGCAGGGGTCGGTGTGGCGTCAGCCCCCTCGACGTCGGTGGCTAAACCACTCAACGTGCCGTTCAGTTCGGCAAACTGGTCGGCGTCGTCGTCGCCATGCTGTTTCGCCGCCTGGTAGGCCTGGTAACTTTCGCGCATTCCGGCCATGAGTTTCTGCTCCAGCGACAATTGGGCGGCGAAAGCAGACGCGGGCGTGGTCTCGCGCGGGTCGCGCACGACCGTCAGGGGCTGGGTATAGGTCTGTCCCGCCACGGTCAGCTTGACCACGTATTTGTCAGGAACGACGAGCGGTCCTTCCGGGCCGGCCGGAGTCTCGTGCGGGATTGCGGACATGGGATAGGAGTGTTCTACCGACGGCGGCGGCGAATAGCGGAGATCCCAGATGAAGCGGTTCATTCCGACATGGGTGGACAAGGGCTGCGGATTCGCCATCCAGTAGTCTGCAATTGTCGGCCACTTCTCCGGTCTTCTGACGTTTTCCGGAATCGGCGCACTGCTGAACTGGCACACCAAATTCCCCTTTGCGTCAAAAATCGCCAGCTCGATCGGCTGGGACGGAACGGACCGCAAAGTGTAGTCCAGAAGCGCACCTGCGGGAGGATTCGTTCCGGCGGGAATTTCAGGCGGCAAGGGGGTGTCGGAGTTGGTATCTCTGCGCACTCGAACCGCTTCCGCCGGCTCGAAGAGGTGAGCGGGGGCGGCGGCGACCTGGGCATTGAGTTGACGAAGCGGGCTCAGGTCGTCCAAAATCCAGAACGCCCGGCCAAACGTCGCCGCCACCAAGTCTCCATCCCGGATCGCCAAATCGCGCACAGAAGCAGCGGGCAGATTGAGTTGCAGCGACTGCCACTCCTCACCGTCATTGAAAGACACAAAGACGCCATTTTCTGTGCCGGCGTAAAGCAACCCCTGCCGTTTCGGGTCTGCACGAACCACCCGAACGAAGCTGCCGTCCGGAATGCCGGCGGTGATCGCGGTCCAGGTGCGCCCGTAGTTGTCAGTTCGGTACATGTAAGGACGAAAATCGCCCCATTCGTGCCGGTCCATTACCACATAAGCCGACGCTGGGTTGAAAGGCGAGGCTTCAATTACGCTGATGGTATCCAGCGGCCTCAACGCCGGGATCGTCGTTCGCTGCCAACTCTTGCCGCCGTCGCGCGTAACCTGCACCAAACCGTCGTCGGTGCCTATCCAGATCAGGCCGGCATGCAGCGGCGAGGGACCAATCGTCGAGATTGCAGCCCAATCGCGGCTGGTTTTGCCGTCTGGGAGGGGGCGTATTGGCAGATCGGGTCGGACCGTAAGGTCGGGACTGATACGCCGCCAATCGCGCCCACCGTCGGAAGTTTCCAGGAGAAATTGCGCGCCGTCATACAAGATGTTGCTGTTTTTAGGCGAAAATACGAACGGAGGCTGTGCCGAGCCCCACCACGGGCCCATTAAGTAACGGTACGGCCCTCCGGCACCGATGTAGGGCGTTACGTCGAGGGTTTGCCAGGTGCCTCGTTCCCTGCGGTGAATTGCAGGGCCATCGTCGCTGGAGAATATCCACTGCGGATGCGCTGGATCCGGCACAACATACCCGTATTCGTAAGCGCCCATCGAAGGCCGCCAGTCCAGGAAGCTGATATCACCGAATGCTCCCCGGCTGCTCACCTCGACCGAGCCGTTGTCCTGTTGGGGGCCGTAAATATGGAAGGGAAACTGACTATCCGTTGACAGGTGGTAAATCTGCCCGGTCGGTTGGTTGTACCAACTGCTCCAAGTTTGGCCTGCATTCAGGCTTACGCTCGCGCCTTGGTCAGCGCCCAAGATCATTTCGCTGCTGAGACAGCCCTTGCCGTCGCCGATGGGCACACAGGGGCTTTTGGGGTTTATCCAGAGGATGTGGTAGTCATCGCCGCCCGGCGACCCTTTTAAGGCCTCGAACGTCTCTCCGCCATCAATCGAGCGATAAAATGAGGTGTGAACTACATAGACCACATTGCGATTCTGGGGATCCATCCAGACATTGTCGAAATAGCCGGAGCGCCCTCCGGGTTCTAACCGCGGATCTTGCGCGATACTCCGCCAACTTGCTCCACCATCATCGGAGCGAAAGAACCCGCCTTGAAGGTGGTCGGTGTGTCCCTGGGCCCTGGCAATAATTGCGAAGACGCGCCCGTCATCAGCCGCCAGCCCAATGCGCCCCATTGGCCAAGTGGGAAGTCCGGGGCCGGATAAAGCTTGCCAGGTCTGTCCTCCGTCGGTGGACTTGTAGATGGCCCCGCCGGCTTGGTCGATATCCGCCGGCGCAGGCGGGAGAGCGGCTTGATGGTGCCAGAGAGCCGCATACACCACCCCAGGGAGAGCGGCGTCGTACGCCAGTGACATGGCGCCCGTCGTGTCATCCTTGTAAAGAGTCTTAGTCCAGGTTTGGCCGCCGTCGCGGGTCAAATAGACACCGCGATGAGGATCGGGCGCATAGGCGTTCCCGAGCGCCGCCACAAGCGCCACATCGGGGTTGTTCGGGTCCACAAGTATCGCCCCGATGTGCGCGGTCTCGGAAAGGCCTATATGGCGCCAAGTGCCCCCGCCGTCATCCGAGCGCCAGACTCCGTCTCCCAGGTTCGCCGCCCCCCAGGAGGTGCTGGCGATGCCAAAATCGCCGGTGCCGACATAAATGATCCTGCCATTCGACGGCGCGACTGCGAGCGCACCGATCGAGGCCACAGGCACCTGGTCGAAGATCGGCTGCCAGACCTCCCCAGCGTCCGTGGTCTTCCAAACCCCACCCCCGGGAGTCGCCATGTAGTAGGTACCCGGCTCCCCGGTCACCCCGGCCACCGCGGAAACGCGACCCGCGCGAAAGGGACCTACCTGCCGCCATCGCATGCCGCCGTACAAAGCGGGGTCGAACTGGCCCGCTTTTAGCGAAGCGATGGCAACCAGGGCCACGATGAAAACAATGATTAAGGTTTTAGCGAAGTTGGGTTTTATTTCGAACATGTTGTCACCCGTTATGTGCTGAGTCCGCCTCGGACGTCAGAAAGTAGCAAAAATCCCTGTCAATAGCTTCCGCCAGATCGCGGGCCTACCACGGATCGGTCCTATCATCCTTCGAGCCATTCATGATGAGCCCAGCCGATTTGATGTCTTGAGCGTGATCAAGAATGGGCTGCTCCCTCGGCCTGAGCTTCATGCAGGCTAGGTTAGCACGTTGGAATCGGGCAGCAAAGTCAAGAGATTCCAAGGATTTGCTCGACAAGCTGCTTCAAGACTCCCTGTAGCCTAAGTCGAGAATCTTCGCCTGGCGTGCTATTCTAGTACGAGCATTGAGGGCAACACGGAGCAACTCAGGGCCAGGCGACACGGCATTCAGTCCCCAACAGCGGCGACTATCGTCTGTTTAGTGATTTTGGCTTACGTGGCGGGGAGAGGCAGGAACACTATGGCAACGCAGGCGCAGGTTGAGGCTTTGTTGCAACGCATGCGGCAGATGAGCGATGCGGATCTCTCGGTGCTTGCGGTGAGCACTCACACTCCTGGAAGCAGTATGACGACCGGTCCGGGCAGCGCCAATGAGGCCCTGTGGTCCGAACTGGTGACGCTCGGATGGATGGCCAAGCGCGCCGAGGCCCTGGATTTGCCCGGAGGCCGACGCTTCGAGATGACGATCTACTCCATCAGTGAGGACGGCCTGCAGCCTATATCGGATTTGCTGGCAGCCGTGTCGAAGCGGTAACGGTCGCCCGGAAGAGAGCCCTCACTGTGGCCGATGGAACCCCGCAATTCGCATTTCCGTGCGGCCTTGGCTTGGGTGCTACGAATTCAGTGCACAAGGTCCTCCTCATCTCGATGGTCAGCCTCGCGCTGCTGGGCAACGGCTGCTCGAAGGCAAAGAATTCCCGCACCGAGCGAGCGGGAGGGGATCCTGAGCCCGCGCCGCCCACCTTGGCGGAGGTCATGCGCGACTACCACACCGCCGCCTCGCAGCGCCTGACGAGCATGGAGGCCGACTTCAATCAGGACCTGCCATCTGGTGTCTCGCCCCTCGTTTACCTTGATTACGACGTAATCGCAACCTGGTTCGGAATGCGCAGGGGCCCGGCCACGGTGGATCGCGCCATCAGCGACTACCTGGAGGCGAGAACCGCGCGCAGCTACCATGCGCTGGCGTTGTCACGTCTCGCCGCAGCGATGAACAGCCTGGATGCGGAGGGCATTGTCCTGCCAGGAGACAGAGTGGAAAGCTGCGTGGTGGTGCCGGAATATCCAGACATCAGCTTTGACAGCTTTTGTGCTGCCAGCTTTCGCGTCGGGCCAACTGACCTGCTTGCCGGCCAAACTTGCACCTTCGGCATGTCAACGCAGGAGTTCCATGATTTCGCGAACGCCCATGAGAGCTGGCACTGTTTCGACATTCGCTACATCCGCGATTCAGGAGACGGGCTGGCGGGTGCCGTCAAGCAGAACCGCACGGAAATGTTTGCCGACCTTGGCGGCGTCATGGAAGGAATACGCCACGGGGCCGGTTTATCGTTGATCGACAAGGTTGCTGCGCTCCGCGCCACTTGGGCTTTTTTGACCGGACCTGCTCACACCAGATTACCCGAGGAGGATGGGAAGCACTTCCTCAGTATTGTATACGCTACTCAGGACGGCCTTTACGCGTTGAAGGCGCGGATCGGTAAGATCGGCATCGAAAACTTCCGCCATCTCCGCCGCGAGCAGTTGCGCACCATCGCTTACGATATCGCCGACGAGCATTGCATCGCCTACACGCAAGCACAGGCGCTGCAAGCCTATTACGCGACTGGGAAGGTGGCGGCTGCGGTGGTGCCCACGGTCGCGCGACTGAAAGCCATTGCTGCGTCTTCCGTTCGCGGCGCGACGCCCATCGAACTCGCCGCAAACCGGAAGGGCGAGCGGGGCGCCGCGATCGACGGCGGCCTGACGGAACGGGCAGTGCTGGAAAAGCTCAAGCGGCGAGCGGGCGAACTGGGCAGCGCCACATCGTTCCCCAACCAGTTGCAGGCGCGACAGGAATTAACCGATGCGCTGCGCGATAAACTTCTTCGCGATCCATCCTCTGAACGCCTGACGGAATCCCAGCTTAAGCTATTGTTCTACACCGATCCGCAGCTCACCCCACACAACGTGAGTCGCTAAAATGCACAACGACAATCAAAATAGCCCGGTCTTTCTCAGCATGCCCATCTGGAACTGGGAGGTTAAAATGTAACGTGTCTGCAGCATCGCTTTTGTTGGTGTACGAGGCGCTGCCGCGGACAGGCAGGATGTCGGATGTCCGGAGCCAGCCGCGGTTGTCGACATCATCGAAAGAATGCTCAACCGTTTTGCTCTTTGCTTGATGGCCTCGATAGTTGTTGCGGATGGCGCGGCAGTGGTAGTGGCAGTCATAAGACCTCTCCCTCAGGTTCCGACTCTTGATTTTACCCATCTCAGTATGGCTCGGCATTTAGACGTTTCGTCTTCACGTCGAACAATCAGATAGCGCAGTAGATCGAAATTGGTGGATGTACTATTTCTTCCGCACTATCGAGGTATTTTCCATACTGGCCTGCTTGTTCCACCCGTGGAAACGCGAGAAGTCACCCGCAGTCCATGCCTCGCGGAGTCCAGGAGTACTCAGATCCCAGTCTGGGCGGATTTCGCTCGTCACGGCGCGCAGATCGTGCCAAAGATCGATGACCGACGGACGCCCCCAGAACCAGTAGCCGTTATAGATGCTGTAGATCACGAGGCCCGGCTTGAGCACGAGTGTATGCGGGATCATGGGATTATGCTCGGGGTCGGTGTACTCCTGGATGTCGAGATCCTTCTGAATGGTTCGGTTGGGGTCCGAAAGGAAGGTCCACTCGGCTCCGATTGACGCACGGAATTCCTGCAAAGTATGGTGATCGTCGGTCGAGATCGTGGCGATCTGAGTGTACGCCACTGCGATCTTCGGGTAGAACGCGGCGAGTTCCAAATGCTGCTGGTGCTCTTTTGGGCAATAGTGGCCGCGCGCGAGCGTGAGGATTAGCGGATCGTCGCCCTGTAGCTCGCTGAGCTTGCACAGTTTGCCCGTGTGATCGGGCAGTTCGTAGTTGGGGAAAATACCTCCGGGAACGATATCAGAACGCATGATTGGACTCCTCCCGTTTCTCTCAAAGATCCAGAGTGACACCCGCGTTTGGCTGGGAACAGCATACGAGCACGTTCCCGGGAGCGGGCCTCTCCAGCGGCGCAGGGTTATAAATGATCGATCCGCCAATCAGACCCGTCATGCAGGTATGACAGACTCCAGTCCGGCACGACCATCTGACCGGAACGTCGCACGCTTCCGCCAGTTCAAGCAAGCTCCCGAATTTCGGATCCCAAGCGGTGGTAATCCCGCTACGCACGAATGAGACTGGGGGGCCAGATCCGGGCGGCCATTGTGGTAGGTGAGGAGTGTGAACAACCTGCGCCATACCAGGAGTAATAGCCTCGAGAGAACCGAAGATCTCCGTGTGCACATTCCCGGCGAGCACACCCCAGGTTCGCAGCCCATCGCCCATATTCTGCAAGAATGAAGAGGGGCCACACAGATAGAAGTCACTACCCTGTGACACGCCAATTCTCTCCAGCAAAGCTGTGTCAACGTGCCCGGGAGCATCGAAGTCTGCTCCGACTTGGTCGATTGCAGCGGGCCTGCTGTACACAATGTATCCTCGTCCGCGAGAGAGGTGTTTCAGTAATGAACGCGATTCGTCTGCAAATGGATGGTCGTCGCGATTGCGGGTTCCATAGATCCACCAGATCTCTCGTTGCGATCTTTCCGCAGCGAGTGTGTGCAGCATCGCCATCACGGGCGTTGCGCCCACTCCAGCGCTCATCAGAACCACAGGACTCTGGCCAGGGCGCAGAGTAAAGCTTCCTCTGGGTGCACTCACATCCAATACATCCCCTTCTCGCACGCGGTTGCACAGAAATGAACTTCCAATCCCGTTCAATTCGCTCTTGACGCTGATGCGGAGATGGTCGGCTGCCGGCAGATCAGACAACGAATAGCTGCGAAGAACCGGAACTTTAT
>Ga0326727_10027158_pt1 | contig 10538 bp, 11 predicted proteins | sample MB2enrmetagenome_FD_207643 | JGI IMG/M metagenome (GOLD analysis project Ga0326727, IMG submission 207643) | Lab enriched peat soil microbial communities from McLean, Ithaca, NY, United States - MB29MY | ecosystem: Environmental > Terrestrial > Soil > Wetlands > Peat | place: USA: New York...
TCCATCGATCAGATCTCTCAACATCCCGTGCGCCACAAGCTCTACGATTGCGTAAGTTGCCTCAACAGCAGGCATAAGAAGTGGGCATGGGCCAGCCTTTGCTCGGTAGGCTTTTCCGATATCTACGTACGACTCTGCTCCATGGGTATCTGGCATGACTGGAGAATCTTTTAACTAATGGCCGAGTACCAGACTTATCCATACGATGTGCTCGTCATCGGTGCCGGTGGCGCCGGTCTGCGCGCCGCCATCGAAGCCGCTGCATCCGGTGTAAAGGTAGGAGTAGTGTGTAAGTCGCTCCTTGGCAAGGCTCACACTGTTATGGCTGAAGGTGGAGTAGCCGCCGCCCTCGCCAATGTGGATGACCGCGATAACTGGCGCGTACACTTCTCCGACACCATGCGTGGCGGACAGTATCTCAATAACTGGCGCATGGCCGAACTCCATGCCAAGGAAGCGCCCGCCCGCGTGCGTGAGTTAGAAGCCTGGGGCGCGCTCTTCGACCGTACTCAGGACGGCCGTATTCTGCAGCGCAATTTTGGCGGCCATCGTTACCCGCGCCTCGCTCACGTCGGCGACCGCACCGGTCTCGAAATGATTCGCACTCTGCAGGATCACGGCATCCACACCGGCATGGAAGTCCACATGGAGTGCACCGTGCTCAGCCTCCTCATTGACGACGGCCGCATTGCCGGCGCCTTCGGCTACGATCGCGAAAAAGGCCACTTCATCCACTGGCCCGCCAAAGCCGTGGTGCTCGCCACCGGCGGCATTGGCCGCGCCTTCAAGATCACCAGTAACAGCTGGGAATACACCGGCGACGGCCACGCCCTCGCCTATCAGGCAGGCGCCGAGTTAGTTGATATGGAGTTCGTCCAGTTCCATCCCACCGGCATGGTCTGGCCTATCAGCGTGCGCGGCATTCTTGTAACTGAAGGCGTCCGCGGAGAAGGTGGAGTGCTGCGAAACAGCGAAGGCAAGCGCTTCATGTTCGACGACATTCCCGATCTCTATAAAGCCCAGACCGCCGACAGCGAAGAAGAAGGCTGGCGCTACACACAGGGCGACAAGAACGCCCGCCGTCCACCCGAGCTTCTCACCCGCGATCACGTCGCCCGCTGCATCAATCGCGAAGTCAAAGCCGGCCGCGGCAGCCCGCATGGAGGCGTGTTCCTCGATATCGCCTGGATCAAGCAGCACATCCCCAACTCGGCGGAACACATCAAGCGCAAGCTGCCCAGCATGTACCACCAGTTCAAGCAACTGGCTGAAATCGATATCACCAAAGAGCCCATGGAAGTCGGCCCCACCACCCACTACATGATGGGTGGAGTCCGTGTCGATGGCGATACGCAGATGTCGACCCTGCCCGGTCTTTTCGCGGCCGGAGAAGTGGGCGCGGGCCTCCACGGGGCCAATCGCCTCGGCGGCAACTCCCTTTCCGATCTCATCGTATTCGGCAAGCGCGCCGGTGAGTACGCCGCCATCTTCGCCAAGCAGCATCCGGAGCCCGCCACCGATCCCAACCAGATTCAGGCTTCGGTCGACGCCGCGCTCGCCCCCTTCACCCGCGGAGCCGAAGGCGAAAATCCTTACCAGATCCAATACGAGTTACAGGACAAGATGCAGGCCCTCGTCGGCATCGTGCGCGTCGAAAGCGAAATGGCTGAGGCCCTCGAAGTCATCGGCCGCCTGCGCGAACGCGCCGCGCGTGCTGGTGTCGCCGGTCATCGCCAGTACAACAACGGATGGCACACCGCGCTCGATCTCGGCAACATGCTCACCGTATCCGAGGCCATCACGCGCGCTGCCCTGCTCCGCAAGGAAAGCCGCGGCGCGCAGTTCCGCGACGATTTCCCCAACAAAGATCCCGAGTGGGGAAAATTCAATAACGTGATCCGGCGCGGTCCCGACGGAGAAATGATCGTCGAGCAGATGCCCATCCCACCCCTGCCGCCCGAACTGAAAGCGGTTATCGAGGAGATGAAATAAATGGCGGACCAGGCTCTATTCCGTATCTGGCGTGGCGACTCCAACGGAGGCGCCTTCCAGGACTACAAGACCCCCATCGATTCCGGTATGGTGGTCCTCGATGCCGTCCATCGCATTCAGGCCGAGCAGGCGCCCGACCTCGCCGTGCGCTGGAATTGCAAAGCCGGCAAATGCGGCTCCTGTTCCGCCGAGATCAACGGCCTGCCCCGGCTCATGTGCATGACGCGCCTCAGCGAGCTGAATCTCGATATGCCGGTTTCCATCGAGCCCATGCACGCGTTCCCCTCCATTCGCGATCTGGTGACCGACGTCTCCTGGAACTTCCGCGTCAAAAAAACCATCAAGCGCTTTCAACCCCGGCTTCCCGATGAGCCCGATGGAACCTGGCGCATGCAGCAGGTCGACGTCGACCGCGTCCAGGAGTTCCGCAAATGCATCGAGTGCTTCCTCTGCCAGGACGTCTGCCACGTGCTGCGCGAGCACCACAAACATGAAGAATTTATTGGACCGCGTTTTCTGGTCTACGCGGCGGCCCTCGAAATGCACCCGCTCGATACCGTGGATCGAGTGCCCGATCTGAAGAAGAAGCACAACATCGGCTACTGCAACATCACCACCTGCTGCCGCCAGGTCTGCCCCGAATCAATCACGATTACCGAGAACGCCATCATCCCATTGAAGGAGCGAGTTGTGGACGCCTTCTTCGATCCCCTGAAGAAGTTCTTCCACATTCTGTAAGGAGGCTCAAATGTACGCCCTGAAAGCCCTGTCGCATGAAGGCGTGGCAAGCGCTCTGGCCAAGGCAGAGCATTACCGATCGCTCAAGGAATCGGCCGAAGCGGAAAGCATCTGCCGGGACATCCTGGCCATCGAGCCGGAGAACCAACAAGCACTGATCTGCCTGCTCCTCGCGCAAAGCGATCAGATTGCCCGGGATCCCAGGATCTTCAACAGCGCCCTGGCATCAGTCCAAAAGCTGCATGGTGACTACGAAAGAGCCTACTACGCCGGCATAGTCTGGGAGCGCCGAGCCAAAGCGCTGCACGAAGAACGATCCCGCGGAGGCACGCACCATTCCGTCTATGAATGGATCGTCAAGGCACTCCACTGCTTCGAAGAAGCCGAGGGTCTCCGCTCACCCGGCAACGACGATGCAGTGCTGCGCTGGAATACCTGCGTACGCTTCCTCGCCCGCCACCCCACCTTAGTGCCGAGGGGCGAAGAGGCCCCCGAACCGATCGTGTCCGAGTAGTTTCCAGACCGCGAAAGTAACATCGGCACAGACCGCAAGGTCGACAAGATATCCGAAAATCATCAAGTGCTTCCCCCTGTCCACCCCGTCAAGCATAGCGACTGCAAACGTGAGAACAATGGCTGCGGTGAATATGGAGAGCAGGATACGCATTCGCGCAACGTCAGGCGCCAGTATCCACGCGGCGCTAATGGCAGCCAGGATATAGATCAGATACACAACCGGACGGCCGACGCCTCGTAAGGTCCAGCGAAGATTCGTCCAGATTGACCTTGGTCACATGCCACGCCGCCAGAGGATGCCGGAAATAAAGCCGGACAAGGTCGAGAGGGCCGAACCACTCCGTGAACTGAGCTCGCGCTCGCGGATCGGCGTGCGGACCGTTCGCTTCGAACGCATGTTGACCCGAGTAAACGGCCCACGAAGCCGGGATTTGGGTTGCCGCCAAAATCCGCTCCGGCTCCGCAGATGCCGGAAGAACCCGATAGAACAGAGCGGAAAAAACGGCATCCGCTCCACCGCGATCAAGGCGAGCCAGCACGCGGCCGACAGAAGAGTCAGGGCGCCGACCCTGTTCTGCAGCACCACCCGGCCCACGCCCACCAAAGCGGCCGTCAACGCCGCCAGCGTAAGGGCGTCGAAGTAGAAGGTATTGAACCAGGGTACGTAAACCGCCGAACAGGAAGCGGCGATCCAGGCGCACAGCGCCAGAGTAGAGACCGTCGCGGGGAAGTCCCCGTAAAGCATTTGGAGGAGGAAGAAGCCGATGCAGAAAATCAGACCGTACCAGAAACCCATGAAACGGCTGTCGAACTCGCCTGTGTGGCCGCACACCCGGTTCAGGCCCACGGCCGCCAGCACAACCCCTTCCGCCGTGCTCCGGAAGGGCCAATTCATACAAGCGCCAGGAGAGAAATACCAATGATCGGTGGCATAGTCAAAGAACACCGGGGCTTTACCCGGCGCGGGGCCGAGGCATTGCCGTCCCGCCAGCTTCTGAAAACTCAAGACCGGAGGGATGAAGAGTTGCCAGACAACGAGGATCGCCAGTATCGCAAGCAGGGATCAATTTGCCCTTGCCGCAAGGATTGGTTTATCCCGATTCGGGTGATCATGGCGATCATCTGTGCCGGCTTTTTCGCCGAGGCTGCCCCAGCCATCCGCGTGATGATCCTCGACGGCGAAAGCGGCGGAACGTATCACAAGTGGCAGCAGGTAACACCCGTTCTGAAACTGGAACTCGAGGAGACCGGGCTCTTTCAGGTGGACGTCGTGACGGCGCCCAAATGGGGCGAGGACTTCAGCGCTTTCAAACCGGATTTCGGTAAATACCAGGTCGTAGTGTCGAATTACGACTCCCCCGACTGGCCCGCGGAACTCAAGCCGGCGTTTGAGCGGTACATGAACGATGGAGGCGGTTTCGTCAGCGTGCATGCGGCGGACAACGCATTTCCGAATTGGCCCGAGTACAACAAGATGATCGGCATAGGCGGCTGGCGGGACCGCGACGAAACCTCAGGCCCATATTGGTTTTTCAAAGACGGCAGGCTGGTCTCGGACGCGAAGCCAGGCCGCGCCGGCAACCACGGCAACCGCGTGCCATTCCAGATTGCAATTCGCGATACAGGCCATCCGATTACGCGGGGCCTGCCGCCCTTCTGGATGCACCAGGGCGACGAGCTCTACAACTCCCTGCGCGGACCCGGCGAACACATGACGGTGCTGGCGACCGCCTTTTCCGACCCAGTCAACCACGGCACGGGCCGCAACGAGCCGATCCTGATGGCTTTGAGCTACGGTAAGGGCCGGGTCTTTCACACCACCATGGGCCACGACATTAACGCGCTGAGCTGCGTGGGATTCATCACCACCTTTCAACGCGGCGCCGAGTGGGCGGCCACGGGAAAGGTGACGCAAAAGGTACCTGCCAACTTTCCCGCCGCCAACTCTGTGAGCTACCGGACCGACATCGCCGCTATGGACCCGCTCTACCGACAGGGTCTGAACGGACTGGACGCGAAATGACGTCCGCACGCGCCTGTTATCCTGTAAATATCCCCTTGAAAGTCGGTTTTGTCAGTCTCGGTTGCCCGAAGAATCTTGTCGACAGCGAAGTCATGATGGGCCAACTCGCCGCCCGCGGGCATGAGCTCACCGCGCAGCCCGATCAGGCCGATGTGCTGGTCGTCAACACCTGCAGTTTTATCGATCCGGCCAAACAGGAATCCATCGACACCATCCTCGAAATGGCCGAGTACAAACGCATCGGCAACGCCAAAAGGTTGGTCGTGGCCGGCTGCCTGGTCGAGCGCTATCGCGGCGACATCCGCAAGGACATGCCCGAGGTCGACGCCATTATCGGGACCAACGAAATCGACCGCATCGTTGCCGTATGCGAAGGCATTGAGGATCAGCCAGCGCCGAATCCCGGCCTGTATCTGTATCACGATCTGACGCCGCGCGTCCTCGCCACGGCCAGGCATTACGCCTACATCAAGATCGCCGAAGGCTGCGACCATCCCTGCAGCTTTTGTGTAATTCCCCAGTATCGCGGCAAATTCCGCAGCCGGCGCTTCGAATCGGTCGTCTCCGAGGCCACACGGCTCTTCAGCCAGGGAGTGCGGGAAATTAATCTGATCGGCCAGGACACCACCTGCTATGGCGAGGATCTCGGCCTGAAAGACGGCTTGGCGCAGATGCTCGCCCGCTTGGCGCAGATTGAAACGCCGCAGCCCAAATGGGTGCGCTTCCTTTACGCGTACCCCAACAAAGTCACCCAGAAGCTCCTCGACACCATCGCCGAGCATGCCGACCTGGTCAAGTACATCGACATGCCGTTGCAACACGCCAGCGCCCCCGTCCTCAAGCGCATGAAGCGCGGGGCGAGCGGCGACATCTTCCTGAAGCTGATCGAGCGCATCCGCAAAACCATCCCCGGCGTGGCCATCCGCACCAGCTTCATTGCCGGTTTCCCCGGTGAAACGGAAGTCGATTTCGATACCCTGTGCGAGTTCGTCAAAGCCGCTCAGCTCGACCGCCTCGGCGTCTTCTCCTACTCGGACGAAGACACGAGCGGCAGTTACGCCCTGGACGGCAAAGTGGACGCCCGCACTATCAACAACCGCAAACGCCGCCTGATGGCCATCCAGCGCCGCGTCTCCCGTGCCAAAAACCGGCTTCTGGTGGGCAATGAAGTCCAGGTTCTGGTCGAAGGCACCTCGCCCGATACGGATCTTCTCTGGCAGGCCCGCATGTCCACACAGGCTCCCGAAATCGACGGCGTAGTCCTCGTCAACGACGTCGAAGGGAGCGACCCGAAACCCGGTCAGATGCGCATGCTCCGCATCACCGAAACCCATGATTACGACATCATCGGTACGCTGCTGCCGGGTACCGAGAACGATGTCCGCATCACCATGCCGCCGCCCAGCCTGATCGGTATTACGCCGGCATCTCAACTACCCGCGCGATGAAATCGAAGTGCCCCATCTGTCACAAGCCGGTCAAACTGAAAGACCCTGAATTTCCGTTCTGCAGCGAGCGCTGCCGGGTGATCGATCTGGCCAATTGGGCCGACGGAAAGTACGTCATCTCGAGTCCCGCCGCTCCAGCCACGGACGACGATGAAGACTAAGCCAGCCTGGCTTCTCGGCACCTGGTTCGGCTGCGGCTACTCGCCCAAAGCTCCAGGCACGGTGGGATCGGCCGCCGCCATCCTGCTTGCCTGGCCGCTTTCGCTGATTGGATTCAATAACTTCGGCTTCCTGATCCTATCCCTGGCAGCGCTTTACCCAGCCATCCGAGCCGCCGGAATCGTTGCCAAAGAATCGGGCCTCAAGGACCCGCAGATCGTGGTGATCGATGAGGTCCTCGGGGTCTGGCTGACCCTCGCGGGCGCACTTCGCTTCAACTGGCGCTCGTTTCTGTTCGCTTTCGTCCTTTTTCGTTTTTTCGACATCCTGAAGCCCCCTCCCATACGTCTCATTGAGAGGGTGCCCGGCGGCGCGGGCATCGTGCTCGACGATATGATGGCAGGTGCCTATGCCGCACTTGTCTTATTTGTGTTGGGATGGTTCAATCGCTATTAGCCGCCGCAAAGTGAATCCACATGCCACTCCGCAAAGAATCGAACGGTAAGCCCCGCATCTCGCAAGTCCAGCCGGAAGCTGCGATTACGGGTGGGGAACTGTATATCCGCGGCAAAGGACTGGCCCCCGGCGCCGCGGCCATGAACCGCACCCAGGTCACCATCGGCGACATCGCCGCACCCATCGTCATCGGCTCGGATTCGCTGTTGATCGTCAAAGTTCCCGAAGGCGCATCCGCCGGCGAGGTAGTGGTGGGCAAAGGCGATCAATCGAGCGAGGCATGGAACTGCGATATCGGCGTGGCCGTGGCTGAGAACCTGCATCCTGTCGCCAATCCCGCGGTCGACTCCTTCGGCAACATCTACACCACATACAGCGGCTCGCGCGGCCAGAAGGTCCCGGTGGCCGTGTATCGCATCGATCTCAACTTCAACATGCGTCCGTTCCTCAACGACATGATGAACGCCACCAGCATCGCCATCGGCCGCGACGACCTGATCTACATCTCGAGCCGTTTCGACGGCATCGTGTATCAGGTTAGCCCCAGCGGCAACATGTCGGTCTTCGTGGAAGGCATGGGCGTGGCTACCGGCATCTGCTTCGACAAAGAGGGCAACCTCTACGTCGGCGACCGCAGCGGGACCATCTTCAAGGTCAGCCCTACCCGCCAGATCTACGTCTACGCGACGCTCGAACAATCTATCTCGGCCTACCATCTGGCGTGGGGGCCCGACCAGCATCTGTACGTATCCGGACCCACTACGTCCAGCTTCGATTGCATCTATCGCGTGGCGGATAATGGCGACGTCGAGGTCTTCTACCGGGGCCTCGGCCGTCCGCAGGGCATGGCGTTCGATACCTCGGGCAACCTCTATTCCGCGGCGTCGTACATGGGCCGCAAAGGCGTAGTGCGCATTAAGCCGGACCGTTCCATCGAGCACTTCCTCTCCGGACCGGGCATTGTCGGCCTGGCTTTTTCGCCCTCGCGAGCCATGATCGTGGCGACCACCAACGCCATCTATCGGGTGGATGTAGGCATTCGCGGCTACCAGCCTTGATCTTCTGAAATGTCGAACGCCGAAATCATCGCGGTCGGTTCCGAGATGCTGACGCCGGACCGCCTCGACACCAACTCACTCTTCCTCACCGCCGAACTGAATAATCTGGGCGTCGAAGTGATCGCCAAACACGTCGTGGGCGACGATCGGGAACGGCTCGCCTCGGCTGTGCGACGCGCGGTCTCGGCCTCGCAATTTGTGGTCGTGTCAGGCGGGCTGGGGCCGACGGAAGACGATGTGACGCGCGATGCCGTGGCCCTGGCGCTCGACCGCCGGCAGATCTTTAACGCTGAGATCAACAGCGGGATTGAAGAGCGCTTCCGCAAGATGCATCGCGCCATGCCGGAGATCAACCGGCGTCAAGCCATGGTCATCGAAGGCGCGCATATACTGACCAACGACCGCGGCACGGCGCCCGGCCAGTGGATCGACGAGGGCGGATCTGTGATCATGATCCTGCCCGGGCCGCCGCATGAGCTGAAGTCGATGTTCACGCGCCAGTGCCTGCCTCGCCTGGTGCGCATTGTGCCTCCGCTCGTGATCCGCACGCTGGTGCTGCGCGTGGCGGGCATGTCGGAATCGGATCTGGACCAGACCATCTCTCCCATCTACAAGCATTACGAGAATCCGGTGACGACGGTACTGGCCCATAACGGCGACATTCAGGTGCATCTGCGTGCGCGCTGCTCCACGGAAGGACAGGCGATGGCGCTGCTGGCTGAAGTCGGCGGCCAGATCGACACGGCGCTGGGCGATCGGATTTACTCACGCAATGGCGATCCACTGGAGGCTGTCGTCGGCAAGAAGCTGACCGATCTGCGGGCGACTCTGGCTGTTGCCGAAAGTGCTACCGGCGGCGGACTGGCCGAACGGATTTCAAGCGTTCCCGGCAGTCCGGGTTATTTCCTGGGTGGCTTTATAACGTATACCAAGCGCATGAAGACGGATCTTCTCGGCGTGCCTGAAGATCTGTTGAAGCAGTTCGGCGCGGTCAGCCGCGAGAGTGCCGAGGCTATGGCCGTGGGCGCACGCCATCGAACCGGAGCTACTTGGGCTGTATCGATTACGGGGAACGCCGGACCCACCACCGATGGCGACGAGGCTCCCGTGGGCACGATTTATATCGGACTGGCCGGGCCTCGCGACACCACTGTGGCGCACCGCGTGTGGCCGGCGAGCGATCGCGCCCGTGTGCGTGCATTTGCCGGGCAGATGGCGCTCGACATGTTGAATCGCAAGGTGAGTTAGAGGCATGGTCTTGGTTGCGCTGACCATCGCCGGCTCAGACCCCAGCGGCGGCGCCGGCGTCCAAGCCGATCTCAAGACGTTCCATCAGCTGGGCGTTTACGGAACGGCGGCGATCACCCTGATCACCGTGCAGAACTCCACTCGGCTGTCCCGCATCGAGGTACTCGATGCAGCGCTGGTGGCTGAGCAGATTCGAGCAGTGCTTGAAGACACTCCGCCGAACGCAATAAAAACCGGCGCTTTAGGCAACCGAGCGGTGATCGAGGCAATTGCCGCTCTCACGCTTCCCTGCCCCTTGGTAGTCGATCCGGTGATGATCGGCAAACATGGCGGGAATCTGCTGAGAGACGCGGCTGGTTTAGCACTTCTCCTGCCTCACGCCGCGCTGGTCACACCGAATCTCGCCGAGGCCGCGGAACTGGCTGGCATCGCAGTCGAAACCCCGAAGCAGATGAGAGAGGCGGCGCTGCGCATCTCTGAATCCGGCGTTGGGGCAGTCCTCGTAAAGGGCGGCCATCTGGAGGGCGAGGCGCTGGACATCCTGTTGCACAACGGCGTGTTCACCGAGTATTGCAGCCCTCGCATCGAAACCCGGCACACACATGGAACGGGATGCACCTACTCTGCCGCCATAACGGCTTTTCTCGCGCGCGGGTGCACCCTCGAAGACGCAATTCGCCGCGCCAAAGAGTTCATTACAAAAGCCATTCAAACCGCCCCCGGCCTCTGTTCCGGAGCGGGACCGGTCAATCATTGGGTATAATCAATTTCCCCCATCATGACCAAGGTTGAGAAGCACTTTCGCCTGCAGCGCCCGCTCGATGAAGCGCTCATGGAGCAGATTGCCGGCGTCAATTCGATCTACGGCGTCGAGCACATCAAAATCTCGCCGTCGCGCGA
>Ga0326727_10027161_pt1 | contig 10536 bp, 7 predicted proteins | sample MB2enrmetagenome_FD_207643 | JGI IMG/M metagenome (GOLD analysis project Ga0326727, IMG submission 207643) | Lab enriched peat soil microbial communities from McLean, Ithaca, NY, United States - MB29MY | ecosystem: Environmental > Terrestrial > Soil > Wetlands > Peat | place: USA: New York...
ATCGCGGAATGATGCGCGACCTGAGCCGGCGCTATCGTCGGCTTACGGGACTGAACGCAATCAATGAAGTTGGCCCAGTGGTCGTTCGAGAGATAGAGCGGATTCTTGCGCTGCGATTCGGGGACGGAATCCCATTTGTTCCACTCTGGATTCGAGGAATCGAAGCCGCCGCGATCGACCCAGACCCAGCCTTCAGTGCCGATCCACTTGGTGCCCATGTTGATGGCGGACGAGCCGCCGGCAATGGTGAGCTTGACGTCGTTGGCGTAGCCGGTGACTTCTTTGCGGTAGAGACAGTTGATGGTGTATTTCGTGGCGGTGTTCCAAATAGCGGTCTTATCGGGGAACTCGCCGAATCCTTCGACCTCAGAGGGGCCGGATAGATCGAAGCCGAGGCCCCAATGGGCGATATCGCCATGATGGCCGATCCAGTCGAGAAGCTGGCCGCCGCCGGTGTTGTAATTCCAGCGCCAGTTCTGGTAAACGCGCACATCGATGTAGGGTTCCATCTTTGCGGGACCAATCCAACGCTCGTAATCGAGGGAAGCGGGAGGATCGGTGACGGCAAGTTTCCATGCGGGCGAGCCGGGAAGAACGGTGGCAGGGTCGACGGGCTTGTCGGAGATGGATGCCAAGCGCTCTTGAAACGCAGGAAGCGTATGCGGGAAATCGTGATGACCGCCGGGTAGACCGACCTCAACGTGCGTGACATTGCCGATGAGGCCGCTATGGACGATCTCCGCGGCTTTGCGGAAATTGGGAAGGGAACGCTGCCAGGAGCCGGTTTGCCAGATAACACGGTTCGCTTCGACTGTACGAACGATCGCCTGCTGCTCGGCAATGGTGTGCGCGAGCGGCTTTTCGCCGTAGATGTCTTTCTTTTGCGCTGCGGCCTCAACCGCGATGATGGCGTGCCAGTGGTCGGGAACCGCGATCATCACCGCGTCGATATCGGTACGCACGAGGAGCTCGCGAAAATCGTGATACGACGCGCAGTCCTTATTGCCGTAGTGGCCGTTGATGGTGTCGAGGGCGGCCTGGAGATGATTGGTTTCGATGTCGCAGGCAGCGACGACCTGACAGTTGGGCAGCTTGAGAAAGGCTTTAGTGTTGCTCGGACCCTGCATGCCCCAGCCGATGGTGCCGATGGTGATGCGATTGGAAGCAGGAACGCGCGCGGCGCGAAGCTGCGGACTGGACGCGACGGCGATTGAAGCTCCAGCCGAAGCGAGAAAATGGCGGCGCGTGAAGGAAGCAGGGCGGGATGACCCAAATGCCGTGTCGGTCATGGTCTTCTCCAGAAGAATCCAAGCAACTGTGGGAGCGTTCAATCGCAAGGCGCGTGAAGCTACCTGAACGGAAATGCGGAGCCAGTCTAGCACACGCATTTTCGCGAGGATAGAAGTTTCGCAGCCACGGGTTTGCTCTTTGGTTCCCGGCGCCGCGCGTGTTCCCCCAAGGGCGGCATTCATGTTAATCTCACAATAGACACTGAAGAGTGGACCTGAGAGAAAAAGAGGAGTAATTGACGCCGTGCTGGCGACTCAAAAGAAGACTGACCTGATCAAGCGCTTTCGCACCCACGAGACGGATACCGGATCGCCGGAAGTCCAGATCGCGATTCTGAGCGAGCGGATCAGCGACCTGACCGAGCACTTCAAGACCCACAAGAAAGATCACGCTTCCCGGCGTGGGTTATTGATGCTGGTCAGCAAGCGCCGCCGCCTGCTGGACTACCTGAAGACACACGATTCCGATCGCTATCGCGACGTAATCGGCAAACTCGGTATCCGCAAGTAATCAGAAAGCTCACGTTGAACCGGAAGCACCCAGACCGGACAATGGTCCCGGTCCCTATCCGATACGGAACCCCGGACCAAGTCGCGGCCGGCGGCCTGCATGCAGCGCCCCGCGTTGCGCACCGGTGTCCCTTGCGCGCGCATCGCGCCACCCCCACACAAGTTTCCCAAGCGAACAAAACGAAACGAGGACTCTATGTCTACGAAGCATGAAGTAGCCGTCGAGCTTGCCGGCGGCAAGCGGCTGGTCTTTGAGACCGGTCGCATGGCCAAGCAAGCCTCCGGCGCCGCGCTGGTGACCACGGGCGAAACCGTGGTTTTGGCCACCGCTGTGGCCTCTCCCGATGCCCGGGAGGGAATCGATTTCTTCCCGCTCACGGTGGATTATCGTGAGTACACCTACGCCGGCGGACGCATTCCCGGCGGCTTCATCAAGCGCGAAGGCCGTCCCAGCGAAAAAGAGATTTTGACCTGCCGCCAGATCGATCGGCCTCTGCGCCCGCTCTTCCCGGATGGATTTCGCAATGAAACACAGCTCATCGCGCTGGTGCTCTCCGCAGATAAGGAGAACGATCCCGACGTGATTGGAATCAACGCGGCAGCCGCGGCTGTAGCCCTCTCCGATATTCCCTTTGGCGCCACGGTTGGGGCGGTGCGCGTCGGCCGAGTGAACGGCGAGTTCGTGGTAAACCCCACTTACTCCGAGCGCGCGGCGACCACAGTGAACATCATGGTGGTCGGTCACAGAGACGGCATCGTGATGATCGAGTCGGGCGCCAAGGAGGAAACCGAAGAGGTGATCCTCGCGGCCATCGAGTTTGCACACGAGGAAATCAAGAAGATCGTTGCGGCGATCGAGGATCTGGTGGCCAAGGCCGGCAAGGCGAAGCGGGCGTTTACGACGCCGGAGTTCGACGAAGCGTATTACGAGGAGTTGAAGACGAAGATCGGAGACCGGCTGAAGGACGCACTCGACACCAAGACGCACGGCAAGACCGAGAGCTATGCGCTGATCAAGAAACTGAGCGACGAGCTTGCGGCGGAGATTCCCGCCGAAGACACCGTTGCCAAGAAAAAGCTGGCGCATTACTACGAGCATTTGCGCGAACGGCTGTTCCGCGAGCAGGTAACGAAGGAGCGTATCCGGCCCGACCGCCGCGCCTTCGACGAGATCCGTCCCATCAGCATCGAGACGGGGGTTCTGCCGCGCACGCACGGGTCAGCGCTGTTTACACGCGGCGAGACGCAGGCCCTGGTGACGGCGACGCTGGGCACGATGGACGACAGCCAGCGCCTGGAGTCGTACGAGGGCGAGCAGAGGAAGAGCTTCATGCTCCACTACAACTTCCCGCCGTTCAGCGTGGGTGAGACCGGCCGCATGACCGGCGTGGGCCGGCGGGAGGTAGGTCACGGAGCTCTGGCAGAGCGGGCGATCACTGCAGTGTTACCGGGAGCCGATGAGTCGCCCTATTCGATTCGCATTGTCTCCGACATTCTGGAATCGAACGGCTCGTCGTCGATGGCTTCGGTGTGCGGAGCCAGCCTGGCGCTCTTTGACGCGGGTATCACCTTGAAAGGCGCGGTGGCCGGGGTGGCCATGGGCCTGGTGAAGGAGGGCGACGATTACGCCATTCTCACCGACATTGCCGGCGCAGAAGACCACTACGGCGATATGGACTTCAAGGTGGCCGGAACGCGCAAGGGAATCACCGCGCTGCAGATGGACATCAAGATCGGCGGCCTGACCCGCGAGATTCTGCAGCAGGCAATGGAGCAGGCGCGGCGTGGACGGCTCTTTCTTTTGGACAAGATGGACGCTGAGTTGAACGGCCCGCGCGTGGAGCGCTCGAAGTATGCGCCACGCATCGAGACCGTGCAGATTCCCACGGACAAGATCCGCGACCTGATTGGCAAGGGCGGCGCGACCATTCGCGGCATTGTGGAGCAGACGGGAGCCAAGATCGACGTGGACGACACCGGCAAGGTGAGTGTGGCGTCGAGCGACGCCGAGGGCCTGAAGAAGGCTCTGGCGATCATCAGTGACCTTACGGCGGTTCCAGAGGTGGGCAAGACGTACCTGGGCAAGGTAGTGCGCCTCGCCGAATTCGGTGCGTTTGTCGAGCTCTTCCCGGGTACCGACGGCTTGCTGCACATCTCTGAGATCGCCGAGCATCGTGTAAAGGAAGTGAAAGACGAGCTGCGCGAGGGCGATCAGGTGATGGTGAAGGTTCTCGCCATCGAAGGCAATCGCATCAAGCTCAGCCGCAAGGCGCTGATCAGGGAGCAGAAGGCAAAGCTGGCGCAGTCGGCCCCGGCCGAAATCGAGGAGACTGCGGCTCTGGCGACTGCGCCTGCACCTGCGGCACCGGCCCGCCCGCGCCACGAGTACGACGAACGCCAGCCGAGTTCGAATCAGAGCACCATTTTGATCGAGGGCGGCGACGATTTCGACGGAGATGGCAAGGTGGAGTTCGACGAGGAGAACGAGCCAAACTTCAACCGCGTGGATAACGCGCCTGCTCATGCCGGTCAGCAACCTGCTGCAGGAGGGCGGCCGGGAGGCGCGCCCCGCCGTCGCCGTCGTCGCGGGGGACGTGTTCCGGGCGGCAGACAGGGATGAGCAAACACGGTTGTGAATCGAAAAGGCCCGGACGATTTGTCCGGGCCTTTTTGTATTTACCAGCAATGCTCTGCCGCTATTCCGCGAGCTGCAGGCCGGGATCGGTGTCGGTGGGCTGAAATGGGTCAGGCCGGAACGAAGCTACGACAGGGTGGCCCTCGCGGCTCCGCGCGGCGCGTTTGCTGGCATACATGCGCAGGTCGGCAGCTATGCACAAGGATTCGGCATCGCCTGCATCGTCAGGAAAGATCGCGATGCCCACGCTGGCGCCAATATCCACCGTATTTCCTTCGAGCAGGATGGGGTTTTCGAGAAGTTGCGAAAGAGTCCGGGCCACGCGCACGGCGTCGGCACGATTCATGGGCTCTTCCAGCACCACGGAGAACTCATCGCCACCGGTGCGGGCCACGGTATCGGTGCGTCGCACCCTGCCCACGAAAAGCCGGCCTACATGCTTGAGCAGTTCGTCGCCAATATGATGGCCCACGGTGTCGTTGACCTGCTTGAATCGGTCCAGATCGATCAACAGGAGAGCGGCTTGCGAACCCGTGCGCCGCGCGCGCTCGAGGGTACTCGCCAATCGATCCTGAAAGAGCCTGCGGTTGGGCAAGCCGGTGAGCTCGTCATGCAGCGCGAGGTACTTGTTATGCTCGATCTGGTCCTCGAGCAGGATCAGGATCATGCCCAGGGCGACGAGGTATTTGGGCAGGTTCCAAACCTCGCTCTCGAGATGGAAGCCGGGGAAGTACGCGCCGAGAAGCGGACCCAGGGTAAAAACATTCGCCCAAGCTAGAAATCCCAAAACAGTGATGAAAGCTCCCGCCGTGGCGCGCCGATACGAGTACCAGAAATGAATGCAGCAGCCAAAGTAGACGGTGAAGAGGACCGCGTTCAAAGCCAGATTAAGACCGTTGCCGGGACGGTCTTGAACCGCGAGGAGAAAGACGGAGAGAGACACATAAAGAAGGACCAATCCCCAGCGAAGCGGATGGTTTAAACTGCGCACCGCACTCAGTGTGATCAGGAGCGGCAGAGCGCCCAGTAGAACCGCCGCCGGCTTCAGGAGCCAATGTCCCGCGGGGGCAAGCAAGACGACGAGGATATAGAACGTATTCGACGCAAGAAGCGCAATGAGCATCCATTGGCTCGATGAGCGGCTGCGATGAGGCACGGCTGCCCACATGAAGAGGATGCCCGCCCAGGCGAGCGCGGCCGAGCCCAGAATGGAGGCCGCAATGCCGAAGATGCCCGGCGCCGGCAGAAACAGGAAAGCGGCAAAGTGGAGGACGATCGTCAGCCAGCCCACGAGCCATATGCTGGAAAACGATGATTGCCCATGCCGCGCAACCGAGAAGAAGGCCAGGGTGAGCAGAGCCACAGCTGCAACATCGGGGATTTTGCTCAAGTCCACCAAGCCCACCTCAGCAACCAGTCGGAAGCAAAAATATCGTCACCCTATAAAATCGGTAATACTCCAAAATCACGATAGCCCTTTTGTCAGCCTTTGAATTAACTTTAGTACACACTTTCGTAACCTGTCCCCACCTTTTTCTGGAAAACGGGACAAATTTCCGTGTTGTCAATAAGATGAGAGCGAGCACAAAAAGGAATCGGAGGGCGGCATCTGTTCGATTTCTCGATTCAGAAGACGTATACTCGTCAACGTCCTAGAGATCTGAAGCAGATGGGCGGGTTTGCGCCCCTCATGAGCCCATCGCTCTCCGCCGATAAACCAGAAAGCCCGTGTCGCGAGAGCGCGCCCCGCGAATTGGGTCTTCCGAGGAGCCGATGATTTCAATCAAGAGGTATCTCGATTCCGATTCTCCCAGTTCCTGCCAGGACGCTGAGGCCGTTCAGCGGGATCCATTCGCCGCGGCGCTCGACGCCTACGGCTCTTCCTTGCTTGAAATGGGCAATTGCAGTCTGGATGCCTGTCCGGGCCTCGGCGACCATTTGAAGCAGTCTCTCGGACGGCTGAAAGCGGAGCTCACCGCGGCGATGAGCGCCGAAAAACTCGCGGCCCACGGCGGGCAGGCGTGCAAACAATTGCGCGAATGGGGCCGCGGCGCGGCGCGTCACTATCAGGTGAAGGCGCGCGACGTGAAAGAGATGCTGCTCACCATGGCGCGCACTGCCGAATCGGTGAGCGCGCGCGATCAGCGCTGTGCGGGCCAGATGAGCGCGGTCACCGAGCGGCTCAGGGCGATCGCCACGCTGGAAGACCTGACCGAGATCCGGGCGTCGATCGACAAGAGCGCGGCGGAGCTGAAGACGTCGATTGACCGGATGACCGAAGAAGGGAAGGCGGTCCTCGACCACCTGAAGAAACAAGTCGAGGACTATCAAATCAAGCTGGAGGAGGCCGAGAAGATTGCTTCGCGCGACGCGCTGACCGGGGTGAGCAGCCGCGTGTATGTCGAGGGGCAGATCGAGAAGCGCATTGAATCGCGCGCAACGTTTTGCGTGGCCATCGTCGACATCGACGGCTTCAAGAAGGTAAACGACGCGAATGGCCATCTGACCGGCGATGGACTGCTCAAGCAGTTTGCCGGCGAACTGAGGTCCGCCTGCCGCTCCACGGACGTGATCGGGCGCTGGGGCGGAGACGAGTTCATCCTGCTCTTCGATTCCGGCCTTGAGGAGGCGGAGGCACAGACTGAGCGCCTGCGTAAATGGGTCTGCGGCAACTACTCCGTGCCGGGAAAAACCGGCGCTCTCAAATTAAGCGTGGATGCCTCCATCGGGCTGGCCGCATATGTTGCCGGCGAGGGGATGAATGAGCTGGTGGGGCGAGCCGATGCGGCGATGTACGAGCAGAAAGCAACAGCCCGAAGCAAAGTTGTCTGAGCGGTTCGGCCGCAGCCGGGGCCGCTGGGACGGAAAAACCGGCCTGCTCGACGAGCGACATCTGCTGCCCCGTTTTGGGACACTTCCTCTTCTGGTGCCATTCCTCCAAGGATTCCTTCATTTTCCCTCATGCCATCCTTGAGTTCCGCTTCCTTTAGCGGGAAGGTGGAAGAGAAATGCACACGCAACCCGCCGATCACTGGCCGGTGCTGCGCTGGAGGTGCACAGAGGGAAGGCTCGCATGCGATTACTTATTGCCGAAGATGACAGAGCGTTGGGACTGTTCTTAAGCCGGGGGCTTGAGGCCGACGGTCACCGCGTCTGCGTGGCCTACGATGGCGCCGCCGCGGTGGAGGCGTTTCGCGCCGAAATGCCCGATCTAACCATTCTGGACCTGAACATGCCCGTGAAAGATGGTGAGCAGGTGCTTCAGGAAGTACGCGCGCTCGATGCCGATTTGCCGGTGCTGGTGCTGACCGGACGGCAGGAGGTTGACACGCGGGTGCGCTGCCTCGATCGCGGAGCGGACGACCTGATGACCAAGCCGTTCAGTCTGCATGAGTTGCGCGCGCGTTGCCGTGCTTTGCTGCGCCGCAAGCGGGAAACGCGGCTGCAACTGCGCGCCGGCGATCTTGAGCTGGACAGGCTGGAGCACACGGCGCGGCGCGGAGGCCGTTCGATCGTTCTCACCAACAAGGAATTTGCCCTGCTCGAGCACCTGATGCTGAATCGCGGGCAGTGTGTTTCGCGGGTCGAGTTGCTGGATTCGGTATGGAACCTGGAGCCGGCGCAAACCACCAACATCGTCGATGTCTATATCAACTATTTGCGCCGCAAGCTGGAGGATCCTCCGCCGGGCCGCTTGATCCGCACCGTGCGCGGGCAGGGCTACATGGTGCCGTCGGAGGCTGAACTGGCGCTGGCCGTGCCTGTGGCCGCGCCGGCTGCCGCGGAGATGGCTTCTCCTCGGCCGGCGATCGCCGCTTCGTAGCGCACCCATCCGTCCGTTCCACACCTTGGCATCACCATTTAAGGAGACTTGCTCATGCAACTCTATCCGATTCCCCCTGTAATCCCTCGCATGCGGCCGCGGACGGCTCTGGTGGCCAGCGCCGACCGCAGTTTTCGCCAGCGCCTCGCGCAGGTGCTTTGCGGCCTGCGCTGGCAGGTGCGTGAAGCCGAAGGTGGGGCACAGGCCTGGACAGAGGCCGAAGCTGCACTGCCCGACGCCGTCATCGTCGATTCCTGGCTGCCCGACCTGGACCTGGGCGAGTTCCTGCGCGAGTTCAAGGGCCGATTCCCTGAGGTCGACCTGGTGACGGCAGCGGGCAATGTTGCTGCCGAAAGCCCCCGCGGACCCTACCGGCAGGAGCTGCTTTATGCACTGCGCCGCTGCCAGGAGACGGACACGGCGGCGTGGAACACAATCCCCTCGTTGCAGGCTTCCGATACGGAGCCCGCGCCAGCCCGGACTGCGGCGCCTGCGCATGCCGCGCCACGCAATTTCACGCCGCTTCTTCCTGTTCTGCCGCCGGCCGCAGGCAAAACGACCTCCATCCAGACCGGACCAACGGCGCAGGGAGTGGAACTGAACGCCTGCGACCGTCTGCCGGAGCTGGTGGGCAATGCGGCGTGCATGCTCGAGATCAGCCGCCGCGTGCGTCTGGTGGCCGCGCGTATGACCCCGGTGTTGATTGAGGGGCCGACGGGATCGGGTAAGGAGTTGGTGGCCGAGGCGCTGCACCGTTTGTCGGCGCGCAGCCGCAAGCCCTTCGTCGCCCTGAACTGCGCAGCCATCCCCGAAGCACTGCTCGAGGCCGAACTCTTCGGCCACACGCGCGGCGCCTTTACCGGCGCGGTGCAGGGCCGCACCGGGCGCATCGAAGCTGCCGATGGGGGCACGTTGTTTCTCGACGAGATTGGCGAGATGCCGCTGAGCCTGCAGGTCAAGCTCCTGCGCTTTGTGGAATGCGGCGAGCTGCAGCGCGTCGGCGATAACGAGAGGGTCAAGGTGGATGTGCGCATTCTTGCCGCCACCCACCGGCCGCTGGCGCAGCACGCCCAGAGTGGCGGCTTCCGCTCCGATCTCTACTACCGGCTGGCGGTGTTTCTCATCCGCACGCCGTCGCTGGCCGAGCATGCCGAGGATCTGCCCCTGCTCGTCGAACACTTTCTGCAACAGTTGGGCCGGGACATACCGGTGAAGCGGCTGGATGAGAGCGCACTGAGCAAACTGGCCGCGCACGACTGGCCGGGGAATGTGCGCGAACTCGAGCACGTGCTAGAGCGGGGCGTGATTCTGGCCGGAGAGAGTCCGGTGCTGACCGCGCGGGAGATCGACTTTGGCCTGACAGTGAACTGATCGCTGCCGGCGACTTCGCCGGATGCACGGTTTTGAGAGGACGGGCTGTGGGAGATGAACTTCGGGAGGGCAGTATGAGCATGGAGATCGCCACCGGGTTAAGCGACCAGATCGCGCGCTATCTTGACCTGGCCACGGCGGAGGCCAAGATGACCGCGGCCAACATGGCAAATGTGGACACGCCGGGCTACCGCGCGGTGGGGATGGACTTCGAGGCCGAGATGCGCGGGGCCATCCACGATGTCGAACAGGGGCGGGTGCCGCGCAAGGTGCGGGTTACGGAGGTGGATGGACTGATCGCGCGCCCCGACGGAAATAACGTCTCCGTCGACCGCGAAAGCCTCAACCTGGCCGAGGCGCAACTCAAATTCCGCACCGGCGTGGCCCTGCTCAGGCAGGAGTACCAGCGCATCATGGACGCGATCCACGCCGACAAATAAACCGTGCATGGTGATGCGTGATGCGTGGTTCGCAGTTCGCGATTGCCATTCACGATCCACGGTCCACGCATCACGATCGACGAGGCAATATCGGAGCGTTGACATGAACTTATTTGGCATGATGGAAACCTCGGGCAGTGCCATGGCGGCGGAGCGGATGCGCGCCGAAGTGGTAGCCGCCAACATGGCCAATGCAGAGACCACGCGCACCGCCGAGGGCGGTCCCTACCGCCGCCAGGAGGTGGTCTTCGCCGCCAACCAGGGCGATCCCAACTTTCTAGAATCGATGACGGCGGCATCAGCGGGGGGCACGGGGCCGCGTTCTCGAGGCCTCGCGCTACCCGGCAGTTCGGCCGTCGCGCCGGGCGTGCATATCTCCGCGGTCGTTGAAGATCCTTCACCGCCGCTCAAGCGCTACGATCCGGGGCATCCCGATGCCGGGCCGGACGGTTACGTCTCCTATCCCGA
>Ga0326727_10027162_pt1 | contig 10536 bp, 12 predicted proteins | sample MB2enrmetagenome_FD_207643 | JGI IMG/M metagenome (GOLD analysis project Ga0326727, IMG submission 207643) | Lab enriched peat soil microbial communities from McLean, Ithaca, NY, United States - MB29MY | ecosystem: Environmental > Terrestrial > Soil > Wetlands > Peat | place: USA: New York...
AAATCCAGGGTGCGTTTGAGCGGCATCCCGGTCGAAGGGATTTTCGATTGGCGCTTAAATTGCCACCACTTAGGGGAGCACAACCCTGCGGGCGTCAAGGAGAATTAAGGTGCCAGAGATTCAGCAGCAGGAAGGCGAAAAGGCGACTCTGTTGCCCCCGGAGGAGGACGATGAGCACCCCGCCAAGCAGGCAACCGCCGTCTCCGAGTCCTTTACCTGGGCAAGATGGCAAGCCGAATTACAGGAGGTGGAACGGCGTCTGGCCTCGGACCCGGGTTCCGTCGACCTGCGCTTCCGCCACGGTTTTTGGCTGTCGCAACTGGGCCGGTACGCCGAGGCGGTAAACGATTACCGGAAGGTGCTTAAGTGCGATCCGAACCATTTATGGGCCCTCAACAACTTGGGGAGCGTGCTGATGGCCACGGGGAACCGCCCAGGGGCGCGAATTCTGCTCACCCAAGCCGTCGCACGGCATCCTGAAGACGCCACCACCCGCGTCAATCTCGGCAAAATTCTGCTCGGCGACATCGAGGAACTGGAGGCCCAAGGAAAGGAAGACCAGGCCTTGCAAGTCAAACGTCGCGCTTGCGAGCACTACCAGCAAGCTTTGCGGATAAGACCGGATTACGAGCAGGCTCACGAAGGCTTATCTTACCTGCTGGGCGATCTGGGGGACGAGCCCAAGGCGGCCTGGCACCGGCAACAGGCCTTTCGGAATCGCTATATCTTATCCCTGCCCTATCGTGGAAAACGCGCGCCGGTCCAGGTGTTGCTGCTGCTGGGGACCAGGGGCGGCAATGTACACCTGCAAAAATTTCTGGACGATCGCGTCTTCCAAACTTCTATCGTCCTGCCGGAATATTACGATCTAAATAGACCGCTACCGGCTCACCAGTTGGTAGTGAACGCCATTGGCGACACGGAAATAGCGTCTCCCGCCCTCGCCGCCGCGCAATCGGTTCTGGCCTTGACCAAGGCCCCGGTCATCAATGCGCCGGCCGCGGTACTTGCCACCAGCCGGAACAACAACGCCAAGCGCTTTTCCTCTATTCCGGGGGTAGTAACGCCCATCACCGCTATGCTGCCCCGGGAGCGACTCTCCGCTCCGCATGCTGCCGCGGCCTTGGCCCACGATGGGTTCGGTTTTCCTCTTCTTCTGCGCGCGCCCGGCTTTCACACGGGACAACATTTTCTGCGGGTGGACACGGCCGAAGCCCTGCCCGCGGCGCTGGCGCAAATTCCCGGCCCGGAGTTGCTGGCGATCCAGTACCTGGATGCGCGGGGGCCGGACGGAAAGACCCGCAAGTACCGGGCCATGATGATCGGCGGTCAAATCTACCCGCTGCATCTCGCCGTTTCCAGCCATTGGAAAATTCACTATTTCAGCGCCGAGATGGCCGACCATCCGGAGTATCGGGCGGAAGACGCGGCGTTCCTGGAAGACATGCCGGGCGTGTTAGGTCCCCTGGCCATGAACGCGCTGCGCGAGATTCAATCCGTGCTCGGCCTGGACTATGGGGGAATTGATTTTGGTTTGAATGCCAAGCGAGAGGTTCTGGTGTTCGAAGCCAATGCCACCATGGTGGTAAATGCGCCAGAAGCAGACGAGCGATGGGCCTACCGCCGGCCAGCCTTTCAAACCATCCAGGCGGCGATTCAAAGCCTGCTGCTGGAGTCCGCGAGCAGCAAAGACGAGAGAAGCTCCGGGACTTTCCTCCCTCGTAATGGTCTTGCCGGAGGCATTTGCGTTCCATGAGCGCGAACGCTGAACCGGGCACGGCTTCGTTTACCTGGGCCGAAACGGGGCACACCTCCGCAGCCCCAGCCGATCCCGGCAAGGCCCCCCACCTCGTAGCTCTACACCTTCCGAATCTCATAGGCTTGGCGCGGCGGCTGGCGGCAACCGGACAAAGACAGGCGGCGCGGGTAATCTATGGCGACGCGATCAAGCTGTTCCCGCAAGACGTCGTCAGCCGGGTCGATCTGGGCGGCCTGTTGCTGCGCCAGAGAGATATCGCCGGGGCGCGGGCGCAATATGAGGCTGCGCTGCGCCTCGATCCCGGGTGTTATCCGGCCCACGGGGGGATGTACTATGCGCTCACCTTGCTGGGCGATCACCAAGCGGCGGAACGCCACCGCCACCTCGCATTAGCCCAGCAGAGCATCTTCCCCGCACCTTATCGGGGAAATTCGCCACCGATTCCGGTGCTGCTTTTGCTTTCTTCCACGGGTGGCAATTCCCCTATCGAGCCGCTCCTGGATGACAGCATCTTCCAGACCTACGCCGTCGCCGTAGACTTCCACGATCCTGCAACTCCCTTGCCGGAACACCGACTGGTCATTAACGCGATCGGCGACCACGACTCGGCCGAAAGGTCGTTGTCCCGGGCGGAGTCACTGCTTGCCCTCACGTCTGCGCCGGTGCTGAACCCGCCGGCGGTAATTCGGGCGTCCGGACGCCATGATAACGTCCAGCGCCTGCGGAGCATTCCCGGAGTGTTAGTTCCCCAAACCGCCCTCTTTCCCTGCTCGTCGCTCTCCGGCAACGATGGCGCCTCCTTGCTCGCCCGGCAAGGCTTCACCTTCCCCTTGCTGTTGCGTGTGCCGGGCTTCCACATGGGAGAACACTTCGTCCGTGTAGAGTTACCCTCGGATCTCTCTGCCGCCGTAATCCGATTGTGTGGAACGGGAAGCCCTGGAGCCGAACTGCTGGCTATCGAGTATCTCGATGCCCGTGGCTCCGACGGCCAGGTGCGGAAATACCGGGTCATGATGGTCGGCGGTCAGCTCTATCCGTTACATCTGGCGATCTCGCCACACTGGAAGGTTCACTATTTCAGCTCCGACATGACCGACCGTCCCGACAATCGCGCCGAAGAAGCCGAATTCCTTGACCACATGCCGGCCGTGCTCGGTCCCAAGGCCATGGCCGCACTCAGGCGCGTGCAGGCTGAACTGGGCCTTGATTATGGCGGCATCGACTTCAGTATCAACGGGCGCGGCGAAGTTCTTCTGTTTGAAGCCAATGCCACCATGGTGGCGGCGCAGCCTCCTTCCGGCGAGCCCTGGAATTACCGGCGCGCGGCGCTTTCCCGCATCCGTGCGGCCGTTTGCCAGATGCTTTTGGCCAGCGTTGCCGCAGGCCAATCCCCGGCCTGCGCCGCCAGCAACCCAGCCCCTTGCCCACGACTTCCATGGCCCGAGATTGTCCGCCTGGCATTGCTCTACGGGCTGCGGGGGCCGGTGAGAGTGGAGCTGGAGTAGGTGACTGCGAGAGAGATACCGGCCTTTCACGCCGCAGATTAACGCGGATAGACGCAGATTCCTTGGACCGGAAACGTTCCCCGTTCGGAAGAGGTAACTGCTTCTGGACAACCCGCGGCAAACGGAAAACCGGGAACGGGAAACCTTCCCACAACAGATCGGCGTTCATCTGCGTAAATCTGCGGCCATTTGGGTCTGTTCCGCAAAATAAATCCGTCCAAAGCGACCAAACCGTCCAAAGCGACCAAACCGTCCAAAGCGACCAAACCGTACACTCCGAGCGGTCTTGGTGAGAAAGCCTGAGGGCATGAAGCTACCACGTTCCCGCTTTTTGCTTGCGCCGTGCGGCTTTTCGCTTGGGGTTCCGGCCCGCGCCGGGCAAAAAATAAATCCGTCCAAAGCGACCAACCCGTACACTCCGAGCCGTCCGGGTGAGAGAAGCTGAGGGCATGAAGTTACGACGTTTGTGCCTCCCGCTTGTGGCTTGCGTCCCGCTTTGCGGGATTGTGGCTGCTGGCCAGAACTTTGTCACCGTTACCGCCGCGAATGTGCAGAACGCCTTCGGCCAGAAACTGGCCGCCGGCCAGGTGTGCTTCCAGGCGGCCAATAATAATGGTGTGCCGATCGCCTTCCAGGCCGGAGGCGGCGGCCAGGTGATCAACCGGCCGGTCTGCGGCCCGGTGGCCAACGGTGCGTTCTCCGTAAGCGTGCCGAACACGGCTCTCACGGCGCCGGCCAACGTATGCTTCCACGTTACGGTGAAGGACTCCTCGACGAATCAGCTAGTGCTGGGCAGCGCGCCCTCCGGCCAGCCCAGCGGCTACGACTGCGTCCAGCCGGCCGCGAACAACGCGTGGTGTAGCTCGGGGAGCTGCAACTTCGACAACTACACGCCTAATCTGGCGCCTGTGGTGGCAGTGCAATCAGGTCCTGTGGGCCCGCAGGGTCCTCAAGGGCAGCAAGGCCCCCAGGGACCGCAGGGTCCTCAAGGCTCATTGCCCGCAGGCGTGACGGTGAACGGAAACAACGTTACTTTCCCGGCAACAATCATGGCGGGCGCAGCGGTGACAGCGACCTCGCCGGTTTTCAACGTTAGGCACCCCGCCTACGGCGCAAAAGGGGATGAGCGGTTCGTTACTGACGCGGCCATCAATGCGGGAAGCTCTACGCTAACTTCGGCCACAGCCAACTTCACAGCCGCAGACAACAGCCGTTACATTACCGTCAATGCCGGGAGTGCGGGGGTTTTGTCGGGGACGTATTCGGGGGGAGGAACAATAAGCGGAAGCACCAATCAAAACTGCACGCTGACCGTCGGGAGTGGGGGAGCAACTGCGTTAGTGCTACTTACCGGGGCTAACACCATTGCCAACGGGGCTCCCCTCACCATAACGGCCACTGGGACCGGTTACACCAGCGCACCGACCTCCGCTACGTTGGGTAACGGCACAGCCACATGCAGCGGCACCGCGACGGTTGCCACGGCTCTTTGGTTCACGCCAATTACCACAAACATGACCTATATCAATTCGACGACAGTCACTCTCGGAACGACGGCAGTGAACACGGTGAGCGGAGCGGGGGCTGCTATAGGAACCGATGATTCAGTTGCAGTTACAGCTGCCTACAACGCTCTTCATGCGGTTGGCGGGGGAGTCCTGTACTTTCCACCCGGCAACTATCTAATCCTTTCTCAGCTCGCAGTTCAGCCTCCGTTGACTATGGCGGGAGATGGCCCCGGCTGGAGCGGTTCCCTGCACCAGGGTACCGGGTACGCTTCTCCGGTCTCCATGTTGGATTTGCGCTACTCTTCGGGGCCGAAACTGTCAGCCTCCGGCCAGGGCCTGATCACAATTTCCGGTTTGGGGTTTGCAGACAATGGATACGACACGACTTCGTTCATTGACGATGCCAGCGCAACCACGCTTCACATTTTTCGGAATAGCTTCACCGGCTCCGGGCCGGGACTGGCCGCATCAGTTAATGATGCTATTACTCTAGGCACAACCGGTAATTTTCTAGGCTATGGCACTGTCGTCAAGGAGAACTTTTTCAATCAAATCGTACACGGCGTTCTCGGCAAAAACTATGTGAATGCAATCGTGATCCGGGACAACACGTGGTCTGACACGTGCGGAGGAAGCGAGGCTATAAAGTTCGATGGCACGGTGCTAGAGTCGCAAGGAAATATCATCGAAGGGAATCTCTTCGAAACGACCTATTATTCCTACGCCATCAATTTTACAAATTCGGGGTACAACTACTTTGCTGGCAACACCCTGTGGGATGTTGGGGTCACTTGGAAGGCAGTGGTCTATCTGTCCGGGACTTCCCCGGCCAACACAGTGATAGGTGGCTATGGCTGGGCAAACGGATCGTTTGTAGACACAGGATCAAATGGCCTCTTTCAGCTTGGCGGCATTAGCGGAATCCTCGCCGGCTTGGGTGGAGTAGCAATAGGGAACCAGAACCCGACAACCGGCCATCTCCTCATTTACTCAGCCAGCAACAAGATCCAGCTTGTTTACCCAGCCGTTTCTGAGGGCGACATAGCAGTGGACGGCAGTGGCAACCTCAACTTCACTGGAATAAGCGGTCGCTACACCTTCGACAAAGGCGGATCGCCAACTACACTAGTGTGCTGGAAAACTGATGGTAAGACTCTTGGATATGCCACGATGAGCGGCGGAAACATAAGCGCATGCAACTAGGCCCGGCTGGCTACGATCTCGTCACCCCGAGGCCTCGAGCGTATAACGCCAGGATCGGCAGCACCAAGCAGAGAATGCGGAGCGATCATTTCGGATCGCACGAACTATACCTCCTAGATGGAACACTCGCAACCGGGGGCAAAGCTTTCGATTACACAAGAAAGCGCGGTACGTATGTGACGCACACAGGACTAACGTCCCGCGCCTGGAGTCCGTACATTTGCAGCCCGCGTAGCGGGCGGAAGACGGTAGCCCCACGCGTGAGCGTGGGGTAAAGTAGCCATTCGGGCCCTCAGCCCCCGGGAGGGGGCGAAAGAATGGCTCATACCTTTACGGACCTGCCCTTCCACGTCGTGTTCTCAACTCACGAGCGCGCAGCTCTCATCGCCGATCCTATTCAGGCGGATGTGCACCGCTACCTTGGTGGGGTCCTTCGACAAATGCGAGGAATTCCGATGATGATCGGAGGAATGACGGATCACGTTCCCCTGCTGACGCGGTTACCCGCCGACTTGGCGGTGGCGGATTGCGTGCGCGTGCTCAAGACGAACTCCAGCAGTTGAATCAAGGAAAACTGGCCGGAAAGACGACCTTTCGCTTGGCAGGGTGGATACGGCGCATTCCGCGTTCGCGAATCCAGTCGCGCCCAGGTGATTGGATACCTTCAGGGACAGGCAGAACACCACCGAAAGATGACGTTCCAAGAGGAGTTCGTGTTCTTGTTAAAGAAACCTGGTGTGGAATTCGACGAGAGATACATGTGGAAGTAGTTCTTGCGCCCGCTGCGCGGGCTTGTGGTATTTGGGCACGCTGTCCCCACGCTTGCGCGTGGGGCTACCGTCTTCCGCCCGCTACGCGGGCTCGGCGCGGGACTAACCGTCCCGCGCAGATTCTGCCGTCTCTCCTGGACTTGGCTGTTCCTATTACCCCACCCCGGATTCTGGCGATCGGCGCAGCCGACGCGCCGACCGCCTCCATCCGGGGCTAACTTCCCGTCGTACCTCCGGCACTCATATCCTCCACAGGATTCGAACCTGCGCCCGCCCTGGCTTTCAGCCTAATCAGCATTTTCAGACGTCACTTCGCCCTCAACCTGGAAACCTCTGTGCCATGCCGGTATCTGTGGGTAGCTGTTGAATGCGCGGAGCAGAGGGGGCTTATGCATTTGTTATGCCTGGCCGAAACGCATGCGGAGCACGCCGGCTTGAACGGCGTGCCTGTCATCTCTTCTTGGCGCACGAATGGCAACAGCAGATGGGGCCGCAATACATAGGTTCTTCGCCCCGCGCCTCGGCGGAATGGCAACTGTCCAGGTTCTGTCGGGCGCGGGACTGATCAGCACTCAGCATTCAGCCAAAGCTGAATGCGCTTCTGTCTTCTGCCTTCAGCTTGTCGCTTGTTGCCTGTCGCTTGCGGCTTCCTAATTCAGACCCGTCCAAACCGACCAAAGCGACCAAACCGTCCAAACCGTCCAAACCGTCCAAAGCGACCAAACCGTCCAAAGCGACCAAACCGTCCAAACCGTCCAAAGCGACCAAACCGTCCAAAGCGACCAAACCGTCCAAACCGTACGGACCCCCTGCTTCTGACTCCTGTCTTCTGTCTTTTGTCTTCTGATTTCTTGCTTTTAGCTTCCAAAAATAAACCCGTCCAACTCGACCAACCCGTACACAGGTGTGCGGCCGATCCGGCTACTCTGTCCGCGAGGTCGGGATGACGCGAGAACAGCAGCAAGCGTGGATCGAACAGCAGGCGCCGGCGGCGCTGGCGGCGCAGCGGAAGTGGGGCGTGCCGGCGTCGGTGACTTTGGCGCAGGCGATTTTGGAATCGAGCGACGGCGCCGGCAACTGGGGCGGCTCCAAGCTGGCCATCCAGTGTTGCAACTTCTTCGGCGTGAAAGCGCGGCAGGGCGAGGATTACGAGGAATTCCGGACTACGGAATTCAGCAACAAGCCACAAGCCCCAATCCCGCAGAGCGGGACGGAAAAACAAGTGGTCCTTGCGCGCTTTCGAAAGTATGCGTCGGTCGAGGAATCCTTCGAGGCGCATGGCCGGCTGCTGGGCTCGCTTGCACGTTACCGGCCGGCCATGGCTGTTGCCCACGATCCCATCGCCTTCGCCGAACAGCTCCAGTGCTGCGGATATTCCACCAATCCGAAATATGCCGAGCTGCTGACTTCGCTGATTCGCCGATACGACCTGACGCGGTTTGATTCTGACGAAAGCCTCAAGCAACAAGCCACAAGCGACAAGCCAGGAGGACAAGCGTGAACAGTTTGGCCGACGACCGACGACCGAAGACCGACGGCCAATTAAAGGCGTGCAGCATCGGCGCAGCCGGCCACTGAGAACCGAGAACTGGGAACTGAGAACTGGGGTTTGCAATGAATACCAAACACGCTTTCATCATCGCGACAGCCCTGATCGTTGCCATCGTTGGCGGAATGACGCTGCACGCCTACCTGTCCTCAAGCCGGGCGGAGGCTACTTACGCGGCCATAAAGAAAGAGGTGGCGGGCCAGGTGGCCACGCTCCAGCAGCAGATCGCCGCCAACGACAAACAGGCCGCCGATCGCAATGCCTCCATCGACGCGCAACTGGCCGCGGCGAAGAGCGCGGCGCAGCAGTTGGCGCTGATCAGACAATGGTCGAATCTTCCGCCGCAGGACGGCCGCAGATCAACGCTGATCGACGCTGATAGGCCACAATCCCAAAATTCCGATCCGCGTTCATCAGCGGAAATCAGCGGCCCTGCTCTTCCCGCAGCGCCCAGCGCTTCGCTCACTGCGCCGGAGGTTTCCGCAATTGCCCAACAGCTTGCCGCTGGCCAGAAATGCGCTTCCGATCTGGCGGCGTGCAAGTCCGATCTCACCGACACCGGGAACCAGAAGCAACTGCTCGCCAAGCGCGCCACCGCGGCGGAGCAGGCTTTGAAGGGCGGCAGCTTCTGGAAGCGCCTGAAGGCGGACACTAAATGGCTGGCGATCGGCGGCCTGATCGGCGGCGGATTAGTCGCAGGGGTAAAGCGATGACGAACATCCAACGCAGAACCGCAGAATCGCAGAACCGGAATAAAAGGAAAGCATTTTGCTCTTATGCCCCCTTTTGTTCGGCGTTTCTGCGGTTCTGCGTTGGGTGTTTGCCGGAAGAACTGATATGAAGCTCGGGGAATTTATTACCGGCGCGCTTTCGGAGTCCTCGCAGACGGGGCGCGGCTGCGTCTCGGCGGGACGGGTATTCACGCTGCTCATCCTGATCTTCGTTCTCGGTTGGGATACCAGCTATGTCGTCGAAGCTTGGCGCTGGAATCACGCGCTGCTGGCGCTGCGATCGGCGCCGGCCGGCTTGGCGCCGGTCCCACTGCTGCCGGATGCGGCGACCCTGCTTGCCCAGATCGGATTCATGACTGTGTTCTACACCGTTAACAAGACCGCGGGGGCGTATTCGGACGTGCGTGTAGAACCGCGTCCCGAGGGCGGCAACGCCGCACCACCGAGGAATTAGCCGCTGATTTCCGCAGATCTGCGCTGATCTGCGTTGATCAGCGGCGAAGGGGTGGAGGCATGAAGGAGCTGCTTCAAGCCGAGTCGAAACCGGGCACTAACGGACGCTCCTGGAGGGTGGTGGTGAAAGCGGCAGGCAGCTTCGGTCTGGGCGCCCTGGCCACGCTGCTGATTAAGAGCGCGGGTTCGGCGGAAGCGATGCTGGCGCACTTCACGCAGTTTGGGCCGCTGTTTCTGCTGTGCCTGGGCGGCATGGTGATGATGAACTCCTGGGGCTCGCGGATGCTGGAGCACGCCGCCAAGACGGCGGCCGCGCAGCAGTCGCTGGCCGACGCCGTACAGCAGATCGCGCGCCGCGACGACCAGGCCGGCCGCGAGCGCGAACTGCAACTAAACGACATTAGCTTTCTGCTGCGGCAGGTCCATCAGCAGGTAGGGCAGATCCGGAATGAACAACTGACTTCGCTGGCACAGGCGGCGCGCACCGGAGGAAACGAGTGAAGAAGAACTGGCCGCTGATCCACGCTGATAAACGCAGATTTTCCCCCAGGGTTCTACAACGTCCTCCGATCAGCGTTTATCTGCGGAAATCTGCGGCGGAGGTTTTTTGTGATGCAGCCCAATGTGAATAAAGAAGCGCAGCTTAGCGGCATCCTGCTGCGGCTCTTGTACGTAAACCACAACGCGCAGGGGCCGCACACCAACAGCACCGTACTGCGGGCGGTCCTGCAGCGCGAAGGCTACGACTTTACCGGCGACGAGGTGCTGACTGCCCTGCAAGTGCTGCGCGATCGCGAATACGTGCGCTACCAGCAGCGGCGGGACTTCGCGGCCGGGCGCCTCTTCCTGTTCGAAATTGAGATCACGGCCAAAGGACGGGATGTTTTCTCCGGCCTGATTCGGGACCCCGCAGTGGATGTGCGCTAGCGGTCGTCGGCTCTCGGCCAGAAGCAAGTTTGTAGCTTCCAGTTTCCAGCGTGCCGCGCCGGAAGCGAGTGTCTTACGAGCTGGAAACCGGAAACGGAAACGGGAAACGGGAAACGTTCTTTTACACAAAC
>Ga0326727_10027163_pt1 | contig 10535 bp, 8 predicted proteins | sample MB2enrmetagenome_FD_207643 | JGI IMG/M metagenome (GOLD analysis project Ga0326727, IMG submission 207643) | Lab enriched peat soil microbial communities from McLean, Ithaca, NY, United States - MB29MY | ecosystem: Environmental > Terrestrial > Soil > Wetlands > Peat | place: USA: New York...
CAGAGGGCAAGGGCAAGCAGTGGCTTGTTCATCGCGCGCCTCCTGCGGTCGCCGCCAGGGGTGCGGGAAGGATCGGCGGACGCTCCTGCGACTTGGTGTTCTTCTGCACCTCGATCTGCGAGATCAGAATTCCTGGGCCGCTGGCCGAGACCGGAACAAAGCCCGACTCGGCGCCGCAGACCCCGTTGAAAACGGCCTTTTCGTCATCGGCGGCGACGATCTTGCTGAAGGCTGCGAGCGGGGTTCCGACTAGATTCACGCCGCGAACCAACTGCTCTCGCCCATCGGGATAGACGCGATAGACCATGATGGGAAGCACCTCAAAGGCGTTGGGGAGGGCCCGCATGGTGAGGGTGAATCCGCCCTGAATATCGTCGAAGAGGAGTCCGAAGGGCTTGTTCTGCTGCTTGATCTGCGCGATCAGAAGCCGTTTCAACTGCTCGCGGGTTACGGGCCTGGAGTTGACGATGACGAGGTTCGACTGGCGCGCCACGGGCTTCATTCCGGCCTGCGCGCGACCATGGCCATTTGAGTTGGGAAAGCCCGCAATCGGTGCGCGGCTCATGAGGAAGCTTGTGAGAATGCCGTCCTTGACTGCGACGACGGGCCGCGCACGCACGCCCTCGTCGTCGAAGCTGTAGGAGCCGACCAGATCCACGCCTCCGTAGTGCTTCAGCGTGGGGTCGAAGTCCACCGAGAGGAAGCTGGGAAGAACTGGCTGGCCCACCATCTTGGTGAAGGTCTGGCCCTCGTCCTCGCCCTTCTGGCGCTGGCCCTCGACGCGATGGCCGAAGACCTCGTGGAAGAAGACCGCGGTGGCGCGGCCAGAGAGGATCGCCGGGCCGGTGTAGGGATCGACGACCGGAGCCACGCGCAGGGCCTTCAGGTCGGCGATCATCTTATCGACGGCCTTCAGAACGGTCGCGTCGTCGGGCAGTCCCTCGGGGGTGAAGGCGGCGTAGGACTCGTAGCGCGGAAGAATCATCCCGTCGTCGGCCTTGGAGGTGGCCTGAATCATCAGGCGATAGTATGTGGTCGAGCTTTGGATCGCTGCGCCATCGCTATCCACAAACCAGCGCGTCTCCTGGTCTGCGGTGATTGTGGCCGTGGCGTTGTAGAGGTCTCCGTAGCGATGGAAGGGCTGGGTGTAGCGGCGCGTTCGCTCCTCCCACAGCTTGCGGTCGAAGGGCATCGGCGGAATCGGCTCAACGGAGTTCTCGGGCCGCTCGTGGGAGAAGTCGTCGGACTTGTCCTCCTGCTCGATCTGGATTCCGTTGTCGGTCTTCGCGGCGGCCAACTGCGTCACGGCGCTCTTGTAGACCTTGTTCGTCTCGTCCCAGAGCACGAGACGGATGGGCAGTGGATCGTCATCGAACGGAACGGAGACCTGCGAGAGGCTTCCGGAAACGGCCGCGGCGATCTTTCCCTCCATGCTGCGGATCGGATGGGTATTGTCCAGCGAGAAGTCGCCGACGCGAACCGAGACATGCGCCACGCGATGATGGCTGGAGTCGCTGCTGACCAGGGCGCCGAAGGACGAGGTGACCGTATCAACTTTCGAGTCGGCGATTTCATAGCTGAGATAGTAGGCCGCGACCGGCTGGTCCTTCAGTGCTGCGAAGTCGCGGTCGACCTCTGACTTTGCGACAGCCAGAACAGGCGACGCATCGCCGCTCCTGGCCGGCTGCGCCATGCTGGAAGAGAGCGCAGCACCAATAGACACACAGAGACACGCCGACACACGGAGCAAAGTCAATCTCTTCAACTGGCCCTCGGAAGCTCAGATTAAGACGATCCATTGTAGCGTGGCTCAAGTCATTTAATGTTCGTCTGTCGAGAGGTCTTTTCCCTGCGCACGCAATTCATCTGGAACACGAGATTATGGTCGATTGATCGCAACACTCGCCTGGCACTCTTGCCCGTCCGCTCCGGCGAAACTCAGATCGGTAACGGAATGTCGGCATCGCGCCTGGAATCTGACGGCCGAGTCTCATATCGATGATCGCGTCGCGGAGTCGAGATCGCCTTATCGGACACCAATCGGACACTCAAACCGCCAGAGCGTCCGCTCTGCGATTGATTGATGTCCCAATAAAATCTTTAGGATGAATTATATGGCGGAGAGAGGGGGATTCGAACCCCCGGTAGAGCTTTTGACCCTACAACGGTTTAGCAAACCGCCGCCTTCAGCCACTCGGCCATCTCTCCAACCCTCCCCGCAACTCGCTCGTGAGCGGGCGCCGGAACCTCCCGATTATAAAGCAGTTCCCATTCATTGTGCCTTGCGGCGAGTGTTCCAGGCAATTTTTCTTCAGAACCTGTTCTGGAACTACCTCCGCCGTTGTCCTTTTTACGCTTGTCATTCTGCGCACAGCCGAAGCAACCCCGGCGAGCTTCGTACCGCCCCTGCCCTGAAAATGTCCTCAGCCTGCCTGCGCCTCGCCTCCTGCTTCAGGTAAATTCTCCTCAACAGCAAATCTTCCCCGGAGGCCGTCGCCTGCGCAAACCCCACAGCAAGATGCGTCTGCTCCCGCTCATCGCAGCCACCTACTTCATGGTCGCCGGCGGCCCCTACGGCCTGGAAGACATCCTGGGCGACGCCGGCTACGGCCGCGCCCTCCTCCTGCTGCTCCTCATCCCGCTGGTCTGGAGCCTGCCCACCGCGCTGATGGTCGGCGAGCTCGCCTCCGCCCTGCCCCAGGAGGGAGGCTACTACTGCTGGGTGCGCCGCGCTCTCGGCCCCTTCTGGGGATTTCAGGAGGCCTGGCTCTCGCTCGCAGCCAGCGTCTTCGACATGGCCATCTACCCGGTCCTCTTCGTCCTCTATCTCTCCCGCGTCGCGCCCGCGCTCACCGCTGGCCCGCGCGCCACGCTCTGGGAGCTGGCCGTCGTCCTGGTCTGCGCCGCATGGAACCTGCGCGGCGCCCGCTCCGTCGGCGAGGGCTCCATCGGCTTCTTCGCCCTTCTGCTTGCGCCCTTCGCCGTCCTCGTCGCCGCCGGCATGTGGAGGGGCCTCTTCGCCCACGCCGCCGGTCTGCTCACGCTGCATGACCACCTCCGCCACTCGCTCACTCTGCTGCGCACTCCGGTCGCCGCGCCATCGCTGGCCGGCGCCGTCTCCATCGCGCTGTGGAACTACATGGGATGGGACAACGCCTCCACCGTCGCCCAGGAGGTGGAATCGCCGCAGCGCAACTATCCGCGCGCCATGCTGCTCTCCACCGCGCTGGTCGCCCTCACCTACATCGTCCCGCTGGCCGCCATCGGCATCGGCGGCATCCCCGCCGGCCAGTTCACCACCGGCGCATGGACCGACGCCGCGCGCTCCATCGCCGGCCCCGGCCTCTTCGGGACCGGCCTTGCCCTTGCCGTCGTGCTCGGAGGAATGCTCAACGGCGCGGGAATGTTCAACGCCCTTATGCTCAGCTACGCACGCGTTCCCTACGCTCTCGCCCAGGACGGTCTGCTCCCGCGTTTCCTCACCCGCACCACCTGCGCGCGCCCTACCCGCGCCCCAGTCCCCTGGGCCTCGGTCCTGGTCTGCGCCGCTGCCTGGGCATTGGCGCTTGGCCTCTCCTTCGAGCGCCTCATCTCCATCGACCTCGTCCTCTACGGCGCCTCCCTGTTGCTGGAGTTTGTCGCCCTGGTCGTCCTCCGCCTGAAGGAACCCGCCCTCGTCCGCCCCTTCCGCATCCCCGGAGGGTTAATCACGGCAATACTGGCCGGCGCCGGCCCGGCCCTGCTGCTCGCCTTTGCCCTCGTTGCAGCACGCTTGGAGCGCGTCGGCCCGTTCCCCGCCCTCGTCTTTGCCGCTCTGGTGGCCGTCGCCGGCCCGCTCGCCTACTGGATGGCCCGCCTCGCCTTTTCCCGCCAATCCCCGCCCCCGGTTCCCTCGGCAAGATAACTCTGGCGCGTTGTGCTGTCATGGTGGTACAGTTCCCCTCTCAATGCAAATCGGTCGCAGGCAGCCGGGTACGGCGTGGATCCTGCCAGGCGAAAAAAAATACTTTCGTGAACACGAAATTTTAGATATGCTTCTTCTGGTTCCGCATTACAAAGGATTCCCCCAATGAAACTTTGCTTGAAGATTCTTGCCATCGCCATGATCGCCGCCACCACATATTCCCTGACCGGCTGCGCGGCCCCCGCCACTTTCAGCTATTCCAACGTAGGCATCACGTTGTCGCAAACGTGCGCCGACTGCGTGGGCGGCGCAGTTAATGGCGTCAACATTGTGTTTGATCCGAATCAACCGGGTGTGATGGAGTTTCCCAACTCCGGCCAGGGCGGCACCGTTACCTTCACCGCCAACGTCACCAATGCTCCGTCAAACGTCACTTGGTCCCTCTGGCCGACGAGTAACCTTGCCACCCCCCTTCCGCCTATTACCGGCTCCGGTACGCCGGTCGCCGAGAAGTCCCCCGCTGGCGCCACTGGCTATCTCATTGTGCAGAGCGGAAACACCGCCACATACACCAATAGCGGTGCATCGGTGGCTACCACCAATATTACTGTCAGCATCCCAATTTATTACGGCGCGTCACTGGTGCAAGCGCAGAGCATGCAATACGTCATCACCTACACGAAGCAGGTTGTGTCGGGCGCTGGAGTCACCTCGCTCCAAACCGTCAATGTGCCGACAACGGGCATTCCCCAGGGCGACGTGTTGCTGGAGGCCTCGGTGCCCAACAACCCCGCCAACCCCTCCTCGGTGGCCGCCGCCTACCAGTTGTTTGAGTGGTTCAACGAAAACGGCGCTACGCCCACCCTCTACCTGACACCCCAGACTCCCACCGTCCCCTCGGGACTCACAGACAGCGTCTTGACCGTTCCCCGTGGGACCTCCTATCAGTTCTTTGGCGGTGTGACCGGCACTCCGCCCTGCGCCGCCCCCTCTGCTAGCGCCCCCTGCTCCAACGGATTGCCCAATCATGGCATCGACAACACAGCCGTCTGGGAGGTTGGTGACGCAGGTGTGGCATCGTCCTGTCCTTCCACGGCCGTGGTTGGCGGTTCCACCGCATTCGGGACCATCACCAACACTGGCCTCTTCACCGCTCCGGCCGCGATTCCACCCGGCTTTGTCTGTGTCGTCTTGGCCGCCCACTCCCTCCCAACCACTACCGCCTTCGCCTACATCACCATCAATTAGAGCAAATCTTCCGTAGGCGCCGAAATCTTCAACCAAAGCAAAGGGCCGCCCCCAGAGGCGGCCCTTTCGATTGCGAGAGGCAGCCCATCCGCTTGAGCGCCTCTCTCGAACCCCCCGCGCGTCTCCTCGCGTGTGCGGCCGAATCCATCCCCCGCCCGCGCAGACTCTCGCCTCTCTCCACCCCATCCGCCCCGCCGCCACTCCATCCGCCCCGCCGCAAGTCTATAATCGGAGCCATGAAAGCCCATGTCTATGTCACGTTGAAGCGCACCGTCCTCGATGCCCAGGGCCAGACCGTCGCCGGAGCGCTCCGCCGCATGGGCCTGAACGGGGTCGCCGATGTCCGCCAGGGAAAGTACTTCCTCCTCACCCTCGAGGACTCGCTCGCATCCAGCCCCGCCGCGGCCCAGCTCGAGGTCGAGCGCATCGCCCGCGAGGTCCTCACCAACCCCGTCATCGAAGAGTTCTCCCTCCGCCTCGAACCCTGATCCGCGAACCTGCCCCTGATTCTCGAACCTCGAACCATGTACCTCGAACCTAGCCTCCTAAAGTTGTATCCCCATGCCACCGATAGGGAATAACGCAGTGCCCTCCTGCGGAGCAAAGTTATTCCATGCACCAGGCGGCCGGCGCAACAAGCCGCCGCCATTATTCGCGGAGTTGTGGCTCAGTGCCCAGTCCGCGCACAGGAGATTAACGCCGGGCCCCCCGGAGGATGCTACGCTCGAAGAGTTGGGAGACCATACCCTTTGAGTCAACTTCAGAACAAACCTCTGGACCGTGCATCCGCCGCCCCAGGGTCCGATTGCGTCGAAGCTGCGCCGCTGGCCGGGTCCGCTCGACTCGATACACAACATCGAGCGGCGGCCCCATACGCTGACCCCGTTGCAACCCATCGGGCAGCGGACCCGGCGGCTCAGACCGCGGCCCCCCCCGCGGTTCTCCAACCTGAAACGGCTGCCGCCTCTGGTGGCAGCCGTTTCCTTCGTGCCTGCCTCCGCCTCCCCGTCGACCGCACCCCCGTCTGGTTCCTTCGCCAGGCCGGCCGCTACATGCCGGAGTACCGCGCCGTCCGCCGCCGCCACTCCCTGCTCGATATCTGCCGCACCCCCGAGCTCGCCGCCGAAGTCACCATCACCGCCTCCGAGCGCCTCGGCGTCGACGCCGCCATCATCTTCGCCGACCTCCTCCTCCCCCTCACCCCCATGGGCCTCGACTTCGAGTTCGTCGCCGACGAGGGCCCCCGCGTCCTCGCTCCCATCCGCACCGCCGCCCAGGCCCGCGCCCTCCGCACCGACCGGACTGAAGAGTTGATGTACGTCGCCCGCGCCATCGAAATCGTCGCCGCCCGCTTCAGTCCGCCCCGTTCTGACGGAGACCAGCTCGGCGTCATCGGCTTCTGCGGCGCGCCCTTCACCCTCGCCAGCTACATGATCGAGGGCGGCAGCTCGCGCAACTACATCGAAACCAAGCGCCTCATGTACGCTTCCACCACCCAACCACCGTCATCCCGACCGGAGCGTAGCGGAGTGGAGGGACCCCCGCATTTTGCCCGCACAATCACAGAAGATTGTCATCCTGAGCGTTCCACTGAAGATTGTCATCCTGAGCGGAGCGCGCAGCGCGCAGTCGAAGGACCCCGAGAGACTACGCCACTCCACAACACTCCGGATCTTTCAGCCACGAAGCCGCTTCTAAACCCCGACTCCGCCGCCTGGCCCATCCTCATGGAAAAGCTGGTCGCCGTCCTCGCCGGCTTCGCCGCCCAGCAGGTCGCCGCCGGCGCCGATGTCATCCAGGTCTTCGACTCCTGGGTCGGCGCGCTCACCCCCACCGACTACCGCGCCTACGTCCTCGCTCCCACCACCGAGCTCATCGCCCGCATCCGCGCCCTCGGCGTCCCCGTCATCTACTTCGGCGTGGACACCGCCTCGCTTCTCCCCGCCATGCGCCACACCGGCGCCGATGTCATCGGCCTCGACTGGCGCACCCCACTCGATCAGGCCTGGAGCACTCTAGGCCACGGCGTAGCCGTCCAGGGCAACCTCGATCCCATCGCTCTCTTCGCCCCGCCCGACGTCCTCCACGCCCGCGTCGCCGAGGTCCTCGCCGCCGCCGCCGGCCGTCCCGGACACATCTTCAACCTCGGCCACGGCATCGTCCCCAACACCCCCGTCGAAGCCGTCCTTGCCGTCGTACGCCAGATCAAATCCTCCACCCCCTGACCGCCTCTACTTTTTTAGGTGCTACGCAATACGCAATGAACCAGTCCGCAGACAACTCCGCCGCCGTCCTCCTCCTCGCCCACGGCACCCCCAACGTCCTCGGCGAGATGCCCGCCTACCTCGCCAAAGTTACCGGCGGTCGCGCCCTCCCGCCCTCGGTTGTCGCCGAGCTGCAGCACCGCTACGCGCAGATCGGCCTCGGCGAAACCCCCACCCCAGAGCCTCCACCCCTCACCCGATGGACCTTCGCCCAGGCCCGCCTGCTCGAATCCGCCCTCGCCGCCGCCGGCCATCCTCTGCGCGTCTACGCCGCCATGCGCAACTGGCGCCCCTTCATCGCGGACGTCGTCCGCCGGATGCGAGCCAACGGCGTCACCCGCATCCTCGCCATCTGTCTCGCCCCGCAGAACTCCAGCACCAGCACCGGCCTCTACCGCCGCGCCCTCACCGCAGCCATCGAAGCCGAAGCCGCCCAGAGTCCCTCCGCCCCCAGGCCCTCCCTCACCTTCGTCGAATCCTGGTCCGAAGAACCCTCCCTCATCGAAGCCTTCACCCAGCGCCTCATCGACCTCTGCACAAAACTGGGTGCCCCAGAGCCTGCCCTGAGCTTGCCGAAGGGTCTGGACTCTCAGACCTGGGAAGTCGAGCCAGAAAACCAAATCGTAGCCACCGCCCTCCCCATCCTCTTCACCGCCCACTCTGTCCCCTGCCGCACCGTCCAGTCCAGCGAATCCAACCCCACTCCCGACCCCTACCCCATCGAAGCCAAGCGCACCGCCGCCCTCGTCTTCGCCGCCGCCGCCCGCCATCTCCCCAATCTAAAGAAATGGTTCTTCGCCTTCCAGAGCCAGGGCGTCGCCGGAGGCCCCTGGATCGGCCCCACTGTCGAAGACACGCTCCAAGCCATTCGCACCGAAGGCCACCCCGGAGTCGTCCTCCAGCCCATCGGTTTCCTCTGTGACCACGTCGAGGTCCTCTACGACATCGACATCGCCTTCGCCCAGCGCGCGCGCACCCTCGGCCTGCGCCTCTTCCGCACCGAAAGCCTCAACGACTCCCCGCTCCTCACCCAGGCCCTCCTCCACGTCGTCCTCGCCAACGCTTAGGGAATCTCTGAATATGCCCCTGTTTTGAAGGGGCGGGACTTTAGTCCCGCCGGTTGCACGGCGATTGCAACGCGGCTTTAGCCTCTGAGGGAATCTCCAACACTCGTTCAGACCTTCCTTAGCTCTTGTCCGCCCGCGACAGCGGAATGATGACGCACGCCGCGATCAGTGCTGGAACAGACAATACAATCAAGACCGTCTTGGGGTAAGGCAGGTGTGCGAACAACACGATCAGCATGTCGGCTATCCACACCGCCAGGAGGACCGACATAAACCTCACCATCCATCTCATGCTCCGACGATTCGTCATCCAGGCCCTCCTCCGCGTCGTAGTCCGCCAACTTACCACTTACCACTGACCATTGTCTTTACCGCACCACCAGCAGCACCACTCCATGCCGCGGCACCGTAAATTTGGTGTCGTCCCCAATCCTCCCCAGGTCCTTTGCCGCCCACACATCCCGCGCCGTCACATGCGCCGGCAGGCCAGCCTCCTTCAGATGCAGCCCAATCCCGCGCATCTCGCTCGCCGTCTCGCCAAAATTAAAGATCGCCAGCGCCTTCCGCCCGCCCTTCAGCGGCTTCGCCCATATCTCCACCGGCCCCTCGGCATAGACCCGGTCTCCCTGCCGCCCCAGCGCGTCCTGGTCGATTGCGATCACCTCCATGTTCATCAGGATCGACGCCACGTCCGGCGTCATCTGGGTCAGGTTGTTGCCCGCAATCAGCGGAGCCGCCAGCATCGCCCACAGAGTCATGTGGGTCACATTCTCGTCGTGCGTCAGCCGTCCGTTGCCCACCTCCAGCATGTCCGGATCGTTCCAGTGTCCCGGCCCGGCGAACTTCGCCAACCCCGCCTGTGACCGCCCGATCAGGCTCATGCGGTCGAAGTTGGCCGAGATGTCGCCCGTCGTCCGCCACAGGTTCGCGCCCACCTGCGGCCCCCACTCCCACACCGAGTCCCACCCATACTGGCACAGGCTGTAGACCATCGGCCTTCCCGTCTTCCCGATCGCCTGGTGCATCTTCTCGTACGCCTCGCGCATCATCTTGTTCTGCGCCGCCTGGTCATTGGGGAACTGCGCCCGCATCACGCCGCTGTAGCTGCACAGGTCGTACTTCAGGTAATCGATCCCCCACTCCGCGTACGTCGCCGCGTCCTGCTCCTCGTGGCCCAGGCTTCCCTCGAACCGCGCGCACGTCTTCGCCCCCGGCGAAGAATAGATCCCCAGCTTCAGCCCCTTGGAGTGGACGTAATCCGCCAGCGCCTTCATGTCGGGAAACTTCTCGTTGCTCTGGATCTTCCCATTCGCATCGCGCCCGCCCTCCCATGTGTCGTCGATGTTCACATACACATAGCCCGCGTCGCGCATCCCGGTCGACACCAGAAGGTCCGCCGTGTCGCGAATGTCCTTGTCCGTCACCTTCCCGGCGAAGTAGTTCCAGCTATTCCATCCCATCGGCGGAGTCGCCGCCGTTACTGGCCGAGTCGCAGCAACATGCGGCCGGGTCGCCACAGCAGAATGCCGGGTCGCAGTCCCGCTCGCCGCACTCGTCTGCGCTCCCTGCGCCGTCTGCGCACCCGCACCAACCGCCCAACCCGCCACAAATAGAACCAGACCGCCAGCCTTCAGCATCTGCGACCGGATCCGCATCCCCATCCTCAAACCTCTCTGAAACTCCCCACGAATCTTAGAGTCTCCGGCCCAACCCCGGCAAATCGCCGCTTCAGCACGGCTTCCAGCTCCTTTACCGTCCCCACTGGGGTCTGGCAGCTATGTCCGCTGCACACCAGCGCGAAGCTGCCTTGCACTCTGGGCAGGTGCGTCAACGTCTGCAGTAGTGCCGGTGGCAGCTGCGCCGGCAACTGGCCCGCAAACTGCTCCCGCTTCAGCCGCACCACGCTCTTGTTCGCCGCATAGCGCGCCTCGGCCGCCGCCTCCAGCCCGCGCGCCGCCGCATCGTCGCCAATCACGCACACCTGCACCTGCGGGGTCACCATCCGCTCCAGCGCCAGGGCGTAGGTTGCGGCGTACAGGCCGAAGTGCTCCA
>Ga0326727_10027164_pt1 | contig 10535 bp, 11 predicted proteins | sample MB2enrmetagenome_FD_207643 | JGI IMG/M metagenome (GOLD analysis project Ga0326727, IMG submission 207643) | Lab enriched peat soil microbial communities from McLean, Ithaca, NY, United States - MB29MY | ecosystem: Environmental > Terrestrial > Soil > Wetlands > Peat | place: USA: New York...
AACTGGAAACCCCACGGGACTTCAACCGCTTTCCACCGCAGACACAGGAGGAGGTCTTCGGCTGGCTGGTACAGGTCGCGGGCGGACCGAGATACCACGCTCCCTCCCAGAGCGCAAGCTGGCTGCCCTAAATGTTGCAGTTGCTCGGACCTGGGTAAAGGAGCCATTGGAGCTTCTCACGTAACGGAGCGCCTAAAATACCAGTTCCGCGCGGAATTCTTCAATGTCTTAAACCATCCATCATTCAACATGGTCGACGACGTCGTAACGGATAGCAACGTTGGTGCTGTGACCGGCGCCGGAGCGCCTCGCTGCACTTGCCAGCCGAGTAAGCGAGCCGCCGAACGACCGGATCTCAGGAACAAGGGAGGGCACGGGAGGGCAGGGTGTCGCAAACAGAGGTCGAAAGAGAGGTCGTTGCGGTCCTTGGGGTTCTCGCGAGAGGCACGAATGGCCCGTTCGGTGGCCCGTGGAAGCACTTGGCGGTGCCGACCCGACTCCCAGTTTGTATTCAACCGGCGTTAGGTGTAAGTTGCAGGTCGGGCTGGAGGTCCATAACGGAAATTCCGGCTTAAAGCTAACAGCTTAAATTTCGCCGAACTGTGGATCTTTTACGGCATGGAAGCCGAATAGGAGAGCGGAACGCCCTTTGACGAGTATCATCGTTTTGACATTCTGTCGTACCTCCGCACGGGACCGGGGCTTGCCAACGACGGCAGGCCCAAATGCGACCTGACCCCACATGTCTGAATCGAGGATTCACTCACGCCGTAAGAAATGCCGATGCAATCGTTTGTGTCTTTCTCCTCCGCGGGCTCGTCGGATGTGCGAACGTGTGACGGGCGGAACGCGCAACTCCGGTCAGAACCTCCGCCTCACCAGGCGGGGGCGTGTCAGTGTGACGACAATGTGAACTTTGTGACAAAAAAAAACGTGAAAGTGATAGACCTTAATTGCGGGGAAGAGTAAAAAGACCACACTCCGGCAGGGCCGGGGATTTTGCCGTTGCTGGCTCCCCAAAGGTGCCTGATTGCGACGGATGGGAGGAGCGATCATGAGGGATCTTAGATCAGTGTCGTTGGTCTTCGCACTTGGATCTATTATGTTCCTCTGCCCCCTCGTGGGTCGAGGGCAAGTGGTCGGGACCATCACAGGACTGGTAACGGATAGTTCGGGTGCAGTCGTTCCCAACGCAACGGTCGTAGTTACGAACACGGGGACGGGTCTAACCCAGACTCTCCACACCAACTCGGACGGAATCTATGCGGCCGAAGCATTACCTGTGGGAAATTACATGGTAACCGTGGAGGCCACGGGTTTCCAGAAAGAGGTTCAACAGAATATCATTTTGAAGGTGGCTGACCGTTTAGGCGTCAACTTTACGCTTAAACTCGGCCAAGTGATGCAAAAAATCGAGGTCTCGGGGAATGCTCCGCTCGTAGAAACTGAATCCGGTGAGCAAAGTGCAGCGCTCAGCACTCAGCAGTTGGATGATTTGCCTGTTTTGGGGCGGAACCTCGAGGACCTACAGGTCGTGATTCCGGGGTCGAACAAGGCGCCGGGCGTAGGAGACGAAATCGGCACCAATGAAAATAAGGGATACTCAGTTAATGGCTTTGACCAGACATATCAGGGGAGCTTGCTGGACGGGGCTTTCAACGAGGACATGGGCAGTAAGGGATACAACGAGATTCAACTTTACCCTGATAACATCGGAGAAATAAAGGTTCTGGAGGCTAACTATAGCGCCAAGTACGGTCAGGGCGCCGGGTCTATCTTGCTCGCGGTCAGCAAATCCGGTACACAGAAGTTTCACGGCACTGCCTATGAATACGTTAGGAACGACGCATTGGAAGCGAATGATTTCTTCGCGAACATGAGCGGCTTGGCGAAGCCGCCCTTGCGCTATAACTTTCCTGGTTACAACATTGGCGGACCCTTGTATATTCCTGGTGTTTATAACACGGACAAAACCAAGACTTTTTTCTTTTGGTCCAACCTGTGGGTAAAACAGAACTGGACGACACCCCAATATGCCGCAACACCAACGGAGGCCATGCGTAATGGGGATTTTTCCGGCTACGGCCCCTTACAAAATCCGACCGATCCTGTGACTGAACAGCCAGTGGTTGACAGTTCTGGAGCTCCATGCGTGGGGGGCACGGGGATGACGCAAATCAACCCCAAATGCATGAATAGCAACGTGGGTCTCCTTTTTGCGCAGTTTTTCCCCATGCCGAACAACCCTGGCTTTTTGAACTATGTTTTCCCAGCCAAAACCACTAGGAATTTTTCGGACGAAACGATCCGCATTGATCAAAACATGAGTGGAAACTTCAGAGCTTTTGTGCGATACACGAACGAGGATTGGGTAATGTACAACCCCACCTCGTGGGGTGACGATGCCTTCCCGACCATCCCCTCGATCATGTGGTACCCCAGCCGGAACTTTATCGCCAAGGTCACAACGGTTATCACTCCCAGGTTGTTGAACGAGTTCGCATACGAGTACATGTCTGCGTACGGGGACCCGAAGAAGCCTGGACTTGCAGCTCTGGGTAACTTCTATGAGCCTGCGGGGTACACCGCCGAAAATGTTTACAACGCTAACATCCAGCACGTTATCCCTAACATGCTCTTTAGCGGTGGGTGGGGGGATGTCGGCGTCTATGACGCGGGAAGTTGGTGGTCACACCATAACATGAACGAATGGTTTGATGACCTCAGTTGGCTGGTTGGCCGGCACAGCCTGTCAATGGGCGGCGTCTACATGTTTTCTCAGACCCCCGATCAGTCTCAGACAGATCCCTCTTATAACGGGGAGTACAATTTTGATGGGCACGCGACTGGAATGCCCATAGCTGACGCCGTTCTTGGCCTGCCCGGGTCTTATGGCGAGTTGCAGGGATTTCGCCAGGTCATGTACAATTTCCACCAGTTCGAAGCGTACTTCCAAGATGACTTTAAGGCTTCCAAGCGCCTCACAGTCAACCTCGGCGTTCGCTATTTCTACATTCCCCACGCGTATTGCGATTTGGTCAGCGCGTTCCTACCGAGTCTCTATAACCCTGCCCAGGCCCCGACAGTGACCCCAGATGATACCATCGTTCCAGACACCGGTAATCTGCTCAACGGAATCGGCATTGCAGGAAAAAATGGTGTTCCGCGGGGGATTGTAGAGAACCATAAGGATACGATCTCGCCGCGCTTTGGGTTTGCTTATGATCTATTCGGCGATGGGAAGACAGCGATACGTGGCGGGTATGGCTCCGGCTATTACCGAATCGCGGGAAACGATATATACGCCACGCAAGAAAATCCTCCTTTCTCCAGCATTGCCACTTTCTTCGACCCACCCTTTAACGATCCTGCGAAAGGGGTGGCCGCTCCACTAACCCCGCTTGTCGTAGCGTCCTTTGATCAGGTCTATAAGGTTCCCCTCGCGCAAAGCTGGAGCCTCGGCGTTCAGCGGCAATTCACGCCAAACCTTATGGTGAAGGTGGCTTACGTTGGGAGTCGCGGAACACACCTCGATACAACAGAAGATATCAACCAGCCGTTTCCAACCATGGGCTACGACTTTGACCCGCGCATTGCCTGTACGCCGACAACACCTTACCCCTGCACAACCAGGGTCGCAGAAGACTACGTGAGGCCCTTCCAAGGATGGTCCAGCATCTACAGCTATGTGCCCGTGGGTAGTTCCACTTATCACTCCCTGCAGGTTGCTCTGCACAAAAGGGTGTCCCACGGTCTCACCGCCACCGCAACCTATACCTATTCGCACAGCATAGATATACTGGCCTCCACCCCAGGCCTTGGCGGGAATGCGCAAAACGCCTACGATTTGCGAGCCAACCGCGGTACGTCGTATCTTGATCGCACACATGTGCTGGTTTGCAACTACGTATACGATATACCTGCCTTCCGTAACTCGAGGGGGCTCCGCCGAGGGGTATTTGGTGGGTGGAACACCAGCGCTATAGTCACCATGGAGTCAGGCTTCCCTCTTACGCCGGGTTATACTTCTCCCACGCAGGGGTTAGCAACTCGCCCGGATCGGGTCGCTGGCGTCTCCGTTGCGGGTCCAAAAACAGTGGAAGAGTGGTTCAATACTCAGGCCTTCACTGCTGCCCCGTTTGGGGACTTTGGAAATGCCGGAACGGGGATCATCCGTGGACCCGGGCAGAACCAGTGGGACGTGAGTCTAGCGAAGAGCTTCCAGATCGGCGAGAGTGTCAAAATAGGGATCCGCAGTGACTTCTTTAATGCTTGGAACCATGTGAGTCTGAACAGTAACAACGTGTCTACGACCTACGGTTCTGGGAGCTTCGGAGAAGTCACAGGCGATCATACGCCCCGTGTGATTCAGTTGTCGATGAGGCTGACATTCTAGGTGTCCTTAGCTCGGTTAGTGATAGTTTCTTTTCTGTTGTTTTTGCCTCCAACTGGGGGCCTTGTCGGCGACCATTTAAAACGTAGAAATTTGAACACGAGCCGGTTCCCGAGGTGAGGTTCAACGTCGGGCTGTGTCGGCGGCCGTTTTGGCGTCTCCTGGACAGAGGGCAACTTTACTGCGCAGGTAAGCGAGGTAGGAGTCTGGGATGGGGTTGGCAAGCAACTCCTCGATTACCGGTACGAAGTAGTGCAAGGAGCGAATCGGTCCGAGGGGCATGGCGTCGGGGCGGCGAGCGGCGCGGCGAAGGGAGGCCAGGAGGAAGGCGGTTTCGATGACCGTCAACGGGATCTGGCGCTGCCAAAGTTGATCCAGCAAGCGTAGGTCGAAGCGGCTCAGGCGTCGGGGCGTGTGGGGGAGGCGGAGATAGAGAGAGATCACAGCCTGCCGATAAGTCTCGCGATCAGTGAGCATGGGTTTTTCCTTCGCTCTTGGGTTTGTTGCGGGCAGCGGCTTCCAGTTCGCTTTCGCGCACACGGTAGGAAGTGCCCTCAAGGACGGTGATGTCGGCGTGATGGGTGAGGCGGTCGAGAAGCGCCGCGATGCAGGTGGCGTTGGGAAAGACGGTGTTCCAGTCTTTGAAGACTTTATTGGTGGTGAGCAAGATGGCTTTGCGCTCGTAACGCTGGTTGACGATTTCGAAGAGCAGGTCGGCGGCGTGGGCGTCATACGCCAGGTAGCCACATTCGTCGATCACTAAGAGAGTGGGTCGGGCGTAGAAGCGAAACTTGCGGCGGCGCCCGAAATTTCCGCCGTCAAGTCCTGCCCGTAGGCGGTCGAGCCGTGCGGATTGGCGAAGGCGACGACATACCCGGCGCCAGGATACACTTGCCAGTCGCCGCGGAATGAATCCTCCCACTGCATCTGCGGCCCCCCGTGAACATTCAGGATGAGCGGATATTTTTTGGCTGGGTCGAAGTCATGCGGCTTGACAATGAAAACTTCGATCTTCGCCCCCGCCGCTCCATCCACCCACATCCTTTCGGCCGGGCGGATGTCCACTTCCTGGGCTACCTGATCATTGATGTGCGACAGTTGCTGGGGAGGGGTAGCCTTGCCGTCCCTCAAGTCCACCGCAAAGATCTCGACCGGTTCACCCACCGAGCGCCGCGCGTAGATCATCCGGCGGCTGTCAGAGGAGATCGCGAATGAATCAATAGCCTTGTCCAACAGCACTTGCCGAACCGCGCGGGCCCCCAGCATCACCTGGAAAACGGGCGTGTCACCTTCCAGGGGCGCAGTGAAGTAAATTGACTTCGAATCCGGCGACCACTGGAAGTCTTCCACCCAATTCCGGAAGGATTCCGTGAGCACTTGCGAGGTGCCGGTGGAGCGATCGTAAATGGCGAGGCGGAAGAGGTCGGACTCATAGCCTGGCTGCTTCTGCAACCGGTAAGCGATGTATTTCCCATCCGGAGAGTACTTGGGGTTGCCGTCGAAAGCAGGATTGGAAGCTGTAATGTTGCGGGCAGTTGCCTGGGCGCCGGACAGCGGGACAATCCACAGGTCACTGTTCGTTGAAGAGGCCGGGGTACGGTCACGGTTGGAATCGAAGACCAATTCAGTGCTGTCGGGCGCAAAGTCATACTGCAAAGAGCCTGCAAGCTGGAACGGTGGCGAGTCAAACTCCCCAGGCGTCAAGTCGCGCACCGCACCTGTGGAAACATCCGCCAGCAGGATGTGCGTGCGCTTTCCATCCTTCCATTCCGTCCAGTGGCGGTAGAGCAACCCGTCGGCCATGTGGGCTTGGAGCGGCCCCTTGCTCCAGCGCTGCGCAATCTTCTTGTTGCACGCGTTGTCGCCGCCGCATTCGGGATAAACGTCGCTCGAAAAGGCAATCCATTTGCCGTCCGGAGACCATAGCGGATCAGAAACCCCCGTGGAGACGTGCGTCAGTTGCCGCGCTTCGCCGCCGGTTGTCGGCATGATGTAAAGGTTTGCGTCGCCATCCCTCGAGCTGATAAAAGCAATCCACTTACCGTCAGGCGCGAAGACCGCCGAAGACTCGTCTTTCTCGCTGTAGGTATGGTCAGCGCTCGAGAGACTAGATCAAGAGCCTTCTGATTGTTTCCCTTAATCTGGGCTTCCGAAGCGAGTGAGAGCAAAATATCTGCCTCCAACACTTCGCTCTTTATATCCATCGAATCCTGCAATGCCTTTTGGAAGGCAACGAACGCCATCTCAAACTTCCCCTCGCTAATGAGGGCCGAAGCCAATACGGCTTCAACAAGAGCCCTGTCCCGGACGAGTCCGCGTTTGTCCGCGATTTGCAGGGCCTTTTGGATTCTTTCTACCTGCTCGCTAGGATCCACCGATTTGCAGGAGGTGTTTTCGTCATTGAGTAAAGCTTTGATCTCAGGATCGGTTGCAGAGAGCTCCGCCGGTATTGCACTAGCAGCAGAGGCCGTTTGTGAACTAGCACATGAGGGCAAGCACAAAAAGATAATGGCGAAAAGACATGCCGGTATTGTGGACAGTCGCCTACTTCTGCACCCTATAGATTCACAAATTGCACTGTTCAAAGTCCTAGGAGGTCCATTTCTCATAATAGGTCCAGCAATCCCTCCCGTATGTGAACTCGGCGCTCTGGTAGAGTCTACCTCGCCGCGCTATCCGGCGCAAAGCACACGCTGGGGAATATGGCTGGATAACGCACGCGGAAACTAAGATGAGTGCGTACTGCCGGGGATTCGGCCCGAAAAACGCCCTTCCATGACAGTGGGGAGCTGCACGACCGCCTGGGTCACTTGGTCGTTCAAGTCGGCAAACCGCCTCGGGGGTCACCTCAAAACCGGCCAACGGACGGTGTCCGGGACTAAGTTGTTTTGCCCTGCCGGCTCCCCTTCTGGCAAGCCGGTTTTGGTTCGCCAACTTCGCGGGCCGCACTTCAGTAGACGTCCGTGGTGAAGAAGCCGGGCGCTGCTTCGCAGCGCAGAGCTATCGCTCGGTGCCAGCCCCCAGGAATTAAAATCATTCACTTGCATAGAGATTTCCTTTTTCAACAACTAACGCTCCGGTTCAGCGGCGGCGCGGAGCACCGGCCGCTGTAACCGGTTGTTAGGCGCCTCGCTCCATCGGATGCCGAGTGGTCTAACCGCGCAGTCCCTGAATCACCCATAACGGCAACATGCCGCCGATGTTGAAGAGCGCGTGGACGATGATCGCCGGAAGAAGACTCCTCGTTCTCTCGCGGTAGCGCGCTGCGACCAGTCCGAGGAACACTGCCAGCAGAATCACCGGGACCGCTGCGGGCCCCATTAGCTTGAAGAGGACAATGTGCATGAAACCGAAGAACAGCCCACTCACCAGAACCGGCATGCTCAGCCTATGGGGGACCGCAGCGCCCACCTTGGCGTCTCTACTCAACAGCGTTTGCAGAAGGCCCCGAGTCAGCGTTTCCTCACTGATGCTCGCGTAGACCCAGATGAAGACGATCATCTGGGGCTTCGTGAATCCAAAGGGTCCGGCCGTGCCTTGCCTGGCCGGTGACACAACCGCCGACACGAGGGAAAGCACCGCCGTCGGAAGAACCCACAAGAGGATGCGGGGGCGGAACTTGTACGCTCCCTTGGTAAACCCATAGAGATCGAGCCGGCCCTTCGAGATCACCCACATCGCCGCGACGGATAGAGCCAGCATCAAAGAATGCGTCACGAACGACGGCGGGAAAAAGCTCCCCGGCGGAACACGGACGATCCTCACCGCGTACATCGCCGCCAGCCACACGGCCACAGTGAGAACGAGTGCGAGTACCGGCCTGAATGAGTGACGAGATATCATCCATCCTCCACTTCAAGAGGCGACCAACAATGATTAGATTGATCCGGGTAATATCCGGAAGACCGGTTTGTGACCCTTATAACACGCCGTTGAATCGGCGCGCGCCGCAGCGATAATCTCCTCCGGCTCTACCATTTGCGTCTTTTGGAACTTGTTATCTCGGCGTCTTATGCGGATCAGCATAATATCCCCTTCATTCCTCAGCCTGTCGACCAGACTGCGAACTCCGGATGGCACGCGGTGGGGTTATTCATGACATCCGGCCCTTGGAAATCCATGGCACTGGTCATCAAGGCTAACTCAGTTCAGAGGCCCCATCAACCCTACAAAGAGCACAGGTCCTAGGGAACTTGGTGCGTCGTGGTCACGCCGGGTAACGCCGCAGTGTAAATCATCACATCTCGGGTCCAGAATGGCCGGGGACTTGAAAACAATCGCGGTCCGTTGCGGCTCTTCCTTATAACATTGCCCGTCACTTGGTCGTTCAAGTCGGCAAACCGCAGATCTGGCGCCCACGTTCGCCTGCTGATTCGTCCTGGATAACGCACTGGGAAGCTAGGATGTGTGGGTAATTCCACGGATTCGGCCCGATAAACGCCCTTCCACGCCGGAATCCGAATCAGCCCGAGGTGGGCGAGTTGACGGGTGGGCAACCACCTGTCAGCAATCATGGGATTTGCTGAACAGAGAGATCCGGGTCGCCACACGTGCGGTTAGCCGTTACTCGTCAATGTGCCCGGCTTGCAGGGCCACTGGCGATCAGTAGGCGACAAGTGCGGACCTATCTGCCAGAACGCGGCTTGGAGGTCCTGAGGCCGGCGGGCCACCTACCCGAGATGCCGGCTCTTTCAGTCCAGTGCATTCTTAGTCCCCAACGCCAATCGGGTTTGCAGGGGGCTTTCGTTAGGGGACAAAGCCCTCGGCATCACAACAGCAAGGGCTTAGAAAGTCCTATTTCCAAAGTGCAAGAAGATGTCCCCAAATAGATGCTATCTAATACGAACGCATTAAGTTATGTTACAGAGCCGACGAATCTTGTTTTGGGACCACGAGCGCGTTGTTTTCTGGACGGTCATCCAGATGTCCTCCAGGGTTTCAAACCAGCGATTGGTCGTGGCCTCAAAGCGAATCTGACGCCAAATTCTTTCCTGGGGGTTCAAACCCGCCTGGTAGGGAGGCAAGTAGTCCAGATGCAGTCGCCGATGAGTGCGGAGGAACTTTTCCACGGGCGGACCCTTATGCCAACGCGCGCGGTCCACGTAGAGCCAAACCGTATAACCTCGCAGTCTCCCGTAGAGGTGTTGCAGCGATTGCAGAAAGGTCTCCCGGTTTCCTCGCAGCACAGAGATCATGCCTCGCCTCCCCAACCACGGAGCCACCCACCCCGAAAGGTTCAGCCGGGCGTGGTGGCAACTGGCGGTGGCAATCCGCAACCGTTGCCCGCGTTTGGCCCAACCCCGGCCCAGTCGCGGATGCAGGGTGAAACCGGTCTCGTCTTGAAAAACCACCGTTTCATGCTGTCCCAGGCGGCGGAGTTTTTTTTAGCGCCCGCCGGAACTGCTGGGCTTCCTCGACGCGGGCCTGGAGATAACTGTAGCCGGCCTGTTTCAAGCGATAGCCCAACTGGTGCATCCAATACTGCGCTTGGCGGACCTTCAAGTTTATTCCGAAGCGCCGCTTCAAGTAGGTTACCAAGGTGGGACCGTCCCATTGCGCTCGGTTTAACCCCAGTTCCCGCGGTGACTTCTCCAGAGCCCTTTCCAAGGCTCGGCACAGAGCGGGTGTCAGCCGGGAAGGCCGTCCGACTCGGGGCGGAGGTTTTAGAGCCTCCACGCCGTGAGTATTTACCCGGTGAATCCAACGGTTCAGGCTCATGCGCGTCAAACCCAGCACTTCGGAAATCCAACCCGGACGCTGACCCTCCAGGGCCAGCAACAAAGCGGCGATCTTCAGACCCTCCCAAGCGCCGGGCACTTGCCCCGCCAGCGCCAGCAACTGGCCCTTGGTGGCGGAAGGATGGGTCAGATTCAATTCCGGATTTCGCATGCGTCCAGATTAGCATAAGGAGTTCTGTTTTGTAACAAATATTAATGCGTTCGTATTAGGTAACATTCTTAAATTGCGCGCCAATGCCCCCTGGACAAGATTGTCGCGATATGTTGCCCTTGACAGGCCGCGTCAAGCCATTTGAGAATGTTACTTTCGTATGAGCCGTCAAGCCATCAAAAATGTTACCCGAGGCTACCTGCGTCGTGCATATGACTCAGCGGCTGCGTTGAGTTGGAAGCTGGCGGGAAAG